>Ga0154688_115_pt1 | contig 72826 bp, 73 predicted proteins | sample Rifle2008BG13ft_FD_116117 | JGI IMG/M metagenome (GOLD analysis project Ga0154688, IMG submission 116117) | Candidatus Woykebacteria bacterium RBG_13_40_15 | reverse complement strand
CGGCTCCCATACCGCTTGAGACGCCTAAGATTAGCGCCTCTTCCCCATTCTAAGATGAATTCATGGCAATTCCTCCTAGAATTATCCTCGAATTTCCGCCTTTTCTTGATACAGTGTTTCAGACCAAGGCGAACGTCATCTACCGGTAAGCGCTACCTCATTAATGTTGATGGTTATCGCCTCGGGAACGATGCAACGAACAAGACCGGCAAGCACGTTCCCTGGTCCTATCTCAACGAAAGTAGCTACACCGTTCGCGATCATGTACTTAACCGAACGCTGCCACTGAACAGGGTGGGTAAGTTGATATGCCAGCTCTCCCCGAAGGGCGGCGGCGGTAGTGATGGGTTCGGCGCTGCTGTTAGCAATGATCGGAACACGAGGGTCGCGAATCTCCGATCGGGCGAGAGCCGTTGTCATCCCTTCAACAGCAAACTCCATAAGGGTGGTGTGAAAAGCGCCGCTGACGTTCAGACGAATGGTACGCTGCGCTCCGTAGGAGCGCGCTCTCCCAATCGCGTTTTCCACCACTTCGACACTGCCCCCGATCACAATCTGCTCAGGGGCATTCAGGTTGCAGACCTGAGCCCCCGTCTCCTGGCAAAGCTCTTCTACTGCTGCCTCGTCGAGACCGAGGATAGCGGCCATTGCCCCTGGATTCCGTTCTCCCGCCTGCTGCATAAGACAACCGCGTTCTTGCACTAGACGGAGGCCGTCTTCGAAGGAAAAGGCTTCGGCGGCCACGGCGGCGGTGTATTCACCAAGACTGTGCCCTACCACGTAGGTTGGTACCAGAGATGACATGAGTTTTCGCTCCTGGGCCATGGCTAGAAAGACAAGGCTGACAACCATGATTGCAGGCTGGGCGTTTATGGTCTGTTGAAGCAGGTAGCTCGGCCCCTGAAAGATTATCTCTGAGAGGCGGCGCCCTAGGACAGAGTCTGCGTCATAGAAAAGGCGACGCGCAGCCGACGACTTAATATACAGTTCGCGGCCCATGCCTACTTGCTGTGAACCCTGACCTGGAAATACCCAAGCCGCCTTCTCGGAACCAGGATTGTCACGATTGTTAAGGTGCACTTGACTCATGACGGCTCCTCCCTCTTAATGTCTACCCAATCATCTCCCAGTTGAGCAAACGTAAGGAGATGAACCAGAAGACGCAAAGGACAAGCTGCAGAAGCCCATCCGACAGCGACCGCCCGCTCTTTTTGCTCTTGACCTTCCTGTCGAAAATGTATAGTACGGCTTCCATTGCCAGAAAGCCGACGAGCCAGATAGCGACGACTGTTCCGATTATTATTCTCTTCAATCTCTGGCCTCCTCCGTTGTTTCCTTTCCTTTTCCAGTGCCAGTAGGGCCATAGCCGCTGGGGTGCATCTTTTCGAACCTGTCCATTTGCGAGATCCAGGTCCAAAAAACGCCCCCCACAAAGACGAGACCGATAGCGACTACTATCCCCACTACGATTAGCAGAGCAATTGCCCAGTCTGGCATGGGTATCTCCTTTCTATTCTTCTTCGGTGCCTATCTCCTCTGGTTCTTCGAGAAGTTTCTCCTTCCCGGATTTTAAGCCCCCAGCTCCCTCTATCTTTGTATTTAAACTGCTGAATCGTGAATTAACGATATCGGAAGTGTTCTTGGTGTCGTTGATGTGTTTTGTCAAAACCCGCAAGACTTCTCCGAATTTTTCGCTGTCGCCTTTTATTGCCCTCAAGGATGAGAGAATTGACCGGGCGCGTTCTTCAATTTTCTTCCCTTCAAAACTCATCAGGATCGCCCGCATGTATGCATAAAATGTAGAGGGGGAAACTGGCAATACTCTTTTTTTATGTGAGTAATCTGAAATTTCTGGAAGATTGGACATTATTTCATAGTAAACAGGTTCGCTTGGAATATACATAAGGGCGTAATCGATCGTTCCTTCTTCCGGCAAAATATATTTTTTGGCAATATCATCTATGTGTTTTCGTACATCTTTAGAAAATTCTTTCTCAAAAATCTTTTTCTGGCTTTCAGTTTCCGCTTTCATCATCTCTTTAAAATTTTCCATTGGGAATTTTGAATCGATTGGAATGATTCCGGATTCTGTTTTTATTGCCGCATCTACAATCTCGCCGCTACGAAATCGGTATTGCAAGTGAAAAGACTCTTTTGGTAAAAATTGTCCGAGAAGTTCCCGCAAAACTTGCTCACCGATATTTCCGCGCAACTTTGGGCTGCGGAGAAAATCCTGCAACTCTTTCATACTTCTCCCAATTTCACTCATCTGCCCGACTTCTTTTCCAACAGAGCCTATGACAGTTGCTGCTTTATCCAGACGCTCATTTATCGCTTTATTTGCCGCATCGAGCCGCTCTTGCAAAGTGCTTGTGTTTTTATCAACACTGCTCCTCATGTCCTCAAGCCACTTTAAGAGAATTTCTTGGGATTTATCTTTATCTTTTTCTTTTTGCAAAAGTTGAAATTGTCTGAAAAGAAAAACAAAACCAACAATTACAACGCCGATTAAAATAATTATTAGAGTATTTATATCCATCCTTCGACTCCTTTTCTGAGCGCCTCTTCAACAAATTTATCCAAGTTTTAATAGTAGTCTTGCCGAACTATCTTAGCAAACTCTAGGTTTATTGTAAATTAAGTCGGCCAAGGTTTAAAATTAAACCAAGAATGAAAAAATTTATAATCCCCATCACTATCGGTGCGGTCGTTTTTTGGGCGGTCTTTTTTTCAATCGTTTACTTTACCCCACCAAAAATTGGAGAGGCCATAGTTATAACCAATGTTTCTTATGCTTTATTGTCTGCTCTCGCAGGTCTAACATTTACAATTACTTTAGCAATTTATTTTATATCGGGAGTTTTTGTAACGAGATTGCCCGGACAAGATATGTTAATAGCTTCAAAAAGGCGGCTTGTTCGCTCCCTGAGACGAGCTTTTCTGTTTTCGTTTTTGATTATCGCAATCGAGTTTTTAAAAGTCTTTAGCTTCTTAAATTTCTTAAACACGGCTTTAATAATCGGGATAGTTATTTTAATCGAATTGTACTTCTCAAATCGGTAGCTTTGCTTGGGCACTTGCTGTAAAATAGCATTCTCAGAGCCAATATCTTCTCCGAAGATTGGCTTTTACGAATGCTGCGCTTAATCCTAGGCTACGCCTATTAGCTTAAGCTAAAGCAGCTAATTTAATTAAGTGCTCTAGAGGAATAAAATACAATTATGGACAAAGTTTTAATCACAACCGCAATAGATTATGTAAACGACGTAATTCACATAGGCCATGCGTATCAAAAAATCATGGCTGATGTCCTTGCGCGTTACTATCGAGAAACAATCGGCAAACAAAATGTATATTTCTTAACCGGCACAGATGAAAACGGCGCTAAGGCACTTGAGGCCGCAAAGGCCGCCGGTAAAGACGTTGAAGAATTCGTTGATTTCATTTCAAACGCTGACAAAAAAGAGCAGGATAGCTTGAATATTTCGTATGATAGATTTATTCGAACCACAGATTCTGATCATATAGAAGTTGTTTTAGATTTTTGGAATAGAGTTGCTAAAAATAAAAACGATATATATCTAGGAGATTTTAAGGGGCAGTATTGCCGCGATTGTGAGGCTTTTAAAACCGCTTCTGAAATAAAAGGCGGGCGTTGCCTAATCCATCCTAAAACTAAGTTGGAGCCTGTGACTGAAAAAAATTATTTCTTCGAATGGAAAAAATACATTCCTTTTTTAAAGGGGCACATTAAAAATAATCCTAATTTTGTTTTACCTGAAAGCAGAAGGAACGAGGTTTTGGCTTTTGTCGACAAAATTGAAGATATAACTATTTCCCGAAGAAAAGAAGCAGTCCCTTGGGGAATCGAAGTACCAGGCGACTCGACCCAGGTAATTTATGTTTGGTTTGACGCTCTGATCAATTATTTGACGGCTGGGAAACAAAAAGGGTTTTGGGACGAAAATACAAAAATTATTCACATCATCGGCAAAGATAATCTACGCTGGCACGCACTACTTTGGCCAGCAATGTTAAAAAGTGCTGAGTATCCATTACCTTCAACAATTTATGCACATGGGTTTTTAACTTTGGATGGGCAAAAAATCAGTAAATCACTTGGAAATATAATCCGACCGACTGAACTTGTGAAAAAATATGGGGCTGATGCAGTCCGTTACTATCTTTTAAGGTACACGAGTCCTGAAGACGATAATGATATTTCGATTGAAAAGCTAGAAAATGCCTACAATTCAGATCTAGCTAATGGTTTAGGAAATTTAGTCGCAAGAGTAGCGAAGCTTGGTGAAAAAATTGGCGAGATATTAATTTTTGAACCTCAAAATCCCTACCTAAACCCTTCAACAGATCGAGAAAAGAGAATCAAAGAATATATTGAAAAATTCTACTTTAAAGACGTTTTGGATCTTATATGGAAGAGTATTTCTGAGTTGGACTCTTTATTAGAAAATGAGAAGCCGTGGGAAAAATTGAAATCTGATAAAGAGGTGGTTAAGAAATTACTACAAGACGTGGTGATAGAAATCCAAAAGATTGCTTATCTGATCGAACCGTTCCTACCGGCGACGTCAGAAATGATTTTTGACCAATTTAGACAAAACAAAATTGTTTATAAAGGCGGTATTTTTCCTAGGAAATGAACCTAATAGATACCCATGCTCATTTGCAGTTTAAAGACTACAACAAGGATCGAGACGCCGTTGTTAAACGCAATTCCAAGGAACTTGAAGCAGTTATAAATGTAGGCGCGGCAATTGATTCTAGTAAGGGAGCAGTTGCTTTAGCTAAAGAAGTCCCCAACTTTTACGCTTCTATTGGGGTGCATCCCCACCATCCTAATCAATGGGACTCTAAAACATTAACAAAACTGGCCGGCGAAGAAAAAGTTGTCGCTGTGGGAGAAATTGGTCTGGACCTTCATACATATAAGCCACTTCGCGTCTTGCGTTCTAACGAACTAGACGACTATCCAAAACCACAGTTGAAGGATCAGACAAGCATGCTCCACGAACAGATTACTCTTGCAATTGAAAGGAACTTGCCGATTATTTTTCATTGCCGAGACGCCTACGATGAACTTATCAATGAAATCGGCCAGTATAAAGGAACGATTCGAGGTGTAATGCATTGTTTTATCGGAGATGCCAACCAAGCAAAAAGGTTTCTAGACTTTGGTCTTTATATTTCTTTCAGCGGAAATATTACTTACAAGGGCAATAATACAATCAGGGAAATAGCAAAAAATGTTCCGAACGGTAAAATTTTGATTGAAACAGACGCTCCCTATTTACCTCCAGAACCTTACAGAGGCAAGCGAAATGAACCAATTTATGTTAAAATGGTCGCTACCAAAATCGCAGAACTTAAAAACTTGAGCATTGAAGAGGCTACTAATATTACAACTCAAAACGCGAAAATTTTATTTAAAATATAATTATGTTTACTAAAGAGGCTCGAGAAAAAATATTTAAGCGGGTTTTCGAAATAATTCTACCAGTCATTTCATGGGGTCTTTTGACGTCTCCATTTTGGGCTAGTTTTCTTGCTCCCTTTGCTCTTGCATATTTCATAATTTTCTTCGACATTTACTTTTTTTACCGTGCTGCCCTTCTAGGCATTAACTCCTTAAGGGGGTATATTAAAATACAAGGAGTTGCAAGAAAAAATTGGCTGCAAAAACTGAAAGATGAGGGGCTACCTTGGGAAAAGATGCGGCACATTGTTTTAATCCCAACTTACAAAGAGTCTGAAGAAATTTTGTCCAGAACCCTAGCCTTCCTCGCAGAACAAGAATTTCCTGCTCAAAAAATCAGCGTCTGTATTGCTACCGAAAAACGCGAAGAAGCCTCGTTAAAGAAAGCCGAGGGCTTAAGAAAGCGTTTTGGGAAGAACTTTAGTGACTTCTGGATTACCCAGCACGCGTTATTAGAAAACGAAGTTGCAGGAAAATCTTCAAACCTGGCTTTTGCGGCTAGGGAAGTCAAAAAATATATTGAGAGTGCCGGTTATGACAAAGATTTTATTACAGTAACTAGCTGTGATTCGGATGTTTCCATTCATCCCAAATATTTTAGTGTCCTAACCTATCAATTTTTGAAAAATGATACTCCCCATCAAAAATTTTGGCAGGCAGCAATTCTTTTTTATAATAACATTTGGCGCGTACCCCTCCCAATCAAAGTTGTACATACAATCTACTCGATCAATGGTATAGCTCAACTACTCACCCCTGGTTCAAATTTTAATTACTCAAGTTACTCCCTGAGTTGGCGGCTCTTAGAAAAAGCCGACTTTTGGGATGTTGACGTAGTACCTGAAGACTGGCACTTATTCTTCAAAGCTTTCTTTGCAAACAATGGTAACGTTGATCTAGAATCAATATTCCTACCTTTGTATGCCGACGCCGCTGAGGGGCAGAATTATTGGGAAAGCCTAAAGGCCCAATATTTTCAAAATAGACGATGGGCATGGGGAGTAACTGACGTTGCTTATGCGTTGAGTCATTTTATTAGACACCGAAGAGAAGTTCCTTTAGTAAATTTTCTTGTCCGTTTTATACGTGCGTCAGAGCAGCACGTACTTTGGCCGGTAAACTGGTGGATAATCACTCTCGGAGCAGCAATACCCCCACTTATAAATCCAACGTTCCGCTACACCAGTGTCGGTTTTTACCTGCCAAGAATCTCAAGTGTTATTTTAACTTTTTGTGCTGTATTTTTTATTTTCGTAATAATCGTTGACTTTCTCGCGAAACCCCAAAATAGCGGCTTTAAAAAAAGGTTACTACCGCTGTCAATTCTTCAGTACTTCCTTTTACCCGTCACTGGCTTTTTCTTTTCTGCCTTACCAGGAATGGATGCTCATACTAGATTGTTGCTGGGCAAAAGACTAGAATATAAAGTTACAGAAAAAATAGTTAAAAATTAGAAAAGCAATTCATGAAAGCGGCTCTAAGAAATTCAGTAAAAAGTGGTAGTTTCATTAGTTTGGTGTTTAGTCTCCTGTTTTTATTCTTATCTGTATTACTAATCAGCCAATATTACAATAAACTTCCTTTGGCTATTCCTCTCTGGTTTACAAGACACTGGGGAGAAGCCCGCTTGACTAGTCCTGTTTTCATTTGGTTACTACCAATAATTAACATCTCAATAATTATTATTAATTTTCTAATGATTAGTTATTTCCGATCGAGGGAGAAAATTCTCTCTTCAATTCTTGTTTGGGTCAGTCCTATTATCAGTGGTATTCTTTTTTATACATTATTTAAAATAATTTTAGTTGCTACTTAAATGGCTTTCATTGATTTATTTTTATTTGCAGGCTTGGTTTCTTTTGTGATTACACCGATCATAATTTTGTTTGCAAAGAAATTTAAATTTTTGGACTTTCCTTGGAGAATCCATCCAGCTATTCTGCATAAAAGTCCTATTCCCCGTGCTGGTGGACTAGCAACGTTTTTCGCAGTTATAAGTTCTTACGTAATATTTTCATTAATTTGGGGGCCAAAGCTACTTGATAAACATATTATTGGGATTTTGTTAGCTGCCTTTGTAATCGTTATCGTTGGAGTGTTGGATGATAAATACGATTTAAACCCGTACCTTCGGCTTTTAACCAATGTCTTAGCCGCTGGGATAATCGTTGGTTTTGGTGTTGGTATTACTTGGTTCACCAACCCTTTTGGGGGACAGGTTAGGTTGGATAATATTATCTATCACTTTAACTTTCCCGAGCTTCTCCCTTTTGGTTTTTTCGCCGGCCCTCATTCAATTGTACTGCTCGCTGACATCTTTGCTTTTATTTGGGTTATTTGGGTTATGAATTCTCTTAATTGGTCTTCCGGAGTAGACGGCCAGCTTCCAGGAATCGCAGTGATTGGGTTAATTGCGCTTGGTTTTGCTTCAAGCCGGCTTTTAGGAGTGGATGGTAGTCAGTTAGCTCCGGCGGTACTCGCTTTTATTGCTGCTGGTGCTTATTTTGGTTTTTTATTTTGGAGTTTTTATCCTCAAAAAATAATGCCTGGTTATGGGGGTGCTGCTTTAGCTGGTCTGATTATCGCTTCTCTTTCAATTTTATCCGGCGCAAAACTTCTAACAACTGGCCTACTTCTAATCGTTCCCATAATTGACGGTATTTGGGCTGTCATACGTAGAATCTTGCGCGGTCGCTCGCCTGTGTGGGGTGATAAGGAACATCTTCACCATCAACTTTTATCCCTCGGCTGGTCAAAAAGACAAGTGGTGCTTTTTTATTACCTAGTAAGTATTGTTTTTGCTTTTTTGGCCTTAAATCTAAGCCGACAGGAGAGATTTTTTGCAATTTTTCTAGGCGCAGTAGTAATATTAGCTTTTCTAATTACACTAGCTCGGCTTCGTAAGAGCAAATTAATACATGTTTAAAGATTTAACATTAGAAGTCTTTGTCTCTTTAAGACCCAGGCAGTGGATTAAAAACTTAGTTGTTTTTGCAGCGATTCTTTTCTCCAAGGAGCTTTTTATATTAAGTAAATTTACTCCTGTTTTTTATACCTTTCTAATTTTCTGTGCCGCTTCTTCTTCAATGTACCTAATAAATGATATTGCTGATAGGAACAGGGATAAACTTCACTTTTCAAAAAAAGATCGTCCAATAGCCGCCGGCAACCTATCTGTCAGAACAGCTGCAATTGTTGCATTATTTCTAGCATCAGTTGCTCTGATTTCCTCAACTTTTATTTCTCCATATCTTGTACCCCTAATCGCAATCTACTTGGTAATTCAGCTTTTTTACACATTTATACTCAAAGAAATTATTATTTTGGATGTTATCGCAATTTCCTTTACTTTTATGCTACGGATTTTTGCTGGCTCTATTGTGGTCCTTACACCTCTTTCATCTTGGCTTATTATAACAACTATGATGTTCGCTCTTTTTCTTAGTGTGGGCAAAAGAAGAAGCGAATTTACCCTTCTTACAAAGCAACAGGGGGGTCAGCACCGAAAAACACTTTTGTTTTACCCCCAGCAGCTTTTAGACGGGTTAGTTTTTATGATGGCAACGGCAATTTTGATTACATATAGCTTATTTACTTTTAATTCCCCTGAGATTGGTGGGAATGTCTTTTATGCGAGCGTCTTACCACAAACCCTCTCCTCATCAAAACTTTTGATGGCAACTATACCCATCGTAGCCTACGGGGTTTTTCGTTATTTGTATCTCATTTTTGAAAAAAGTGAGGGGGAATCTCCTGAAAAAATTTTGATCTCGGACAAACCTCTTTTCTTTACAGTTTTTCTTTGGTTTTTTTCTGTTATCTTTTTCCTCTACGCATCCAACATTTAATCCGCCCCGTGACAAGCAGAGCGTTTGGAAAACTTAAAGACAACTCCGTTACCTTTTAGCCTACGGGGCTTCAATTTTTGCCTCTGTAAAAGACCGGATAAGAAATCCCTATTAGCAAGGCTGCTAACCCAAGGAAGTAGCCCAAGGAAAAAGCCGGCAATCCTACACTTAAAAAATCATACAGCATAAGGCAGGATACCAACACCACGATTGCTAGCCAACCGATTGTTTGATGCCTTGTCTCATTTTGGTCAATAACCAGAAAATCAAGATTTCTCTTGTGAAGGTCCTGCGCATATTTGGGATGTAGCTGCTCCGAGGCAGTATGGAGGCCCCGAAAAAGGACAAAGCCAAAATACATTGCCAAAACCGTAGCAACAGCCATCCACGAAATAAAATTAGCTAATACCGCTTGGTTTTTGTCAGAAAAACTCAAAAATAAGAGGGTGTGAAAGCTGCTAGAAACTCCAATTGAGAAATTTAATGGGGCCAGTAAAGCCGCCAAAAAAACGCTCAAGTACCTAGTCATTACAATAATTACAAGAGGAAGGATGAGTTCGTCCGCTAGTTTTATGGCAGAAAATTGTCTCACACTACAATTTAACACTAGCTGCAAGAACTCTGCAAGAATTAAAAATTATTGTGTAAAGCGTTTTCTTTGTGTTATTTTTATAGATGCTTTATGAGGTTTCTAAAGATCCTTCTTTCACTAATCGCAATAATAATCCTAATTATTATCTTTGGGCTGGCTTTTCAATTTTTCAAAAGCTCCAATTCGATATTGAAGGTGGAAACACCAAACTTTACTAGCAAGGTTTTTCTGGATGAAAAATTGATCGGTACTACCCCACTTCTCAAGAAAAATTTGCGAGTGGGGAGCCATACTCTACGGCTGGAAAGTGAAATATCTAGCCTTGATAATAAAAAGGTGGTTTTTTCAAAAAAGATCAGCTTGACGGCCCAAAATATTACCGCAATAAACTTCGATTTTGGACCGAATGGGGCTTTTTCTGCGGGAGACGTTCGTTCCTTCCAGGCAGGGGGTGGTCTTTCCATAATTACGACGTCGGCTAAATCCGACATTTGGCTTGACGGAGAACTTGTGGGGCGTGGGGCGGTATCAATAGACCCAAACCGGGGTATTCATAAGTTGAGGGTTGGAAAAAGTGGTTTTTACACTAGAGAGATGGAAATCAATATCGAATCTGGTTCTAGATTGATAGTCGAAGTATTTTTGTCGGAAAATCCTTTTTCTGAGATAGCAAAATTGCAAGAGGGGCAAATTAATTCCTACGAAATCGCAATATCAGCAAGTCACACCTCCTTAATTGACAAACCTGAGATTTGGGCGGAAGGAGTATTTTTCTATGCTAAAACTAAACAAATGGGGTTTGACGCGCTAATTGATCAAAACGGTAAAACCTACTTTCAGAATAAAAAATCCGAGGCTAAGATTAAGGCCGCCAAAGCCTCTACAATCGGCTTTTTAAAAGCAGATGGACAAGAAACTACAGGAGCAGCAAAGAAAGCTTTCGAAAATCTAGCAAAAAATTATCAACCGGCCGAAACAACCGCAACAACGTCTAGTGTTGAAATACTCCAAACACCAACCGGAATATTGAATGTCCGAAATGGGCCGGGGACCGCTTATGCAATAATTGGCCAAGTCTCCCCCGGGGAAAAATATAAACTGCTAGAGGATACTTCTGGCTGGTATAAAATAAAGGCCGCAAAAGAAGGTTGGATCTCCTCCCAATACGCCAAAAAACTCTAAAGAATTTTGGATAATTGTGTCGGAGGAAGGTTGGCTTGCTTAAGGATATTTCTCAGGGTGCCACTCTTTAGATCTTTGTTGTGGTAGGGAACGACAACCTTATAAATTCCTCTGACGTACATTCTGTGGCTTCCCTTTTGACGGACAAATTTAAAACCGGCTTTTAATAAAACCCTTTCTAGTTCCTTTGGTTTTACAGCAGGGAGTTTGGTCATACTCTAACTTCAATTGGCGCCACGACGGGGTTTTCTTCGACTGGTATTTCCTCTTTCTCTTCTTTCAAAACTTCCAGGTAAAGCTCAGCTGCTTCTTTAATATTTTTTAACGCCTCTTCAAAAGTATCGCCCTCGGAAATACAGCCAGGTAACGCTGGGATAGTTACAGTGTAACCGCCAGTTTCTTTATCTGGTTCAAAAATGGCGGTGTATTTTAAAACCTTGATCTTTTGGACTTTTTCCATGGCGGAGTAATTTTAACACAAAGAATTAAAATGGGAAATGGTTGTGTCGAAGCTGCAAGGACGGGCCTTGCAAACTCCTCGGAAAAGAAAAACGACCCTTTCAGGTCGCGTCTCCTCCTAAGAAAACCAATTTCTTGATTTGCTCAGGGAAGGGAAGGAAACAAACATTGCATATGTCTGCTCCTTCCCACGCATGCCTCAAGAGGCCTTCGCACCGTTGTTTTTACGGCCAGGTAGAACGGTTTTGCCTGACCAACTTTTTGTTTTTGCCGTTCGTCACGACATGGCGGAAGAGACAAGGCAATGCCTTTGCCGAAACCGCCAAACCGTAGCCGTGTCCGTAATCGCTAGGAAGACGGACGATCTTACTCGGCGTTAAGCTCGTCGAGGCTCTTTGACCTAGCAAGATAATCCTCGGTCTGCTGAACTGCGGCTTCCCAGATAGCCTCCGCTGCGACCTTGGGAACTCCGGCATTCTCGCAGAAGCTGAGGAAGCCGGTGGCAAATATCCTCGCTTCGGCATCTAAACGAGCGAGCCGAACGAGGATTCTGGTGAGGCAAGGGAGTGGCTCTGTGTACTCCCTGCCCGCCTCCTTGATGATCCGATCAGGCGGTGCCCTGGACGCCTCGGCAGGGCAATAAAGCGAGCCGGTCTCCAGGTCACGCGCCGAGGCGCCGCACGTTCCATCACGGTGGTGTAGTATGCGGTGACGCCAATCGAAGGTAGCGTCCATTAACTGCGCTTCTAAGGTACTCATCTCTCCCTCCTTGACTACAGACCACGAACTCACGTTGTTCATGATCTCTCCTAAGAAAACCAACTTGTGGTGAGTTTATCGAACCATGATTTCCTTAAGAAGTTTACGATGGTACTTGTGCCTCTTCAAACATCGCTGCTTGATTTGGACTACACATCGCTTACTCCTTGCTGTTGTCTAGGCGTTGGTAGGCTGGCTGAGAAGCTCCCTTGCACGAGAGCGAGAAACTAGGGTTACGGCGAGCCCTTGATCCTCCACGTCCTCGTCCGCGGTTTCGTATTCATGCCCCACCACCTTGTATACCTTCCCTGGAAGGATAATACAGTGGCATTTGAAAGCACAGTACTCGATCCCGGGAGCATCCATTCGGTCGTGCTGCCAGGAAGTGTCCTGCTCACTGAGGATGATGAACACCTCGCCGGGCAGGAGCTCCGAAGCGATTCGTTGAATATCCTCAATGTTGAGATCGCCCCATCCTAACTTCTCGCCTTCAGAATTGTACCACCCAGCATTGTTGTGGATGTACCACTTCCTGCGTTGCCCATAGCGAAGGCCGAAGGGGCCTTCAAAAGGGGCCAGATACGTACCGTACACGCCTTTGACTAGACGGGCTGTCACGTCACAACCTCCTTCGTATTGTAATGCTTGAGCAAGCCGCTCTAACTGTTCTCAAAATAAATTTAAGAACAATATGAGCGAGCCCAAGTGAAGGAGAGTTTGTAAGGAGTAATTTTCAAGGTACTGGTACCAATGCCACTTCGCATAAAGCTCCGCGGCACAATAAAGGCACCTGGTAACTGGTTTTAATGTGCATTTACTTCAAGGTTTTTAACAGTGACAGTTACAAATACAATTATTACCAGTTACTAGATGCCTTTCGAGACCTGTAACTTTTCTAATATTTCAAAGAACAAGTTGTATTATACCAGAAAAATAACACTATGTCAATTACTAGAGGATATTTATTAGCCCGGGCTTTGGAGGCGTGGAGCGGATTCGAACCGCTGTGACAGGTTTTGCAGACCCGTGTCTAACCACTCGACCACCACGCCTTATACGAGGCCAAAGTATATCATATAACCTACAAAAACTCTAATTACGCACCCCTATAACTTGACACTACTTGTCCTTTCTGTTAGAATACGCCGCGTCTCCCAAAAATATGGGAGATTTTTTGTTTCTACCCCGCCCACAGCTACGCAGTTGCTGGCGGGGATTATGTTAAACAGAACCACCTATGTGCCTTTTGGTACAAGGCGCGCTCTGCCCCTGCGAAATGTACAATTCTCCCACGCAGCTGCTGGAACTGGTGCCTTGCGTGGCAATATCGTCTGGTTTACCCCGGAAGCTATTATTATTGACGCTTTGAGTGTTTTAACCGAGGTACTTTTCCTTTGGCAAACATTTAGAAAAGCTGTTCCTACATTTGCCTTTAGGACAATCGTAGTACTTGGGTTAATATTTTTACTTGTTGGCTTTAATCAAAGGCCAGACACTGTTGTGGCTGGAAACCAGCTTGCAGTTACGCCTAAAATAGAAAAGCTTACTATATCTACGCAAGTAGTTGCTAAAGAACACCCTATTTTTACATGGCCCATTCGCGGTGGTATAACGAGCCTCTTCTCTTCTTACCACCGGGGTATAGATATCACAGCCCCGCACGGTGCCCCCATAAAGCCTCTCGCCAAGGGAAAGGTGGTATTTGCTGGTTGGAACAGCCATGGTTTTGGCAATACTATTATTATTCAAAGTGTAAATGGTTTTGACTCCAAGTATGCACATCTTTCTGGAATTAATGTTCGGGTCGGGGAAAGCGTAGGTAGCGATGCAATAATTGGTTTTATTGGAGATACAGGTGTGACTACTGGTCCTCACCTCCACTTTGAGGTCTATAAAGATGGTCTTGCCATTAACCCACTGAGTGTTCTGCCTTAACTGGTAGCTTAACAAAAAACGTGGTTCCCTCTCCAAGTTTAGATTCGAACCAGACTTTACCTTGATGGGCTTCTATAATCAACCTAGTTATATAGAGTCCCACCCCAATACCCTCGTAGTTATAATTGAGTACGCTAGTCGCTCGATGGAACTTCTGAAAAATATGCTCACTTTCTTCTTTAGAAATTCCAACACCAGTATCTTCTATTGAGAGGATCAAATCTTTGTCTTTTTCTTCTAGTTTGATTATTACCTTCCCCCCGTCTCTATTAAATTTAATTGCGTTATCAATTAAATTTCCCAACGCCTGCTTTATTCTCTCTTTGTCGGCTGCTATTTTGGAAGGCGGGGTTGATGGGAATTCCAAAATATAACTAATTCTTTTTTCACCCACTTCTTTACCAAACTCTTCAGTTATTTCTTCAACTAGCTCCACCAGATCTACGTCCGATATTAAAAGTTCCTTATCTTTATACTCCAAGGAAGCTAAATTAAGCAATGATTCTGCGAGTAGTTGCAGCTCTTTTGTACTAGCTTGCATTTTTTCAAGCCTATTTTTAGCTTTTGCTCCGAGGGATTTATCTCTTTGAAGTAGCCCAATGTAGCCTTTTATAACCGTGATTGGCGTTCTCAAATTATGAGAGGCTAAGAAGACAAATTCGTCCTTTAATTTATCAAGTTCTCGGAGCGATTCAATATTCCTCTTTAGTGTTTGCGCCATTTGGTTTACTGCCGCTGCTAAATCCCCAATTTCATCCTTATTTTTAACCTCAATGTTGTGCGAAAAATCGCCTCCCTGAATTAGACGGGCCCCTTTGATTACTGTTTCCATCGGATTAATAATAGTCCGACCAACGACAATAAAAATTAGAATAATTGCTCCAATAAGAAACCCCGCCGAAAGCAGGGCTGAGGTGGTAATGATAGCTGCCATGTTTTGGGTTACGGAATCATAAGAAATAAAGTAACGGATTGAAAAAGGGTGGGCGCCAAAGTCCTCAAAATAGGGTTGGATTATTTGGGTTGGTTTTGACCCTTCCGTACGGGCTGGTATTTCACTTTCCTCGTTTAATTTAACTTTCTCTATAACCGCTTTGTCTGTCTCGTTTTTGATTTCGGGAGGCTTATCGGCAGAAACTTGGGTGGAATCGAATAAAATTTCGCCGTTTGCCGAAATTATTTGTACTTTGATTATATCAGGGTTTAGAGCTAGTATTTTCCCAATCAGCTCAGTAAATTTTAGGTACCCCGAACCGTAATAAAGTGAGTAGGTATCGCCAATTGGTTGAGAGGACAATTCAGAAAAAGCTCGGGCTTGTGTAATTAGTGTCTTATTTTGAGAATTTATAGTACGAATAATTAATACACCGGAAGAAAGCGCAAAAACCAAAAGAAGTAGAATTGCAATTATTACACCAAACCTTACCCTTATTGATTTAAATAATGTTTGTGGCAGAAGTTTCATTCAACTAGCTTAAGTGTAACACAAAAATCTGGGGCTAGGAAAATAAATTTGTGAGCTGTTATTTGGTAGTTACTTCACGACCGGAAATTTCATTAGAAGAAATAACCCCAAGCGCTGTGGGCGTCCAATCAAAGTTATTTCTAATAACCCAGAAAGTCTTTTGTTGAAATAGAGGTATGAGCGGTAGTTCTTCCATGGCCTTTACCATCGCTTCTTGCAACTTCGGTAACCTTTTCTTTGGTTCGAAGATTGAAGATGCCTCCTCTGCTAGCTTGTCTATTTCGCTATTACTGTAGCTAAAAAAGTTGCTACTACCAAAGTTACTTGTGGGTGTATGCAAAAGATCAGCAAAGACATCACCCGAATCAAGTATGTCCGCTGTATAGCTCAACATAAAAGCAGAACTATCCCCGCTCGTAACTTTTCCAAATCCTGTATCTTTTGTTATAGGATTGACTTTAACATTAATATTTATCTCTTTAAGATTCTTGGCTATCGCATTGGCGGTTTTCACTACTCCTTCTGGTGTATCCAAAGTCATACTAAATCCACCAGTCATTCCTGCTTGCTCCATTAAATTCCTTGCTTCCTCGAGACTTTTCTTTGGTCTTTTTATGTTTGGATTGTAGCCAAAGACCCCTTCTGTAACTAACTGTGAGGGTGGTTCGGTAGAAATTCCCTGTTCTTTAATTATTTCATTTGTATCTATCGCCTTATAAATAGCTTGTCTTACCAGTTTGTTTTTTAGTGGGTTTGGAACTTTGTCTACATACGGACTTTTTTCTCTGGCCGCATCCAACCACAAAATCCTTATCTCAAGGCCAGTCGACGATTTTACTTGGAAATCGTTTTTAAGGGAGTTGACTACCTTTTCCTCCTGAAGAACAATTAGATCAACCTCGTCCCTGCGTAGCGCCTGAGCCATTTGTTCATCGGTTGTGTCTACGGGGTAGAATTTATAGACAACTTTCTTTACTTTTGGGGTACCTAAATACCAGCTTTCATTAGCTTCCAAAACCCCCTCCTTATCATCAAGGCTTACAAATTTATATGGCCCTGTGCCGACTGCTTGCTCGTCTGCCTTTTTACTTTTGTATTGTTTTTCGGAAACAATAGGAACATTGGCTAACCTGGCAAGCAGAACCGGGTCGGGGCTAGCTGTTTTAATGTCTACTGTAAAGTTGTCCACGATTTCAACCGATTTTATTGTTATTAAATACGAGGTATCCGGCCACTCTTTTGCTATAGCCTGATCAATGCTAAATTTTAAATCGGCGGCAGTAAAGGGATCGCCGTTGTGAAACTTGACTCCTTTTCGCAAAGTAAAGCGCCAGGTGGTTTTATCTGGGTTGGTCCAACTGGTCGCTAGAGCCCCCTTTACCTCGCCATTTATAACTCGGGTCAGTCCATCAAAAATATTGTTATTAAAATCAATATCCCGAGTTTCAGCAGCAGACTCCGGAAATACTCCTAAAACAATAACACTACTGCCAATTGTTATTTTATCTCTGGTTAGACCAGTGAGAACTTTTTCTTTAGGTTCTTTATTGGCATTTTTAATGAGGTAAATCCCAACTAAAGCTAGGGAGGCTAGAAGTAAAACTACAAGAAGAATTAATATTGATGGTTTAAACCAATTTCGAGCAGGAGCAGTCTGTGTTTCCATCTACAAATTAATCTTATCAACCAAGAATTCGTTTGTCAAATTTCGACGCTTACAGTCAGCTTCTAGGCAGATAAAACCAGCATGAAATCAGACACGTTGGATTCCAAAGGGCCTGTCTCGATACCGTCTTCTACAACTCGGTAAAAATTAAATGAGTCAAAGTTATCCAAGTATTTTTCTATTGAAATCTTTTTCCCGATCGCTTTTTTAACAGTCTCTTTATCACCAATTGCACCGGCAAACCGGCTGTGATCAACCCCGTCGCTGTCGGCCGAAATAATAACTTGATCTTCTTTAAGATGCTTCAGGGCCGATAAAACAAGGTGTTGATTACGCCCCCCGATTCCATCTCCTTTTATTGAAACTGTAGTTTCGCCGGCTGCCAAAACTGCTGTCTTATCCTCAGCGCTAGCCAAAAGTTTCTGGCCGGCATCCGAAGCTTCTCCTTGTACTTGTGTGCTAAAAATACTAACTTTGTAATTTAACTCTGCCGCCTTCTTAGCCATGGCATCTACGGCGCGTTTACTGTTAACAACAATAATATTTGCAACCTTTTCAAAGTAAATAGGATTCTTTGGGGTTTCCGTAAACTCAACCTTGCTAAGTTTGGCCTCTTTTAAAACATTGTATTTTTCAATTAGTGCTTGCGCATCCGCCGTTGTTGAACTATCTAAAACAGTCGGCCCAGAACCAATTGTGTCTAAATCATCACCCGGCACGTCGGAGAAAATCAGTGAGATGATGGTGGCTGGGTAGGTCAGCTTCGCAAGATCGCCGCCGTTTATTTCGGAAAGATGTTTCCTCACTATATTGATTTCCTCAATAGTTGCACCCGTACCTGTCATAACTTCGAAAATTTCAGCGATTTTTTCGTACGAGATTTTATGTGGGGCGCACAAAAGAGCGCTACTTCCGCCAGAAATAACTGCCAAAATTAGATCCTCTCTCCCTGCTTTTTTCAGAAGTGAAATTATTTCTTTAGTAGCTAAAACATTTTTTTGGGAAGCCAAGGGGTGTGTACCAATTAAGCTTTTTAATTTTTTTAATTTTCCACCTTGAACATCTAAAACTATCCCATCGGTTATATAATTACCCAACATTTTTTCTAAAGCTTTCCCAGCCGCAAAAGCGACTTTCCCAACCCCAATTAGGTAAATATGCTCAAATTTTTTCAGGTCAAATTGCCTATCTTTAATCTGGAGAGTTCCATTTGTTAATTTCACTGATTCTTTGATGACCGTTTCCGTATCAATTGCCTCGAAACCTGCTTCTGTAATTTGCAAGGCGTGGTTTCTCAAAGAGTTTATTGAAAGCTGATCGAAGTTTTTTATAATCATATATCAATTTAATTGTAGCAAATAAAAGGGCCTTGGTGGAAAGTTTTCGTTAATTTTTGTAAAGAAGTAAGCAAGGGTAATTTGATTCAAAGTCAGAGATAAATTTGAATATATAATTATTATGGGATATTAACTACGGTGAGCGGGCTCGGTTTGTGGAAGCGAGCCCGCTACTAGTGACTACCGATTATTTGTCTTGGGACTTCGGGGCCGTACACCTGCTCCACAAAGCCTATTAGTCCCCGAAGCCTATCTGTCTCTCCATGCAAGGCGGCTAGGTAAATTGCTGCCCGCAGCTGCTTTCTCTTCCTCTTGGGAAGTATTATCCTTCCGTTGTTGATAGCGACCCCTGGAAGACGCAGGATCGAGTGCCCGCTTTGGCGCATCAACCTCGTTTTGGCATCGTTAACTCTGAAACCACTCCCATCTACTATCTTCCGAATTATATGCTCCTCCTTGGGGGTCAGTTGTCTAGGAACGGAGAAAGCAAGGTTGTCCGCATAGCGTGTGTAAACCCCACCGATTCTCCATACGAAGTGGTCCAGTCTTCCATCCAACGGACGGCAAGCAAGATTAAAGAGCGCTGGTGAGGTTGGTGCTCCCTGAGGAAGGTGCCGAAACCCGTACCGTTCTCCAATATCCCCGCTGTATACTGTACAGAGCTGTGTTATCAAGGAGGCGACCAGAAATCCAAGCCTCCTCTCGCCAACCCTCTCTCCCCAGAGCTCTCTAAAGATTCGACTAGACAGGCCTTGATCAAATGCACTTTCCAGATCGAGGACAAGCATGTGCGTTGATCCGACATGGACTTGGGCATTGGTAATTATCGATCTACCAGTAACAAAGCCGTGGCAGGAGCTCTTGGGCTCTAGTTGGCTTAGAACCTTGCGAAGAATCCTTCTCTGAATACCCATTAAGGGATCTAGGGGTACTTGAAGAACCCTCACCCCACCACCCTTTTTCGGTATCCTAACTTCGGTGTAGAAGTTGTCGGCACCGATTTTTATTACGTAATCGATCCACCTTGTTGGTATACCTATTAGGAACCCGAGGTAGACTAGGGGGTTGAATCCGAACCTATTATAGTCAACCTCCAAACCCTCCGCTGGGAATCGTCCTTCTCCGCTGGAGAATATAACTGGCTCTATTGATCTCATTATCGCTCTCCATTTTCTAGGGGCTGCCGCGCTATTAGCTAGTACGGCAGCCCCATCCTCACTTGGGCTACTCAAGTTCGGGCTGGTAAACGCGCGCCGGGAACGAGGCGCCAGCCTTCCCGTTTACACCAGTCAGCCATCTGACGGTGCGGGCCAATTTGGGGCCACTTAAGCTCTAGCCCAAGTTAGTGTCTTTATATCATTTAGGGCTTTTTCGGTCAAGGTTTAGACACTCACGTGGGAAAGACGGAGAAGAAAATCTACTTTTTCTTGCGCAGTTTCGCCTTCTATCGCTAGGTTTTGTCTGGCTGCTGTAGCTAGACCATCAATTAAATCACGGGCAAAGAGAGCGTCGTTTCGTTTAAGACGGTCGATAAGAATCTCAATATCGTGCCTTGGTATAGAGACATGAAGATGGCCAAAGAGAGGGCCGGTGGAAGCTTCGACTCTATTTATATCGGAGGGTAAAAGAGTAATTACCTCGCACATTCGTGGGCCAAAACGATGAATCCAAATCACTCTTTTTTCCTCGACTATCAACTCGTCTGGAAAAAGTTGGAAAGGAAAAACGGCCTTAAAGCGGGCCAGCTCAAGTGATCCCACCTGGGGTTCAACATGTGGATGATCGTTTTCCTCGTGGTTAAATCTTTTAACTGCTTCTTTTTCAAATTGTCTTACTTGTTCTGGTGTCAAAGCCTCAAATTTCCCCATAGCAATAACATTTTAGATAAATATGGTTTTATCTGCAACTTTCAACTTCGCTTATTAATAAGGTACTTTTTAGCTAAAAGCCGCTTGACAGCTACAAAAAAAGTTTTAATATATTTAACAGTTGGAGTGGAGATTGTAGTTAAGGAGAGTTCAAATCCAAGGAGGGAACGTCATGCCGCCCGCCAAATTAACGTTTCACCTGGTTACATCAAGTGGCGCACACCTACTGATCATGCCCGATGAAGATCTTGAGCTTCGCTATAGGCTATGGCTACTGGGGGAGTCGGATGTCTGGGAACTTGTTCAGAGTCTTGGTCAAGCCCCGACATGGATGGAACGTCTTTACTATCAGAGATGTCTAAGAGCGCGCCTTCCAACCCGGTTTTGCCGAGTTTCACCCTCTGGTAGATTCGGCTTTCCCAATCCTGACAACGGAGCGACGTTTGGAACTTTCAAGCAGGGTTCGGAAATCCTGTTTGGAAGAGAGGTACTACCTTTTGGGGCAGTGGAAGGAATGGAAACCTGGCCAGAGAAGCGGCCCTTTATCGGCTGTCTCCATTTGGACGATCTGCCCCCAATCCGCCAGCCGCCGCTAGTTGGGACCGGCCCGCTCACCCGCGCTCCGGTACCAGACCTGATGGAAGTGGTGAAAATCGACAGTGAGGGGAGGGTATATACGAAGCACTGGGGTGTCTTTACCTGGCAACAGCACTCGGCCACGGATCCTAAGCGACTAACCATACCTTGGGGCTTAGCACCAGAGGCGACTTATTTGGTCCGCTGCCTCAATAGAGAGGACCATTTCGTCGCATTCTTCTTCCTCAAGAGAGTACTGCTAGTCTGCCCAGTAAAGCACCATGCAGCTTTCTACAGGGAGGGTGAGAAAATAAACCCCGAGGAGCTTCCGTTGTTGCTTCCAGACAAACCTACGGCCCTACGTCTCGGATTCGGCCGTCTCCTACAATTCGGGACAGAGTGGCCAACAAGAATGGTTGAGGTCATAACACAAGGCCGGCCTTCCTCCTGGAGACCGCACGGCAAGCTAGTCAAGAAAAGCTAGTTCACGCACTCGTCAGGGGAACTTCCAAACCGAGGTTCCCCTGACTGTCCTAGTTTTCACATTTTTTCTCAAGTTAAAAATTTATGGGAAGATCAAAATTATCCGAAACGAGTGGAGAACTACAGGCTTTGAGGTTCCTAAGGCCTACTTCTAACGCTTACTGCTGTCTGCTTTCTGATATCTGCCTAATATTCGCCCATTCCACCTGGAGGCATTCCCGGTCCGCCGGCCGGCTGATTCTTTTCTTCTGGAATATCTGTCACAAGGGCTTCTGTTGTCAAGATCATTACTGCAACGGAAACTGCATTTTGCAGAGCTGTTCTTGTAACTTTAACTGGGTCAATTACTCCTGCAGCTACTAAATCCTCAAACTGCCCCGTTAACGCGTTAAACCCAAAGTTTTTAATATCTATATCTGGGCGCTCAATCTCCGCTAAAACACGTCCTGGGTCTTCGCCGGCGTTTTGAACCAGTTTTCTCAGAGGCTCATACAACGCCTCCCTAAGTATCTTGACACCAACTTGTTCCTCACCAACAAGATCCAATGACTCTAGTGACTTAGATGCGTGTAGAAGTGCAATTTCGCCCCCAACGACAAAACCCTCTTCAATTGCCGCTTTTGTGGCCTGGACTGCGTCGTTTACTCTTTCTTTCTTTTCCTTCATTTCAATTTCAGTTGCCGCTCCCACATTTACCACCGCCACCCCACCGGAAAGTTTTGCTAAACGCTCTTCCAGCTTTTCTTTGTCGAAGTCGCTTGTCGTTTTCGCAATTTGGCTTTTAATTTGGGTGATTCGCGCCTCAATCTTGTTCTTTGCTCCTTTTCCACCAACAATTACTGTATTGTCCTTATCGGCTGTCACTCTATCTGCTTGTCCAAGCATATCTGGTGTTACTGACTCAAACTTAATTCCCGTATCTTCTGAAAGCATTACCCCACCGGTTAATACAGCGATGTCTTCAAGCATTTCTTTTCTACGGTCTCCAAACCCAGGGGATTTGATTCCTAAAACATTAATTGTCCCTCTAAGTTTATTTACAACCAGCGTCGCGAGGGCTTCTCCTTCGATATCATCAGCAATAATTACTAAATCTTTGGTTGTTTGGACGAGCTTTTCTAAAAGAGGAAGAAGATCCCCCATTGCAGAAATCTTTTTATCCGTGATCAAAATCTTTGGGTTTTCGATCGAAGCTTCCATCTTCGCTGCGTCTGTCACAAAATAAGCAGAGACAAAACCGCGATCAAATTCCATGCCTTCTTTGTACTCAACATTTGTCTCCAACCCCTTTGATTCTTCAACGGTTACAACACCATCCTTCCCAACTTTAGCTAATGCCTCTGCTATGAGTTTTCCTATTGTAGGGTCGGCTGCCGAAATCGTTGCTACTTGCTCTGTTTCTTCCTTGGTTGATACCTTTTTGGCAAGCTTTTTTAGATCATCAACTACAACGTCAGAACCTTTTTCAAGCCCGCGCTTTAGGATCATTGGATTTGCTCCGGCTGTAATGTTTTTGATTCCTTCATTAACTATGGATGCTGCTAAGATTGTTGCCGTAGTAGTCCCATCACCGCAGACGTCGTTAGTTTTGGAGGCCGCTTCTTTAATTAGCTGAGCACCCATATTCTCAAATGAATCCTTTAAGTCAATTTCCTTAGCAACGGTAACACCATCATGAACGACTGTCGGTGCTCCCCATTTTTTGTCTAAAGCAATATTACGCCCCTTCGGCCCGAGAGTTGTGGCAACAACTTTTGTCAGTTTATTAACCCCCTCAAGGAGCTTTTGCCTAGCTTCCTCTGAATACGAAATTTCTTTAGCCATTTTGTTAATCCTTTCTTTATTCAATGACGGCCATCACGTCTTCAAATTTTACTAGTTTGTATTCTTTCCCACCTATCTTAATTTCGTCTCCACCCCATTTTTTATACAAAACTCTGTCTCCGACTTTAAATTCTGCTTTCACTTCATGTTCGGGGTGCTTAATTGGAGCCCCAACAGCAAGAACAGTGCCTTGTGCAGGACGCTCCTTTGCAGTATCTGGTAAAACAATTCCAGAAGCTGTTACTTCTTCAGCCTCTTCCGGCTCTATAAGAGCGAATCCAGATAGTGGTTTTATGTTTAGTTGTTTTTTCATAATTCTTTATTAGCTTTTATTAAAGGTGGTACAGATAACAGAGCACTTGGGCAAGACAAGATTTTAAAAGGTAGCCGTTTATTTGTCAAGTCTGATCAAAAAGCCCTAGCTTTTTCTTTTATATATTCTTTTATTTCATTCCCAAATTCAGGGTGATCGATGGAGAAATCAATTATCGTCTTTAGGTAGCCAAGTTTGTCCCCAGTATCGTAATACCTACCGTTTTTAATTTCTACAGCGTATACCGACTCTTTTTTTAGCAGTGCCTCGATCGCTTCCGATAGCCACAGCTCCCCACCCTTCCCAGGTTTCAAGTCAGATAGGTAACCGAGCATACTAGGGGTAAAAATATAAGCCCCGTGAGTCGCTAAATTTGAAGGGGCCTCTTCCAGCGTCGGTTTCTCGACGATGTCTAATATCTTATACACATTATCCTCGACTGATTCTATTTTTGATATCCCATATTTTGAAAGGTCTTTTTTATCGACTCTCACTCCGCTAATTGCCGATTTTTGATATTTTTCAAAAACATCAATCAGCTGCTTTAAGCGTGGGGGGTCCGCATAAATAAATTCGTCTCCCCAAATAACAGCAAATGGTTCGTCCTTCGCTATAAGGTGGCTTGCACTAAGAACTGGCCCAGCATTTCCATATGGCCCCCTCTGACTTACAAAAACAAAATTTGCCATATTGGCAATCTTACGAATTTCCTCTAATTTATCTCCTTTTCCTGACTGAGAAAGAAAAAATTCCAAATCATAGGCCCGATCAAAATGGTCCTCGATTGCTCTTTTGGATGACCCGGTAACGATAATAATGTCGAAAATCCCAGAGGCTACTACCTCTTCAACGACATATTGAATAACCGGCTTATCAACCACGGGGAGCATTTCTTTGGGCATTGCCTTTGTTTGTGGCAAAAAGCGAGTTCCGAAACCAGCCGCGGGGATTATTGCTTTTGTAACTTTTTTCATAGATCCTCGCTAAAAACTGCTCTAAATGTTATCATAACAGCATCAGTTCTTCAATTATTACTGGTCGAAGGGTGGTGAATTGAAATGAAAAACATTTCGCAAAGAGTTGGGGTTTTTGTAGATGTTCAAAATATGTATTATTCGGCCAAAAATCTTTATGGATCTAAAGTAAATTTTGGAAAAATACTAGAAGACGCTGTTGGTGGCCGACAACTAATTAGAGCGATCGCTTATGTTGTCCGTGCTGAGGAACCCCTAGAACAATCTTTTTTTGATGCTCTACAAAAAGCCGGCTTCGAAGTAAAGGTAAAGGATATTCAGGTTTTTCCCGGTGGGCAAAAGAAAGCGGATTGGGATGTCGGGGTCGTGATTGATATGATTCGCCTCTCTTCTAAATTGGATGTAATGGTTCTTGTTTCCGGAGATGGTGATTATAAAGACGCTGTGGAATTTTTAAGGAATCAGGGCCACAGGGTTGAAGTTATGGCCTTTAAACCTAGCGCTTCCAACAAATTAATTGCTGAAGCGGATGAATTTACTGATCTGGACGCAGACGCGGCCCAATATTTATTGTCACCTAGAAGAAAGCGGTCCCCAAAACCGCCAGTTCATTATGGGCAGTAACCAAGCTTATGAAAATTTTGGGGATTGAAATCCTTCGACAGGCTCAGGACAGGCAAGCAATATGAAAATCCTAGGTGTAGAAACTTCCTGTGACGAAACGGCTGTTGCCATTGTCGAAAACGGCACTAAAGTTATCTCCAGCAGCCTTGCTTCTTCCCTACCTTTGCACGCTAAGTCTGGCGGAATAATACCAGAGATCGCGGCGCGCGAGCAAACCAAAACAATAATTCCAGTTGTTACTGAGGTATTAGGAGAGCCTCCCTCAAAGCAAATCGATGCAATCGCAGTTACCTTCGGTCCCGGTCTACATGGCTCACTAATTGTTGGTGTTGAAGTTGCCAAAACACTTTCCTATGTATGGAAAAAACCACTAATCCCAGTGAGTCATCTAATTTCTCATATTTATGCTACCTGGATTGAAAACACAACCCCACCAAAATTTCCCCTCATTGCTCTTATAGTCTCCGGCGGGCATACGGAATTAGTTTATATGCAGGGGCATGGAAATTATAAATCTCTCGGGGGTACCAGGGACGATGCTGCAGGAGAGTCTCTTGATAAAATAGCCCGTCTTCTACGCCTAGGCTATCCTGGCGGCCCTGCGATAGAAAAGGCAGCAATACAAGGTGATTCTCAAAAATTTAATCTTCCAAGGCCTCTACTCAACTCCCCTGATTATGATTTTTCATTCAGCGGTCTTAAAACGGCTGTTACTAGTTTGGTTAGTAATATTGGTGAGGAGAATCTCAGCGATAATATCAATAATATTGCTGCCAGTGTTCAAGCAGCAGTTGTAGAAGTTTTAATTACAAAAGCTAAAAAAGCTTCCGCCAGTCTGCCCGCGGAAAGTATTGTTTTTGGGGGAGGGGTGGCCGCAAACAAACTACTTAGAGAAGAGGCTGGTAAAAGCCTTTCCATTCCAGTCTTCTTTCCGCCGATTAATCTTTCGGTTGATAATGGGGTTATGGTCGCGGCAGCTGCCTACTTCAACTATAAAATTGTTCCGTGGAGCAAACTGGAACCCGACCCATCAATACTGCTCTGACTGCTTGAACCGTTCTTCCAATACTGGGTAAAGTTGGAGGGGGGCTTCTTCGTTTTGCCCGTCGTAATCTATGTGTTGCTCATTAGGAGCGGGAAGGTGTGTAGAAGCTACTTCAAATTCGAAAAAATCCCTATCAACTATAAAACCTTTTGCCTCGCCTCTACTTATTTCAAAGTTTTGCTTTTGGCTTCGCTCGTAACATTCTTCCTTTGGGTAATTTACCAAAACTAACAGGTAGTTGCCTCCTGCAAATTCAACTGCTTTTTTAATTAAATCCCGCTGTTCCCTTGTTTTAATATTTGCGTCATAAATACACGACTTACCTTTTTTTAATAAGTGTTCGATGGTTTTTAGGGCTAATTTGAAAACCTCAACTGCGCCACGCTTAAATATTGTTGCTCGGGGGGACAAAAAACTAGTCATATCTTCCTCAGAAAGAACAGTAAATGGAAATTTTTGTTTTAATCTTTCTACCAAATGGGTTTTTCCTGCCCCTGGATAGCCCACCAAAATTACGCATAGCGGTTTCTTAAAGTTCTCATTTGGTACTGCTAATATTCTAATATTATCCTCAGCTAAGACATCGAAATTTAGATTTTCATCCATTAATATAAGTTTACCAAAACGAGCGGACATTTTCCTACTTGGTTTTTAATATATCCCTTGCTTTCGGTTTTATTTAAACCGGTCGCTAGATTGCAAGCGTCTTTAACTTACTATATACTTTGTCACAATGGACAAAGTTTATGACCATAAACAATCCGAAGCGAGCTGGTACTCTTTTTGGGAGAAAAAAGGTCTTTTCAAAGCGGCCCCGAACTCTCCAAAAAAACCTTATTCGCTGCTAATACCACCACCTAATTTAACCGGTGGGCTTCATCTCGGCCATGCAATGCAGCATACGATCTTGGATGCTATTGCCCGATTCAAGCGGCTTCAGGGGTTTGATGTTTTGCTTTTGCCGGGTGTTGATCATGCAGGGATTTTGTTTGAAGCAACTTTCAACAGGGAGCTAAAAAAACAAGGGCTTTCCAAGGAAAAGCTAGGCCGTGAAGAGTGGTTAAAAAGGGCATGGGAATTTAAAGACAAGGTATACAAGGGAGTTTCTTCAACATGGCGATTTATGGGGCTTTCGGCCGACTGGTCCAGGGAAGTTTTTTCACTAGACCCAGGTCCAGCTAAGGCGGTTTTTGAAGAGTTTAAAACTTATTGGGACAGAGGGCTACTCTACAAAGGGCCTTATATAGTGCAGTGGTGTCCGAGATGTAACACGGCAATAGAGGATGCTGAATTAGAATATGAGGAGAGAAAAGAGAAGCTTTACTTTCTTAAATACGGGCCACTAACACTCGCAACTGTTCGCCCGGAAACAAAGTTTGGCGATACTGCAATGGCTGTAAACCCTGGCGATAAAAGATATACAGACTTCGTTGGAAAGGAATTTGAAATCCAAACTCTCGCCGGACCGAAGAAAATGAAGGTGATTGCGGATCCGGCAGTGGATCCAAACTTTGGGACGGGTGTTGTAAAAGTTACCCCAGCCCATGATTTTGAAGATTATGAAATTGGGAAAAGGCACAACCTTCCAATAATTCGGGTGATAGATAAAAATGGTAGATTAACAGAGGTCGCTGGGAAATTTGCTGGAATGAAGGTTGAAGAGGCCCGAGCAGCAATGATTCCAGAACTTAAAGAAAAGGGAATTCTGGTTAAGGAAGAGGATTATGTTCACAATGTTGCTGTTTGTGATCGCTGTAAAAGCACTGTCGAACCTCTGGTATCGGAGGAGTGGTTTGTTAAAGTTAATAATCTAGCTAAGGGGGCAATCAAAGCGATAAGTGGTAACGAAATAAATTTTTTACCTAAGGGGTATTCCAAAATTCTCAATGATTGGTTATCAAATATCCACGATTGGTGTATTTCAAGGTCTCTTTGGTGGGGTCACCGCATCCCGGTTTGGTATTGTGGTTTAGGAAAGGGGTTAGCTAGACCCTTGGGTTTTTATGAAGGCGTTGTGCCTCAACTTTACACCGGGAAAACCAAAACCTACCGCCTAAAGAACCACTGGTATAAAGTCGGAGACAGAGCTGCCTTTCATCAAAGCGGGACTAATAAAATCATCGGTTTTGGCACTATCACTGCTGTTAGCGAGACCGCCGTCGGCAAATTGCCACTACATGACCCTGCTTATGGGGCGGTTTATCAAAAACGCGAAGAATTGATTGCGGCTCTACAAAAACATAACAAGAATTTTGATGTAAACGAGAACACGCTAGCTTTTATATACAGTTATAAATTTGAGCCCGTAAATAGGAAAGTCACGGGGTGTGGGGAAGTAATTGTATCTTCCGATCCACCAGAAACGTGTCCTCGATGCGGCGGTTCAAAGCTAACCCAAGACGAGCAGGTTTTAGATACCTGGTTTTCCTCAGGGCTTTGGCCTCTCTCCACTTTAGGATGGCCTGAAAAAACTAGAGCGCTTGAACGTTATTTCCCCTGGGATTTTGAGATAACTGCGCCTGAGATTAAATTTCTTTGGATTGCCAGAATGATTATGCTTGGAAAATACTTTATGAAGGAGATTCCTTTTAAACAGATGTTTTTTCATGGGATGTTGAGAGATTTACAAGGTCGTAAATTTTCAAAGTCATTGGGAAACGGTATCGAACCAAGCTATTTAATCGAGCGGTGGGGAACCGATGCAACAAGAATGGCGCTTTATACCTATGCTGTTCCGGGTAGGGATGGCAGGGTTTCAAGGGAAAGTCTAGATACTAGAGGAAAAAACTTCAGGAATTTTGGAACGAAGCTCAGAAACATCGCAAGATACATCTTGGAGTTAAAGCCGAAAGATCCTGTAGGTAACCTAAGATTCGCTCACAAAGATGATAAGTGGATAAAAACCGAGTTGGATAAAACAAGTGGGAAGGTTACTAAGAATTTACAAGGTCTCCAGCTCCACCTTGCTTCTGATGAGATCTACGATTTTGTCTGGCACAAATTTGCAGACATTTATATAGAAAAAAGTAAATTGCGGAGAAAGGAAAGTCAGCCAGTGTTGGAATACGTACTTGAAAATTCTCTAATATTATTGCACCCATTCATGCCTTTTATAACTGAGGAACTTTGGCAAAAACTATCAAACACCGGTGGGAAAAGTGTAATGCTCGCACAGTGGCCACGTAATTAGGTCTTTTGTTCTGAGGATTGTTCTTTCTCCTTCTCTTTTTCTTCCGTCTTTTCCCCCTCTTCACCCTCAAGAGTTTCTTCACCCTTTTCCTCAATCGCTTCTACCTCTTCGGGGGTTGGGGCTTCTTCAACAACCTCCTCCTTCATTTCTGCTGTCTGAACTGAAACAACGACTTCTTCAGGGTCATTTTTAACTTCTATTTTGTCCTTTTCAATCTTTAGATCTTTTACATGAATCGTCTGACCTATTTCAGAAAGATTTGAAATATCAACAGTAATTTCGTGTGGGATATCCGTTGGGAGACTTTCAATCTCTAGTTCGTCCAGGGTTTGCAAAATAAGCCCAATTCCTGTTTTTTCTGCAGGGGATTCTCCCTCAAGCTTAATGGGCACATTAGCAGTAATTTTCTCCTTTAAATTAACCCTGTGAAAATTGGCGTGAATTGCTTCGCCTGTTACGGGATCGTATTGAACATCGTGTATCAAGGCTGAATAGGCTTCGTCCTTTAACTTTACTTCAACTATTCCGGTTTCGCCTGCCTCTTTATAAGATCTCTTAAAATCCTTACTTGATAGTTGAATTGATTTTGACTTTATGTCTTTTCCAAATAAATTTGCAGGCAAAATACCAACTTTTCTAAGTTTCTTTATTTTTTTACCTAAGATCGTTCTTGGCTCTACTGTTATTTTTATTTTTTCCATGCAAGAATCATTATAAAGGCCTCGTCAATACAACAATTTAGCCCCTTGTCGGTTTCTGTATTGATGTTTTAGCTATTACCTTCCTTCGCCCCAAGGCTCTAATTTGTTTAAAAGTCAATTTGGAAATCTCTGATTTTATATCTAGCGCATCATCGCTCGAAATTGCGGCCATTGGAACTTCCGTTATCTCTTTGTTTAGTTTGTCCCCAGCCGAAACGCCGACAGCAAAAAATTGCTCTCCACCACAAACCTGACAATTATATCTTGCGAGAAGGGAATTATCAGTCTGCGCCATAATTTCTAACCACTCTGACTCAAAGGAACTTCCGCAATTACAGGACCATTCCTCTCCGAAATGCTGCTTAAACTGCTTGAAAACTTCTTTATCCATCGGGGGTTAGTTTAACAAAAGGCTTGTTCTTACGCAAGGAGCCACTAGACTCCTAATTCACTGTGTGCTTTCTAAATTTGAGTTAATTGTTTCAGAAAGGCTTTCCAGTGTCTGCCTTTTTTCCTGAAGCGTTTGATAGTCTTTATTCAAGAAGGCTGGCAGTTTTCTTGCATCAATACTTATTGTGGATGCTACATCAATATTTTTGTCTGCCTCTGTGATGTTTTCTATGGCTTTTTTTAAATCTTCTTTTAGCTTTTCACCGTCTGCGCTAGAGGCATCGTTAATATTGCCTATGCTTTTACTTTCGAAATTTACTGCTCTAGAAAGGGTCTCCGCTAGGAAAAGGTAATTGCTCGTTTGCTGTAAGGTCCCTTTTAAATTGGTCGCGGTTAGAAGCCAAGAGATATTTTGCAAGGATTCCTGACTACGTTTGTAGAAATTTTCAGCTTTTTCGGCGTGAGCTACTGCATTATCGGTTTTATCCTGCTTAAGTTCTTCCAGGGCACTATTGAAATTTTTATTACCTAAATAGTAGCTTGCTGCTGAAGTTATAATTGGAACGGCTGTTGCCCATAAAAACAGCACCAAAATAGCACCTAAAAATAAATTCCTTAAAAAGTTTTTGTCAAATCCTTTTTTCCCAGTTAACTCTACTGGGGGGACTATTGGGTTACTCGGTACATTCTTTTCTTCCTTATTTTCGGTACCCCCCACCTTATAAAAATTAACTGTTTGAACAAGCCCATCGTCCAACGGGACCTTTGGATCCCAATTTAGCTTTCCTTGAGCATCGTCTAAAATCAGGGGAGACTCTGGCAGATCTAATTCTTTCTGCTCTTTATAAACAACTTCTACCCCGCCAAAAAGCTTTTTTAAATGCTCCGCGAGGGCTCGTTCTGTACATCTTTCTCGACTAATTAAATTAAAGATCTCTCCCTTCTCGCCCTTAATCGCCGCCTTTACGATCCCGAAAATTATATCGGTAACAAAGGTAGGATTAGCTACTCTTAAACCATCTCCTATTATCTCAATCTTTCCTTTAATTGCCTGGCTAATAGACTTTGACACTATATTGTCTGAGGACAGATTCATTTTAGGCCCGTAAGGATCTTTAATTCGAACTATAACTACGGGGAGGTCGAATTTATTGAAATACTCGGCGGCTAGGGTTTCGGAAAACCTTTTCGCCTCTCCGAAAGTAAGGTGTGTTGTACCAGCTTCCTTTCCAAAGTAAATTGATAGGTTCTTTTGAGAAAAGGCTCCACGGAAGACTTCCGACGAAGAAACAAAAATAAATTTTGCTTTTTTTTGAACAGCTACGTCCAGCAGATTTTTTGTCCCGATGGAATTAACCAATAAAGTTTCTAGGGAAAGGTTATTTGAGGACAGGTATTCCTCAACGCTTGCAAGGTGAAAAATATGGGTTATTTTGACATTAGGTGAGATTGTAAAACCAGCTCGGTTTATGTCCTCTTCCCAAAAAAAGAAGTTGGGAAAGGAGAGAAGCTTTTCAATATTCTTTTTTGAACTTCGTGCTAAATTATCAACACAAAGTACGTTGAAGCCCTGAGCGATTAAAGCCTCACAGAGATATGATCCTAAAAAGCCTGCACCACCAGCTACTAAGGCCGTCGGCTTGTTTTCAAAATTTTTAAACTCTAGTTTTTGTCCTTCCGTGGCAGTTTCCATTTTTAAATAGAAGCAGTCTCCCTCAAATCTTTCTTTTCATCAATAACCTTATTTACTAGCCGATCTGCTTCCTCGTTTTCTTCTCTTGGAACACGTTTATAATAAACCTTTCCTAGGGAAACTTCCATCGTCCTTATTTCAAATAAAATACTCCTCAAGGCCGCGTTTTTAACTTTAAATAATCCGGATAATTGATTAACGACTAAGTCTGAATCCAAGAAAAAGTTTACATCTACGCGTTTTTTATAGTTTTCTTTTATTACCTTTAGGGCTAGTCTTACCGCCCCGTATTCTGCCTGGTTGTTGGTAGCCCAACTTAAATATTTCCCGCATAAAAAACGCTTTTTCCCCGCAGGATCGGTTATTATACATGCTGCTGCTCCAGGGCCGGGGTTTCCTCGCGCCCCGCCATCACAAAAAACCTTTAAGCTTCTATTATTTTCAGCCATTTTCTTTTCTTATAACTACTCTTCGATCCTCTCCTACCCCAACAGATTCACTTACATACCCTTTTTGTTCAGAAACAAAAATGTGCGCTACTCTCCTTTGGGCGGGGGACATGGGGGGAAGTTCTGCTTTAGAGTCGCCCATTGAAACTTTCTCGGCTGCTCTTTCCACTAAGGCCTTGATGGCTTCCTCCCGCTGTTTACGCCACCCCCCAACATCAATTAGAACCGGTATCCATTTCCCACTGGATACTTTCTTATTAATTGCAATTCCAATTAAAAGTTGGAGACTCTCGAGGTTAGATCCGTGCTGCCCGATCAATAAACCAAGATCCTCCCCCTCTATATCGATGTGTATTGCTCCTTCTTCTTTTGTTATCTTTGGAGTTAAATCAAACCCAAGTAAGGAAAGCGTCTTTAAACAAATTTCCTTGGCTTCCTTTTCTATTTTTTTATCGGTAGACTTGCTAGCCATAATTTTAGTCCTCCTAAGCCACTTGCCTGATACTGCTGAATTATACCGTAAAGAGTGCTAATAGCCCAGTACAAAACAAGCCCAGCAGGAAATCGGAGTCCAATTAACAAAATTATAATTGGGAATATAAACATCGTTTGTTGTTGCCAAGCCATTAAATCGTCTGAGATATCCCCCTTTTCCCCCTTCTTAGGCGGGGCCTTCTTAGTCTCTGGCGTAAGCATTTGTGATTGGATAAGAGTTCCGAATGCTGAAAGTATTACTAACAGCCCTGGTATAGGAATCGGCACGCCTTGAATATGATAAACGTCTGGGTTGGCTAAATTCCATAAAAGGAAGCTCGTCTGAACCCCGGAGGAAATTACTTTTATTAAAGCTTGGTACAAAATAATAAAAACGACTATCTGAGTTATGGTACTCAAACAGCTTATTGCACCGGCCGCGGGATGTACCCCAGACGCTCGAAAAAGCTTGGACTGCTCCTCCGAAACCTTTCTAATATCTTTACCGTACTTTTTCTTTATGCTATCTAATTGTGGTTTTAAATCGCGAAGAGCTTTGTTGTATCTTAGACTGGAAATTATAAATGGGTGGAAGACTGCTCTGGATAAAATACCAACAACGATAATAGTCAATCCAAGATTGTTGAAAAGGAGCCTATTTAAACCAAGTAGTATATCAACAAAAAAATTAATCATGGTATGGGATCAAACCCCCCGACCGAAAAGGGGTTGCATTTAACAATCCGTTTAAGGCCAAGGCCAACTCCTCTTAATGGCCCGAATTTTTCAATTGCCCTCTTTGTGTATTCCGAACAGGTTGGCCTATAACGACATCTTCCTGCAGGGAAGCCTAGTTTAAGAAATAGGCTAATAAATTCTTGGTAAAATTTTATCGACCCAGTCAACAATTTTTTCATACGTAATTTCTTCCTTTGGTATTGAAACTATAAATACCGCTTCCGTTCCTTTTGGGAATCTTTCGATGCTGTCTTTAACCACTTCGGATAGCCATCTACGAATTTTATTTCGCTTTGTGGCTTTTCCAATTTTTCCAGTGACAACGAAACCAATTTTTGTATCAGACCGGCTTACCTTTTTTCTATAAATCAATTTAAAAAGTGGCGTGTAGACTTCTTTTTTTCCAACCCAATTACGATAATTACTCTGGCCTATCTTTAATCTAAATTTTTCCGGTAGCATAATTAGATCGCGAGCCGTCTACGCCCCTTTAAGCGGCGTTTACTTATAACTGACCTACCACTTTTATTTGCCATCTTTGATAGGAAACCGTGTTTCTTTTTTCTTTTTAATTTCTTTGGCTGATATGTTCGTTTAGGCATTTGTCCTCAATTTTTCTGTTAGAGTATATGGCCCCAAACTCGGTTTGTCAATTCGAAAATAGTTTTTAGCCTCATAAAAAGTGGGCGATCTAGTTTGCTATATTTTTAGTATCTTGACCGCTCCTTAAACCCGCTTGCTATTATAGTAGGGCCCCTAATCTCGAGGGCTAGCTTTTCCTGATGTCTCCTGCCTAATTTAATGCGCACTTATGGATGAAAAATCCCTTTGGGAATCGGTTTTAACTGAATTACAATTAACATTGTCCGCCGCCAACTTTCAAACTTGGTTTAAGGGCAAGACTGGAGTATTGTCTCTCAAGGACGGTGTTGTGGAAATTGGTTGCTCTAGCCCATACAATAAAACATGGATTGAAGAACGATACTTAGGGCAAATAAAGGAAATTGTTGAGCGTATCTCCGGGGCATCTGCGACCTTAGTCTTCACGGTTTCCGCAAAAGGGCTTGAGGCGCCAAAAGTGAAGGAGCCGAAAAATCCGGAGCTGGCCATACCTTTGTTTGAGGACGCTGCTTCCTCAACAATCAAGGAGTCCTTGGTTGTTTCCAATATAAATCCAAAATATTCGTTCGCAGATTTTATCGTCGGCCAATCTAATCAACTTGCTTACGCTGTTGCCAAAGCCGTTGTCGACTCCCCCTTTGAGCGTTACAATCCGCTTTTAATCTACGGTGGGGTTGGGGTGGGAAAGACCCACCTCCTGCAGGCGATTGGCCAGGGAGTAATTCTTCGCCGAAACCCTAGCCGGGTAATTTATTCCTCAAGCGAGACTTTTACCAACGATATGATTGAAGCTATTCAAAAACGGCAAACTGTAGATTTTCGGGCCAAATATCGGGCCGTGGATCTCTTGCTTATTGATGATATTCAGTTTATAGCTGGGAGAGAAAGCACTCAAGAAGAATTTTTTCACACTTTTAATCATCTGCACGGTCGTGGTAAACAGATTATTCTTTGTTGCGATCGTGATCCAGCACAACTTTCAAATCTACATGAGCGGTTGAGAAACAGGTTTTCTGGTGGTATGGTAGTCAAGATAGAAACCCCCGACCTGGAACTAAGAGAGGCAATTCTGCTGGCAAAGGCGCATTCGGAAGGGGCTTCAATAGATTTTCCCACAATTCGCTTTATGGCGGAGCGTTTAGGCCCAAGCGTTCGGTCTTTGGAGGGTGGATTACTACGGTTGCTTGCTATTGCAAAGCTTACTGGACGAGCTATAAATGAGGAGCTCGTAAAAAACTCAATTAATTTGGATCCCCCAAAGAAGCCCTCCGCGGAAGAAATATTGGCCGAAATAGCTAGGTTTTTCTCTCTTAGTTTATCGGACTTACGGGGCGTAAAAAGGGGCAAAGAGTGTGTTTTTCCCCGGCAAGTAGCAATGTACTTACTACGCACTGAGGTGGGGCTTTCTTTTAACGAGATCGCCTCTCTTTTAGGGGGTAGGGACCACACCACGGTAATTTATTCTGTCAGCAAGGTGGAAAACCTAGTGGAAAAGGATGGGGAAATTGGTAGAATAGTTGCAGAGGTCAAGGATAAGGCCCTTGGTGGTTAATAACTTTTGCGTTTTTCCACAAACCTTTCCCCTGCTTGTTGTAGTATAAAATTTACTTTTTTCTGCCTCTATTACTACGACTATTATTAATATTAAGTAATAAAAATGAAGTTAGTCACTAACAGAGAAACACTTTTAAAGGCAGCGTCTCTTGTTTCACAAGCAATAACAACACGTTTAAGTTTACCCGTATTGGGAAATCTTTTACTGGAAGCAAACTCCGGCATGCTTAAAATAACCGGAACCAATTTAGAAACAACAATCATAAAACAAATGAGTGTAAAAATTGAGGAAAATGGAGAAACTACCGTTCCTGCCAGACTTTTGGTTGACTTTTGTCAGGCCGCCACAAACGAGCAGCTCACCATTAAAACTGTAAAGGATAGCGTATTACTAGAGTCGGGCGACTCCAAAGCAACCCTTTCCACAATAAACCCAAGCGAGTTTCCGAAAGTTACTACATTTGAATCCGCGTCCACCTTAGAATTGGAGAGGCAAACCTTTTTAAATACCGTATCCTCGGTTATTTTCTGTGCGGCGGCTGAGGAAGGCCGCCCTGTGCTAACAGGGATACTTATAAAAGGGTCTGCTAGTAAATTGGTTTTTGTCGCTACGGACGGTTACAGGCTAGGCAAAAATGAAATAACAGGCTCTGGTGATTTCGAGGTATTAATCCCATCAAGAGCCCTTCAGGAAACCGTCAAAGCCGTTGCCGACCAAGAAGACGAGACGGTGCAACTATCTGTTGACAAAGAAAAAAACCAGGCAAAAATTGAGACTAGAAACCTAATTATTATAAGCAGACTCCTAGAAGGAGCCTATCCAAGTTTTGAACAAATAATACCAACAGCCTTTTGCTCCACAGTGACTGTTAGCACGAAAGCGCTGGTAAATGCTGTAAAATTGGGGGCCTTGTTTGCCCGAGATGTTGGTAATGTAGTTAAGATTGAGCTTGGCGCAGGAAAGCTTAAATTAACAGGAGCCACCAGCCAAGTGGGAGATGCCGAGACAGAGATGCACGCTAATATTGATGGCGAAAAAATGACCCTGGCTTTCAATTCGCGGTTTCTGCTCGAGAGCCTCTCCGCTATTAAGGACGAGCAGATGACGATGTCCCTTAGTGGAAGTACAAGTGCTGCCATCTTCCGCGGCAGGGACAAAAAGAATCTTAGTTTTGTAATCATGCCTGTCCGCCCGCAAAGTTAAATGTTGAAAACCCTTTCCATAAGAAACTTCCGAAATCTAGATATTTCCGACCTACAATTGGGTAGCGGAGTAACAATTGTTGTTGGAGGCAATGGTCAGGGGAAAACAAACCTCATCGAGGCTGTTTATTTGCTCTCTTATGGCAAACCGTTTCATGGAACAAGAAGCGAGGCGATCAATTGGAACGAGAGTAACGCTGAGATATTCGGTGAGACTAGTAAGGGTAGTATTCGTATATTCCTTTACCGAGAGGGAGAAACCAAGATAATAATCAATAATAAAACAAAGCCAGCTACTTATCTTTTGGGCAGGCTAGCAACAGTCCTTTTTCACCCAGGAGAAATAGAACTAATTGGAGGGCCACCAGCCGCTAGAAGGGTTTGGCTGGACAAATTAATCGCAACAATAAATCGAGGTTACCTTTTCAATTTGATTAATTACAATAAAACCCTGATTAATCGGAACAAGCTTCTCAAAATCTCCGGTGGAAATGCGACTGAGGAACAACTTGAAACATGGGATAGGCTTCTTGCCAAGTACGGCATAAAACTTTGGCAGGAGCGCGAAAAAGAAATAAGCAGTTTAAATAGAATTCTAAATAAAATCTCAAAAGGAACGATAGGAAAAAATGCTCGTATTGAATACACGGTCCCAATTAATCTAGAGAGTGAGGGACTAAGTAAGAAAGAGTTCTTACGAGCCCTTAAAAATAAACGAGGTGTAGAACGGCGGTTAATAATGACTACTTTTGGCCCACACAGAGACGACCTCAAACTAGTTGTAGAGGAAGAGTTAGGACAATCAATTTTGGAGAAAGATTTAGGCCCCTTTGGTTCCAGAGCAGAAAAACGCCAAGCCATAATTTTATTGAACCTTGCCCAAGCCCAGCTTTTTTCGCGAATTTTCGGCGAGCCTCCGGTAATACTTCTCGACGATGTTACGAGCGAACTTGACGAAAAGAACAGGGGGCTGCTCCTTACTCACATTAGCGCACGCCAGATATTAATTACGACCACGAGCCTCGATCTTCTAACAGCGGAATTTAAAAAGCGGGCCCGTGTATTAAATATGGTTGATGGAAAAATTATTGAGCCTTAGGCGGCTCTTCCGTGGGTTTGGGAGTTTGCTGCCCGCGTGTTAAAAGCATGTGTTCATCAGGCGACGCCTGGATCCTAATTGCTACATGATTGGGGCCTACAAAGAACAGCCCCTCACCAATATCTGACGAAAGTAAAAGATTTTTTTCACCAGCCGATAAATAAAATACTTCAACAATTTTATCAATTGCAGCCGGGCTCTGCTTAAGCAAAACTTGGATGGAAGAGTTCGTAACAATTGCTTTACCGTAGTCACTGTTCAAAAAATCCTCAACATCCTGCGTGATAGTTGTTACCCCCAAGTTGTATTTACGAGCCCTCTTTGCCATAGAATACATAAATGAAGCAGAATCTTGGTATTTCATTAAATACCAAGCCTCGTCCACTACAAGAAGTCTCTTTTTTCTATCCCTCTTAATCTTAGTCCAGATATGATCAAGGACAATGAACATAGCAATAGGACGCAGCTCGTCTTCGAGCTCTCTAATGGAGAAAACTGTGAATGAGTTGGACAAGTTAACTGTACTAGGCTGGTCAAAAATACCAGAGAGCGAGCCTTTTATGAATTTTTCCAGCCTTTGCGCCATTTCCCTTGCTGAAGACTCCGCCATATTCTGCAGCACATTGTATAAATCGGCCAAAATTGGAGGTTCTTTAGTTTGTGTTGCAGGATCTGGAGTAACCCCCTTGAGTTTATAAGTAGTTATTAAGGCCCGATCAAGAATGGCATCTTCGGTAGGAGTAAGTTCCCCTAACATTATTCGAAAAAGAGCGTGAAGGGATAAGATCTTTAATCCAAGCTCATTCTCCCCTTCTTCATAGATTCCGGAAAGGTCAAATGGGTTAATTTTTGCCGGCTGATTTTGGGCGAATTTTATATATTCACCGCCGATGGTCACCGCTAGATCTTTGTACTCATCTTCAGGGTCGATGATGATTATTTCGGTACCAAACATTAAAGAGCGCAAAGCCTCCAACTTAACTAGATAGCTTTTTCCTGCTCCCGATTTTGCAAAAACAACACTGTTAGCATTTTCTAGCGAGAAACGGTCAAAAATAACTAGGGATCCATTATGCTCATTTATTCCGTAGAGGACACCCTCGTCTGCCGTTAATTCGGAACTTGTAAAGGGGAAGGTTGTGGCAAGACTTATTGTATCCATGTTTCTAATTGAGAATAATTTGTCGGAAAAGTAAGGTAAGGTATTTTGAAATCCCTGCTCTTGTTGCAAGCTTGCGTGTTTAGTTATTATCAACAAGGATCCAGCAACAGCTTCCACCTCCCGCGTTATTTTATTTAATTCCTCCAAACTATTTGCGGGTATTTTGATATAAAAGGAAAACTGAAAAAACCTTTCAATTCCAGTAGCCAGCTGCTCCTGCAACTCTTGGGCATCTTCAAGGGAGGCCCTAATGGCTGGATCAAGGACCCTACCAGATTCCAAATCAGATTCGATTGTTGCTTCCATTTCTGCTATTTTACGTCTCAGATCGCTTAAAATACCCCTGGTTTCTACAGGGTAGTAGAAAAAGGAAAGATCAAGAGTGTGATCAAAGTTGATTAAAGGGGCAAGCCAGTTAGCTCCTATAAATCTGGGGTAACCAGCAACTAAAAGGGTTCTAAAATATGTTTCGCCGATTTTTACATGATCAAACTCGACCTGTATTGCTGCTGGTGCAATAACATCCTTTACATCAACCATTCCAGTACCAAGGAATCTCGCGGTTTTGTCTCGGGTACTTTGTAGATTGGGATTTTCTGGTTGTGTTTTTTGTTTTTTTCCAAAAATATTAAATGTCATGGATTACTGTTTGACCCCTTCCTCTGCTGGCGGAGTTGCTACGGGTGTAATTTTTGGCTCAACTATTGGTGTCGTATATTCTTTGGTTCCAAGCGCCGCTTTCTCCTCGCGCGCGATATCAGCATTGTAAAGATCATAATAAAGTTCAACTAGCTCCTCGGTTGTTAAACGGATAGTTTTTACCCCAAGCCGCGAAAATTGCTTTATGAGGTGCTCCACTTTTGGTTCCAAATTTACCTTCGCTTTTTCCAAAGTGGCCCATTTATGCTCTTTGACGGCCTTTGGGTGGAAAATTGATCCCAGACCCCCAGTTAATTGAGAAAGCTCAATATTAAAATAAGGGATTATTACATAAAATCTCTTGTCAAGAACCTGGTTTTTTGATACGAGATCCTTAATAAAGTTTTCGTATTTTTCAATTTGGGAGACCAAGCTTTGATTATGGGTTTTCCTCTTTGCCTCGGCGATCCTTAATATGTAATTGGAAATATCAACTCTTTTACTGCGTATCAACACTTGAATGGGGTAGGTTATAGAATTTAGTAAGCCCGCAAATGCAAAAATGACTGAATCTTGCTCCTGTTCGCTCAGTAAATCAAAATTAATAGCAGTTGTTTGGAGAACCGCAGCCGCGGTCCCACTTTTTAGAATAACAACATCATCTCGAATATCTTCGATATCCAAATGCTCTTGAGTTAGTGGTATTCTTTTTGGTTTAGCCATTTAGGTAGCCTTTATCTCTATTGGTGGCAATACCTCGCCTTTGAGTTCCACCTGAATATTATTAAAATTATTAGTTGTCGATTCTAGCTCCATAATATATGTGCCATTTGGTAGGGGCGTCGAAATTGCAAACTGACCAATCTTATTCGTCTTCAAGGCCCTTACCGGGTCGCCCGTACTATCCTTTACGACTATAATTACATTTGAAAGAAGCAATCCCCCCTTGTCCCGAACGATGCCATTTATTACATTGGGGGCGCTTGTCAACGAAGGAGCCATTTTCCCAACTGCAAGGTCGGGTTTAACAACTTTAACTACACCCTGCTTAGATAAAGTTTCTACACTCTTAGCTTTTTCCGGTTCAACTAGATCGACTTTTCCTTGCGGTATTTGCTTTGCCCCAGCAATTAAATCTTCTAGTTGGTTTATTTTTTCTTCGTCTACCTTTTTCGCTTGCTCAGCCACTAAAAGGCGGGAGCGTAGATTTTCTATTTCCTTAGGGAGGCCCTCCGTTGAAGTAGGGACCTGCTGGTTTTTCACTAAGTCTGCTTTAATAGCCTCGCTTTGCCCTAAAATATCGGCCTTTTCCTTCTCCAAGGTGCTGGTTTTTTTCCGAAATGAGTCTGCATCCTCTTGCGCAGTCTGTTTTTGGGTTTTCTCGTCCTGAAGCTTGCTGCTAAGATCATTAATTTGCTTAAGTAGCTCCGACCTCTCAGTAACTAGCCTCCTAATCTGTTCATCTTGAGCAGATTTTTGAGCCGGAGGGGTAGTTACAGGGGTAGGTTGGGGAGGAGTAGGAGCAACAACAATATTGGGAACAGGCATAGAAACAGGAATAGAAGAGGGGGTTGTAGGGGCGCCGACTTGCGCGGTTCCCTCGCCTTTTCCCCCCAACTTTTGTTCCGAAACTTCCTTTTGTAAATTAGCTAGCTCAGTTTGCAATTTTTCCGCCTCCGAAAAAAGCTTACTTGTCGCCGATTCGCCTGGTGGTGGAGTTGTCTGCAAGGGGGCGGTTTGAGTTGTAGGAGGCCCAATTTTGGCCGCTTCTGTTGGTGGCGATACAATCTGTTCTGGTTGAGGCGGCTCCACCCGTTTGTGGATCTCAGTTTCATCCTGCTTGGGCGCTGTTGGCGTAGGTATAGATATAATGCTTGGCGCGCTTGGCTGTTGCTCCGCTGGGATCGTTGCTGTTTGTGGGGATTGTATTTGCGGCGACGAAGCTGAAGGAACAGCCACTGGGGCAGTAGCTGCTGGCGTCCCAGACGGGATCGGTGTCAAGGTTTGATCTTTGCCGCCCTTTTTTAGCAGCTCGTTGCGAACCGCCTCTTTAATGTTCTCTAGCTCCGTCTTAGCTTGCTCAGTTGTTTCCCCCGTTCCTACAGGAGGAGGCCCTTGTGGGGGGAGTAGAGGTTTTACCTGCTCCACGGGTGGAGACTCGTATTGGGATAAAAGTTTTTCGATACGTGCTTCAACAGGCTTTCTGATTGCGTCCTCGATTTCAAAAACCCTCTCGCCCTGAATAGGTAAGGAAACCACTCCTCGGCTACCAACTGGGTTCAAGCCACGGCTAGGCTGAACATTATTAAGCGGCGCGACGTAAATATTTTTCTCCGGATAATTTATCGAAGCGACTGGTTTAAAAGGCGTTGCGGATGCTAGTTTCAAGTCTCCTGTTTTTTGCTCCTCGACTAATCTCTTTGGAGACCTTCCCGCGAGGGCTTCCCCTGGGTAGGGTGGTGCTTTTTCCGGTAGATCAGAAGTAAGGTTACCGACCCTTGTTAGAGGGACAGTTATATCAGTCATCTAAGGGGCCACTCCTTCCTGGTCCGGTATAGGTGTTTGGGGAGTCTCTCGGGCAGCAAAATTTAACTTTGAGAGCCGGCTTTTTTCAAAAACGTCCAACTGATCCTCTGGCTTTTGTTCCTGAAGTTGGCTAACAAAGAGTTTAAGACGATCTTTGCTTGGTGCTTGAGTGGGTTGTGCCGCTTCTACTCCTCGGCGTAAATAGTAGGAAAATTCTGGGGCTAGAAAGCTAATAACCTTAGGTGTTTTTCTCCAAACTCTTATCTGGGGGTTGCTTATCAATCGGATAAAGGCAATGATCCATTTGTCGAAAGACATACCGTTTAGGGACAGAAAGGCAAAAGCACTTCCCGCCGCCATAACTGGTAAGATAATCATCCAACGCAAAAGGCCGGGCAATATAAAATAGCAAGCAAAAGAGAGGATAGAAGCCCCCGCCAAATAAGCAAACTGCTTTATAGTCAGAAAGCCAATCAGTTTAAACTCAAAGCCAGTTATGTTTTGCGGTACAGGATGCTGCTGCACAGTCAGTTAGCAGTTAGCAGTTGAACAGTTAGCACCCGTTAGTTAGCAGATAACAATTAGCGTTTGCTTTCTGCTTTCCAATTAGGCTTACCGATTACTGCTTACTGATTTTACCTCCTTCATAAATTTCCAAAGAACCTTGCCGACCTCGTCAGCTAAAGATTCTAATTTAATAAAATTTTGTTTCGAAATATAACCAACCTCTGCAGAAAACTTTAATAAATACTTAATTTCAACTAGCGACGCGTAAGCCGTATCTAAAAATGTTCCAAAGACCTTATTATTTTGTCTTGCGTAACCTTCTGCTATGTTGGTGGGGACGGATATTGCAGCACGTTGTAACTGAGATGTTAGACCGAAAGCCTCTTCCCGCGGAAACGACTTGGTAACTTTGTAAACCTCCAAGGCTAATAGATGACCTTTTTGCCAAGCCTTTATTTTTTCGAAACTCGAACTGTTGGGCATCTGCTTTCTGCTCTCTGCCGAGGCACTTTGTAGAAAACTTGTAGCAGCTAGCAAAGTTGATTTTTAGTTCCAACCCGCTTACTGCTTACTGCTTTCTGCTTACTGTAATATCGTCCCTCTTCTTCGCCCACTATTATTGACTATTTGGTTGGTAAAAGCAACCAGTTCAAAATAGATCAAAAATAAAGTAAAGGAGACGGATTATTATATCCTGCAAGGAAACAATACGCAGAATGCCCGCCTGCCAAAGCTTTAGCGTCGGGCAGGTAATACTTGCGTATTATATCTCGCAGAGAAACAGGCGCGAGATGTAGTCGAGTGACTATAGGTTTGACAAACTCAACGATTTGTGCTAGAATAAGCACGAGGAAATTTAAAATGAAATTTAGCTTCAAATTAATCATTGAGAAAAGCCCAGAGCAGATCTCGCCGTAATGGCGAGACATCAGCCGGTGGCTGGTGGTGAAGCGGGCTCTGGGAAATACCTAGAGCCCGCTTATCTTTTTGTAGAACTTTAAAAAGTAAATATTCGAAAATAAAGAAGGAGAAATTCTGCATTCTGAATTATAAATTCTTAATTCGGTATAGCTTCTTGGTGAAAAACACCAAGGGATGCTTGCCCGCCGGCCGGCGGGTAGACACCCCTTGGTGTGAGCTGCTTTTTGCGCTTCACCAAGTGGGTTTGATTCAATTCCCTTCCGCAGACGCATCGCGTCAAGCGGAGTTTGAATACAACCACTTAAAGAAGCTGCGAAAGCGGCATTAAAACACACCAAGGAGAACGACAAATGACAATGATGAACGACACGGACTTTCAAGAAGAGGAAGAGGAACAAGCTGCCACAAGCGGTGTTCGGGTAACCGACAGGACTTGGTTGCAGGACGAAGACTATGCGGGAGGCAGAAGGTTTCCCTTCAGCTCTGAGTGGGCACTACTTCAAGCCATAACGACAAGGATAATCGACAGGCTACTGGAGTTCTTCTCACAGAAGGGGATCCGAATCTACGTGCCGGTATGGATGTGGAGGACCACGAAGCCACAGGATCTGGAAAGTTTGTACAAAAGGCTGGACCTTGAGTGGTCGCCTAAGAAGGGAAAAAAAGCCCACGTCCTTCTGGATGATAAAGGCAACATCTACCGTATGGTGAAGGGCGAGCCGATGTTCTTGGGCCACTTGCCAGAGGGAATGAGGGGGGCCTTCGCTACCCATCAGGAGAGATGGGGGGAGCACTACGAAAAACGTCTCCAGAGTGGAGAGGAGGGCAGTAGGGAGAGAAAGGCATATAGAAAATTCCACACGTTCTCTCTCGGAGACGAAACCTACAAATTCCTAGGTGAAATTCAGCGAGTTCGCTACTGGGTCCTGACCCCGATTATAGAAGAGGCCTACTCCCAAAGCCCTCGCCAACCGTTCCACATGGTGCCAAAGGCCCGGTTGGAAAAGCGGTACAACGAGGAGTTGGAGAGGAGGTGGAAGCTAATCGAGGACTACCGCAGAGACCCTGCTAGCGTGGAAAGGCGGCCTAAGGAGAAGACGTATGTCCCCTACTGCTACAGAGGCTACGCCAATCCAGTCACAGGGGACTCTTTGGATTTCGACCTCCTCAGAGCTCTTCGGGACCCCTCTCTAATCAAAGAGCGGTACGATCCAGAGACTGAGGATGTTCCACCGCCCCTGCCATTTATGAAAATAGGGGGCAAGCTTTGCGTACCCGGCTGGCTGGAAACCGAGGGGGCGCTTTACTACCGCGTTCACCTTGAGGTGGCATTGGAGTTTGTTACTGCTCGGCAGGTCTACGAAGGCCTGCAGAAGATAAAGGAACAGGAACGAACAAAGTTCCAAGAGAGTGGGGCGGGCCCAGAAGCAGACTTCGATGCCCTAGAGGTTGATCCGGTCAGGGCTGCCCTAAGTTGTCTTCCTGTTCAGGGCGGCTTCGAGAATCTTCTCAATGAGGAATACGACTGGATGAACCTAACGGAGCTAAACCAGCTCAGGAAGATCTGGCAATCAGTCTGGAACATACAAGCCGTTACCTGGGAGCAAAAGGCCGACAAGCTATGGACACTGGTTGGCTTTTACTTCCACCTGATTGAGCCTCCGGTCCTTACCCCGGATGGGTTGAATTGGGAGGCAATGAAGATGTTCGCCGCGCCTTTCGAGGTCTTGCGCGACATCGTCCGAATCATTAGAGCCTGGCAGATGGCGAGGAGCATGCGTACAAAGCGTGGTCAGGGAGGCCTTACTGAAGCAGTGAACGCCCAAGCGTGCGACAATGACGCTGGAGGGCCACGGCCGCCACTTGAGTGGAAGTACAACGATCGTTTCATGCGGCTCTACAAGCTCGCCGAAGAGGTGAGCGGAAGGAGCCAAGAGGAGCGGTTAGAGTATCTCGGTCCGCGCTGGTTAGCGGGGTGGAAAGAAGGCCACGACAACAGAGCGCCGACGGAGGAAGAGACGATCCAGGCTGTGAGAGAAAGGATCCTCGGTCCCTACTGGATGATGAAGGATCCCTTTGAGGAAAGAGACCACGGAAACTCCCTAGCTAGGGAGATCTTTGATGCTCACTTGGCTTTTCAGTCGGGTTTGGAGATGATCTGGAGCTATTGCGGCCAAGCGATTTGGGGGGTTCTTCCACCCCGAGGTGCAACTGGGGTGGACAGAGATTTGGCGAAGGTAATGAACTACCCCAACGAGTTCCTCTGGGCCCTCCAGAAAATAGACCTGGCTACGGACGATCCCAAATGGCTGTGGGAAACCTACGATGGGATTGTATTCATGTCCCTCGTGGATAAAACGAACCAGAGATTCCGCTCGCCCATGGCTTTTGGGTCGGAAGAAAATGTCCGGTTTAGTCGCTGGACCAGCAACGACCCAGCTAGACCCAGCTACACCCAATTTGGGAATATGCTGTTACTCATGTGGAATAGACAGCCACTCGCTCCTAAGCAAGCCCTGATAGATAGGCAAGCCCAAGAAAATGAGGACATGGGGGAAACCGATCTCCGTAAAGGATACCGAGCGGATTTGGCAGGACAGCCATGGCTTGAGGGAGATGGTCGGCCGGACTGGCGCAACTTCGCTGCAAAAAGGCTTGAGGTAGCCGACGATTTCGCAGATGCTGTGCTGATAGAGTTGGCCAATGGCAATGATGGCGAGCTTAAGCAAGCCAGCCTTCCAATGGCGCTTCGTTTGCTGGAAGGGGCATATCGTCGGGGGCTAAGCATCCACGATCCAAAGGTACAGCAAGCAAAGAGATTCCATGTGATCAGGCTCCCTAAACAATCGGCTAGTTTCCTAGCTCAGAGCCGCTTGGCCAAGGTCCTTGGCTTCAACTACTACCAGCAGAGCCCGGAAAAGGCACAGGGTTTGATCGCAGGGAAGATCATGGACGGTACGTTTGAAGAGTGGGAGGATATACAGACGGTTGCGAAGGAAGTTGTCCAGCCGTTGCTTGGAGCCGCAGCTCTCAATTTTGGGAGAACGAGTCCCGAGAAGGTTCTCTTAGACATTGAGGGTAGATGGACCAACGAGGAGATAAAGATAGTTGGGGGAACAATTCCCTATCTCTTGGAGCAAGGGCAGTATTATGGCAGGAAGTGGGTGCCTAGGGGAAACGGTAGCCCACTTGTAGTGCCAGCAGTGTAAAGGAGGTGATCACACATGGGGTTGCTTTAAGCAGTAATGCGAGAAGTGACCCCATTTTGCTATGTATTTTGATTTTGATCCTCCTGGCTTGTCCCACCTCCCGCTGGCTTTGCAGGGTATTGAGGCCCAGGATTGATAAGTGAGACTCCTTGTTCTCCCTGCTCTCCTTGTTCTCCCTGCTCTCCCTTTTCTCCTTTAATATAACCCTGTTGTTTTAAAAGTTCCGTTCCTCGATCTCTTCTTTGTTGCTCATCATAACTCGCCTTTGCCAGCTTAAGAGCTCTGTCATCTCTAGCCCTTTCTGCTCTTCGGTCGAAGTAACCACCTGTGAGCTTATTTGCGCCAGCCCGAAGGGGTGCAGCGGCGGCACCAGCCGCCTTTCCAAGCGGTCCGCCGGCAAGTCGCGATCCAACACCCTTTATGAGTTCTTTATTTCTAGTTGCTGTGGTTAGACCACCCATAAGTGTAGCGCCAGTCAACCCTGCGTTAGCTCCGGGCGCTTTCTTTAGACCAAGTAAATCATCGACTATTTCCGGAGCACGTGTCGCGGCAAACAAGATACCAAACGCGACTAAAAATGGAGTAAAGCTATCGGCTAGATTAAAAGGGTTACCACGATACAGGGGGTTAGGGATACCGGTATTAATTACAACAAGAGCTAGGGCGACCATGAAAAGTATGGCCGGTGTGGCGAGAATATTGGAGAGCTGACGCTTGAACCAATTTGTAGCAGCGCTTGTTTGTCCGGGAACAGCGGCATATAAGAAAACCATTGGCGCGAATATAGAGAGAACGACGAATTGGGCAAACCGAGAAATCATTTTGAAATAAAGATACAGAAGGACCGCCCCAACGATTATGACGCCGATTACCGCTCCAAGAATAAATCCCGGCAGGCCAAACCCCATGATAGCTCCAATTGATGCGCTACCAAAAACAATTACCCCGATAAGCTTCAACAAGGCTCCGCCCCAACTAATACCAACTTGGCCATATACCCAATGAACCGATTGGACCGCTAGCCTGCCAAAGTCAAGAAACAGGCCGGCGATCGCAAAACTAAACGTAATTAAAATAAGGGCAATAATTATCCTTGGGATTGCACTCTGCGCCGTAACCACTGTGCGTGGATCAAGCGGCACCCGAAGCATGATCATAAAGCCAATGACTACAAGGACAAGTACAGACAGGGCATAGGCAGAGTTTCTCAAGACTACCCAAAGGCGCAATAATCCGGTCGATCTTTGAAGTTCATCAAAACCAGTGTCAGCAGCCTGCGCCTGTTTAAAAGGGTTAATCGAGGCGAAATAGGTACCGGTATCTATTGGTATTGGCATAGTCATAAGCTGGTCCCCACCGGAAGCTAAAACATGAAGAAAACCCGGATTGCTCATTTTTTCAATCGGCGTTCCATTCATAACCTCCTGAACTTGTTCCTGCTGGCAACCCTTGTCGGAGGATAAGCACCCAGTTGCACCCTTAATTAAAAAGTGGTCTAATGCCGTATCTAGAGCTTGACCCATGAGTTTCGTCGCGGTACTCATCATACCCCCCGCGACATCTCCAAAAAAATCACCAACAGCACTCTGCCAACCCATAACTTGCCCGCCTCCTACAGAGGTAGTTGCACTAGGGGTTGTAGAAGTGATTGATTGCTCAAGCGCAAAAACAGGCGCGCCAAACAAAAAAAAGGCAGAAATCGCGGCTACCAATGTAAGTACAAATTTTTTGGGCAGGAACATAGTTCTAGATAAATTTTAATTCATTTAAAGTTACTAAGTCAAGAAAGGGTGGTGGTTGCGTGTTAGAGTTTAAAAAATTACAATAGAAGTAAAGGACCTATCAATGCCACAAGAAGAAGAAGAACAAAAACAAGGCCCATCCCTAAGTGATCTTACTAACATAGCTCAGCAGGCCCGGGGTAGTGCTGCTCAGGAGCAGTTAATAAAACAAGTTGGAACTAGAGCCGCCATCGCAATAGCTGGGGCGGGGATAGGAAGTTTTCTAGGGGGTTTAGTGTTAATCGCTTCAGTAGTAATAATGGCGGTGATTATTGTGGTTGTTTTGTTTGGAGGTGGGGCTGGGGGAGCCGTGGGAAGCGCAGAAGCAGCCGTACCAATAACCGGCGGCAACAATTTAGTTCCGGGGTACTGTAAACTGGCGTTGGGAGAAGAACCACCAGAGGAAGGGGAAGAAGATACCTGCTCAGCAAAACTAAAAAGTCTTTTCGAAGCAGCTGGTGCTTGGGCTAAAGTGCCGGCGGGGGTTCTTGTTGGGATCGCTGTGATTGAAGGTCCCCACATCTTTGGCTATTCGGATGAAGAGATCGATGATTATAGCAAAGACGTCTATACCGGTAGCCCAAATGGTATAAACGGTGAAGGGATAGATCCTGAAAATAGAGAGCCTAATGGATGTTCGGCCATTGGGCCAATGCAAATGTCAGTAGACTATATGGAGGACTATGGTTTTCGACCAAGCGATCTAGATTGTGGAGATGTTACTGACCCTCCTTGCGCGTGGTGCACATATAAGACAGCTGTAGTTGAAGCAGGGGTAACTACTTATTCGCCCAACCCAGATGTCCGTAATATCCGCAACGCGATTTATGGCGCGGCTTGGAAGTTAAAATGTGATAGTGGAGCGCCTTCTGACGAGTGCGATCGGGCCCAATTTACAAAATACGATTATAATGATAGCGACGATGCCTGGGAAAAGGAGGATGAGATAGAAAAGGCAGGGACAGCTTATTATGGAGATTGTGACAAGCCAATAGAGAGGTTTGGGAGCATGACTTATTGCGACAAAATCTGGGAGGTTTATTTAGCGGTATCAGATACAGGCACAGGCACACCTGGTGGTATAGGAGGTAATTGGCCAACTAGTGGGCAAATTACTCAAGGGCCGTATAATCCATCAGGTACTCATTACGGTGATCAGGCTTCGGCAGTAGATATAAACAACGATGAAGGTACCCCAATATTTTCAACTAATGGGGGGCTTCTATTAAAGGATACTGATGAATATGGCGGAATTTATGTAGCAATAACAGGAAGCAGCTACATTACTTACTATGTGCATCTTAAATCCTATTCCTCCTGCATTCAATCGGCAGAGAACTATACTTTTGTCCCAGAGGGAGAATTTCTAGGATTGATGGGAGCAACTGGAGATACACACGGCGTAAACCACCTTCATTATATGATAAGGGATGAGGAGAACGAAGTGCTGCCCGAGCAAGAATTTAGAAATTTATTGCCAAACCCCAGTTTTAACGTAGGAGATGAGGTTTCAACAAGTTATAAAGGAGTAAATTGCCACCCATGAAACTGGAAAAACTAAATGAGTTATTAAAAGATAAAAAATTTTGGCTTTTTGTCTTTTCGATAGCAGCGATAGCTTTCCTACTCATTACAACTCTTACACCCCCCAAAAAAGAAACCGAAAAAACCAATGCACTTGATGTAGGGGATCTGAAGGCAGCTAAAGCGTCTTTGCTAGTGTCGAGAGTGGAGCCTTTGCCAAAACAGGAAGGTGTTTCAACAGCACCAACAATAAACATCTTTTTTGATCGACCAGTCAAGGATATGGATGTGAAAGTTGGAACAAAGCCAGACTTTAAATTTCGGTCGGAACTTTCTCCTGGAACGACTGTTGCAGTCGTTACACCGGAAGAAACTCTTCTTCAAGGAACAAAATATACGATTAGTGTAAAGCTCGACAACAAGCTTATTTATGAGTGGTATTTTACGACTGGTAGCAGTAAGACCCCAACGGGAGTGGTTCAAAAGATAAAAGAAAAGTTGCCATACACAGGAAATCATTTTAAAATTACTTATTGGCCATCAACAGACAAATTTTTTATAACTATAGACAACAAACCAATGGACGTTTACAGAGACGCGGCCCTGAATTGGCTCCGGTCGTACGGTTTGACAGACCCGGAAAAACAAATACACATAGTCTACCTGCCTGTGGGAAAAGCCGTAGAAGAGCCGTAGAATGTTTAATTGATCGGGTATATTAGGAGCAAAAAATTAAAGATTCCTTGGAAAAATCAATAGGAAGGTTAGTTAATAACTACTCAAGATTGAAATTTAACCGGAAGATTGTTACATTTACCCCTGTGAAGTTAGCTATAAACTGAAGAACAAGCCACGCGATTATAATAAAAGCGACCCCAGCAATTGCCCAAAGTAGAGACGAGCGAGCAGACATAAGAGCCTTTGGATCTCCTTGAGCGGCGATAAATTTAAAGCCCGAAACAATAATCATTACAAAAGAAGCAAGGCCCCCAAGTATTATTACCGCAGAAAGTGCGTTTTCGAAAATTTTTACGAGGTCGGTTACTGGGGAAGGGTTGAGGTCAAGGTCCTCATTTCCAGCATAAGCTACCCCTAGCTTTAAAATAAAGCAATAAAGAAATAACAGAATAGGAAATTTAAAGAGTAATTTTTTAAATTGGCTTAACACTTTTATTTCGTGATAGCCTACTTGAATACACTGTCTCCGCCAGGAAGTTTAATTCCCTCCGGTGCAAAGATATTAATATGCAGAGCAGATGTGATAAGTACTGTAATCGCAAAAGCGGCTACAACGATAACAAGACCAATTACTGCAGCTGTGATTCGGTCTCTTGCCGAGGCTGCGGCTTGCTTATCTCCACCGGCAGTTATCCACTGGATACCGCCGATAACAATGAAGACAAAAGCCAAGAGAGCGGCGAAGAAAAATAGCAACACCAGTATATTGGATAGCATCTCCCCTAAACTTGGTATGTTTGCAGGGGCTGTAAATTTAAACTCTGTTTGCGCCAACGCCGGCGAAGCCGCAATAGCTAAGAGGGCGGCAGAAAGACCTGCTGATCCGAGTAATTTTTTCATAGGAACCAAAATTTCACCTCCTTTTAAAATTATAAAGCATAGAAAGCCTTTTATGCAACCGGGTGCTTTATTTTCCGATAATTATAGTTTCACCGGAAAAGATATTTATATGTAAAGCGCTTAAGATAATATAAATGACCCCAAAGGCAGCGACGACAATTAATAAACCAATAACCGCATTAGTCAAGCGCGAACGGGCCTGATCGAGGGCTTTTTGATCCCCACCAGCAGCTATCCAGGAAAAGCCACCGATAATAAATTGGATGAGGAAAAAAAGAGCCGCAAGGAAAAAAGCGATTTTTAGCGCGCTGGCTACCAAGCCCCCAAGATCAGGCAGTTTTATGCCAATTTTACCAAGCCACCCCGATGCGTCTGCGCTAGAAGATGCTGCCAGCGCGGGTTTAAAAATATCCATCTTAGAAAATACTTGCTACTCCTGCAAAATTAGTAATTACTTCGATTATTGCTAAAGAGAGTGCAACAATCAAGACTCCAATAACAGCGGTACTTAATACTCCCCTGGCGGCATCAACTTCGTCTTTGTTTCCGCCGGCGTTTATAAAGCGAAAGCCGCCCCAGATAGTCATAGCGAGAAAAATAAAAGCCGCCGTAAATAAGGCCGCTTTAACTACAGTTGTAAAAAGAGAGCCAACATTCGGGAAAGCATCTTTGATACAAACACCGCCGGCCATTTTCACCGCGCAGCCAATATCCACTGTGTCGGCTGCATAGGCAGCTGGCACGAGACTGCCAAAAAGATCGATTTTGAAAATAGTAGCGATAATTCCCGCAATAACACCAACCAAAAGAATAATCAAAAGGCCAATTATAGCGCTTGTTATTGTGCCGCGCGCGGCAGTTAATTGTTTTTCATCCCCCCTGGAAGTTAAATAGCGAATTCCTCCCCACACCAGAAAAAGTAAGGCGACCATTGCGGCCAGCGCGTAGATAAAGGGAAGAAGGGCAGTTAGAAGTTCCCCCAAACTACCAAACCGACCCCTCAGGGGATCGACTATACAGCCACTTCCAGCGCTTCCTGTTGCCTCTGGTGCGTCGCAAAAAATAGCCATAAATTAACCAATTGGTAAACCCAAGACCCCAATCCCAAATAATCTAAGAATAAAAACAGAGAAGAGGATTACAAGCAACCCGACGACTGCGGCTGTAATTACCTCTCTTCCTTGCTGGACTGCCATTGGGTTGCCGGCGGAAAAAATTAGTCTGTAAGAGCCAAAGACCATGAGCAGAAAAGCAATGCCACCACCTGCACCCAAAGCTAAACTGAGAATCGCCTGGGCTATCCCGGCCGCGCTAACAGGTATTTTTCCAAATGGAGTATTAATATAACCTTCACCCTCAAAATAACCCATCGCGCTATCGGCTTTTACTGGAGTGAATGTAAAAATCGCCTTTACACTATTTTCTGCTTTCAACGGGCCGTAAACATCACAAGTATCTACATCGACCAATCTTGCTATAGTTTCTTCGTCTTCTCCCACTGCGTAGGTTGGTAACCCATCAGTACTATCATCACAAGCATCATAATCTTTAGAACTCAGATCTCTCCCATCAGAAGGCATGTCAGCTATGTCTCCCTTACCATCATCTGCAATCTTTTCAGTACCTTTAATCGGCGGAACCAAGACACCGTATATTGCGAATTTATACGCTACATTTTCGTTAAAGGCATCATCGCAACTGCTTCTGATCCCCTGCATATTTTCGCAAATACCTTTGATTTCCAACAGTTTAGGACCAATATTGGCGTCTGGGCTCTCTTCTTGTAATTTCTCCAACATCTCGTTAGGTAAACGCGGCCTTAGAAAATCATTCTTACCCCAATGATCGGCATCTGCACATTTATAAAGTTTATTTAACAGTTGTTCTTGTTCTTTTTTCTCCTCTTCAGTCTTTTTTTTGTTGATAAGATCCCAAGCATCAAGATCCGCCTTATATGCTTGGTGGGGATTACTATCGCAGATATCCCCATCCCCATCGTCCAAGGCATACAGCGAACCGCCCGACTGTGAGATGAAACTACCTGTAAAGCCAGGCTCCTGGCTTCCATTTTCCCCGTCCCCGTAGACCTTGACCATAAAGGCTTTAAAATTCTCATGTTTTTCTAAGAATTCATGCCACCTAGTAAGATCACATTTTGAACCATCCGGGCATTTATTTGGGACCATTGCATACAGTTTTTCAACCCCAGCTATAAATATTGAAATTCGTGTGTCGTCGTTTTTTGGTGGGTCGTGGGGAGTGATAAGCCAAGCCAAACCACTTTTCTTACCGTTATATTCGTGCTCTCTAAACATATAAAAAGTTTTGTCGTTTGGGGAGACGCCGTTTGGGCAATCAGGAAAGATAGAATATTTATCGTAGTTGGTAGTGTAAGTGCCAAAATACCTTTCCGGATTCCCTTCCCATTCACCATTCCCGTCTCCATCGCCATCCGTAGATATAGGTAGTCTGATCTTACTCTTGGCGTTGTAGGGGTCGCCTTCCCTTCTAAATTCCATAACATCACCCGGGTTCTTAAACCCATTTAACTTTGGTTTAGCTCCCGTTAGCTGTATTCTCAGCGTGCCACCTGGTAAAACATAAGGAACCCCATCTATCTCCCCATCTCCCGTTAATTTAAGAGAGCAGAGTTTTGCTGGGTCGTCACCATAAGTTTTGGTTACTAAAGCGTTCTTATTAGAAGGAGAAATAAGAAAAATTAAGGAAAATAAACTTAGGGAAAATAAAATTAATCTTTTTTTCACTTTTGGCAAGTCCTTAATTATAGCTTAAAGCTTGAGGGCTAGGTTTGTCAACCAAATCAGAGCCGTTGCCACCCTTGCCTTTCAAGGCTAAATAGGCTATAGTAAAATAACTAGCTTTTTAGTTTCTATGTTTAAAAAAACTGCTCACTTCCTGCTACCTTTAATTATTCTTTTAGCCATCTCTATTTCGAGTGTCCGCGCGGACGACCTTCTTGACATTCAGAATCAAATTGACCAAAAAAACTCTCTCTATTGGCAGACCCAACAAAGCTTAGATCAAATAAAAAAGGACATAGCCTATCTCTCCTCCTCGATTTACTCAACAGCGGCAGAGGCAGAGGAAGCGAATAAAAAAGTTGCTGAAATTAGTAGTGAGCTATCGAAAGTTGAGGACGACTTAAACAGCAAGAAGAACGAGCTTAGAAGCATTGTTGAAATCCGCGATAGGCAGATCAGACAATTTTACAAACACCCAGGAGACAACCCACTAGAGCTATTTATTAATGCCGGGGGATTTTCTGATTTTACACAGGGCATGGCTTTTCAAAAGAGAGTTTTAGGGACGAGCAAGGGGATAATCGAGAGCGTGAATAAGGAAGTTATACAAGTTGAAAAAACTCGCAAGGAAATAGTAAAAGCAAAAGCAGAATTGGAGGCCCTTGCCAACGATATTAATAGCCAACTGGCTTCTTTGCGCAGCAACTACTATTACAGTACCTACCAGCAAAGCAGCCTTTCGAATAAATTGACTGGTCTCCAAAACGAGTTGCAAAACTTAACTAGCAAGCAACAAGAATTGCTCGCCGCCAAGTTTGCCGCTTCCGGTAACAACCAGACTGTTGGAGACAGTGCGCCACCCTCAGAACCATTGCCAAACCCAGGCTTTTCTCCAGCCTATGTCTTTTTAACCTATGGCTACCCCCACAGGGTAGGTATGAGCCAGTATGGCGCTTATGGTAGGGCTAAAGCAGGACAAAGTTACGGGACAATTCTTCACGCTTACTACAACAATGTGTCGGTTGGCGGTTACACAACACCAACCCGTATTAATGTAGCGGGTGTCGGCATTATTCCCTTTGAAGATAATTATTTGAAAGGTATAGCCGAAATGCCCTCATATTGGTCTATGGAGGCTCTGAAAGCCCAAGCAGTGGCAGCTCGTACGTACGCTTTGGCCTATACTAGTTGGGCAAGTTATATTGGCAACGAAGGGGCGTACCTTTCACAAAGATCTATTTGTACGAGTACCGCCTGCCAAGTTTATAACGCTGGTAAGGTAACCGACCCGGCCGCGGCCAGATGGCGCCAGGCGGTAGACGCGACACGAGGAGTAGTTATTACTTATGGAGGGGTTCCAATAACCTCTTATTATGCATCTACAGCTGGTGGTTACACTATGCTGCCAACCGAAATTGGTTGGAGCTACAACCCGCCATATTTGAAAAAAATTCGAGATTTCGGTCCCTCCGGTGCTTATGAGGGACCAGCCTATGGTAATTCACCTTGGTATCACACTTTTTGGAATGGGAAATACTGTGGCGGCACCTTCCCCTGGTTAAATAAAACAGAAGTTAGCGACCTTTTTAATGCTGCACTGCTCTCTCAAGCAAACAGCAGTTACAACCAATACCTATCGCCGACTGATGGCTGTCTCGGGCCAGCTGGGTGGAGCGGGACGCAGATTATTAACAAACTAAACCAAATTGGTATAGCTCCGGTCGGCACATTAGTAAATGGGGGGATCTTAATTGGATTCGATGGCGCAGGGAGCACATCTTCGATCACATTTGTTAGTAATAATTATCCGGGCGGGAAAACTTTTTCCGGGAGCTTCTTCAGATCAGTTTTTAATCTGAGAGCGCTGGGAAGATTAGTAATTTTGACATCTCTTTACGATGTACTGATACGCTGATACAATGTTGGTATGGCAGGAAGCTTGCAAGAACCCGCTCGATTCGAAGGTGAGCTAAAAGAAGAAAAAGTTCTTTTTTTACTTAGACCACATATAATTACAAATTTGAAGTGGGTTTTAATTGCTGCCTTTTTAGCTGCTCTGCCGATTATTATCCCATTTTTGCCAAATATTTTGGGTTTCAACTTACAGATTTCAGCGAGCACTTCCCTGCTAGCATTTCTTACCTGGGAGCTAATTGTGCTTGGGGCGTCTTTTCAGTATTTTTTGTTTTGGTATTTTAATATCTACATTTTAACCAACAAGAGGATCGTGGATATAAATTTTTACAGCATCTTTTATCATAAAGTTTCCCAAATGGCCTTGCAAAATGTTCAAGATGTTACATACTCAAAGGGAGGCATAGCCCAGAATTTTTTTGATTATGGGGATGTTCACATTCAGACAGCAGGAACTTTGTTAAACTTCGATTTTTTAGGAATTCCAGATCCGGAAGGCAATGTAAAAAAGATTTTGGATCTTGTTTCCGATAATAAAAAAGCGGAAGGGAGATATGAAAATAGAACTATTCAACCTAACTAAAATTAATTTGGAGAACTTAAACTTCGATTTTTTGACTGTGCTATTTTTATCCTTTGTACTAGGAATGTATTTAATATTTTCATTTCTGGTCTATAAGCAGGTAAGAGTGTTAAATAAAAATATACAGACTAACACGGGAATAGTATTGGACGCCCTAAGCCTGGCCAACTTATTGGGAGCAGTAGTAATTTTTATTTTTGCCGTCTCATTGTTAATTAGGTAATTTATGGAAAAAACCTTGTTTGCCCAAGTAGGCGAAATCCACGGAAAAAACCAAGAAGGAGTTTTTTCTTCGACTTTTCAATACACCCCGACAGATGAACATTTAAAGCAACTACGAGGAATGACCCTTGCTTTGGTCGAAGTAAAAAGTGAATCGGAAGATAAAGGACTGGTAGCTGGCCGAGGGATCCTCGATTTATTTAAAAATACCTTTTACAAAGCTAGCGGAAGTAATTTAAAAGCAATGGAAGAAGCAATAGAAACTGTAAAAGCCTCTATTGCGAAAGAACAAATGCCAGCTCAAATGGTTGTTGCTTGCCTTTGGGGGTCAGTACTTTATGTCGGTAAAAGCGGCGATTGTGGCCTCTTTCTTGCAAGGGGTGGGAATACAAAGAAAATTAATTTTTCTAAAGTAGCTTCCGGCTCACTTTTTGATAAAGATGGAATTTTTCTAGCAGACTCTACCTTCTCAAAAAATGTAAATAAAGAAGCCCTAGGCAAATTTTGTCAGAAAGACGATTTCAAAGAAAGCCTGGAGGCAATTCAAACCGAAATAAAAGAGGTAGGGGAGGCTTTATATGTGCGACTTTCAGTGCAAGAGCCTGTAGAAAAACCGTATCCGGTTTTGATTGCCGATTTAGATAAAAAAGAAATAGGAGAAGAAGAGAGGGGGCAAAAGTTTCAAGAAGCATTCAAAAACTCGATAGATAAAATACCAAAACCAAAATTAAAAGTTGAATTTTTTAATAATTTTTTGTTTCGGGTAAAGCTTGAGGCAAGGCGTGCCCTTTCTTTCTCCAAACCGTATGTCAGAAAGGCCCTCTTTATTATTTTATCTCCCTGGCTCCCCCGCCTCCCGGGAGCATTGGAGGATGAAGCGAGTCGGAAAAAGAAACGCATTGCCGAAATAGCCCTTGTTTTAGCTGCCATTTTCCTGATAAGTATCTCGGTTGGGTTTTTTAATCACTCAAGAAAAGAATCAAAAGAGAGGTTTGATGCTACTGTGGCAAGTGTGGAAAGTAAGCTATCAGAAGCGGAAAATTTGGAAAAAATAAATCCAGCAAAAGCAGCTAGCCTTGTTACTGAAGCAGAAAGCGAGTTATCTAAAATTTCCTCATCAAAAAACCCCAAGGTAAAGAATTTGAAAGAGAAGTTGGCAGGGCTGCTTACAAAAATCAACCGAATTTACAATGTGGAAACGAAGCTTTTTAGCGATCTTAGCCTACTCAAAGGAAAAATTGATGTTAAGGAAATTAAGATGGGAGCATCAGACCTCTATGCATTTGATGTAAATTCTGGTTCTGTGTACAAAATCCCACTTGAGGGAGCCGAACCTAAGATTTTTGTTTCCGAGAAAGAGGGATCAAAAAATATAGCCGCTGACGAAAATTATCTCTATCTCCAAACCAAAGACGAGATATTAAAAGTAGATCAAAATGAACAAGAGAAAAGAGCCGCATTTAGCTCTCCTTCCTGGAAAAACCCAATTGAGGCCGAAACCTTTAGGGATAAATTTTATCTTCTAGATTCTGGGGCAAAACAGGTTTGGCGTTATTTTTCTGCTGGATCCTCACTTTCAGGACCACAGAAATATTTAACCGAAAATTTTAATGGGGAAGCTACCTCCTTTGCAATAGACGGGGCAGTTTGGATAGCTACGGGGGACTCCGTCAGCAAATTTTTTGATGGTAAGAGGCAAGACTTTTCCATAAAGAATCAACCGCGGGAGATTTCTGAAATCGCAGATATTTATACGAAGGAAGGTTTCGTAAACCTTTATATTTTAGATAAGGGAGCAGGCGGCGTATTTGTGATTGAAAAACAAAGCGGGAATTACGTCGCCCTATACCAATCCGATAACTTGAGAGGAGCGAAGGCTATCATTGTTGACGAATCTAAAAAAGTAGTTTATTTTCTCGCCCAAAATACAGTTTACTCGTTCAAACTCCAATGAAACCAATCTTCAATAAGAAAGCAACCTTCAACTACACCCTGAACGAAAAATTAGAGGCCGGCATTAGTTTAACTGGAGAGGAGATAAAGGCAGTTAGAGAAAACAAGGTGGATTTAACCGACTCTTATGCTTTAATCCGTAGCAGAGAAGCCGTACTCGTTAATGCCTACATTGGTCCATATGAAAAGGGAGCCACTACTAGTAGTGGCCGTAAGGACAGAAAACTCCTTCTGCATAAAAAAGAAATAAACTACTTGGCCGGAAAACTTGCTGGAGCAAATTTGGTAGTGGTCCCTACGCGCTTGTATTTTAAACGTAATTATGCTAAAATTGAGATCGCTCTGGCCTCTCCAAAGAAAAAGTACGATAAACGTGAGGCTTTAAAGAGAAAAGCCCTCCAAAGGGAAGCTGAAAGCACTTTGCGGGAAGAAAAACTGAAGCATCAGAAAGAAGCACTTTAACAACCAGTTTTAATTTGACTTTTGAATTTTGAGTTTTGACTTATCATGGGGATGTATATATTCGACGGGAAGACTCTAGCTAAAGAGCAAGCCGGTGTCGATCGGGACCACCGTTAAAATTCCGATCAACCTAATAAATGCCAACAAAGCATTTTCCGCTCAATACGCAGTAGCGTAATGAGCCGTCTTGTCGTTTCTCTATCTTAGCGGAGATGGCAAGGCGCAACCCTTGCTAAGAGGCTTTTTGTAGAACCGGTTCTTCTATGGAAAGTTAGACTTGCGACCTAGGTTTAGGCTGGCTCGTCAACTAGTAGGCCTAAACTGAAATTAAATGTTGACTAAGCTTGTAGTTTCTCTAGTAAGTTATCTTTTCGGACCCCGGGGAAGAGCCGGGCATCTCCACCATCCTTCGGTACCACCCTAAAGGTGGTGCTCAGGATCTTGAGTTTATCGAAAGATGACACCCCGCACCTAAAAGGTGCGGGGTTGTGTTTTAGCGGTTAAAATTATAAATAAATGGGCTTACTTGACCTTATCTTTCCCAAAAGATGTGTCGTTTGCAGCAGCCTCGGCACATATCTTTGTGAAAACGATAGATTGAAAATAAAGCCAACAGAGCAATTTTGTCCCGTCTGCCTAAAGGCTGCCATTGGAGGAACAACACACCCAAAATGCAAAACAAGATATAGTCTAGATGGTTTAGTTTGTCTATTTCAATACTCAAGCCCAATTAAAGATTTGATTGGACAATTGAAATACAGATTTACCACTGATTTAGAAACAACAATCATTGAGGAAACTAAAAAATCTAAAAACCTAGCAAACCACAATTTTAAACAGTATTTTCTAGTTCCCATTCCAGTTTCCTCAAATAAAAAAAGGTGGAGGGGATTTAATCAAACTGAAATTTTGGGTCGTAAAATCGCCTCCCTACTAGGAATAGATTTTGATCCCAACATCTTAATTAAGACAAAACAAACAAAACCTCAGGCAACACTTCCCAAGAAGGAGAGACTAATCGAGGTTACTAATTCTTTTGATATTACAAAAGAAGCCGAAGTTCGCAGCAAAAACTATTTGGTTTTTGATGATGTCTGGACGACAGGAGCGACCGTTAGAGAAGTTACAAAAGTACTAAAGAGAAAAGGTGCTGGTAATATCTGGGCTTTGATACTAGCAAGCTCCCATAAAAATTACCTGTCGCGTTGAAAGAGTAGTGTTTTTTTGTTAAAATTTGCCTGCTCCATTAGTTCTCGGGCTTGGAGGAGTCGCATAGTTGGTCCAGTGCACAGGTTTGCTAAACCTGCGAGCCGAGAGGCTCACGTGGGTTCGAATCCCACCTCCTCCGCCAGGACGTAAAATCTTGCGTTGCAAAATTAACGTCCTAGGCACGTTAATCGCGAAGCGATTTTACGTGCCACGTACGAGCTAGAGACGTTTAATTTCTTTGAAATTATTACGTCTCGCCAATATGATCTACTACGTATACGTTTTAAAAAGCGGTTGGGGTAGAAGAAGTCTAGGTAATTTGATTGGAAATAGTTTAAAATAGAAGTGGAGAGGTTTTAGGGTATCTCTCCTACTGGAGAGGTGGCCGAGCGGTTTAAGGCGCTGGTCTTGAAAACCGGTATAGCAGCAATGTTATCGTGGGTTCGAATCCCACCCTCTCCGCCACGTACGAAATCAAAGATTTCTACGTGGCTAGAGACGTAATAATTTCAAAGAAAAATGTACGTCTCGCCACAGTTTGAGGGAAAAAATGCCGGATAGAGAGAAAACATTAGGAAAATTAAAATCAGAGTTAGCTTCCTTACAAGGAAAGATTTCTGAACTTGAGAATGGCTCACAATCCGATAAAAGGAAGACAGTCAAAACCCTGTTCCGATGGCAATCTTTTTCCCGAACCTATACTAGGCGTAGTGCGAAGTGGTACATCTACACCTTTTTGTTGCTCGCGACAATAATACTGATTCTCCTTTTCGTAAGAGAGTTTTTTATTATTATTCCTGTATTAGCTTTGGTTTTCGTCGCCTACAGTCTAGCTACCGTTCCACCAGAAATAGTCAACAATTCAATTACTAGTCAAGGTATAAATAACGGTAATTATAGCTATATTTGGCAGGAACTTGATGATTTTTGGTTTACGGAAAAAAATGGTTTCACTATCCTACATATCGATACCTTTCTAAATTGGCCTCGTCGCCTTTTCATTTTAGTTAATAAGGACGATAAGGAAAAAATCCAACAAATGCTGGCCCGCTATATTCCGTATCGCGAAATACCCAAAACTACCTGGATTGATACTTTTGGCGAAGTCTTGTTAAACGGATTGCATAAACTTACTAGTTAAAAATGTGCCTCGCTACTCCAGTTAGGGTTCTAAAATTAAATAAAACTACTGCTACCGTTGATGCGCTTGGCGAAGAAAAGGATATAGATACTAGCTTGCTACCAAATATAAAAGTTGGCGATTATTTATATTTTAGTCACGGAATGGCGATAAAAAAGGTAGGAAAGGCAGATGCCGAGAAGGTTTTGAAAATTGTCAAGGCCTGGAATGGTTAATCAAAGAACGGGATTAATTTTAGTCTTTTCAACAGCCGTAATCAGTGGCTTTTCCGTTTTTATAAATCAGTTCGGTGTAGCTGAATTTAATCCATATTTGTTCACTTTTCTGAAAAATACACTTGTCGCCGTCTTCCTTTTGGCGCTGGTTTTAGGATTTAGAGAAATTAATCAGGTTAAAAAATTAAAAAAGAAAGACTGGTTATGGCTTTTAGCAATTGGGCTTTTCGGTGGGGCGATCCCCTTCCTGCTTTTTTTCAAAGGACTCTCACTTACTACTGCTGCGAACGGCTCGTTCGTTCAGAAGACAATGTTTGTTTACGTCGCTTTCTTTGCAGCAACAATTCTGCGTGAAAAAATTAGTCTCAAGCTCTATTTATTAGGTGCAGTTTTATTGCTCGGTAATTTATTGCTTTTGAAATCGCTACCCGCTAGTTTGAATGCCGGCGATTATTTAATCTTAGCCGCAACTCTCTTCTGGGCGTTTGAATATACGATTTCAAAGGCCGCCCTAAAAACAATATCTCCACGGCTTGTTGCACTTGGCAGAATGGGAATAGGTTCGCTGTTTATTCTAATTTTCCTTGTTTTTACAGGTAATATTAATTCCGTTGCGAAACTTTCAATGGCACAAATTCCTTGGATTTTAATTGCATCAAGCCTGCTAGCCAGCTACGTTTTAACTTGGTACACAGGATTAAAAAGCGTCAAGGTTACAACAGCAACGGTTATTTTACTTTTAGGCTCTCCAATTACAACCGCGCTAACATTGCTTAGTGGCAGAAGTTTAACTGCAAATCAATTTGCGGGGCTGGCAGTTGTCGCATTTGGTTTAATATTTGCCTTTTGGTCGGGTAAATTTATTTCTGCCCAAAGGGGGACAGTTGTCAGGTCTTAAAACAGCCGCGGTTTACTCCTTACCATCCTACTCACTTGGATATTGTGGTCCGCAGGACGCAAAAAGCCGGAAAGCTTTGATTGACTACACTACTGGAAAAAATGTTTCAGAAAAAGCCGTGAGAGGTATTTTCGAGAAATTTGAGGCGGCCTACAAATATTACCAATTAATTGCCAAGAAAAATAATATTACCGACCCCCTTGATGAGAAAGTAGTAAAAGCTTTTTGGGTTGGAAATAGTTTGTTGGGCAAGGTTGACGAAAAGGATTTGAAAAACCTAATCTTGACTGGTTTTACGCAGCCGGGACTTTTAACTGAAGAAGTAGCAAGCCAAAGAGCCGACCAAGTTCCAAAAGGAGCCGTTCCTCATCACAGTTTCCATGTACTAATACTTGGAGCAGTTACTGGAAGGATAAAATTGCAAGGGGAAATGCTCGATCTTTGCCGGATAGGATGGGGACGAATACTTGAAGTAAAAAGAAAAAAGTTAAAAGTAAAATATAAACCATTGTTAGTAGGAAAGACGTATGGGTTTGGAAAGGAAGTTGAAAAGGAAATTGAGTGGAATCCGAAAATAGCGCCGGATGTGAAAGTGGGGGATATTGCTTCCTTCCACTGGGCTCAAGTCTGTGAAGTTTTAACCCCGCAAGAGGTCATAAATTTAGAAAACTACACCCAAAATACAATTGATTTGGTTAATTTGAAGAACGATTAATGCTGGTGTCTTATACCTCGGCGCACTAGGTAGAGATTAACCGGAAAGGCAGCAGCAAAACCAACGAGTAGCGCAGCCGTTAATCCAACCCAAAAAAGTATGTCCACTAAAGCGGCATTCATCATTCCAGGAAAGAAAAATTCGGTTAAAACCTCGCCTGTTTCCATTACAGCGATACTGGCTGTTTCCGTAGCAACTACTATTTTTGTCGCACTCTTCAAGGACATTTTTGCCCTGAGAAGCGGCAGCAATCCTAAAAGGTAGCCAAATATAAAACCCGCCACTATTCCCAGAGCAATACTAACAATGAAAGTTAAACCAAATATTGTTCCAACTATTACCCCGGAAACTTCTCCCAAACCACAGCCGACAAGGCAGTGAGTAGTAGCAGAAAAAGCTAATTTAAAGTTGGAGGTCGGTGTATGTTTATGGTTCATTAACCAATTTTACTCTACAAAAATAAGCAGTGCCATTACTGCTATTCCAAGAAGAAGAGAGAAAAGTTGGATTAAGGATTTTGATATCGCTGTCTGTTTATGAAGTTCCGGTAAAAGATCAGAACCAGCGATGTAAAGAAAACCACCAGCCGCAAAGGGAACCAGATAAGAGGAGATATTTTCAATTCTAGAGCTTATTATTAAAGCTACTAAGGCTCCTAAAACAGCAGTGAGCGCCGTAAGAAAGTTAAAAAACAAGGCCTTTCTTTTTGAATAGCCTGCGTAAATTAAGATACCGAAGTCTCCTATTTCTTGAGGTATCTCGTGGAAAATAACCGCTAAAGTGGTTGCAAGGCCTAAGGGGATACTAGCTAGGTAACTCCCAGCGATTACCAGACCATCGGTAAAATTATGAACCGAATCACCAAGAAGGTTCATTATTCCAAGGGGATGAGGGTGCTCGCTGCTTGTCGGTTCGTGGCAGTGGCGCCAGCGGATTAATTTTTCGAAGATAAAGAAAACGATAATACCCGCCAAAATGTAAATCGAAATTTGCAGATTCCAACCCTCTTCAGCTACTTCGGGAAGAAGATGGAAAAAAATTCCCCCAAACAATGCGCCGGTAGCAAAGCTGACAAAAACCAACAAAAGTTTTTTAAGAAGTGTTTTCTGCAAAAGTAAAGTAATTACCCCGACTAAGGAAATTATGCTAACTACTAGGACGCTGACTATCGTATAGATCCAAATTTGGCCCATGAATAGAAATTATATCAGGCTAGCAATCGGTAAAGCAAGAGTAATACAGCTAGCTATTAGCTGCGTAGGTAAGGGAAAGCAGCAAAACCAAAAAATAATACAATATGTATAAATTAGAATAATTACTCTGGTATTAGTAAGGTTAGTCCCAGATAAACAAAAGCGCTGAGAATTACACCTAAAATAAATAGAGGAATTTTTTTGTACGTCGCCGCCATTGGCAATAATTCGTGTATTGCTACAAAAATCATCGCACCGGCTGCGAAAGACATAAACAGCGGATTTAAAGCAGCCATAAAATGAACCGCAAAAAGCCCTACAATAGCTCCGGCTGGCTCTGCCAATCCGGAAAAGAAAGCGGCTTTGAACAGAAAGCTTTTCTCCTTCACTAAAACAATTGGAGTAGCCATTGCAAATTCTTCTGGTATATTATGAATTGCGATGCTAATAGCGATTAGTAATCCTAAAGAAGGCGAAAAAATGTAAGAATTTGCCATCGCAAAACCTTCAGGAAAATCATGCAAAACAAGACCAATAGCAACTAAATAAGCTGTCTTATACAAATGGCTATCTAAATGCCCTTTTTCCCTAACCAGGTGGGTGTGCGGTATTAGGAAATTTAAAGCGGCGAATAGTAGGATACCCAGCGATAGAGCAATTAAGGAACGTTGTATTCCTACTGCACCTAAGGACTCTGGTATAAGTTCGAAAAAAGAAATCAGAAGCATTATGCCAGCGGCAAAACCTAGTCCTATAATCATCCCCTTTTTACACTCTCCGAACTTGATAGCAAGTGCGACTCCGATCAAGGTTGTCAGACCGGAAAGAAAAGCTAAAAAAAGTACAGCAAGATAAGTGATTGGTAGCATAACAGGTTAGTTTATCATCGCAAAGCTTGAACAAGCAACCGTTCTTGCAGCCAAACTTTAAGGCGAATTAAGCTTCATCCGCCGCCGCTTGATAGTTGACAAATAATTCCCGAGACCCTATTATGAATATGTATTCAATATATAAAACTAGAAAGGTGGTGAAATTTTATGCCAGGATTTGATAGAAGCGGTCCCCAAGGATTAGGACCAATGACTGGTCGAGGCTTTGGCCCCTGCGGTTTAGGTTTTGGTCGGCGTGGCCGATTTGGAGCCGGCCGAGGTTTAGGCAGATATTTTGGTTGGAGCGGTCCGGCTGGTCCGAAAGAAGCACGCCAAGCCTTAACCGACTACAAACAAGCTTTGAAGGAAGAGCTTGAGGATGTCGAAAAAGAAGAAAAAGAACTTGAAGCGAAGAAGTAAATCGGCTACGCTATTGAAGAGTTATGACAAGGCCAAAAAAACCAAGGTTTCTACAATTTCAACCAGGTGTGTATTACTTCAAACCTCGCGGTATTCCCTTGCGTATGCTTGAAGAGGTAAACCTCTTCCCAGAAGAATTGGAAGCGTTGAAACTGACAGAGGTTGATGGGTTAGAACAAATACAATCTGCAGAAAAGATGAAGATTTCCCAACCCACCTTTGCTCGTATTCTTTTTTCTGCTCGCAAAAAAATTGCAGAAGCAGTCATTAGGGGAAAAGCAATTAGGATAGAAAAAAATAGAAATTAACTTCAATTAATTTGAAGACATTCTATGCATAAATTAATTTTCAAAATTATACCACCCCTCTTTTTAGTAGCCTATTTACTCCTTTTGCCGAAAAATGTTAATGCATCAGTTGATAACGAAAAGATTTACTATTTTTGGGGCCAAGGCTGCCCGCATTGCGCGCAGGTAAACGAGTTTTTTGAAGAAAAGGGCTTTTATGACAAATACCCCATTGAAAAGAAAGAGATTTACTTTAATCGCGAAAACGCGAATCTCTTAAATGAATATTATGATCAATACGACGTACCACTTGGGGATAGAGGCGTTCCAGCCGTTTTTATCGGTGAGCACTATTTAATTGGCGGTTTTGATATTCCAAACAAGTTCGAAGCTTTAGCAGATGAATTTATAAAAGACCGCTCTTCCGAGCCAGCCCCTCAAAATAAAGATGGTATTAAACCCCAAGCAACAGGGGAAGCTAAATCAGCAACTACTTCAGAAGCAACCTCAAGCACAAGTATGAAAATAAATTTTCTGCTACCGGCGGTTATTGCCGGAGCGCTAGCGGATAGTGTCAATCCTTGTGAATTTGCTGTTTTGGTCCTGCTTTTAACAGCCATACTGTCCTCGGGTTCACCAAGAAGGGCTCTGCACGCGGGTCTTTTATTTTCATTATCGATCTTTATATCCTACCTTCTCATGGGTCTGGGCCTCTACAAAGCCCTAACCTGGGGAAACTTACCGAGAGTCTTCTTAACTTTTATAGGGGTATTGGCAGTTATATTAGGATTATTTTTGGTACGGTAGGGGCGGATTTCTAATGGAGGTGCCAGCCTCTTGGCGCCCCCGCTTAAAGAGTCTGATTTCGAGGGTAACAAGTCCAGTGGGCGCCTTCTTTATCGGTTTTTTAGTTAGTTTGTTTCTGCTTCCTTGCACAAGTGGTCCATATATTATTATTCTCGGGATGCTTTCCCAGAAAACTCTCTTTACTCAAGCCTTGGCTTATCTAGTTTTATACAACCTAATTTTTATCCTGCCAATGATTTTAATTACGCTCGCCGTTTATAAAGGCTTTAGCCTGCAGCAGGCGGAAGAGTTTAGATTGAAAAGACTAAGGATAATGCATCTAATAATTGGCCTGCTCCTAATTGGTATGGGTGGGGTAGTTTTGGCTGGCTGGGTTTAATGTACCGAGCAAGTAATGCAGGGGTCGTAGGCTCTAATTAACATTTCAAGAAGCTCTTCAACACTATCCTTACCCACATTTTTTTGTTGAGAAATAACTGCTTTAGCTGATTCTTCCATTGACGGAAGGTTTTGAACTGTTGGAGTAATGATATTGCAATCTGTAATTAGCCCTTCTGCATCAATTCCAATTTCGTAGTAAAGTCCGCCTCTTGGAGCTTCCAGGGCGCCAATACCCCGAACTTTTCTGCTGGGTTTTATATCTTCACTGAAAACTATTGTTTTCTCTTCGTCAATTCCTTCTTTAGTAAGCTGATTTAGCAATTCAATTACCTTTTGGATAAAAGCATAGATTTCAACAGACTGGGCTAAGTTGTTGTGATACGGATTTTGAAAATCAACTCCAGCAGATTTGTAAAGTTCTTTAGCCTTTCCGGAGAGCAAATTTCCCGACAGATTTAACCGGGACAGAGCACCAACTGTGACGATCTTTCCCGAATATTTACCAAATTTCGCCGTTGAGTAGGCACGAATCTCCTCAGTTATTAGTTTTTTGTAATCCGAAATCTTACCAAGAGCCCCCCTGCTAGAGGAAATATGCTTTACATCGTAAACATCATAGTCGATGCTACTAGTTTGTGCCAGAAAAACAAGATCGGTTTTAACTTCCGGGTATTTAAGCGATGAAAAAAGTTTTGCTGTTTTTTCGGCCGGTTCCAACAATCTTTCGACCTCTTTTTTCAAACCAATCAACTGGTTTTTCGAAGGAACTTTTTTAAAACCACCAATCGCGGTTGCTGTTGGATGAATTCCACGACCCCCAACACTTTCTGCAAGTAAGTCTGATACTTGTTTTAGTTTTAAAGCGTTTTTAAAATGCTCAGGATGTGTTTTCGCTAAGTTTATCCCGGAATCTATCCCCAAGTAATCTGGCAGAGCTAAAAAGTAGAGATGGAGCGTGTGACTCTGTAAAATCTGCGCTGCGAGCAGCAGCCTGCGCAGAAGTAGGCTTGAGCCCGACAGCTTAACACCAAAAGCCCCTTCTAAAGCCTTGAGGGCCGCTAGGTTGTGAGCTATAGGGCACACCCCACATATCCTAGAGGTAATCCAGGGAAGATCCTTTGCGGGACGTCCTACAACCATAGCCTCAAATAGCCGCTCGCCTTCATCAACTTCCAGCCAGACTTTATTTTTGTCCCAGTCTAAATGCAGGTTTCCATGCCCCTCGATTTTTGCTATAAAGCTATGGCTTTCCATTTCGCTCCTTTTTATTGTCGAAAAGCTTTTTATATTCAGGTGTTTTTTTCAGAAACATTGAAAAGTAATTTTCAATTTTCGCGGGGTCTGAAAATTTCCTCAGCGTCATTACAAGATTGTCTACTTGTGCGTCTTGCCGGATGCCAAAACAGCCATAACAAGGGGAGCCCCCCTTTATACAAATTGCTCCGCAACCACCAGCTGTTATTGGCCCCAAACAAGGTTTTTTATCCAAAAGCCGGCAAGGGTTTCCGGCCAGTTTGCATTCAAAACAAACTGAGTAACCCGGATTTTTAGGCGTTTTCCCAGCCAAAAGTTCTTGAATTACCCGTAGTAGTTCGCTCTTATCAACAGGGCAACCGTGAATCGAATAGTCAACAAGGACGTAAGCCGAAAGGGGGAGGGCATCAATTCCTCTTGGTTTATAATCTTTGCCGTAAATTTTTTCGTACCAGCCGCTACGAGCCTCTTTATCGATGATTCCTGGGATTCCAGCAAGTGTTGCACAAGAACCCAGGCCAACCAAAATCTTTGTTTGACCCCGCAGAAATTTTAGTGTATCTATTTCCGTTTGAGTAATTGGTGTGCCTTCGATTAAGACAATGTCATAGGGACCATCGTCTGCTTTCTTTTGGGCAAGGCGCCAGTTTACAATTTCGGTTTCAGTGGCAATTTCAACTAGTTTTTCACGCAGTGAAACCAAAGCTACTTCGCAGCCCTCACAGTCTGTAAAATCAAAAATCGCAATTTTTGGCTTGTTTTTCATTTAATCCCAGACTCCTTCCACTTGGTCATAAGAAAAAACTGGCCCGTCAAGACAGACATATGTATCCCCGCAGGTACAGTGTTGGCACCGCCCAATCCCACAACTCATTCGTCGTTCCTCGGAGACAAAAAACTGACGTTTGGAAATTCCCATCCCACCAAGTGTTTTAGCTAAAGCAGCTGTCATCGGTCCTGGCCCACAGGCAGCGACGAGCGTATTGTCCGGATCTACCTTTACTTTGCCTAAATGAGCGTTAACAAAGCCAGTACAGCCTTTCCAGTCTGGGGATGGTTTATCAACAGTCAAAATAATTTCAATTGCCTTTTGCCATCGCAGGTAACTATTCCTGAATAACAAATTATCCGGAGCTGCGGCTCCATATATTAAGTAGATTTTTCCAAAACTCTTCCTGTTTTTAATTAGATATTCAATCAGGGACGCAATTGGCGGAATTCCACAGCCGCCAGTTACCATTACAATATCCTTCCCTTGCATCGAATTTAGCGGGTAGCCGTTTCCGTAAGGGCCGCGTAAGGTCACGGTGTCACCAACCTCAAGTTCGTGCAGGTGTTTTGTTACAACGCCAACATTCCTCACGCCAAAATCAATAAAGCCTGCTTCATACGGAGAAGAGGAAGGACCGAATGGGGATTCTCCATATCCCCAGACACCAAGAAGCATAAACTGACCGGGGTTAAAAGTTAAGCCAGAGTCGTTTGTTGGAAAAGAACTATTTGAAAGTTTGACTCGTAACAATTTTACGTCAGGAGAAAGATCTTCAATTTTTACTAATTTTGCTTTTTTTGGGAGCAGTGCATTTTCCATCTACGTTTTCTTTGTGTGTGCCTTTTTATAGTCTTCAACAAGCCTTGTCAAAATCTTTTCAATGTCAATTCCCGCCGGGCAATATTTCTGACAACGACCACAAGCAACACATTGAGCTTGACCAAATTCTTTGTAAGCACGGACAAATTTATGATAAAACCAGTTGTAATAGCGATCCTTTTGTGTTGGTCGGAAATTATGACCGCCGGCTACTTGGGCAAATCGAGGTAGGGTACAGGCGTCCCATTTTCTGCAGCGAGTGCATTCCGAGCCATCAATAGAAGTTTTGTCTTCGGTGCTCGTACAGAAACACAAAGGGCAAACATAAGTGCAAATACCACAAGAAAGGCAGATTTTTCCCAAAGCTTCCCAAGTGCTGGGCGAGTTTTCCCTTGACCACTCTACTGCTTGGGCTAAAAGACCGCTATCAAGTAGTAGTTCATCAAAATGATTTGGCAGAGGTTCTTGGGCACTTTTTTCCGGGATGGGTGCTTCTTTGAAAAGGCTTGATTTTAATATTTTATTACCCTTTTCCGTAAAAGAGTGGGCTAAATAAGTTGAATTGTTTCTTTTTTCTAAAGTCAAGTCACTACCGTTGTGGCTGCCAACTGCACTTTCGGTTGTGGCAACTAAAGTGGAAACACTTCTTCGCTGCAGATAAAAAGTGTCGGCTGGTTCTTTTTGCATTATTTTGTCCAAGTAATTCACGGCTTTTAAATCCTTCAAATTGAGAAAAACAATGAAGGGTTTTATTCCACCAGCTTTTTGTAACTCATCGTCGACAACCTTGAATAACTCTTCATTAGCAGGCAAAAAGTACATTTTTGGGGGAAGGGGGGTTTGGGAATAATTTAAGGCAATCTCTGCAGAATCGTTAATTTCGGAAAAAACAGTTTCGTCGCCCTTTATGACGGGAGCATAGACCGTGTGAGTTTTTGTTAGTTCAGAAGCGAGCGAAGGAATTTCTTTTTCGGGGATAATTTTCGCCATCAATTTATTATATATCGACAGATAAACAAGCGCGAGATGTAATCTTGCGATTATATCATCTGAAAGCTGGAATTTAAGTAGATTTTTTAGTAGAATATGCACGCTTACTTATGCGCTCGTAGTTCAGTTGGTAGCCCACGAAGTGGTCGCAGCACGCGGAGTATTCGGCTCCGTAGGAGGCATAGAATACGAGCGTGCTATAGAACAAAAATAGAATATGCGCTCGTAGTTCAGTTGGATAGAACACTGGGTTGCGGACCCAGAGGTCGAGAGTTCGAGTCTCTCCGAGCGCGCCAGAATGAAAACAACTATTTTAGTTATTGGTATCGTAAGAAACGGTGAGAAGATTTTGCTGAGGAAAAAACCAGATGGGTCTGCACCTTACAAAGAACCGTGGTATTTATTCGGCGCCGAGTTAAGTGAGCAAGATCTAAATCCAGAAGAGGCTCTGAAGGAAACCCTAAAAAAGCAGGCTGGGATAGAAATTAAACCACTTAAGCGTTTAGCCTGGGCCACGGAAACAAAACCAGACCAGAAGGGTGAAGATAGTTTTTACG
>Ga0154688_115_pt2 | contig 90006 bp, 100 predicted proteins | sample Rifle2008BG13ft_FD_116117 | JGI IMG/M metagenome (GOLD analysis project Ga0154688, IMG submission 116117) | Candidatus Woykebacteria bacterium RBG_13_40_15 | reverse complement strand
CGCCATAAGATTCCAACACCGATATTATATAACAAGTTTTACCAATAATCGTTCAATCTTTAACCTCTCCCATCCCAGTTCGTTTGATTATCTGATATAATTCCTAACGTGAGATTTATCCAAACCAAAAGTTTCAAATTAGCAACTTACGCAAAAGGTGATGAGAATGCTACAAAACTTGCTCTCGTTCTGCCTGGCCGATTAGATACTAAAGACTATTCGCACATAAGAAGCCATGTAGATTTTCTTGCTTCTTTGGGATATTTTGCTTTGTTATTTGACCCACCTGGTACTTGGGATAGTCCTGGAGGAATTAATCTTTTTACAACTACAAACTACATTAAGGCTATCAATGAGCTGATTGAATACTTTGGTAATAAGCCGACCCTTTTGTTGGGGCATAGCCGAGGAGGAACCACTTCCATACTTGCAGGTGCATCTAATTCCCATGTGGTAGGTTTCGCTCCTATTATGGCTACTTATGGTGAGCCTACACCACCTGACCCTGAATCAATAAAAAGCGGAGTTAAAATGTCATATAGAGACTTACCACCAGGCAATTCAAAGACTAAAGAACAAAAAGAGTTTGCATTGCCAATTAACTATTTTAAGGATGGGGAACAATACAATGTGATTGATGTTTTGGAAAAATGCACAAAACCCAAGTTAGTACTCTATGGAACTCGTGATGAGTTTACTACACCTGAAAGAGTGAAAGAAGTTTTTGAAGATATACCAGAACCAAAGATGATCCGTGAATTGGATACTGACCATGACTACCGTTACCATCCAGCGGTCATTGAAGAAGTAAATAGCATTATTGGTGACTTTGTTAAGCAGTATAAACTTTAGGAATCCTTATGTTGTCTAATTAGTTTCTTCTGACTCTTTTTCCTCTTTAACCGCTGGTTTTGGAGAAGGGACTTTGGCGGGAGCTTCCTTTACCTTCTTTTCTATTTCAGAGGAAATTTTTGGGTTTTCTTGCAAATACATTTTCGCCGCTTCTCTACCTTGCGCAATGTTTTGGCCATTATAGGCAAACCATCCCCCGCTTTTCTTGACTACTTCAGCATCAACTGCTGCATCTAAAATTGAGCCTTCTTTGGATATCCCGCGATCAAACATAATATCAAATTCTGCCTGGCGGAATGGTGGCGCAACTTTATTCTTTACAACTTTGGCTCGGACTCTATTTCCCAAGACTTCTCCACCATCGGTTACACTTTCGATCCTTCTAACATCAATTCGGACTGAGGAGTAAAATTTCAGAGCTCTACCACCCGGAGTTGTTTCGGGATTACCAAACATTATTCCGATTTTTTCTCGAAGCTGATTAATAAAAATTACAAGGGTTTTTGATTTGGAAATAGCGGCGGCAAGTTTCCTCATCGCCTGACTCATAAGCCGGGCTTGAATTCCAACAAACGCGTCCCCCATCTCGCCCTCTACCTCTGCCCTTGGAACAAGGGCTGCAACTGAATCAACAACAACAATATCGACTGCCCCACTTCTTACTAGGGTTTCAACAATTTCCAATGCTTGTTCACCGGTATCTGGTTGGGAAACTAAAAGGTCTTTGATATTTACGCCGATTGTCTCAGCTCTAGTTGGATCAAGTGCGTGTTCGGCATCAACAAAAGCCGCAGTCCCGCCTTTCTTCTGTGCTTCAGCAATCACATGAAGGGCAAGTGTTGTTTTTCCGCCACCTTCTGGACCAAAAATTTCAACAATTCTTCCTTTTGGTAAACCACCAACCCCTAAAGCCAGATCTAGTCCTAGGGAACCGGTGGGAATCACTTCAACAGACATTCTCTCCCCAGAATCACCCAACTTCATAATACTTCCCTTACCAAACTGTTTTTCGATTTCTTCCATTGCAGAACGAAGAGCACCTAGTTTACCATCTTCGGTCATTTTTCCTCCCTTTAAATAATATTAAAAGCAGCACTAAATTATCACAACTATAGGAGAAAAACAAGCATGTATTAATTGATGGGTTAGACCAACCTTTGCAAACAGCTTTTTAAATTGTGGGTAGTTTTTATTTGGCTGTATTTAATAGGTTGTGGTAGTGCTACTAGCACCACTCATGATTGCAGCGATTATCACACCCCCGATAACTATAAACCATAGAACCATTAAGATTATTCCGATAATCGCTAGAATTAGGCCTACCATTCCCCAGGTTTTCTGGGTCTGGTTAAAGGCTTCTACACTATCCCAATGTTTGTTTTGCCAAGCCCACTCCCTGCCTTTTGCTCCCAAAACAAAGGGCATAACCCAACCGACAAAAGGTAAAAACGCTAGCAAGGCAATCCAAACATTGTTACCAATTCCCCAAATCCATGACAACCAAAAACCACCCCACGACCAGCCTTTTACTGCTTCAGGAACCACCGCAGCACTTCCCTGACCAGATGTGTTTGATGATGTACTACTTGGCGCGCTTGAAACTGGCTCGGGTTTAACGGCAGCTGGGTCCGTCGTCTCTGCCATAACTATCACCACCCTTCCTTTGAAGCTAAATGTTCGTACACAAGTGTCCAGTAACTTGCATTAAAGGCTTGCCAAAAACCGCTAATAGCAAACAGAAATAAAAGAGCGGGAATCATTAATATCAGGCCCAGCCAAATAAATAAATGGAACGCTATGCCAATCACAAACATAAGGATCAATACCACAGCAATTGGTATAAAAATAACCATCGCAGCAAAAACAGCGGCGAAATTCAAGCCAATTGCAACAAGATAAGCTAGCAGAGATTCACCGAGATACTTCTTTATTAAACCTCCGGAAAGTCTAATTGATTCCAACACCCCAACTTCTTTTTGAATAATAATTCTTTGAGAAATAGTAATGATTAGTGATCCAATTGTGGAAATCACAAAAATTGCCAGCACAAATATAATAACCGCTAAAACTATATAAATTATCGCCAACACCTGCAGCCTACTAATAAAAAGTAGGATGGCCGGTAAAGCTAGCATTAACATAAAGGCTAAAATTAAAAGTCCTAAAGTAAGTGTAAGCAGCCAAAACTTCCACCAATACTTAAATCCGGCACGCGCCCCCACACTAAATGAGGGTCTTTGTTTGTCCCGCTCAAGAATTGAAAAAACCAATGCCCCAGCAGCCCAATTACTGACAAAAATCGCAATTAATACAAGAACCAATATAACCAAAGCCGCTACTAAAAGTATTATTAACCAGGTCTGCGAGGAAATTGCTGAAGGGTCCATAGCTCCAAGTACATTACTTGTGTGCTCCGTTGATTTTTCAGAGCTTGGTAGCCCGATATTGAAACTATTCGGATTTAAGGAACCAATGCCTGTTACGCCACCGGATAAAAAGCCAAAAAGCCAAAGCACTCTATTGTGCCAGGCAATATCGAATGATTTTTTTATCAGGGCAGAAAAATCCATTAATTTAAGTATAAACCAAACTTTTAATACTTGTAAACAAGTTTAAGCTTTAGGATTAAGTCCTAAAACTTCCCATGCTTTAGCAATATCTTTTTCTGTTGCTTCGCGACGTTCAATTTGTATTTGTTGTTCAGATTTTTCGGGTGGGTAATTTTCAAAAAAACCAGCGAGATTCATATGCGATCTTAAAATTCCAAGGGTAACAATTGCCCTACCAATATCTTCACGGCCTTCTGACGCGTAACTTTCAATCATTTCTTTATCCAAAGAATCTCTAAATTCTTCGTTTGTCCATGACCGTGCCCGCAAATTTCCAAAATCATAAGCCTCGGCAAGTATTTGATTACCACTTATACCCGCCCACTCGAAATCTAAGAACATTAGTTCTTCGGCCTTTATTCCGTCTCCAAGAAAAAGATTGTTTGGTGCCAAATCACCGTGAACCAAATGAATACCTTTTTGTCCTTCTTCAATAGTTGTTTTCAAGCAGGCGACCAGACTTAAAGCCTTTTCCCTAAAACCGCCTATTCTAGTTCTTTCTTCCAAAATCTTATGCAAAGGTCTTTTATCCTCGGAGTGAGGCTTGCCTGCTCCAATTACCGGCTTATCCAAAATAGCAGTCATATTTCCTTCAAAACCTTCGAAGTCTTGGTAGGCGGGTCTTTTATCTAAAACCTCTGCTAACTCAGGCGTAATTCCATTTTCTTGATGGGCTAAACCTCTTATTGCCCGGACTGCAAGTCTAGCGTGCTTTGGTGTTAGCTTACCAATGTCCTCGTAACCTCTTAAAAACCCAATACCAGATCCTTCCTCGTAAGTCGCCATAACAGCATACATCGGTCCCTTTGAAGGATCGGCGTTAAATTCAAATATTTCTGCAAGCGGGACTTCTGTATGCATATCCAAATAATAATGTGCGAGGGTTTGGCGTTGGAAAGCAAGCCTTGTTTTTTCGTCTCTTTCTGGATCTTGTTGCGGCAGGGGGCCTTTGAAAAATCTTTTAACCGGAAGCTCTCTTCCTTCTTCTCTCCTAAACCCAACTAAGGTTGCAAACCGACGATTTGGGTCTTCTAGTTGTCTAATTAAATCGTCATTATCATGTGCTATAAAGTTTTCTCTTTTCAGTAACTCGCGAATCTCATCCCCAGCTCCCTCTATTTCCAATTTAAATGGGTCTTTTTCTTCTGGTTCTTGCTTTTTCTGTTCTGCGGCTGTAGGAACAGGTTTTTCTGTAGCTATTCCACCTTCGGGCGGGCTTTGGGGAATTTCAGAAGTCTCACTCATTAAACTAATTATATATCCCTAGAGAAACAGTACGCAAAGCGGACTATATCTCACCATAGAAGGGGTGGCGAGATGTCCGCCTGCCGACGGACAGGTAACCTTACGATTGTTCTGATTTTGAAAAATGTGTTAGAATAATTTTTCTATGAAATCAACTAGTATTTTTGTCGGAGTAGCTGCTTTGATTATAATTATCTTAGTAGCTTTTTCTATTAATAACAAAACAAAAAAGGAGGGTTCTATCGTGCCTAATCAATCTACAACAAATGCTTTGGGGGAGAAAAGTAAAAAATTCGATAAATTTCCCGGTGTTTTTTCCGCTGAAGAATTGAAAAATAAAGTAGCATTAATTAAAACTGCTAAAGGAGATATACAAATCGAGCTATTTGGTGAGGAAGCTCCAAAAGCAGTTAGTAATTTCATATTTCTTTCAAAACAAGGATTTTATGATAGGTTAACATTCCATCGCCGAGAGGAGGGTTTTGTTATCCAAGGCGGGGATCCAAATGGAGACGGAACCGGTAGCCCAGGGTATGAATTCGAAGATGAAACGGTTACACGTAATTACGATCGAGGAATAGTAGCCATGGCAAATTCCGGCCCAAATACAAACGGCAGTCAATTTTTCATAATGCTGGCAACCAATGACTTACCGAAAAAATATACGATCTTTGGAAAAGTAATCTCTGGCATAGATGTGGTTGACAAAATAAAGATAGGGGATGTGATGGAGAAGGTTGGAGTAAATTAGATAAAAAGAAGTGCGCCTACTACTACTAAGACCCCACCAATTACAGTTTTAACTGTCAGACTTTCATTCAAAAATATAGCCGCCAAAACAAGCACAAAAACAACACTCAATCGATCAAGTGCAGCAACCGCTGTAGCTGGGCCGCTTTTCAAAGCCAAAAAGTAGAAGAGCCAAGAGACTGCTCCAGCAAGACCGGCCAGAAAAATGTAAAGGAATGCTCTACTATCTATTTGCGAGAGATTCCACTTTCGGAGTGCGAGACTTGTCAGAAGCAAAATAGCGGCCATTATTATTGCGCGGATGGTTGTGGCCAAAGTGGTGTCAACTTTTTCAAGACCAATTTTTCCAAATATTGCGACCAAACCAGCTGTAAAAGCAGCAAGAATAGCATATGCGATATACATACTTAGATTATACTACCAAAATTATTTGTCGAGAATTGGTCGGGGTGAGAGGAATCGAACCTCCGGCACCAGGACCCCCAGCCCTGTGCTCTACCACTGAGCTACACCCCGTTAGCGCAATCTGTATTATAATTGATTTAGGAAAGTATGGAAACGCAAAACCGTTGGAAAGATATTATTTGGAAATTAACGAGAATGCCAATAATTGCTTGGGCAATAATATTGCTTGTGGCCGCTTTCCTCTTAGTCCAATTGCCTTGGGATTTAGCAAAAAAGTTTGCAATTTTACCCGGAGCAATTAGTCTTCTTTTATTCTACCAAGCCATCTTCCGCGGAAAAATGTATTAGTCACTTGCCTGTTTACAATCTCACTTTAAACTGTTATCCTCAGGTTGGTTCCGGTGTGACGGGAAAGGCTGCTCAAGGAGAAAGGGAGATTGCGCGTCTGGCTGGTGCTAATCCTAGTTCTACTAGTGGCACTGATACCTGGGATTCGTACCAACATGCACCAACACAATCAAAGATCTGCTGGGCAAAACCCTCGAGAACAGACCCAAGTCAAGCTCTCTCAAGAAACGTCTCTAGTCACTCCAACCCCCACGATGGTAACACCAACACCAACCCCGGGTATACCGCAACCAGAGATGCGGGCCGCAAGTTCACCCCCTGTGGCTGAGGAACAACCACAACCAAACCCCCCAACCTCCAAGGCAAATCTAGGCACCGAAGTCTGGATCGCCTTCTACTACTGCCGTAAGACAGTAGAAGTGCTAGGTGATGATGGTGGCGGTTATTGTGGTAACACTAAGTCCGGCACCCCTGTTCGCCCTGGTGTGGCTGCTTGCCCTATTGAATGGTTGGGGCGAGAGTTCACCATCGTTGGTGACAACTCGGATCAAGTCTACACCTGCGAAGACACCGGAGGAGCTGTAACTGGAAACAAGGTGGATATCTGGGTTGCAGAAAACGGTAAGGGCTACAATTTCCCTTTTAGGGGAAACGGGTTCATCATCTGGCGAGACTAGGCTGTCTCCCTGCAGCATATAGGGAAATCCTTGGCGGTCTAGGGGTGGTCTTTTCCTGATTGGAACCTTTGGGTCGAGGTCAGCTGGTTTACTGGTTGGCCTCGACTCCTCTATTTATCGTTTCGGACTCTGTCCTTCGAAAATCTTAGGATTATCGCTTCGGGCTTTGCTTTTTCTTACGGGCTTTTCCTGCGTGTCCATATTTACGACGCTCTTTCATCCGAGAATCACGAGTCAGAAATTTCTTTTTTGAAAGAATCTCTCTATATGATTGGTCTGCCTTCGCTAATGCATGAGAAAGGGCATGAACCACTGCACCCAACTGAGAAGCAGTACCACCACCGGAAACTTTGATTGTCCCTGATATTTGGCCGACTCGGTTTACCACCCTCAAGGGCTCTTCATAAATTTTCTTTGCTGCCTCACCAGGGAAATATTCTTCCATCGGTTTTTCGTTTACGGTAAAGACTCCTTTTTCTCGCTTTAACCAAGCTGTGGCAATTGATGTTTTTCTTCTTCCTGTACCCATTAGAGTTTCAACGGGCACTTTCTTTGCTTTTTTTTCTTTTACTTCTTTTTCGCTGGTTTTAATTTCTTCTTTCTTTTTTCTTGGCATTTTAACCTCCCATCTTCACTGGTTTTTGAGCCTCGTGTGGATGTTTATCGCAAGGGTAAACAAAAAGTTTTTTAATCATTTGTCTACCTAATTTAGTTTTTGGCAACATTCCGGCTACTGCATGATAAATGATATCTTGTGGTTTAGTAGCTCTCTTAACTTTTAGGTTTTCAGTTTTTAACCCTCCTGGATAACCAGAGTATCGGTAGTATTTTTTATCTTCTTCTTTATTGCCGCTGATTGCTACTTTCGAGGCGTTAACTACCACAACGAAGTCGCCTTTATCCAAATAAGGCAGCCAAGAGACTTTATTTTTTCCCATTAAAATTGGTGCTATTTTTGCTGCTAGACGACCAAGTATCTCGTCCTCCGCATCGAATAAAAACCAATTTCTTTCTGGTTCTAATTTTTTTGGCGTTCTTTGTCTGGTTGTACTTGCAATTTTCTTCTCCATAATTATTTTTTAGTTTTTTCTTTTGGTTTAACTTCTTTCTTTTTTTGAACTATCTTTTTGGTTTTTGGTTTTTCCTTAACTTCTATTTTTGTCTTCTCTTCTTTTGTTGGCTTTTCAAGTTTCTTTTTTGCCGCAATTTCCGAAACATTTTCCACAAACTCAATAACTGCCATTTCTGCATTATCCCCGGTTCGTGATGGAAGTTTGATTATTCTTGTGTAACCCCCAGGACGTTCTTTAAAAATTGGCCCTATCACATCTAGCAGTTTGCCGACAGCATTTTGCAAACCCAATCTAGATATCAATAATCTACGAGTTGATAGCGTATTATTTTTAGATTTTGTTACCAGCTTTTCTAAAAATGGTCGCAGGCTCTTAGCACGGGCCTGCGTGGTAGTAATACGCTCGTGTAGAATAAGTTCGTTGGCTAGATTTTTTAGCAACGCTTTTCTGGCATTTGTATCACGCGAAAATTTTCTTTTGGATACTCTATGAATCATAAACTTAAATTAGCCCTTTTTCCTTCAATTTTTCCTCAATATCACTAATAGACTTTGCACCCATATTCTTTAACTTGACAAGTTCTTCCTTCGGGGTTTCAATCAATTTCTCAACCGTATCAATATTTGCGTTCTTCAATGCATTAGTGACCCTAGTAGAAAGCTCTAGTTCTTCTACGGAAGCGTTCTTACTGATTTTTGCAGCACTTACCGGTGGCTCTTGAACTCGTATTGGTTGCTTTCTTTGCTCAACCAAAATCGCGAAGTAATCCTGCAATATTTTTGAGGCGTTTTTTACCGCTTCTGCTGGTGTAATCGTACCGTCGGTAGTAACAAAGAGTGTCAACTTATCAAAATTGGTCATTTGCCCAACACGAATCGGCTCAACTTTATAATTTACTTTTACAATAGGAGAAAAAGTCGCATCAAGTGGAATTCTTCCAATCCCTAAAGACCTGCGAGATTCAACCGGCAAAAAGCCTTGTCCTTTTTCTGCAGTCATTTCTATAGACAACTTAGACTTTTCCGCTAAAGAGGCTATGTGTAGATCGGGGTTTGCTATTTGAACACCCGCGGGTAACTTAATGTCTTTTGCTTTAACTTCTCCCAGCCCTTTTGCGTCAAGTTCTAGTTTTGCACTCTTTTCTCCCTCAATAGTCAACCTAATCTTTTTTAGGTTCAATAGAAGTTCCACAACATCTTCCTTTACTCCTTTTATAGTGCTGTATTCATGCTGCACACCGTCAATTTTCGCTTGGGTGATTGCAGCCCCCGTCAAAGAAGAGAGTAAAACTCTTCGCAGAGAATTCCCCAAGGTTAAACCAAACCCTTGAGGAAGTGGTTCAACTACTATTGATGATTGCCTGGAGTCTCCAGACTGACTAACTTTTACTAAATCTATCATAAAACCTCCTTAAAAGTTTTTAATAATCACAAGATTACATCTTGCGCTTGTTTCTCTGCAAGATATAAGAGAAAGCTAAAGCTTTCTGCGTCGCAACACTCCTACGCAAGATTAAATCTCGCGTATATATCTCTTAGCGAGATATAACTTTAACGAGAGTACCATTCAATAATTAGCTGTTTATCGATAGTTGTATCTAAATCTTCGCTGCTTGGTATGGACTTAATCTTACCAACTAAAGCCTGCCTACTCAACCAAGATGGGAGCTGGTCGCCTCTAAGTTCCAGGCTTTCTTTCGTACCTGGCAATCCTTGCCCTTTCTCCGAAAGGGCAATTACATCCCCAACTTTCAAATTGTAAGATGGTATACTAGTTTTCTTACCGTTTACTAACACATGACCATGGGTAACAAGCTGACGAGCCGCTGCCCTAGAGGGGGCAAACGCGAGTCTGTATACTACATTATCAAGCCTTGTTTCTAGCAACCTAAAAAGTGCCTCTCCAGTATTGCCAACCTCTTTCGATGCTTCGGTAAAACAACGTTTAAACTGGCGCTCAAGTAATCCATATATCCTTTTAACTTTTTGTTTTTCCCGAAGTTGCAGCCCAAAATCTGAAACTTTTCTTCTTAACTTAGATGTCCCGTGTTGACCAGGAGGTACTGCGCCTTTTTTTTCAATTGGATGCTTTGGAGAAGTGCTCCTCTTTCCCTTTAGAAAAAGGTTCGTTCCTTCTCGCCTATCTAACCTAAATTTTGGTCCTAAATACCTAGCCATATTTTAAACGCGCCTTCGCTTTCTCGCTCTTGGTCCATTATGAGGGATGGGTGTGATGTCTGCGATTACTCTTATATTAAAGCCGCTGTTTCGTAAGGCTCTTACGGCGGCCTCTCTACCCGATCCAGGGCCTTTTATATAAACTTCGGCATCACGAACACCAGCAGCCAAGGCTTTTTTGGCAATAGCTTCAACTGCAGTTGTCGCAGCGTAAGGTGTAGATTTACGAGCTCCTTTAAACCCCATTGTTCCTCCACTACCCCAAGCAATAGTATTACCTTTTGCATCGGTTACAGTAACCATTGTGTTATTAAAAGTCGCATTTATAAATATTTTCGCTAAAGATAGATCTTTACTTGCTTTTTTCAGACTTTTAGCCATGGTTTAAATTAGCTAGCTCCTTTCTCGTTACTTTCTGATTTTGCTGCTACTGCTTTCATATCCTTCTTTATCGCACCAACCGTTTGCCTATTTCCTCTTTTTGTCCTGGCATTACTCCTAGTCCGCTGCCCTCTCACAGGAAGTCCCCTTCTATGCCTCAAACCTCTATATGAACTTATATCCTCTAATCTTCTTATATTTTGGCTAACGAGCCGTCTTAATTCCCCTTCAACTGGATATTTCTCGACTTCTTTTTGCAATCTTAATACCTCTTCTTCCTTTAAATCATTTGTTTTTTTATCAATTGGTATTTTGGCAGCTTCAATTATTTTCTTTGCCAAAGTAAACCCCACCCCATAAATTACAGGAAGTGCGTATAATACTTTTTGATTGCTCGGTAGCTCTACACCAGAAATTCTTGCCATGAATTAACCTTGCCTCTGTTTGTGCCTTGGGTTCTCACAAATCACATAAAGGCACCGCCTACGCTTTACAATTTGACATTTTGAGCACCTTTTTTTGATTGAAGCTTGTACTTTCATAAATTTAATTATTATCTCTATAAATTATCCTACCCTTACTTAAATCATAAGGTGATACTTGAATTCTTACTTTATCCCCCGGCAAAATTTTAATATAATGCATTCTCATTTTCCCTGCTATGTGGCAAAGGATTGTCGTGCCTTTTAATTTGGGTAGCTCACCTCCGTCTATTTCGACCTTGAACATCGTATTAGGTAAGCTTTCCAGCACTTTGCCAGATATCAAAAAAATATCTTTTTCCATAACAAAACTAGCGCCTTTTGCGCCCAACGGATTTTATCATTAATTTAACCTCTCCGTCAACACCAAGGGTCCTTTTTTGGTCGCCGCTACTGTGTGTTCGAATAGACCTGCCAAAGAACTATCGGAAGTAGATACCGACCACCCATCAGGAAGTAATTTTATTGTCGATCTTCTTTGGCTATAAATTACCTCAATAGCAAAAACCATTCCCTCTTGGATCTTTTCACCAGTCCCTGATTTCCCAAAACCTGGGATAAGAGGGTCTTCGTGTAAATCCTTCCCTATACCATGACCAGAAAATTCCCTAACGATAAAATAACCAGCGCTTTCAACTTCGTTTTGGATGGTTTCGCTAATGTCCCCTATGGAATTTCCCACCTTGACTTTTTTTATCGCCCTTTTTAATGCCTTCCTACCTACCATCAAAAATCTCTCGGTTTCCTTAGCTATTTTACCTACGGGAAATGTGGTGGACATATCAGAGTGAAAACCGTTGTAGTAAGCTCCAAGATCTACCCCTAAAATATTGCCTTCTTTCAAAATATAATCTCCCGGTACACCGTGAACGATTAATTCGTTTGGTGTTATACAAGTCGTATAATTATAATTTTCGACTTTTTTAAAAGAGCTCTCTGCTCCATAACTTTCTATTAATCTTTCGGCTATTCTATCCAGAGATGCTGTTTTCTCTCCAGGAATAATATTCTTTGATACCTCATCCATAGCAAATTTCGCAATCTGCCCAGCTTTCTTCATTATTTCCAACTCTTTTCTATTTTTTAAGTAGATCATCTATTTGTCTTTTTACAACTCCAATTGGAGGAGTATTATCAATCTCAATTATCTTTACTCCGTTCTCTTGGTAAAACTTTAGTAGAGGCGCTGTTTCATTTGAATAAATCTCCAGCCTCTTTCTTATTGTCTCGATGGTGTCATCAGACCTGCCTCTCTTCAACAACCTCTCTAAAATTATTTTTTCTGGAAGCGTTATATGAATGACTAAATCAATATCGGTAGGCAAAGCTTTCGCCTGCTTTAGATTTCTAGGAAACCCATCGAAAACAATTCCATTTGATAAATCACTTTTTTTTAAGCAATCTATAACCGCTGAAATTACAATCTCATCCGGCACCAAAAGACCCTGTGAAACATAATCTCTAATTTTTTTCCCAAGGGGAGTATTCCCACTGCTCATTTGGCGAAACAAATCACCGGAATACACATATGGTACACATAGCTTCTCCGCTATATACCTCGCGTAGGTGCTTTTTCCTGTTCCTTGGGCTCCAAATACAATTATATTCATAGTTTTAATGTAAAAATCCTTCGTAGCTTCTCATTACGAGTTGACTTTCCAACTGTTTAGCGGTCTCTAAAACAACTGAAACAACAATTAATAAACCCGTACCACCAATTGCCAATGTGGAAACATTCGTTACACCTGTAACTACAAAGGGTAGAACCGCAACAACTCCTAAGAAAATCCCACCAATAAGAGTAATTCTATTGATAATATACGACAGATAATCACTTGTTGCATGGCCCGGCCGGATACCTGGAATGAAACCCCCGTATTTTCGCAGATCATCTGCAATTTTAGTTGGTTGGAAAGTAATAGCGGTGTAAAAATACGTAAAAATCAAAACGAGGAAGAAATAAATAATAGAGTAGTATGTAGTATTATTGAAAAAATCGCTTACCGCCTTGGCAGCGTTAGCAACTGCTGGGTTTGCAGAGGTTGCAAAAAATGTAGCTAACATCCCAGGAAATAAAATAATCGAAATTGCAAATATGATTGGAATAACGCCTGCTTGGTTAATACGGATCGGTAGGTGAGTAGAACCTCCGCCATAAGACCGATCTCCCCTCACCCTTCTTGCGTACTGTACTAGAACTCGACGGTGGGCTTCATTTATCACTACAATCGCTCCAATTACCACCAACGCTAATACCAAAATAAGCAAAATATTAAGTGCATTTTCCGCAGTGAATATAGTTGTGGTGCGCACTAGCGAAACCGGAAGTCTAGCCAATATTCCTGCGAAAATCAAAATGGAGATTCCATTACCAATCCCATATTCTGTAATTAACTCCCCAAACCACATTAAAACGACTGACCCACAAGTCATAGCGATTATTATAGTGGCGAGTTCTAGGGGTGATAAGTGGGTTAAAAGTCCTGTTCCGCTACGTTGAAAGAAAATCAAAACACCCCAAGATTGAGTAAAAGCCAACGGTACCGTTAAATATCTAGTATATTGATTTATTTTTGCTCGCCCGTATTCCCCCTCTTTTTGTAGTTCTTCAAGTTTTGGTACAACATTCGTCAATAACGAAAAGATAATCGAGGCGTTTATGTAGGGATTTAACCCTAAAGTAACTATTGAAAAATTAAAAAGGGTACCGCCGGAAAAAAGATCCAATAATTGAAAGATTTGACTGCCTGAAAAAAGGCTCCTTAGAGCTAGTACATCCACACCTGGAAGTGGGATGTACGTAATTAATCTAAAGACGATAATGATGAAAACCGTGAAAAGAATTTTTTTTCGCAGATCCGGTGCGTTCCAAATATTAATCAGAACTCTCATAAGTAGTTGTGCCTCCAGCCTTTTCAATAATATTTTTGGCTGATTTGGTCGTTGGTAGTGTAACCTTCAAGACTTTTTCTAATTTACCTCCTGCAATAATTTTTATTTTCCGACGGCTTTTTGGAATGAGGCCTTCTTTCCTCAAGGTTTTTTCGTCCACAATAGATTTTGCTAACAGTTTATTCAATTGTGCTGTAGTAATCGCAATTACTGGAAATTTTATTCTATTACCTACGCCTCTTTTTTGCGGGAGTCTTTTTTGTAGGGGCAGCTGGCCTCCCTCAAAACCTACTTTTACATTCTCCCGTTTTTTCTGCCCTTTTGCTCCACGACCACTGGTTTTGCCTTTTCCAGAAGATTCACCTCTACCGAGTCTTTTTTTTGCTCTCTGTTTGATTTTTGGCAGTTTATTTAGGTCCATTTTTGCTTTCCTTCTTGGTCTTTGGCTGGTTTTTTGGTTTGGTTTTATTTTTTTGGGATTTATTCACACTCTGCCTGTCTTTTTCCATTAATTTACTGGCCTCTTTTTCGCCTTTACGATCCTCTTTACCTAAAACTTTTTCTTTACTAGCTAACGGTCTCAACTCTCTAAGAGCTTCTAAGGTAGCGTAGACGTTCGAGGCTTGATTGGAAGTCCCTAAAACTTTTGACAAAATATCTCTGATTCCAGCGGCTTCAACCACAGCTCTAACAGCCCCACCAGCTATTACCCCAGTGCCTTTGGCCGCTGGCTTTAGCAAAACTTTTGCTGCGCCGCGCTTTATAAAAACTTCATGGGGAATCGTTGTCTCTACCATAGGCACAATAAGTAGGTGTTTTTTAGCATACGTAGCTCCTTTTTTAATTGCGTCTTGCACACCAGGTGCCTTGCCTAAACCGACCCCTACACGCCCGTCTCTGTCACCAACAACCACCAATACGGAAAATCCAATTTTGTTTCCCCCCGCAGTTTTTTTCGAAACCCTATTCACTTGAACTATTTTCTCTTCAAACTCGTTTTCAGTATTATATTCTGCCATAAAAATACCTTATTAAAACTTTAAGCCCCCTTCTCTTGCTCCTTCAGCAATTTTTTGTACCCGCCCATGATAAAGATAACCACTGCGGTCAAAAACGACCTTTTTTATACCTTTTTTCAAAGCTATATTAGCAATCTGCTTACCTACCAGAAAGGCTTTCTCTGATTTCGTTATTTTTTCTTTAGTCTTAATATTTGACTCACCAACGGTAAAAATAGTGTTCCTAGAACCATCATCTATCAACGAAGCGTAAATGTGTTTGCTCGATCTAAAAACATTAAGACGAGGTCGCTCTTTAGTACCGATTATTATATTTCTAACAGATTTTTTTCTTCGTTCACGTGCTTTTTCTTGCATATTTACGCCTCGGCTACAGATCCTACGCTAGTCTTAGCTGCCTTTCCTGGTTTTAACTTAACAATTTCCCCCTCATAACGAATGCCTTTACCTTTATAGGCGTCCGGGGGCCGTGTAGTTCTGATTTCCGCCGCTATTCTACCTACTAATTCTTTATTAATTCCAGAGACTGTAATTTTGTTATCAGAAACAGAAAAATCTATACCCTCTACTGGTTTTATCTCAACGGGGTGGGAAAAACCTAGGGATAGTACTAGTTTGTCCCCGGACAAGTTTGCTCGATACCCAATTCCTATCAATTCCAAGCGTTTCTTGAACCCTACTGTAACACCTTCTATCATATTAGCAATCAACTTTCTTATTAGACCATGGAAAGCTTTAGTCTGCTTATCTTCTTTTTGGGCTGAAACTACCAACATATTATCATTTTGTTCAACCTTAATACCCCTTGGAATTTTTTGATTTAGCTCCCCCAGTGGCCCCTTTACCAATACCTTATGATTGATTTCAACGTTTACAGTTTCTGGTATTGATATTGGTTTTCTACCGATTCTGCTCATAAATTACCACACTTTCAAAATTAACTCCCCACCACTTTTCATTTTTCTAGCCTCCGCTCCGGTCAAGATACCCTTGTTGGTAGAAATAACTACCTCACCAAGGCCGCTTAATACTTTTGGTATCGCTTTAGAGGAAGCGTACACCCGTAGAGATGGTTTCGAGATTAGTTCTATGCCTTTGATTGCTGGTTCATTATTATTATAGCGAAGTAAAATTTTCAAGGTCTTTTTATCTTTTGATTCAAGTGCTTCCAAAAAACCAATCTCAAGTAGTTTTTTAGCAATATCATTTTTTGATTTTGAGTATGGTAAATCGACACTTCTTTTTCGTGCAAGATACCCATTTCTAATAATTGTGGTCATGTCAGCAATACTATTCATAATATCCTTTACCAACTAGCTTTAACCAGGCCAGGAATTTCTCCCTTGTGAGCAAGTTGTCTAAAACAAATTCTGCAAACCCCAAATTTTCTCATATAAGCCCGTGGGCGACCACAAAGGTTGCATCGGTTTTTATCTCTAACATTAAATTTTTGTTTTCTATTAGCTTTTACAATCTTTGATTTCTTAGCCATTAATTTTATCTCTTTTCGACTTCAGGTTTTTAAAAGGAACTCCATATTCAGATAAAAGCGCTTTTGCGTCATCATCGTTTTTAGCCGTTGTGCAAATTACTATTTCTAATCCAATTTTTTTCTCGGCCCGAGCAGTATATTCTACTTCTGGAAAAACATTAATTTCTCTAAATCCTAAAGTATAATTCCCCTGCTTGTCAAAGGATTTAATATCCACCCCTTTAAAATCCCTTATTCTCGGTAAAACGATTGCAATTAATTTTTCAAGGAAATGGTACATTTTTTCTCCTCTCAATGTAACTTTGGCACCAATTATTTGTCCTTTTCTAGTCTTAAAACTTGCGATTGCTTTGCGGGCCCGGGTGAAAATTACCTTTTGACCTGTTATTTTTTCAATCTCTGATGCAATTTGTTCCATAGCTTTTTGATCTGGGGAAAGCTTTCCAAAACCAGTATTTACAACTATTTTTTCTATTGCCGGTACAGAATAGGTGTTTTTAAGCCCTAAGGTATCTTTTAACTTTGGTCTAACTTCCTTTATATATTTTTCTTTCAAATTAGCTGTTTGCATTTTTTGCACACCCTTACTTTTTGTTTATCAACAAGTGAAAAGGCGACCTTTGTTGGCAGCTTGCATTTTGGGCATACTAATGCCACTTTTGATATTGGCAACGGCACAGTAATATCAATAATGCCCCCTCTTACATTCCCCCGCTTCTTAGAATGTTTTTTAAAAATATTTATTCCAGAAACGAGAATTTCTTCTTTCCTAAAAAAGCTTTTTTCCACTTTTCCGGTTCTACCTTTATCTTTACCTTGTAGTATTACTACTTCATCTCCGACTTTTATTTTCATCTAAATTACCTCCGGTGCTAGGGATGCTATTTTTATAAATCCTTTCTCGCGAACCTCCCTTGCTACTGGCCCAAAAATTCTGCTGCCACGAGGATTTCCGCTGTCATCAATTACCACAGCCGCATTTTCATCAAAACGAACGTAAGAACCATCGCTTCTTCGGGTTTCTTTTTTTGTCCTAACGATTATCGTTTTAACTACTTCCGACTCTTTAACACTTCCTTGAGGATCCGATTTTTTAACAACACCGGTGATAATATCCCCAAGACGTGCAAAACGTTGTTTACTTCTACCAGACATCCCAATCATCATTACTTTCTTTGCACCACTATTATCCGCGATATTTAAAATACTTCTATGCTGTATCATTACTTAATTACCTCAACAATTCTAAAATGCTTATCTTTAGAAATTGGCCTAGTCGTAGCAATTTTAACTTTATCGCCAGGCTTTACTCCAATTTCATCATGTACTTTAAACTTTGAGCTGCGTCGTATCCTCTTCTTATATAGGGGGTGTGTAACAAAACGCTCTATTTCGACCATTGCTGTTTTTTGCATATTGATACTAGTTACTCTGCCAATAAAATCCATTTATACCCCCAATTCCTTTCTAGTTAAAGCGGTTTTTATTCTAGCGATCTCGCAACGTATTTTTGTCGGTTCATGAACGTTCTTTAACTTTCTTTGGGCTAAAGACTGCCTTGATTCTAAAAGCTCTTTGTCTTTTTCTTCTAACATTTTATTTAATTCTCCAATTTCTTTTTGATTGTAATCGGTATCTTTTTTAGTCATTCAAAAATTACTCCTCTTTTTTAATAAATTTAACTTCAACTGGTAATTTTGCCGCTGCTCGCCTCATCGCTTCAGAAGCAATTTCCAAAGAAACTCCACCCATCTCAAAAAGTATTGTCCCCGGCTTTATCACTGCAACGTAGTGGTCAACCGCTCCCTTTCCAGAACCCATTCTTGTTTCTGGCGGTTTTTTGCTAACTGGTTTATCAGGAAAAACTCGTATCCAAATCCGCCCTCCTCGCTTCGTATAGTGAGTCATAGCTCTTCTAGCCGCTTCTATTTGACGGGCGGAAACCCAAGCGCTATCCATTGATTTCAAGGCAAATTCGCCAAACTCAATTAAACTTCCCTTTGTAGCAATCCCACCTCGATTACCCCGAAAAGCCATTCTGTATTTTACTCTTTTTGGTTGAAGCATAAATTACTCCTTAGACTCCTCTTTTTTATGGATCCAAACTTTCACTCCTACTACCCCAGCTGTTGGCGTCTTGGCATCTACTCTTGCATAATCAATATTTGCTCTCAATGTTGATGCTGGAATACTACCCACAACTACTTTTTCTCTGCGGGCAATTTCTGAACCACCAAGTCTACCAGAACAAATAATCTTTACCCCCAAAGCTCCTACCCTCTTAACACGCTCTGAAGTTTGAATCATTGCCCTTTTTACTGAGTAGCGTTTTTCTATTTGATCGGCTATCCCCCGAGCAACCAAATAGGCATCTAAATCAAATTGTTTTATCTCTTGGATATCTAAAGAAACCTTTTTCCCAATTTTTTCTTCTATAGCTTTTCTCAATTCCTCAACCCCACTACCACCCCGACCAATAACCATACCAGGCCGGGAAACTTGAATTGTAATTTTTATTTTACCCACAGGACGCTCAATTAAGACACGGCTTACTCCAGAGCTACGTAGTTTTCCCATTATTAACTCTCGGATTTGAAAATCCTCTATTAGGAACTCCCGATACCTTTTATCATCTTTTGCGAACCATTTTGATGACCAGTTGTGTGTTAGAGTCAGTCTCGCTGCTCTTGGGTCTACTTTTTGTCCCATATTAGTTTTCTCCTTCCAAAACCACTTTTATATGTGTTGTTCTTTTCAAAATTTGATGAGCAGCTCCGCGAGAAACTGGGCGATATCTTTTCATAGTTTTTCCCTCATCGACCAAAAGTTCTTTGATTTTTAAATGGGCTATTTCCAATTTAAAGTTATTCTTAGCATTAGCAATAGCAGACTTCAAAACTTTGTATAGGGGTGTCGCTGCTTTTCTCGGTACGAAACGTAATGATTCAAGAGCGCTTTCTGCGTTTTTACCACGCAAATTATACGCAATAAGCCGTACTTTTTTCGGTGATACTCTTAAATTTTTACTAACTGCCGTAACTTCTGACATAAAAATCCTTTAAGTTGCTGTAATTGTCCTCTTAGTTACTGAACCATGACCAGTAAATCTTCTCGTTGGAGCAAATTCACCAAGTCTATGCCCTACCATTGCTTCTGTAATAAAGACTGGATTAAATGTTTTTCCATTATGGATAGCGATAGTTACCCCAACCATGTTAGGAGAAATCTGGCTACTTCTAGCCCAGGTTTTAATTGGAGTCCGTTCACCCTTTTCTTTAGAAAAATTTACTTTTTTCAGTAATTTTTCATCAACATACGGGCCTTTTTTACTCGATCTAGCCATTTACTTTTTTCTCCTTTCCAAAATAAACTTATCGGAATACTTTGATTTCCTAGTTTTTTTGCCGAGTGTTTTCTTTCCTGTTGGGCTTTTCGGTGAACTCATACCAATACCACTTCTACCCTCACCACCACCATGAGGATGGTCTCGGGGGCTCATTGCTACACCCCGAACTGTTGGCCTAACTCCGATATGTCTAGTCCTACCTGCTTTTCCCAAACTTCTATTTTTCCAATCAATATTGCTTAGCTGGCCAACTGTTGCTATATTTTCGCTAACAAGCTTACGCAACTCCCCCGAGGGGAGTCTTAAGTGGGCGAATGATCCTTCTTTAGCTGAAACAGTAGCATAAGAACCTGCTGTTCTAGCAAGAATTGCACCTTTTCCTGGTACCAGTTCAATGCAATTAACCTGTACCCCAATCGGAATATTTTTTAGAGGTAGTGCATTACCAGCTTTTATTTCTGCCTTCTCAGCAGAAATTATTTTATCTCCAATCTCCAAACCTTCAGGGGCAATTATATATCTTTTTTCGCCATCAACATAATTAATTAGGGCAACTTTTACGTTCCTATTTGGATCATATTCGATTGCGGCCACACTTCCTTCAATATTGAATTTATCTCGTTTAAAATCAATTATTCTATAAAATCTTTTTTGCCGACCACCTATATGACGGACAGAAACCTGACCACTAAAATCGCGGCCGCCTGTCTTAACCAAAATCTCACGCAAACTTTTTACGGGTTTTGTAGCTAATTTCCTTTTAATTTGCTCTTCTGCTTCTTTTATTTTTTTAACCATTTTTAACCACCCTCAAAAATCTGTATCTTTTGGTCTTTACCAAGTCTAACAGTCGCTATTTTTACTTTTGATCCTTTTCTTTCTTGATTCCTTCCGCGCAGTTTGACACGCTTACCTTTTGAAATCCTTGTAGCAACGCTTAAAACATCAACTTTAAAATTTTTTCCGACAGCTTTACCAATCTCCTTTTTATTTGCTTTCAAATCAACTACGAAGGAGAACTTACCAGAAGCGGCATCTTGAAAGCTTTTTTCACTAAGTAGTGGTTTTTTAATCACTCTGTTTATTTCCATAATTAAAACGTTCCTTCAATTTTTCCAATGCGTCAAGTGTGAAAATTGAACTGTCTGCTTTTAGTAAATCCAAGATATTTAAATCATCTATTTTTTTAATTTTAATATTTTCCAAATTCCTAAATGATTTTGATGAAGTAGAGCTATCACCATATAAAACAAGTAATATTTTACCTCTTTTTTTAAGAGGTAGTTTAGTTAAAATCTTGGCTGCTGTCTTAGTCTTTGGTTGTTTAAACTCTAAACTATCGACAAAAAGTATATTACCTTCTGTGTATTTATCCGAAAGAGCAATTGAAAAAGCTTTTTGACGCATTTTTTTAGGTGCTTTTAATAACGTAGCGGTCGGTTGAGGACCAAAAACAATGCCACCACCACGCCGCCCCGGCGCTCTAATACTTCCTGCTCTAGCCCGTCCAGTTCCCTTTTGTCTATGTGGTTTTCGCCCGCCTCCTGCCACCTCAGATCTGGTTTTTGTTGAAGCTGTTGGGGGCCTTTGATTCGCTAGGTAAATCCTAATCACTTGGGCAAGTAGAGCTTTATTGGTTTTTTGACCAAAAATTTCTTTTGGTAATAAAATACTTTTAACCGCCTCCCCTTCTCTGTTAAAAATAGGAGTTTTTAATCCTTTATCGATCTGTTTTGTTTCTTTTTTTACCTTTTTAGTATTAGTTGTTTTCTTTTTATTTTCCACTATCGCCTTCACTTTCTAAGGTAGTTTCTTCTTCGCCTAAAGCGGGTTGCGGAGCACTATGATCAGATTTTGGCTCTTCGGTAATTCCCTCTGCGAGACTTTCCTTTGGCCCTTCCGTCTCTTTTTCTTCCTTTCCTGAAATTACAGGTGTTCGCGGTATTTCAGGCTCCTGATACGCCTTCTTTTTCTTTTCTGATTTTTGTATAAATACCACACTCCCAACCGCTCCAGGCACAGAACCTGCTACTAAAATCTCGTTTTCGTCTTTGTTTAGTTCAACAATTTCCAGCCCTTCCACTGTTACCTGCTTATTACCCATATGCCCTGCCATCTTCATACCTTTATAAACTCGTCCCGGGGTAGTTGTCGCGCCAATTGATCCGGCTGCACGCTCACGATCTGATTGTCCGTGTGTTCTAGGGCCTCCTGCAAAACCCCAGCGTTTTACAACCCCAGCAAACCCTTTTCCTTTTGAAACCCCCGAAACATTAACCAGTGATCCTTTTCGAAAAACTTGATCCACTTCTAGCTTTTCTCCAGGTTTTAAATCGCCATCGAATTTAAATTCATGTAAAATAGTCGGGCTAAAGCTCAGGCCTACCTTCTTACTATTTTCTAGCTGGGGCTTTTTGGCTTTTCTTTTTTCGCCAACACCAAGTTGGACGGATTTATAGCCATCTTTTTCTAAGTTCTTCATCTGCACAACAAAGTTTGGCTCTACCTTAATTTTTGTCACGGGAATCATTTTGTTGTACTTATTAAAGATCTGGCTCATTAAAATTTTTCTACCAATCATTCCATTCACCATATTTTTTACTAAACTTGGGCCTTGCGGCCCAAAGATTTACTTTATATTAATTAATCAAATGCAAAATAATTTACATCTTGACCTCAATATCTACTCCGGCGGGCAATTCTAGATGCATAAGAGCATCTAACGTTTTTGGTGTTGGCTCAATTATATCAATTACTCTCTTATGAGTCCTGATTTCAAATTGCTCTCGGGCATCCTTATCGACATGTGGCGAGGTAGTTACAGTAAAACTTTCTTTTTCTGTTGGAAGCGGGACTGGACCGGCAACTTTTGCGCCAGTCCGAATCGCAGTATCTAATATTTCCTCCGCCGAGTCATCCAGCACCCGTGCATCGTATGATTTTAAACGTACTCTTAACCTTCCTTTTGGCATACTAATTATTTGTTATCCTGTAACTTAATTAAGCTATGATTTTTGTTACGACACCAGCACCAACTGTTTTGCCCCCTTCTCTGATAGCAAATCTTAGGCCTTCTTCTAGTGCAACCGGTCCAATTAATTTAACTTTAAGTTTAGCGTTATCACCAGGCATTACCATCTCGGTCCCCTCTGCTAAGGTAGACTCTCCGGTCACATCTGTAGTTCTAAAATAAAATTGTGGTTTGTACCCAGAGAAGAAAGGGGTGTGTCGACCGCCTTCTTCTTTTGTCAAAACATAAACTTCAGCTTCGAATTCTGTGTGGGGCTTAACACTACCTGGAATAGCAACGACTTGACCTCTCTCGACATCGTCTTTTTCTATACCTCTAAGAAGGAGCCCAATGTTATCTCCTGCTTGTCCTTCGTCGAGTTGTTTTCGGAACATCTCAACTCCAGTAACGACTGTTTGAGTCGTCTTTGGTCTAATACCAACTATTTCCACTGCATCATTCACCTTTATCTTGCCACGCTCCACTCTCCCAGTAACAACTGTGCCTCGACCCTTGATTGAAAACACATCTTCGACAGGCATTAAAAATGGCTTATCCAACTCACGAGGCGGCGTTGGGATATAATCATCAACAGCCTTAAGTAGTTCTTCAATACTCTTCTCAGCTTCAGCGTCACCCTCCAAAGCCTTCAAGGCACTGCCACGAATGATCGGGACATCCTTACCAGGATATTCGTACTTGGTAAGTAATTCCCGTATCTCTTCTTCAACCAAATCCAATAAATCTTTATCGTCAACGGTATCAACTTTATTCATATAAACAACAATTGCTGGGACTCCAACTTGGTATGCCAGCAATATGTGCTCTCTAGTCTGGGGCATAGGGCCATCAGCAGCGGAAACTACTAGAATAGCTCCATCCATTTGGGCCGCTCCAGTAATCATGTTTTTAATATAATCTGCGTGTCCTGGAGCATCAATATGGGCATAGTGTCGTTTGTCAGTTTCATATTCAACGTGTGCTAAAGCAATTGTAATTCCCCGCTGTTTCTCTTCGGGGGCTTTATCAATTGAATCGAATGGGACGTATTCGGACCCACCTTTTTTTGATAAATATTTTGTAATAGCGGACGTGAGGGTAGTTTTACCATGGTCAACATGTCCTATGGTCCCCACATTTATATGAGGTTTTGTTCTTTCAAATTTTTTTCCTTCAGCCATAATAATCCTCCTTGATTTTTTAAGCTTCTCAAATTCTAATAAACGCTAGCCTTGAGATTTTAATGATTTATAAGCAAGAAGTCAACACCTTTTTTGTATTTAACTTTTTCCTGCTTTTTCAGTTATTGTCGTCGCGATGTTTGCTGGCACTTCTTCGTAATGTGAGGGCTCCATGTTAAAACCTGCTCTACCACTAGTAAGGCTTCGAAGGGTAGTGGCATAACCAAACATTTCGGCCAGAGGTACTAAGGCTTTTATTATTCTAGTATTTCCTTTACTTTCAGTAGATTCAATTCTTGCTCGTTTTGACGATAAATCTCCAATCACTTCCCCCATAAATTCCTCAGGAGCAGTAACTTCTATTTTCATAATAGGCTCAAGTAACACCGGGTTTCCTTTTTTAGCCGCCTCTTTTACGGCCATAGAAGCAGCGATTTTAAAGGCAACTTCAGACGAGTCAACCTCATGGTAACTTCCATCGTAAACAGCGGCTTTTACATCAACTACTGGATAGCCTGCTAACATACCGTTGTCGAATGCCTCTTTTACCCCTTTTTCAACTGCGGGAATAAATTCACGTGGTATGGCACCGCCGACAATTTCGGAAACAAATTCACCCCCCTCGCCTCGGCCTTTGGGATCAAGTCTAATCAGACAGTGTCCATATTGACCTCTCCCCCCAGTTTGTCTGATATACTTCCCTTCGCCATTAGCGGTCTTTCTAATCGTTTCTTTATAAGCAACCTGTGGGCGGCCAACATTAGCTTCGACATTAAATTCTCTTTTCATTCGGTCAACTATAATTTCGAGATGTAGTTCTCCCATACCAGAAATTATAGCTTGGCCCGTTTCTAAATCTGTCTTCATTCGGAAAGTGGGATCTTCTTCAGATAGTTTTGCCAAAGCCAGGCTCATTTTTTCTTGGTCCACCTTTGTCTTTGGTTCAATTGCTAAGGAAATAACCGGTTCGGGAAACTTGATAGTCTCAAAAACGATCGATTTACTTTCATCGGAAAGAGTATCCCCGGTGAACGTATCTTTCAATCCAACGGCAGCCCCTATCTCACCGGCTGAAATATCAGTAAGTTCTTGCCTAGCATTTGCGTGCATTAATAATATTCGGCCGACTCTCTCTTTAATCTGTTTGCTTGAGTTATAAATATAGCTACCAGCTGTAAGCTTTCCGGAATAAACTCGGAAATATGTTAGTCGACCAACAAAAGGATCAGACATTACTTTAAAAGCGAGAGCTGAAAAAGGCTCACTGTCTGAAGTTTTTCGTTCTTCCTCTTCATTTGTATTCGGATTAATTCCCCTAACCGCCGGCAAATCTAGAGGAGATGGTAGGTAATCCACAACAGCATCTAAAAGAGGTTGAATCGCTTTATTCTTAAGGGCACTACCAGCCATGACTGGGGTTATTTTTCCTGCAATAGTAGCGACTCGAAGCCCCCTTCTTAGTTCTTCCTCAGTTAATTCTTGTCCTCCAAGATATTTTTCTAGAAGATCGTCAGTGGAATGCTCTGCGATTTGCTCCACCAGCTTCTCGCGGTATTCTTCGACTTTATCATTTAATTCGGCTGGAATTTCGGCTTCAGCGGGATGCGCACCAAGTTCATCAGTATAAATGGCGGCTTTCCTACTGATTAGATCAACAACGCCTTTGAAATTGCTTTCCTCACCAATTGGCAGCTGAATTGGGTGAGCATTTGAGCCAAGTCTCTCTTTAATTGATTTATAGCTTTTGTAAAAATCGCTCCCAGTTGCATCCAATTTGTTGATAAAACAAATCCTCGGGACATTGTATTTATCAGCTTGGCGCCACACAGTTTCACTCTGAGGCTCTACCCCCATTTTTCCATCAAAAACGACTACTCCACCATCCAAAACACGAAGAGATCTTTCAACTTCGGCTGTAAAATCTACATGGCCTGGAGTATCGATGATGTTGACTCTGTGTTTTGTGTCTTTAAAGGGGCCCTCTTTTGTTTCCCAAAAAGCGGTAGTTGCGGCGGAGGTAATTGTAATTCCTCGCTCGCGTTCTTGGGCCATCCAATCCATGACGGCAGTGCCTTCATGAACCTCTCCAATTTTGTAAGTCTTTCCCGTATAAAAAAGCACACGCTCAGTAACCGTCGTCTTCCCGGCGTCAATATGAGCAATAATACCAATATTACGAATGTTTTCTAACGCGACTTCTTTTGCCATTTTTAGCTTGAGCCTAAATTATATCAATTCTGGTTGGGAAAAGACATCCTTGGTTTCTTCAAATGGAAAATGATATCAGAAGGCAGTCAGCCTGTCAATAAGAACTGTTTTAAGCAGTGGCATTAAATTGTTTGAGCTTGCTTAATTACCAGCGAAAATGTGCAAATGCTTTACGTTTTGGCGAAGCCAAAAGGCAAGGCCGAGCGCCCTACCAACGGAAATGCGAGAAGGCTTTATTCGCCTCAGCCATACGATGTGTGTCGTCTCTCTTTTTAATTGCCGCACCTGTTCCTGATGCCGCATCAGTTAATTCCGCTGCCAATTTATCGATCATTGTTTTATATTCTGAATTAGGCCGCTGTTTTGCAAAAGAAACAATCCAGCGAAGCGCTAATGATTCTTTTCGATCGCCTCTTACTTCCATCGGTACTTGATAAGAAGCCCCACCAATTCGGCGAGATTTTACTTCCATTTTTGGGCTAACATTTCTTACTGCCGTTTCAAATACCTCAAGTGGGTCTTTTCCCCCCTGCTTTATTTTTTCAAACGAATCGTAAACAACCCCTTCTGCAACCTTTTTCTTACCTTGTTCCATAATACGATTTACAAGCCTTACAACTAAACGGCTATTATAAACTGGGTCCGGCACAAGTTTTCTTTTTTCAGCTCTTTTACCTCTCATAATCGTAAGATTACATCTCGCGTTTTTCTAGCGAGATATAATTACTCTTTAGATTTCTTGCTGCCGTATAAACTACGGCCTTGCTTTCGATTCTCCACCCCAGATGTATCGTAATGCCCTCTTATAACATGGTACTTCACACCTGGTAAATCTTTAACCCTCCCACCTCTCACCAGTACGATGGAGTGTTCTTGTAAACTATGGCCAATACCGGGAATGTAAGCAGTTATTTCTTTTCGGTTAGAAAGACGTACTCTAGCTATTTTTCTCAATGCAGAATTTGGTTTCTTAGGCGTCATTGTTTTTACAGCAATAGCCACCCCTCTTTTCTGAGGATTAGTTGTTGGAACTAATTTTCTTTTCGGAGAATTAAAAGAACCACGCAAAGCAGTGGCTTTGACTTTTGTAGTTACTTTTTTTCTGCCTTTTCGAACAAGTTGATTAATTGTTGGCATAATTTTTAACCCTTAATTTACTCGCTAGATTATAGTCTTAGATCAAACAGCTGTCAAATAACTTTAGCACCAGAGAATAAAACAGCCGGGGGTTGCTGTTAGGCCCAATGGATCTAATCAGCAACTTTTACCCGGCTAAAAGGAGGTGAAAAATAACCGAACATTTATACACCGTATTAGACACGTTTGTCAATAGCCAAATAAAAAATTGATATCTCAGACTGGGGTTTGTCCTGGGTAAGTTATTTCTGACATAGGTACTTCTGGAGTTTTATTTTGCGTAACGACCTCTTGCTTTTGTTCTTTTGGTGGTCTAATAAGAAGCGATATTATAAAAAGCGCAATTGAGATAACAAAAACACTACCGTAAATAATAAGCATTGTGCTAGCCAAATCGGCTGTAATCGGCTTGATAAGATTTCTAATCGGCTCTGTAAATTGTGTTATTTCTGAATCGGCAAGTCTACTTGTTGCCAGTGATGTTATCACTTCTCCAAAACCATACGTTGCCGCGGCGCTAACTAATCCAAAAATTGTTGGAATTAGCAAAGTTGCAGAGACCCAACGCAACTTTGACTTTAAACCTTTTACTAAAAGAAATATTACAAGCAGTAAGGAAAGGTTGATGATAATGAAAGGAATCGTTGCTTTTTGAAAAATTTGATACACATTTCTGAATTTTTTTGCTTCATTTTGTGGCAACGCTAATGGTTTAGACAGAAGATCATCTATTTCTTTTGGCACCGGCTCGCCACCAAATATTTCTTTAGCTTTAGGTTTTAGGTCCGAAAACATTACACCTGGCGGGTTTTCGCTTTTACTGCCGAGATATAAAAAAGTTTGATCTAGAAACAGTTCTACTTTATTTCTAACATACGTCGGCGTAACTTCATTTTTTATAAAATTTTTTAACTCTTGCTGATCCTCGATCGATATTTGGTTTTCTTCGTTCTTAATTTCATCAACTACGGAAATCAAAGCAGAAGTAGCTGCCTTGTAAACCCCGCTCTTATACAAGGAGGACTTGAGATATGTAGGGGTAAGTATATGCTCTAAGGAAAACGAAATAACTGCCAACGGAAACGTAAATAAAAATATAAAGGCCATTAAAAAGGCCAAAAAGGTCCTCATTAAATATATTATTTAATAAATTTCGGCCTTTTACAATGGGATCTTTCTTTAAAGTTAGAAGGTGGATTCTTTTACTTGAGGCTGTTTAATACTTATATCTTCTGCTGCTATTATAGTGGCCCGCTTCTCTTTTTCGCTAGCCTTTCCATTAAGTCTAGCACGTTCTCCGGTAGGGATCAGGCGACCAATAATAACGTTTTCTTTAAGTCCTCTTAGATAATCGATTTTTCCTGACGTTGCGGCATCAGTCAGGACAGAAGTTGTCTCTTGAAATGAGGCTGCTGACAGGACTGACTCCGTGTATAAAGCTGCTCTAGTAATACCCAAAATCACAATTGAAGCAGTTGCCGGTTCTCCTCCTTCGGCTAAAACCTTTGCGTTCTCTTCACTAAATCGCATTTTGTCTACCATTTCACCTGGGAGGAGGTTAGTATCGCCAGCTGTTTCAACCCTAACCTTTTCGCTCATTTTCCTTACAATTACTTCAAAATGTTTGTCATTAATCTGGGCTCCCTGCGATTCATATACTTTTTGCAATTCTGAAATGATGTATTGTTGAACAGCCCGCTGTCCTTTAGTCTCTAATAAAGTTTTCAGATCCAAATGCCCGCTTGTAAGACCGGTGCCGGCTTCCACGTAATTTCCTGTATCGACTAAAATCTCACTTGTCGCTGGAACTATATATTCTTTTTCCAAGATTGTTTTTTTGTCTTTAGCAGTAATGCGGATTTTTCTCTCTTCATCCCCTTCGATTATATCGATTTTTCCAGGAATTTCAGACATCAGGGCTTTCGTCTTTGGAACCCTAGCTTCAAAAATTTCATCGACCCGGGGCAATCCTTGAGTAATATCCAAGCCAACAATACCCCCCAAATGGAATGTACGCATCGTTAACTGTGTTCCTGGCTCACCAATAGATTGAGCGGCTATCACACCAACAGGCGTACCGATTTTTACTGGCTCCTTAGTAGCCAAATCTCTGCCGTAGCATAATTGACAAATACCATATTTTGATTCACAGGTGAGAGTGGACCTAATAACTGCCTGTGGTACATTTGCTTTTTCGATTAAGTCCAAATGTGCCTCTGTAACTATCTCGTTCCTTTTCACAATTACTTTGTTCTTATCTTTAATATCTTCTGCGACTACTCGACCTAAAAGTCTTTGAGCAAAATTATTTTCACCTACTCTTTCTAAGGTTATTCCGTCTTTTGCGCCACAATTCTCTTCACGAACTATTACATCATGGGCGACGTCGACCAGTCTTCTTGTAAGATAGCCTGCATCGGCAGTCTTCAATGCTTTATCTACCAACCCTTTTCTGGCACCTCTGGTCGATGTAAAGTATTCGAATACCTCAAGACCCTCACGGAAGTTACTCTTACTTGGAAGTTCAACAATTCTCCCCATTGGGTCTGCGACCAAACCACGCATCCCAGCAAGTTGCTTTATTTGGTCTCTACTTCCACGAGCCCCAGAGCCTTGAATCATTTTTAATGAATTCTCTTCATCCATTGACTCCCAAGTTAGTTCATCTATCTTGGTTGTCAAAGTAGCCCAAACTTCTTGAGATAATCTCGTCTTCTCAGCCTCCGTGATTAATCCTCTGTTAAAGTTCTTCTCAATTTCTTCCACCTTAGAGTCTGCTTCATCGATAAGTTTTTTCTTTTCTGAAATTATTTCAGCATCGGATATTGCTATTGAAATACCAGAGGTAGTAGCAAAATGAAAACCTAAGTCTTTCAAAGCATCAATTAAATCTACGGTGGCCTTCTTCCCAAAACGACTTTGACACTCAACCAGTAGCTTTTTAACATCTGGCCCTTTTATTACATCGTTTATAAATCTCATCTCGATGGGTAGTGCTAAGTTGAAAAAAATCCTTCCAGCGGAAGTTTCGATAGACTTTCCTTCCCGAATAATTTTTATTTTTTCTCGTAAACCTATATTTCCCAAATAATACGCCCTTACTGCTTCTTCCTCATCAAAAACGTGTTTTGCTTCCCCATCGTCCAAAAGGGTAATATAGTAAATACCTAAAAATACATCGTGGTTTGGAGTCATTATTGGTTCCCCGTCAGCAGGCCTTAAAAGATTGTTGGTTGACATCATTAAATTGAGCGCCTCTTCTTGCGCAGCAGAAGCTAGTGGAACATGAATTGCCATCTGATCGCCATCAAAATCGGCACCGTAACCCGCACATACAGAGGGGTGGATACCAATGGCATTACCTTCTGTCAGAATCGGATAAAAGGATTGCATACCAAGTCTATGCAAAGTAGGAGCTCTATTTAACAAAACTGGGTGCTCTTTTGTAATAGACTCGAGAATATCCCAAACCTCCGGTCCTCTTCTTTCAAAAACGTGTTTTGCGCTTTTTACATTCGGTGCATAACCTTGGAAAATCAGTTCTCGAAGGACGTAAGGCTTAAATAGCTCCAAGGCCATTTCCTTTGGAACTCGGCACTCATTTAATTTAATATCTGGGGCAACAACTATTACACTTCTTCCAGAATAATCAACCCGTTTTCCAAGAAGATTTTGTCGAAATCTTCCTTGTTTTCCTTTTAGCATATCGGATAATGAACGGAGTACTTGAACACCAGCCCTTGTGGGAGTAGTTCGCTGTGCTGAGTCGATTAGTGCATCAACAGCCTCTTGGAGCATTCTCTTCTCATTTCGCAAAATAATTTCTGGTGCACCTAGGTCAGTTAACCGCTTCAGCCGATTGTTCCGATTTAGAACCCTTCTGTAAAGATCATTTAAATCACTAGTTGCGAACCGCCCACCAGATAATTGAACCATCGGACGAAGATCTGGGGGAATAACCGGTAAAACGGCCATGATCATGAAATCTGGTTTTATTCCTGCTTGACGAAACCCCTCAACCACACGCAATCTCTTTGTGGCTTTCAACAACTTCTGCCCTGAGGAATTTTTAACTTCTTCTCGTAGGGTATTGGAAAGCTTATCCAGGTCTAGTGATTTTAGCAGTTCCAAAATTGCTTCTGCCCCCATTCCAACTTTCATAAAATCTTCTGCGCCGTAATTTTTCAACCTATGATACTCTTCTTCAGAAATTACTGAAAGTTTCTTGATAAATTTTACCTTTTCACTCGTTGAATTACGTAGCTCTTCATTCTTTGCTAACTCCGCGGCTTCTTCTTCCCTCAGGGCATTGCGTCTTGCTTTTGCTTTAAGTTCGAGTTCTTCGGCTATTATTTCCCTTTGTTCTTTATTCTTAACGTTGAGTTTTTTCAGTTCCTCTTTTAGATCTTTATCGGTCTCTTTCGCACGATCGCTAAAATCTTTTTGAATAAGTTCGGCCTGGTTTTTAAAGAATTTTCCTATTTCATCCAAAACACGTTTTCTCTTTTCCTCGTCAGTCTCAATCACTAAATAGTTTGCAAAATAAACAACGGCTTCTAAGTAACGGGGGGTTATGTCTAAAAGTTGGGAGAGCTTTGAAGGGGTTCCTTTGAAAAACCAAACGTGAGCAACTGGCGCGGCTAATTTTATATGGCCCATTCTTTCGCGCCTAACTTTAGATTGAGTCACTTCGACTCCACATTTATCACAAATAACTCCCCGATATCTTATTCGTTTGTATTTCCCACAATAACACTCCCAATCTTTTGTTGGCCCAAAAATTTTTTCGTCGAACAAACCATCTTTTTCGGGTTTAAAAGTTCGGTAGTTTATTGTTTCCGGTTTTGTAACCTCACCGTGTGACCACGAAAGAATATCTTCCGATGACGCCAATATCATTCTTAACGCTTCAAAGTCTCTTATTTCGTTCATCTATGATGGTTTCTCCTCTCTGCTAAAAGTTTCTGCCCCAGGAACTTGCTCTAAAGATAGCACTTCCTCGACTTCATTTTCCTTTACAACTTCTTCTTCGCCAGAAACACTAGCTAGTTCTTTTGCTTCTTCTTCTATTTTTTCTTCAACTTCAGCCTCTGCCTCACTGGGTTTTTTCTCTTCTTCGACTTTAGCCCAAAGGAGTTCTATCTTTAACCCAAGTCCGTTTAATTCTTTCACAAGAACTTTGAATGATTCAGGAACTGTAGCTTCAGGAATATCTGTACCCTTAACTATTGCCTCAAAGGCTTTTGCTCTTCCAACTACATCATCGCTTTTTATTGTTAACATTTCCTGAAGACTATGGGCGGCTCCATATGCCTCGAGCGCCCAAACCTCCATCTCGCCTAGCCGTTGCCCTCCCATCTGAGCCTTACCGCCTAATGGCTGTTGAGTAACTAATGAATAGGGGCCTGTGCTTCTTGCATGAACTTTCTCATCAACCATGTGCACTAATTTCATAATATAAGCTATACCTACAGTAATGGGATTCTCGAAAGCCTCGCCGCTCTTTCCGTCGAACAGGGTTGTTTTTCCGCTTATTGGAAGGCCTGCTTTTTCCAACTCTTCTTCCAATTCACCCTCAGTAAAACCCCCAAATGGGGGTATAGCTACTTTGTGTCCGAGTTTAGAAGCCGCCCACCCTAAATGGGTTTCCAAAAGTTGTCCAAGATTCATTCTTGAGATAACTGAAAGGGGGGAAATAATAATATCAATCGGAGTACCATCCTCAAGATATGGCATATCTTCAACCGGCACTACTCGTGAAATAACTCCTTTATTACCGTGACGGCCCGCTAATTTATCTCCTACTGTAATTTTCCTTGTTTGAGCAACTTTCACTTTTATCAAGCGTATTACTCCTGGCTCCAATTCATCGCCAGCTTCTTTAGAAAGAATTTGTACACCGACGACAGTTCCCCGCTCGCCGTTTGGCATACGCAAAGAAGTATCTCTTACTTCTCGGGCTTTCTCACCAAAAATTGCCCGTAGCAGTCTTTCTTCTGCCGTCAACTCAGTTTCACCTTTAGGGGTAATCTTACCCACCAAAATATCATTCGGTCCTACCTCTGCTCCTACATAAACAATTCCTTGCTCCTCCAAATTTGCTAACGCTTCCTCTCCAACATTAGGAATATCTCTAGTAGTTTCTTCGGGTCCTAATTTTGTTTCATTAACTGAGCTCTCATATTCCTCAATATGAATCGAAGTTAAAGTGTCGTCACGAACCAATCTATCGGAAATTATTATTGCATCCTCATACCCATAACCCTCCCAGCTCATATATGCAATTAATAGATTCTGGCCAAGAGATAACTCGCCATTTTCTGTAACTGGCCCATCCACTAACAAATCGCCCTGCTTAACCTTTTGACCCTCTAAAACTAGGGGCCTTTGGGAATAGCATGTATTTTGATTTGATTTTTCAAATTTAGTAAGAGGAAACTTATACCCTTTCTTGTCCTTCCCCTTTAAAATAATTTCGTTTGCATCTGCAAAAACTACAACACCATCCACTGGGCTTCTTACTGTTCTGCCAATATTTTCGGCGACTACTCCCTCCATACCTGTACCAACAACTGGAGATTGCGGCTTAACTAGAGGAACCGCTTGATTCTGCATATTGGCGCCCATAAGAGCTCTGTTAGCGTCGTCATGAGCCAAAAAAGGTATAACAGAGGAGCTCGCCCCTAACATTTGCCATGATGTCGTACAAACGTAGTCGATCTGAGATGCTGGCCCACTAGTGAAACCGCCTTTGTGCCGGAAAGGTACTCTTTTATCCAAAATAAATCCACTTTTATCAACTTCAAGATTGGCGTGAGTAATATAGAAATCCTCTTCATCATCGGCCATGAGCCAAACAATTTCGTCAGTTAGTTTTACTTTCCCATTTTCCTTTTTTACTCTTCGGTAGGGGGTTTCTAAGAAGCCATACTCGTTAATTTTAGTCATCAATGCTAAATGAGTAATTAAACCAATGCTTGGGCCTTCAGGAGATTTAATAGGATCCACTCTACCGAATTGTGAGTTATTAATGTCGTGGACAGAGAAGCTCGCTCTTTCTCTAGTCAAACCACCCGGACCCAAAACTGATAAACGCCTTAGGTGCTCAAGTTCTGAAAGGGAATTTATCTGATCCATAAACTGTGACAGCTGACTACCAGCAAAAAATTCGTTTAAACGAGCCACAATTGGCCTTGCATTAATCAAAGTAGTAGGGGTTACCGCTGTAAGATCTGCTGATAGACTCATTCTTTCCTTGACTACTCTTTCCATTTGGAGAAGGCCGATCCGTAAAGTATTTTGTATCAATTCTCCAACCGCTCTAACTCTCCGGTTTCCAAGATGATCAATATCATCCGCTTCCCCTTCACCATTATTTAATTTAATTAGAATTTTTATTGCGCCAACAATATCCTCTGGTGAAAGTATCCAGTGATCAGAATCGTTCTGTATCGAAAGTCCAAGGCGTTTGTTCAACTTATAACGACCAACTTTGCTTAGAGAATAGCGCTGACGATTGAAGAAAAGATTTTCCAAAAATGATTTTGCGTTTTCTAATATAGGAGGGTCTCCAGGCCTCATTCTACGGTAAATTTCTAGAAAGGCCTCTTCGGCTGTCTCTGTTGAGTCCTTGACAAGTGTAGTTTCTATGTATCTGTGGTCTGGATTGGTGTCAACATCATCGAATGTCTCTTTGATTTTTTCTGTGACCCCATAACCAATCGTCCTCAAAAATGTGGTCGCGGGAATTCTTCTTTTTCTGTCAATACGCACCGAAATTAAATCATTTTTAGCAGTTTCGAATTCCAACCAACTACCTCGCATAGCTCGGAGCTCCGCTCTAAATAAGTCCCTTCCAGTAGTAGGATCCAGCCCGGAGGTATAAAAAATCCCGGGGCTTCGGGTTAGTTGGTTTACTATTACTCTTTCGACTCCGTTAATAATAAAGGTGCCAGAGTCTGTCATCAATGGAATGTCACCTAAAAACACTTCTTGTTCCAGACTTTCCCCTGTCTGTTTGTTTAGGAGTCTGCTTTTAACCTTTATCGGAGCGGCATAAGTCACTCCTTTTTCTAAAGCCAGCTTTGGAGAATATTTCGGCTCCCCAAGAGAGTAATCAAGGAAATAAAGAGCAAAATTTTTTCCAGTGAAATCTTCAATTGGAGAAATTTCTTCAAGTAGTTGATTTATTCCCTCGTCCAAAAGCCATTGATAAGAATCTTTTTGTGGTTGAATTAAATTTATTAAGGGAAATCCTTTTCCAATTGTCCCAAAAACTTTACGATTAGTCATCTGATAACTTTGAAATAAATCCCTTTTTTTACAAAAAAATAACGCGCGTACAACGTACGTTCGTAATCTTTATTCAATTACTAACTAAAGATAACTGTTTCTTTAGGCTTTGTCAATAGGTAACTAGTCCCCTAAGTATTGGTTTACTTTTTGCAGATGCTCCTCGTAAGTTTTTGAGTAATAAATATTGCCATTTTTATTATGAAGATAGAAATAATACGGGCTTTCTGTGGCTTCTACAACCGCTTTTATTGATGCGAGACTTGGGCTACAAATCGGCCCCGGAGGTAAACCCACATTCAATCTTGTATTATAAGGGCTTGAAAATTCCAGGTCCTGCGCAGTTATATTCTTCCTCCACCAATTTTTTTCTTCACTACTATAACCTAAAGCGTATTGCACAGTTGCGTCTGCCGCAAGAAGCATACCCTCTTTCCATCTTTTTATCAAAATGCCCGCAACTATCGGGCGTTCCTGTTGATTCCTTGTTTCTCTTTCCACAATAGAAGCCAAATTTATCATTTGGTCTTTATTCAAACCTTTTTTTTCGGCTTCTAAAATAATGTCGGGCGTGACCTTTTCGCTAAATGTTTTGTCAAAAATAGAAATAATCTGCTTCTCGCTAGCTTTAATAGGTATCAGGTATGTATCTGGGAAAAGATATCCTTCTTTAACACTTTCTAAAAAATTCTGTTTGTCGATATCAAAATTCTGGGATAAAATTTCTGCCACCTGTTCTTTTCTCAAACCTTCAACAAAGGTTATCCATTTATCGAGTCTGCCTTCAGTTAACTCTTTCGCTAGTTCTTCAGCGGCTAAATTTTTTGGCAAGGAAAAACTACCGGCTTGAATTTTACGGTCCAACCCACTTAATTTTAAATATAGGTTGAACATAAACGCGTTCCTTATTAAATTTTCCTCTCCCAATCTTTTTGAGAAAGAACTGACAGACTCCTCGCTTTTTATAACAAATATCTTTTTGCTACCATCGCTGCTTGGCGCTGAAAGCGACCAGTTAACCCAAATCGTCAAACTCCCGACAGAAATTACTGAAATTATAAAAAGACTAATTAATAATTTGAAGGCTTTGCCAAACTGCGGTTTTTCGATCCAGGCTGATTGCATCTTAATTTCCTTGCGCTATTTCAATTTTAATTCTATCTTTTACGACTGGTAGTATACCAAAAAACCGGAACAGAGAAGGGGATATCTTAATCTCAAAACCTGAGACGCTATTTAAGGATCGTAGGTAACTATCCACCCTGGAGAAACTTTTACCAGATATCTTTGCCTTTATTTCATTTGAATTTAGAGATGGTATTAAGCTCGCTTTAATTTTCCCTAAGATCTTAAGATCTTCGCCGGTTTTTTCCAAGACTTCGCTAGTTATTTTAGAATCTTTCTCATCTACCCCGTAGCCACTAGGTATATTTGAAGATATAGAACCTATTAGCAATTCTTTCAACGTATCTTCTGAAAAGGCGTTTGCAGTAAATTTTACCTGCATACTTAAACGAAAGTTTTGCGCTTCTTCACCAATAGCCTTGCTATAAACCTCGTTAATTACACTAAACGTTAATCCTCCTTCCGGAATTATAAAGTCCGGGTTTTTCTCCTGAAAATCTTCTTTGGCCTTTGTTTCTAATTTTTTCAATAAATCCTCTTTGGCGTTTTTCTGATCATTAGCGGAAACGACTGTAATTTTCCTACTAGTACCGCCGGTAAAATTGGTATCATTTTTGGCAAAAACGAAGTTAATATTCGCATCCCCTATCTTGAAAACAGTACCTGAACTTAAATTACTTTGTTCTCCAATAGTTTTTGCTGTAACATCAACTCCAACTTGCGGACAATCGGCCTCGCAACCAGCGGGAGCAGCAGAAATCGTCGCCGTTCTATCTAAACTGAATGCCAAAGATTGATTTGACAAACTTGTGATAACTGTACCTTGAAAGAAAGTTTTCCCATTTGCTGTATCACGATTCACAATTTTCACTCTTCCCTTGGCGGTGGTTCCAGTCGTTTTTGTCCCACTAGAATTCTCTTCAATATTATCCTCTTCATTTACATCTAATATTTTAAGTGGGATTATACCTTTAGCAGAATCGGGAGAACTTGCAGATTTAGAAGCAGTCAGGGTTAGCTCGCTTTCTTTGAAATTAGCTTCTGTAGAAATAATAACGTTTGCGCTTGGTAAAAACACAAATGTTAAGGCAGCAATCAAAAAAATTGCAAGGCAAGTACCTGCTATGATATAAAGCTTCTTCCCCTTTGGAAACTTGAAGGAGGGTAGCTTAAATCCTTTTTTAGATTCGGGCACCAAAGGCTCTTCTTGTGCGGTTGGGGCAGCTACATCCCTTCCTTCCACAAAACCCAAATTTTCTTTTGGAGCCTCTGCTTGTTCAGTTCTTTCTGTAATTTCTGCTTGGGCCTCGCTTATCTTTGGGGCAGTTTCTTCAAAACTTACAGTTTTTTTCGAATTCTTGGCTACTAGTTGGATAATTTCTCTATTGAGATTTTTTTTGAGAAACTCGCTTTCTGCTGTGAAAATTTTAATTTCGGTATCTTCCTCGGCTTTTATAGCTTCCAAGCAATCTATTAAATTGTTCGTCTCTTCAAACCTAAGAATCTTCATTTGTAGTTCCTTCTTGCGCCAAAGCGTAAAGAGTTATGTCCGAAACTGAAAAGTGATGCACACTTGATACAATTTCTACCTTTGGGTTAATTGGAATATTTATTTTTGATTGCCAATCGTATGACTTTAACTCTTCTTTAAGCTTTTCCAACTCGGCCTCATCGTTATCAGCTAATAACCAGATTAGTGACGGGGCATGTTCTTTTTCGATATCTTTAAGTGCTGCCTCCCAGGCAAATTGAATATAAGAAAGGTTATTCATGCCTAAGTCGAAAGGATATATATCTGAAACGTGCCCCTCCTCCAAAATAGTAATTTCGCTTTTGGCCAAACCTACTCTAAAAAGGAGTGCATTCTTTACTTCTTTTTGCTCTAGAATTTTGCAAACGGAAAAGCTTGTTGGAAGCATTTTCTTAACATCGATTTCGATTTCTCCAACCAGCCTATTGAGAAGCTCAACTTCCACCTCGGATTGAAAAGCGACAAAACACGATAGCTCTACTTTTTGCCCCCTTAGGCCAAGTGGGTTTGTTACCGAGACACCATCAATTTTTGCACCTGAGATTGTGGAAAAAAATATTTTTTTGTTTGTTTTATCAAGATTTTCGATAACTTGATTTAAGACTTGTTCTGTTTCTTTGTGATCAATGGGTTTTGTCGCCTTTGGCCGCTCGTATCTAGCAATTGTGGTTATCGTTTCTAGAGAACCTCCAGAGATACCTAAAATCCCTTTTTCTGGAATGTCCGGGACAATTGCGGATAAAGCGTCGAGAGCTTCAATGCTGGAGTTAAAGATGTCTTCATGAGAGGAAAATTTCTTCCGTCCTACTCCTGCCAATTTGAGTTGAGAATCTTCCTTGTTAAAAATAGCGCAGGTTACTCTTTCCAACCCTATCTCTAAAACAAAAAAATTTTGATTCTTTGGTTTTCTTTGCAGGATATTAAAAGGCATGGTCAGGTTTACCCTCTTTATTATATCTTATTCTAACACAGCTCTGATACGCCTCTGTCCAGAACCCAAAGCTTCTTCCTTTATTATTTTGAATTTTCCAAGTTGGCCTGTGTATTCTACATGCGGCCCACCACAGATTTCTTTAGAAAAATTACCTACTGAGTAAACTGAAACTTTATCGCTGTACTTTTCTTCAAACAAACCAATCGCTCCTGCTTTTTTGGCCTCTCCGGGACTCATTATTTCTTTTTTGACAGGAAGATCTTCTTTTATTTTTTGATTAACGAGCTCTTCTACTTTCTTAATTTCCTCATCTGTCAATTTTTCCCCGTGAGAAAAGTCAAAACGAATTCTCTCTGGTGTAATATTGCTTCCTCTCTGTTCGACATGTTCGCCAAGAACAGTTCTCAATGCTTGATGTAACAAATGAGTGGCTGTATGCCCCTTCGTCGTAATTTCTGATTGATCGGCAAGCCCACCGGCAAATTTTTTCTCCGACCCCGCACGAGAAACTTCTTGGTGATTTTTAACTTCTTTCCTGAAATCCTCTATATCAACTAGTAAATTTCTTGCCTGAGCTAATTCAACAATCATTTCAATAGGAAATCCGTGTGTTTGGTATAAATCGAAGGCTTCTTTACCGGAAATTGTAGCCTTATTAATTTCTTCTTGGGAAATTTTAACACCGAATTCTGAACTTAAATCCTTATCTTTGCTTTCTACTTCACCGCGGTACATTTCTCTAAACATTTCCCTCTTTCCAACAGCTTGCATTATCTTTGTATATTTTTCATTGCTAATCGGAACTTTTAAATCGAAGATTCGGTGCGATTTTTTCAAGCCTTCTCTTATCGCAGTTTCAAAGCGGTCTTCCTCCAAACTAAGTTCCTTTTTAATAATATCCTTTTTTTGAACGAGTTCCGGATAAGAATCTCTATCTGTATCAATAGTTACTTCGGCAATTCTAGAAGCAAACTTCTGATTTATCCCTAGTTGTTTACCATAACGGATGGCACGTCGAATCAGACGGCGTAAAATATAACCAGTCTCAACGTTACTTGGAGTTACACCGTCACTAATAAGGAATGTAGATCCACGCAAATGGTCGGCAATAATTCTTCCTGATCGATCATCCCAATCTTTAGCTAAATTTTTAATCTCGTTTATAATTGGTGAAAAGAGTTCCGTGTCATAAACATTATCTTTTCCCTGCAAAATTGCAGTTGTTCGCTCAACCCCCATTCCAGTATCCACGTTTTTTTGTTTTAGGGGTTCGTATTTTCCATCCGCAGTTTTATTAAATTCCATGAAAACATCGTTCCAAATTTCCGCATATTTACCGCAATTATCACCCGGTTTACAATCTGAACCATGAGCCGGTTTTCCTGTATCGTAAAACATTTCCGTATCCGGTCCGCAAGGTCCTGTCTCCCCGACCGGCCCCCACCAATTATCTGTCTTACCCAGGCGGAGAATTCTCTCCTCTGGTATTCCGACGTCTTTCCATATTGAAACACTTTCTTCATCAGCCCCCACACCAGGGATTTCCGGATCTCCGCCAAAAACACTTACGTAAATTTTTTCTTTCTCCAATCCCAACTCTCTGGTTAAAAATTCCATCGACCAGGGAATTGCCTCTTTTTTCCAATACCCACCTTGCCCGATACCGTTAGGTGAGGCAGGATCTCCAAGGGACCAGTTTCCAAGCATCTCAAAAAAAGTTAGATGCCAAGCGTCCCCAATTTCATCTATATCATCGGTTCTAAAACATTTTTGAACATTGGATAATCGCTTTCCAGCTACGTGTTCCTGACCTAATAAATACGGGATGAGAGGATGCATACCAGCTGTAGTAAAAAGTACTTTTTGAGTGCCGGTAATTTCAACTTCTGTTGAAGGAATAAGTGAAGCTGAAGGAATTACTTTGTGTCTCCTACTTTCAAAAAACTTCAAATATTTTTCTTTCAATTCTTTGGCTTTCATTTTATTTAGGTAAAGGCAGATTAGCTCAAATTATATGTGAACTGTGGGTAGATTGCAAAGAAAAGCTTATTCTTCCTTTTTCTCAAAAAATCTGTGTGGGGGTTCTACTGGTTCTGCTGTTTCCTCATTTGTTTCAGTTACTGCTGGCGCGCTTGATTCAACTGGTGCTGGTACTACATTTTCATCCACCGTTTCCTCGTAATCACCTTCCTCTAAATCTTCGGAGAGAACTTCGTCAATTTTTTCTTTAGCTTTTTCTACAAATTCTTTTCCAGTTTTGCTGTTTAGAAATAAAACTAAACCAACCCCAACAAGTACGCCAAAAAACAACCCTTTAAAAAGGCCCTCTTCATTTTTATTATCGCTCGTGTGATTCTCCATGTTTATGCACTTTATTTTGGAAATCTTTAAATAAATCGGCTACGTCCTTTACTACTCCCAAAATTCCAACCAATGAACTTGCTGGCCGGGCAATTTTATTATCTACGATTTCAAGAAGGGAATCCACGTGAGCTAAGATTTTATTCGTGTGACGTATTGTGGCTCGGAATTCAGTTAGAACAATGATTAGATAAACTCCAACCGCTATTAAAACGACCGCGACTAAAAATATAATTACAAGAAGAAAAGTTGTTGCGTCCATTAGAGCAGTTTATTTTTAAAGTAGAGCAAGAATAGCAAGTTTCTATATTGTTAGCAAGAGTTATTTTTACCTATAGGGTAAAGTCTTTTTCCACCTTTTCTCCCTCTTTTCCTAAAATTAATTCTTGCCCATCGATTACCACTTTTGTTGTGGCTCCATTTTCGGTCTTGATTTTGATTTTTTCTTTTGCTGTAAATTCCTTTTTTGTATTCGCTAACATTAGCCCTTCGAAAAATACTTTTCCATCCCCCTCAACTGTTACGAAGGTAGATTTATTCAGAATTTGTAGGGTAAGGCTCAGATTTTTCTCGCTTGAAGATGTGCTTGTTTTTTGTTTTGTTAATTCGACCAAAATAGTCCTTGTAACTTTACTAATTTTTCCAAATCTATTAGCCGCGGTAATCGTCAAGGTGTTATTACCTTCTTTTAGTCCAACAGCAACTGAAAAAGTACCTCCGGGAGAAACTTGCACTGTTTCGCCGTTAATTTTTAAAATTGAATCGCTCCAAGTACGCCCAACGACATTGACCTCCATGGAAGAAATTTTTATATTGTCTTTGGGTTCTAAAATCTCCAATTTCGGGGGCGCTGTAAAAGACTGGTACTGGGAAAATAAATACCAAACTACTGCCAGTGTGACCAGGCCAAACAAAAAGGCTGTAACAACACCAGGGGTAAATCGAAAACCAGTACGTAATTTTGCCACAGGTTTTACTCCCGATAGGGATTTTTTCTCATCGTATTCCCTTCTGAAAAAAGCTAGAATTCTTTTTTCTTCCAATCCTAAATAACTTGAATAGTTTTTTAAGAGCCCTTTGATGTAAGTTGGGGGGAGGCTACTCCAGTCACTTTCTTCCAGAATCTTAATTATTTTTTTCCGGATCTTTGTTTCTTTTTCAACCTGCTCATAGCTTAGGTTTCTTTTATTCCTGGCCTCACTTAAAATTTCACCTACTGTCCTCATAAAAACCTACCAATTTTTAGCCTTTTTCTTCAGATCCCTCCTTGGACGCGCTACCTATTACTCTTTCCGCATCTTTTACCAAAACGTCTCGCGCCTTACTACCATCGGCTACTCCCACAACACCAGCACCTTCTAACTCGTCTAAAAGCCTTGCTGCCCTTGCGTAACCGATACGTAAACGTCTCTGCAATAATGACGCGCTTGCACGGTCGTATTGAACAACAGCTTTTACCGCTTCTTCAAAAAGTTCATCTTCTGTCCCTTTCTTACCGGCTAATTTTGAAACCGGGGTTGTCGTTACCTCTTCGGTATATTGAGGTTCTATTCCGGATTTCTTTAAGAAGCCAATCAACCTGTTTATTTCCGGCTCCGAGACAAAAACTCCCTGGATTCTTGATGGCTTCGATGCGTCTGGCGGAACATAAAGCATATCTCCCCTTCCCAGTAATTTTTCGGAACCAACCTGGTCAATAATTACCCGGCTGTCAATCTGACTTGTGACATTAAATGAAACCCGGCAGGGAATATTGGCTTTTATCAATCCTGTCAAAACATCGACACTTGGGCGTTGTGTTGCCAAAATCATATGGATCCCGACAGCTCGGGACATTTGGGCAAGTCTAGTGATAGCATCTTCAACCTCGACTGGAGCAAACAGCATGATATCTGCCAACTCGTCGATAATAATAACTATATAGGGCAAGGCTTGGAAGCCGCTCATCTCGTTATACATATTTATGTTGCGTGCCCCTATTTCCGCAAATAATTTGTATCTTTTTTCCATTTCCCCAATTGCCCAACGAAGTGCCGAGAGTACCTTTTCCGGCTCATTAATAACGGGGGTTAGGAGATGGGGAATGCCCGTCCAATTTGAAAGCTCGACTATTTTTGGATCGACTAAAATAAATTTTACTTCGTTGGGAGAGGCCCGGAACAAAATTGTTGCGATAAAGGCATTGATCGCTACACTTTTACCAGAACCAGTACTACCTGCTATAAGCATATGAGGCATTCGAGCTAAGTCATCAACCACTGATTGGCCAGAAACATCTAAGCCCAGCGCAAGTTCTACCTTTGATTTCGCTTTTTGCATTTGTGCGGAGGTTAAGACGTTTTTAAGCGGTACTATTTCTAATGTCAGGTTTGGTACTTCTATACCAACTAATGATTTTCCAGGAATTGGCGCTTCTATACGAACTGTCCCCGTAGGAGCGGCTAGCGCCAAGGCAATATCATTGGCTAAAGAGGTAATTTTTGTTAGTTTTGTTCCGAGTGCAATTTCGAGTGCGTATTGGGTAACAGCCGGACCCATATTTACCTCAACAACTTTTGCTTGAATACCAAACGATTCTAAAGTTTTCTCAATAATTGCTGCACTTTGTTTTATATCCCCACGGGTTGCTTTCGCACCAAGACTATCTGTCAACAAATCAATGGGGGGGTATTCCCAAACGTCTTCGCTTCCAGGCAAATTAGTTATCGGAGCTTTCATACTAGGAAGTTCCTCTTCTTTTTCGGCCTTCGCTTGATTATCTAAACCTCTCGTAGTAAATGTTGGTTCTTTTTCTTCTTCCTCTCCTTCTTTTCCGGCAAATACGGCTTTAAGAAAAGAAAGGGTAGCAGAACCGGCAAGCCCAAGAACGTTTATTAGCGTCTCGAGAGATGTGTTGAAAAAGACCACAATCGAAACAAGCATCAAAATAAAAAAGGTAAAAAAGGCCCCTGGCTTGGAAAGTGTTTGACTTAAGATATCAGCGATAGACTGACCAACAACTCCCCCTTTTGCTGGGGAAAAGGTGGCCACCAACGAAAGGATCGAAAGCAGGAATAGATATAGCCCAGCCACACTGTTCGCCCCAGTGATTGGTAGCTTTACTTTCAAAAGGAAGAGTCCAGCTACTGTTAGGGCAATTGGCAGAAGTGGCGTAATAAACCCGAAATATTTTACAAGTTGTTCGTGTAGCAGAACTGCTGGATATGAAACACTGAAAAGTGAAAGCAAAGTAATACCCGCAGCCAAAATAAAAACCAATCCCGCCAGTGCTTGGAAAGTCTTTTTCTTTAGCTTGATCTTTGAAAAACCTGTTGAGTACTTTCTTCGACGATAGGGCATTGTGAGGTAATTATACCCTCAATTACTCTGGGGTTCAAGCTAATGACTGCTTCAAGACCATCGTTTATTAATTTGACTTACTTCTTCTCCTGCAGCAATAATTAAATCATGAGCGAAATACCCGGCCCTTCACCAGAGGAAATCGGCCCGCAAACACAAAATCCTGACCTTGAGAGGCCTGAAGAAACACCAGTCAGATTAGATGAAGTCGCGCCTATTAAACAAAGTTACCGGCCAATCCGAAAGAGAGAAGATATAAGAGACATAGTTGAGACTCCTCTAGTAACAGCGTGCGAAGAATTATACGATAAAAATGTCCATACACGATCTACCTCAGCAAATAAAGAAAGCGTCCAAACGGGATTTGCATATATAATGATTGATTACGATACTCTTTCACCTGAAAATCAAGAACTCGGAAGGCAATTGGGCGAAGTTGTTGAACGAGCGGACAGTCGGGAATTGGATGTTAAAATCATAATTAAAAACGGTACAGCTTGGGTTTCAGAAATCCAAAAGCAGGCAGAAGAAATCGCCCATCGATTCAAAAAACAGCCCATGACTTGGGCTCCCAGGTACACCCTCCCCCAGTTAAAGGAAATATACGGGTTTGGTGCCGACGAAGAAGTTGCTCCAGAATCTTTTACAGATGAGTATTACTATGATCAGGAAGGGGGGGTTATTTTATTTAAGTGCGGAGCACTTTAGGAAAGTAAGTGAAACGATAGAGGATACGTCAGGTTAAACATCAATAATCACTGGCAGGACCATTGGGCGGCGGGCGGTTTTTTGGAAAAGAAATTTTTCAAGGTCCTCTGTTACTCTTTCGCGGATAACCATCCAATTTTTAATTCTTCCATTGTTTCCTATGCTCTTTTTTACTACTTTTACTGCTTCTTTCATAAGATCCTCGCTTTCTCTCATATAAACGAAGCCTCGTGAAACAATCTCCGGCTCCTCAATCAATTGGCTTGTTTTTTTATGGATCGTAATTATCACTACTACAATTCCCTCTTCAGCTAAAGTTTTCCTGTCTCTAAGAACTATTGAGCCAACGTCCCCAACGCCAATTCCGTCCACAAAAACATTGGTTGTTTCTACTTCACCACAGGTTCTTGCACCATGTTCGTCAAATTCTATTAGGCCACCTTCGTCAACAACAAATATATTTTGAGAAGGTATTCCGTTTCCTCTTGCAAGCAGTGCATACTGTTGCATCTGCCGGTGCATGCCTGAAATTGGGACCAAGTATTTTGGTCTAACCAGTGAAAGCATAAGCATCAGTTCACTTTGTGACGCATGCCCAGATACGTGAAAATCAGAAGTTATATCAGAGTATTTTATTATTGCCCCGAGTTTTGAAAGATTGTCAATCATCTCATATACAGAGTCTTGATTTCCAGGAATCGGGTCAGCAGAAAAAATAATTAAGTCCCCTTTTTTTATATTGATAAATTTGTGTTCGCTAGCTGCAATCCTCGATAAGCTACTTCCTGGTTGACCCTGACTTCCAGCGACAATTAAAGTTAGGTTTCTGTCGGGGATTTTGTCTATTTGATTTAAGCCTACTACTACATCTTTTGGAATTTTCAAATAACCCAAATCTATTGCAACTTTTACGTTTTGTTCCATACTTCTTCCGGCAATTGATACCTTGCGATTGTTTTTTATACTGGCATCTATACCTTGCTGTATTCTTGAAACATTGGAGGAAAAGGTTGTGATGATTACTCTCCCGCTTGTTTCCCTCATTGCCTCTTCAAAATTTTTTCCAATATCCGCCTCCGACAATGTAGTTCCTGGTTTCTCACTTCTTAAACAATCGCTCATCAGCGCCAGCACTCCTTTTTTACCGTACTCTGTTAACCGCTCAACATCAGTGGTTCTTCCATCAATCGGGCTCCAGTCAAATTTGTAATCCCCCGTATGAACGAAGCTACCTAAGGGTGTACTTAAGTAGTAGCCAACCGAATCGGGAATCGAATGGCTTACTTGGAAAGGTTCTACTGAAAAGGAGCCGATTTGATATCTTTTTCCAGGCTCTACTTGAACAAAATTAGCAAAATTAAGTTTTCCTGCTTCTTTTAATCTGGCTTTTATTAACCCAATTGTTAGCTTCGTGGCATAAATTGGAACAGAAATTTTATCAATAATATACGGCAGAGCCCCAATATGGTCTTCGTGTCCATGGGTAATTAGGAATGCTCTTATTTTATTACGTTTATCAGCAAGGTAAGAAATATCTGGGATAACCATATCAACACCGTAGAGCATTTCACTTGGGAAACCCATACCGCAATCAATTAATAAAATATCACTGCCATATTCGTAAACGAACATGTTTTTTGTCACTTGACCATTACCTCCAAGCGGCAAAAATTTCAACTTTCCTCTACCGTAATAGCTTCTATTTTCATTTAATTTAAATTTTTTACTCATATTTAAAAAAGGCTGGCCTGCCCGCTGTCCTGATACGATTCCGTAATATGCTTGCTAAGATCTGGATTATTTAGTAATTCTAGGTTTTTTTGAAAATCGCTCTCTAATTCTGTTGTTATCTGCATACTCCTTAAAGCAGCTGCTGGATGATACATCGGTAAAACAATATAATTTCGGACACGATACGGATGCCCATGAACATCTGATATTTTTGCGTTTGGCAAAAAATAATTTAAACTTAGCCTACCCAATGTAACAATAACCTTTGGCTCTATTATTGTCAGTTGCTCCTCCAACCATGCATTACAAGCTGCAATTTCACCAAAACTAGGATCCCGATTCTCAGGTGGTCGGTGCTTCACCATGTTTGTTATAAAAACATCCCCTCGACTTAAACCTATCTTTGTTAGCAAATTATCTAAGTATTTACCAGCATTGCCGACAAATGGTAAACCCTGGATATCTTCATTAAAACCAGGGGCTTCCCCTATAAATAAAATGCCTGTTTTGGGATTTCCTTCGCCGGGAACTGCGTTTTTTGCACCTTTATATAAATCGCAACGGCGGCAAACTTCAATTTGTTTGGCTAGCTGTAAAAGTCTGCTTTTTTCCATTAAAGAAAACTTATACCCCTTTGCGGGTGAGGTTTACTCGTCCTTGATGATCAATCTCAAGTACTTTTACTTTAAATTTCTGGCCAGCTTCCACTTCTTTGTTAATGTCTTCAACCCGGTATGTAGCCAGCTGAGAAATATGTACCAACCCTTCTTTTCCAGGTAAAATTTCGACCATTGCCCCAAACGGCATTATTCTCTTTACGGTTCCCTCATAGATTTCGCCGGGGCGAACTTCATGAGTGAGTCCTTTTATCCAATCCGCTGCTTTGTTCAAGCCCTCCTCTGTCGTGCTTGTTATGTGGACTGTCCCGTCATCATCAATATCAATTGCTGCACCTGTTTCGTCAATTATTCTATTAATTGTTTTACCACCACTACCAATAACCTCGCCTATCTTTTTCTGAGGAATGTTAACAACCATTACTTTTGGTGCGTATTTTGAGATATCTTCTCTTGATTTTGGCAAAGCTTTTAACATCTGGTCGAGTATAAAGGCTCTTCCTTCTTTTGCCCTTGAAAGGGTTTCTGATATAATTTTATCGTTTAAGCCATCGATTTTTACGTCAAGCTGAATTCCTGTAACCCCTTTGGTAGTCCCAGCAATTTTAAAATCCATATCCCCATAAAAATCTTCCAACGCTTGTAGATCTGTTAAGATTTTGTATTTCTCTCCTTCAATTACCAACCCCATGGCTATACCAGAAACAGGTGCTGCAATTGGAACCCCAGCGTCCATCAGGGCAAGAACTGAACCGCAAATACTTCCCATAGATGTCGAACCAGAGGAAGACAAGACTTCGGATACTACTCTGATAGTATATGGAAATTTGTCATCCTCAGGAATTACAGGGACTAGGGATTTTTCTGCTAAAACCCCGTGCCCAATTTCTCTCCTTCCTGGAGACCCTAAGCGGCGAACCTCTCCGGTGGAAAAGGGAGGAAAAGTATAGTGATGCATGAATCGCTTTTTCGCTTCCCCTTCCATTCCCTCTATTAATTGTTCCAAGGAGGTCGAACCCAGCGTCGCTACACTCAAAACCTGAGTGTCCCCTCGTCTAAAAATAGCCGACCCATGTGTGCGGGGCAAAACCCCAACCTCAATTTCTATTGGTCTTACCTCCGTTAGAGGGCGGTTATCGGGTCTTTTCTCGTCCTGAACAATATTTTCACGAACCATTTTTTTAACTGTCGTATCGAAAATCTTACTCATTTCAGTCTTTGTCAGCTTCCCCTCAAATTTTTCGTACAAATTCTCTTTCATGTCCTCGAAGACGCTTTCCTTGCCACTTTTATCAGGATCAAAGAGGTCTTTTTTGAAATTCTCTTTAATAAAAGAGACAATTTCTGCTTCGAGTTTTTCATCTATTTTTTCTTTTTCGACTTTTGCTTTTTCAGCTCCAACCTCGGTTACTAGTTCACTAATCATCTCGAGCGCCGGCTTTGCTTGTTCTCTACCAAACTTTAAAGCCTCCAAAATAACATCTTCGGCTATCTCATTGGCCCCACACTCAATCATTACGACTTTTTCCTTGTTGAAAGAAACAGTTAGAGACATGTCTGAAAATGACTCTTCGTTTTTTGTTGGGTTTAAAAGAAAGCCCCCATTGCCAAAACCAACTCTAACCCCAACAAGTTCGCCGTCCCAAGGAATAGGGGAGGTTTGCAAAACAGCGCTCGTAGCAAGTAGCGAAGGAATATCTGGATCATTCTCTTGATCGTACGATAAAACAGTTACTATTACCTGCACCTCATTCGAATAATCCTTAGGGAAAAGAGGTCTTATTGAACGGTCAATTAATCTACCGTTCAAAATTGCTTCGTCTGTTGGGCGCCCCTCCCTTTTTATAAACCGGGATGTAGAAATTCGACCCGCTGCATAAAGCTTCTCTTCATAGTCAACGCTTAAAGGGAAGAAGTCCACGTCCTCACGCGGCGGCGCTGAAACCACAGTAGCCAAAACCATAGTGTCGCCATAACGGGCCAAAATAGCGCTATCCGCTTGTTCCGCAATTTTTCCATACTGCAGCGACAGGGTTTTGCCTGCCCAAGTTATTTCTTTTTTTATTAATTTTCTTCTATCCATGAAATTTTTTATCTTGGAGAATCAAGAAGAGATACGGGGAGCCATGACCTACAACCAACTTAGATTGATTATAGATCACTTCTCCCCTATCAAGTTGCCTTGATTCTCGGTTTAACTATTTTACTATATATGTGCAAGTGACTTACTTATGAAGGCCAACTTTTTCAACTATACCCTTATATCGGTCTGGGTCTTTTCTTGTTAGATACATGAGGATCCTACGCCTCTTATTAACCATTTGAAGTAGGCCCCTTCGGGAATGAACATCCCCTTTATGACCCTTCAAATGTTCCGTTAGTCTTTTTATTCTTTCGGTCAAAAGAGCAATTTGCACCTCTGGGCTTCCTGTATCACCTTGGTGCTGGGCAAATTCCTCCAATATTTTCTTTTTTTCTTCTTTTTCAAGCGACATAATTTTTAATTCAATTTCAGTATAACAAATGTAGCTTCAAGATGGAAGCTAGTTATGAATTTCTTTCGAATGCAAAACTTTCGGGGCAAGCCAATCAGCCGGTATATTTGTTTCTTCCTTTAGCTCCTCCTTTGGTTTTAAATTATCCCTTTCTTCTACTCTCTCTTTTAATCGGGCGCCAAAAGCGGCCGCCTCAAAAGTTGCCGGATCTAAAACATTGTTGAAATTATTTGTTGCTGATCGAATTCCCAAAATTAGTAAGTCTCCACTAGTAGCTAGTTTTACTGGTAAATTTGCTTTCTCAAAAATAGACGCAACAATTGCTGATATGCTATCTGCCTGAGAGTTTACGAAATTCAAAGTCCCAAAAAGCTCGTTTTTGTTACTTTTATCGATATTGATCATTGGCTTATCACTACTACTTCCTGAAAAATACTCAAGCTCCGACAAAGCGGAAACACCTAAAACGATAATTAAATCTTCTTCCTGTCCCTGGTAAGAAATTTTTACTTCCTCGCCGCTAATTTTTCTGTTTCTTGGAGTGACAATAAAGTTAAAATTATCACCTTCCAAATTGTAAGAAACTTTTTCCACAGCTAATTCCTTCCAATTAAAAGATATAACTAGTTTTTTAGCACTTGCCTTATTTGAAATCTTTTCTGAAAAAGATTTGAAACTATCTGGTATATTCCCTGAAGCAACGACTTCAAGGCTTTTATTTTCACCCGAGAGATTTTCTTCGAGAAATATAGCAGCGGCTAGGCAATCAATACTAGGATTTTCCCCAACAAAAATCAAAATCTTTTTTGAAGTCTGTATTAAATTGGCTAGCAATGTAAAATTTTCCGCTGTTATTTGCATATTTATAAATTAACTCTAGCTCAAGTCGATAGCTGTTAAGCTATTCTTGAACGCAATCTCCGCAGTGAGTAATCTTCAGTAGAAGATATTAATCACGAGGAGCTTATAGTAGCGAAAATTATATCACCTTTTGCAAATGGTAGGTCTTTTTCAAGCACCAACCCAAATTCGTCACCGACATTAGCCTCGTTTATATCGCTTTCCCGATGCTTCATTGAAACTATTTTAGCTCTCCCTAATTCTTTTTCTCCCCGCTTTAAAACTATTGTATCGTCGCGGTTTATTCTTCCTTCAACCACCCTGCAGCCAGCTATACGAGTTGAATCGATTTTGAAAAGAGCAATGATTTCTGCTTTTCCAAACACTTCCTCCTCCACCTTCTTCTCGCTCAAAGCGTGAAGGCCTTCCTTTAACTCCTCGAGTAGTTCATAAATTAGTTTGTAATTTCTTATCAACACTTTCTCTTCACTCGCCAGCCTTTCGGCCGAAGAATTAATTCCAACATTGAAACCGATGATTATTGCTTTTATTGCTGCCGCCAAAAGAACATCACTTTCGGAAATGTCCCCTGTCTCAGCGTAGAAAATCTTAATTTTTTGATCCTCGTCTTTTAAGGACTCTAATGAATTGGTGATTGCCTCTAGAGACCCCATCACATCAGCTTTAATTATCAAACGGATTTCATCTTCCGAAAGTTGTGGTAAGTTTGTTTTACTTAAAACTTGTTTTGTTTCTTTACCTTCCTCTTTATATTCTTCGGGAAAACTTTTAACGATTTCTCCTACTTTTGGTACCTTTGTAAAGCCCAAAACTTCAATTGGTGTGGAGATTTCCACGGCTATCAAACGAGACCCTAGCGAATCAGTAAGGCTCTTAACCTTTCCACTCGCAGTTTTAGTAAAAACAGTATCTCCATATTTTAAAACTCCCTTTTTCACCAATATTGATGCGATTGGCCCACGAGATTTATCCAATCTTGACTCGATGACGACCCCTTCAAAAGGTTTTCCTTCCTCTTTTTTTAATTCGGCTAAATCGGCAACCAAATCAATCATTTCTAAAAGTTCATCCACACCTTGCCCAGTCTTTGCTGAAATTGGGACAATAACAACATCTCCGCCGTATCCTTCTACAAAAACCTCTTCTTTGCTAAGCTCTTTTTTTACTCTTTCAACATTTGCCCCCGGCATATCCATCTTATTTATTGCCACGATAAAAGGAATATTTGCAGCCTTTATATGGGCTATACTTTCTTTCGTTTGGGGCATCACACCATCATCTGCAGCAACTATCAAAACTGCTAGATCTGAAACCTGACCCCCCCGAGCTCGCATTGCGGAAAAAGCCTCGTGCCCTGGAGTATCAATAAAAGTAATTTTTCTTCCTTTGTACTCTATTTGGTAAGCACCAATGTGTTGGGTAATGCCGCCTTCTTCTTTTTCAGCGACGTGAGTTTTGCGAATGTAATCAAGGAGAGTAGTTTTGCCGTGGTCTACATGGCCAAGAATTGCCACCACCGGTGGTCTTGTGTTGGTCTTAATTTGGGTAACTCGTTTTTCATTTTTTGCCATAAATAAATTGACGCTTTAAAAATTACCATTGGGTAAGCTTTAAGTACTTTCTTCTTTCTTTGCCTTTTTCTTTGTTACTCTCTTTGTTTTTTTAATTGCTTTCTTAACTTGCTTTTTTTCCTTAGTTTTAGGCTTTTTATCTTTGGTCTTTTCTTCTTCCTCGGGCTCTTGAATTTTGTCTGCTCCCTTAATGTCTATCCGCCAACCAGTAAGCTTTGCAGATAAGCGAACATTTTGCCCATCTTTTCCAATTGCTAGGGAAAGTTGATCTTCGGGTACCTCGACATAAGCCGTTTTTGTTTCTTCGTCCACACTTACTTTTTCAACTTTAGCGGGAGAAAGCGCAGCAGCAACAAATTTTGCTGGTTCATCGCTGTAAGCAATTACATCTATTTTTTCCGCCCCAAGTTCCGCAATAACAGCCTGCACCCTTACTCCTTTTTGCCCAACACAGCTACCAACTGGATCTACTCCCGCCTGGCGGCTACTTACTGCAACTTTGCTCCTGCTCCCAGCCTCCCTGGCAATTCCTTTTATTTCGACAACACCACTACCAATTTCTGGAACTTCTAATTTGAAGAGGCCTTCAACCAATCCCCTGTGGGCACGTGAGACGATGATTTCTTGGCCCCTCGCTCCCTCGCGAATTCCAAGAATATAAAGTTTCAATCTTTGGGTTAGACGATAATCTTCACCTGAGGATTTTTCTGTTGCGGGCAGTATAGCTTCGGTTTTACCTATGTCGACAACAAGATTTGGCCCTTCTAGTCTTTGGACCATGCCATTTACAACACTGCCGATTCTTTTTTCGTATTCGGAAAAAATTGCACTTTTTTCAGCTTCGCGGATTCTTTGCAAAATCACTTGTTTTGCTGTTTGTGCGGCAATTCGGCCAAAACCAGGAGGGGTAACATCTTTTTTATCAATATGGATCTTTGCTCCACCAGATTCCGCATCCAGTTCTACTTCGATTTCGTCTTCTTCTTTGCCACCGTAATCTTTTCTGTAAGCAGCTTTTATCGCGTCTTTAATTATGTTTAAGACGTCTTCGGGTTCTACCCCGCGTTCAGCTGCGGCTTGATTTAAGGCAGAAGCAAACTCTGTTCTTGGTGCCAAATTAGCTCCTTTCAGTCGCATAACAAGTTATTTTTAAAAATCTCTTGGCAACTTGTTACCTGTTACTTGTCACCTTCCTACTAAAGTAAAAGTGGGATTTTATTCCCACTTTTGGTAAGTCTCTAAAATTATACGCCAATAGTAGCACTAAAGTATTTTCTGGTCAACCCTGCTCCACTTTAAGTCCCGCTAAAGTTGACAATAAACCGAGTAGTAAATAAAATAAAAACCGGAAGGGATTCTCGGGTAGCTCAATTGGAAGAGCCAGTGGCTGTTAGCCACTTAGGTTGGGGTTCGAGTCCCTCCCGAGAAACCGGAGAGACCCAGGCCTTTTGGTCTGTTTTGGAATAAAAGCGAGCAATCCCGATTGGGGTATGGGGTGGTGCTGGCACTTCCCGCGGCTACGAGCTCTTAGGCCTTACCTCCTTCCAGCTTACAACCGCATGGAAGACCTCACCCGGTAGAAAAAGGGGAACGGTCAGCTAAGAACCTCCTTTTGCTGGCACCACCCCCACCCCGGAAGAAATCGGAATAGAGGGCGGCGCTGGTTTGGGGCTAGCCTCCTCCTAATAGCTAGCGAGGTCTTCGCGTGGCCATGATCGGCGCCGCACAAGAGATCAACTAGTCGTGCTTATAAGGCATCTCGGCCGAGGAGTACGACCAGTTGGTCAGGGGGCGAGTCTCTTTAGTTGTGATGTCCGCGGTGAATCACGACGAGAGCTCGCCCCTGTTCTATTTGTTCACTTTTAGCTAAGCATAAGATGTCTAGCGCAGGATTTGGGAATACTTGAGGAATTGAGAAGCTCAAAAATTTCAAAAGTATGGAAAATCCTTAGCTAGAAATAGCGCAGGATTCGAAGAATCCTATTTCAACTCTTCTAAAGCTTCCTTCTGCCGAGCGGAAAGGTGTTTAGGGGTTACCACTTTTACTCTAACGTATTGATCGCCGCGGGACTGTCCATGCACAATTCCTCTTTCTTTTAACCGCAGTTCCGTTCCAGTCTGAATTCCTTCTGGGATTTTCAAATTTACTTTTCCGTCCAGCGTCGGTACTTCTATTACATCACCAAGTGCTGCTTGAGTAAAAGAAATTGGTTGTTCGTAATAAACATCGAAACCGGCTCTTTTCAAAAATTTGTGAGGGAGAACTCTGATAGTTAAATAAAGGTCTCCGTACTCACCGCCTTTTTCGCCGGCTTCACCAAGCCTCTGGAAACGGATAGTGTCGCCGTCATCGACACCAGCCGGGATTTTAATTTGGGTTTCTTTGATTCCGCGCACTATTCCACTACCTTTGCATTTTGGGCATTTCTTGAGGATTACTGTCCCCTCACCCCTACAGGTTGGGCAAGGAGACATCGTCATAAAAGCGCCGAAAATAGACTGTGTCTGGTTGCTCACTCGTCCCGAACCTCTGCAGGCTGGGCAAGTAACTGGCTTACTTCCTTTTGCTGCGCCGCTACCGCTGCATTCCGAACAAGTTTCGCGTCGGGGAATTTCTATATTTCGTGTCACCCCAAAAGCAGCGTTTTCAAAAGGTAGGGTAATTTCAAAATGAAGATCTTGCCCACGTGCCGGGCCTCGCCTACTTTGTCTACCAAAAGGAGATCTCGATCCAAAAAATTCTTCAAAAATATCAAATGGGTCTCGGAAACCCCCGAAATCAAAATCAAAAGAAACTCCAGGTCCGTACTGATATTGAAAACCGCCACCCGGCTGTCCTTGAGCGCCACCCGCTTGAAAAGCAGCGTGGCCAAAGCGGTCATAAGCCTCCCGCTTTTGGGCGTCAGACAAAACTTGGTAGGCTTCGTTTATTTCTTTAAACCGTCCTTCTGCACCAGCTGTTTTATCCACATCCGGATGATGCTTCCGTGCCATACCTCTGTATGCTTTCTTTATGTCGTCAGCACTAGCGGTTTTCGAAACCCCTAGCACTTCGTAGTAATCTCTTTTTGCCATAAATAGTTAATCAAAATAATAAGCTTTTTTAAAGATTAAGCTAATAGGCGTAGCCTATGCTTAATCGCAGCATCCGGGAGTACGCGAAAAATACGAATGTCTTTTTCGCATACAAAGGATGCTATTTCATCGGCGGAGGCTGTTTTTCCTACGCCTAAGATTTGGTAGTAATCACGTTTTTCAGCCATAACTAGTGATGAATTTTAGCAGATTCAACCAAAATTTGCTAATAGTATTAGAAATGGTAGCGCCCGACTGGGTTAGAGTCGGGCGCCTTGTTAACAACTGTGGTTAGAAGGTGGATGAGCTACGACAGGAAGCCGGTCGCCACCCCATACAAATCACTGTACTCGTCAGCTCGGCGGTAGCGAAGATTGATCCTATCCTGGTGCTCGTTGAAGGCTGGGCAACCGTCGAACTCCCCCTTAGGACTATCTTTGCATTCGGCACCTGCGCAGATAATCCCTAGATCGTACCACATGACGAACCGCTCGGGACAGCTAGCAAGGTAGTAGGCGACTTCGAGAGGACCGAGACCGAACTCGTTTTCGGCGAAGCAGGCTACAGCTCTACGAGCGCTTCTGCCACGGTGCCTCATCCCCATCTGGACAGGAATGACTAGGTAGTCTCCTGGTGTTTCCGCCTCCAGCTTGTCGAGCGCTGCTGCAGTTTTGTCGGTGAGTCTTAGCATCTCGGTGTCGCCAAGCTGCTCATCTTTCCACCAGTTTTGGAACCTTGGCTTTATGGCCCTGTCTAGGATTATCAACGCACTACTTAAGGGTAGGTTGTAGGAGTAAGTTAACCCCCACTCCTTCGCCCTTGAGGGTTTCGGGCAAACTAAAAGCTCCTCGGCTCCCTTAGGCATGTTGCGAGCGTAGTGGGTGGCTAGCTCTTTTACGTGGCTGCCATAGTCATCGGTACCGAGAAGGTGAAGACTCTGCAAGGCTAGCAGCTTCCCGGCTGCAGACTTGAATCGGTAACCATCGGGATAGCCTTGTGAGGACTCAATTTCCTCATTCCAGAAAGGGAAGTAGGAACTCAGCATCCTTTGAAGTTCGCCAGCGGCCCAGCCCTCATTAGGGGTAAGGATAAGGCGCAACGTCTCCCTCGTCAGTTCTCCGCTCCCAATAAGAGCGAGGACATCGAACGACTCAATGAGTCTCTGAAACTCCCTTAACCCGAACTTCTTCCCCTTCAATCGTTCCAACAGATCGAGAACCTGCTCAAGGGTAACAGGTTTGCCTCGGGTAGCACCAGGTGCCATCCCTTTTTGAGGCAGTCGGGTAGCCATCTCGGCCATCCCTCCTTTCTTTGAAAGCCCTTCGATTTCTCGGAGGACACCGTCCGCGATATTCAATTGTGGTGGAATTATAATGTATGACTTATAGAAATTTCAAGTTTTGGGGAATTAGAAAGGGCCCTCGCTGGCTGCAAGGGCCTTTGACTGTTCACTGATTCTCGGCACTTCGTCGTCATCAACTTCACTCGCTGGCCACGTGCTCTAGGATCCAGTCGTAGCGCACTGGCGAGAGTTGGCGAAGACGCTCCAGGTCGTAGAAGAACAGGGCGAACGAGTTCGCGTAGTCCTCCAGCGGGTCGTTGTTGGACATGAAATGCCAGACCGTCGGACCATCATAGGCGAAGCTTAGCTGTGTCTGATCAAGAGCAGTTTCCACCTGCGCATCGGAGCTAAGTAGACGCCAACCGGTGGCTTGCATGAAGTCCTTCATCTTCTCGTCTCGAAAGACCAGAGCGTACTTTCCCGCTGGAACTAAGCGGAGTTGATAGGCATGGGCTAGTTCGTGCAGGACAGTGGGTGTACTCTGGTCGGGGTAGAGGACGAGCTCGTTGCGGCCGTCACTATTGGAGTAGAAGTTCGCGCCGTGCGAGAAGACGCTGGTACCGGATAGGGTACGCGACTCAGTGTTGCACAGTATGTACAGACTGCCGTTGAACCGGCTACCCAATTGGCTGACGACATGCGGTGGAAGTCGACTCAAAGCGTCGTCAACCGCGCCCAGGCTGGTCTCGCTCCAGCTCTGACCCACGAGCACAATCTCCACTCCATACCGCTCGCGGATCTTCTGCGCCTCACAGGCAGGCTCGGCACTCACAAAAAGAGGCAAGAACACCAAGGACAAAAGCGCCAACCAAAGCTTGGCCTTGGTTAGACTTCTTCCTCGGAGTCGCCTTGTTAGCTGCTGAAGAAAGCGCAACATGGCAACCATCCCTCCTTTCTCGAAGGTTTTTCGAAGCACTCTCCAATATATTCGATTGTGCGCAGATTATACTACAAATAGATAAATCTTCAAGTTTAGTGGGGAAAATTTAAGACCCGCGATGGTAGATTGTGGAGCCGGATCGAAGTTTCAAATTGTATTTTTTAACTAACTTTACAACGATTTCATCCAGTCTGTCTCTGTAAGGTTTTTGTTTTGACTCATAAAACTTGGCTGTTGTACTTTTATCCAAATCTTTTGTTTCCCTCTCCAGTCTTTCCAAAATATATTTACTCAAATTTATGTGTTCCACAAAAAGCCCCTTGTTTCCTGTTTCGGAAATCTCTTTAAAAAGCTTTTCCAGCTTTTCTTCTTCGGCAACAAAATGAGGCAAAAGAGGTCCGACAAACACGTAAGTTTTTATACCCTCTTCATTTAGTTTCTTCAAGGCTTCTAGTCTTAAACTTGCAGCTGGTGCATATTTTTCAAAATAGCGAGAAATTTTATCATCAGTTGTTATAATAGTCAGTCCCACCTCAACATCTTTTAGTTTTTTAAATGTATCCGCATCTCTTAAAACTAAATTGGATTTTGTTAAAATTCCAACTTGTCCACTGAAACCAAAATCTGCTAAAACTTCCAGACACTTTTGGGTAATTTTATATTTTGATTCTGCACCTTGATAGGGATCGGTGACAGAACTAAAAAGGATACTTTTTCCAGCTCCTTTATTTTTTAGTTTTGCTAGTTCCTCTTTTAAAACTTCGGGAGCGTTTTCTTTTACAAAAACAAATTTTCCCCAATCGTTCGCTGTCTTGCCGACATATCTTGCCATAAAAGTTGCGTAGCAATAAGTGCACGCAAAACCGCAACTAATGTAAGGATTAACCACAAAATCAACTCCGGGGAGTTTGGAGGGAGTTAAAACACTTTTCGCTGCTATTTCTTTTATTTCCACAGAGTCATTTTAGCAGAAGATAGGAATTTATTGGGAACTTAATGTCTGATAAAAGAGGCTATCCCGGGACCTTTGCTGGAACAGCAAGGCCCCGGGGACCGAACTTGGGCACTGGGTTACAGAGTAACCTGCGCAGTGCCCACTATGACTACCTCTCTCTGCTCGTTCCGGCATTCGACTCGGTAGGTCGCGATCTTGTTGTCGGCCGGCTGCTCCCCCTCCTTCAAACTGGCTTGAGCAGTAACGGTAGCTCCGCTTTTGGTCGGCGCCTTGAACCGAACCTTCAACTTGCCCGACGCTCGCCACCGGTCGCCGAATTGCTTCTCCAGCATGTTAGAGGCTAGCGACAAGACGAGCATGCCATGGGCAATTGTCCCGCCGAAAGGAGTGCTCCTCGCAAACTCCTCGTCGACATGAATGGGGTTGTGATCCCCGACCAGATCGGCGTAGCGGTTGATGGTTTCCTGATCGAACTGGCGGGTGGCACGAAGCTCAGCCGGAGCAGTTAGAACAGTCATCAGTAGCCTCCTTTGAGCAGCGGCGTCACGAGTGTTGCTCCACTTACCAAGGCCGGTTCCAAAGAACCTGCCACTGTCAGTTGGATCTCCACTTCGAGGAGGGCGAAGCTTCCGCGGTCAGCTCGGTCAACGACAGAGCCATTCGCAATTAGCTCGCTACCAACCGCAATTGGGCTATGGCACTCGTAACCCTCTCCGCCATGAACCGAGCCTTCCGGCAACTCCACCTGCTCGAGCAGGGACTGAAGGGCGAATGCGATCGCCCCGAGCGGAGGGATATAGCTTGATCCCTCGACACCCTCGGTCACCTTCCGGTATGCCTCTGCCTGCTCGGCTGAGACGGCAAAGGTAATCGGGGGAAATTTGTAGCCCTTCGTTAATTGGGCGACGTTTATTCCAGCCAAATCCGTTCCTCCTTCCAAAAGTGCGCCAAGCACTCGCTCAAGTTACGGCCTGTTTGGGGAACCCCGCATCATAGGAGGCCCCCGTCGACCTGGAATACCTGCCTAGTAATCCAACTAGCCTCGTCGCTAGCTAGAAAACCGACCAAGGCAGCTACGTCTTCTGGTGTTCCAGGCCGTTTGATTGCTTGCCGTTCTAAAGCTTCGCCGATGGTCTCTTCGTGAACATCCTCGGTCATCCTGGTTCTGATGTATCCTGGCGCAACGACGTTACAGGTGATTTCCCTAGCACCATATTCAACAGCAACTGACTTGGCAAGCCCAATCAGCCCTGCCTTTGCAGCTCCGTAACCACTCTGACCGGTGTTGCCAGCCAGGGCAATGACTGAAGAAATGAAGACAATGCGGCCCCATCTCCTCCTCGCCATTTGCAGATATACACCGCTAGCGAGCTCGAAAGCCGCTGTCAGGTTAATCTGTATCAGTTTATCCCACTCTTCCCTCTTGAAGCGAGGCAGGAGAGTGGCATAGAAATACCCGGCATTGTGGACGAGGATATCGATATCTCCCAGAGCCTGCTGAGTTCTTCCAAGCAGGTCGGCAACTCCTTCGGCACTACCGAGATCCGCTCTGATTATGACGGCCTGGCCTCCAGATGATTCGATTAAGCGCAGCGTTTCAGCTGCACCATCTAAGTCTCGGAAACAGTTGATGGCCACTCTTGCTCCTTGAGAAGCCAGCTTGACTGCGATGGCCTGGCCGATTCCACGAGATGAACCAGTGACCAAAGCAACTCGTCCCTCACTCATTTCCGCCGTGCTCCTTTCGTATTCCTCCGAAACTACACTTGAAATCCCTTCTTAGGTAAGTGGCTGGCTTGGTTGAGTCTTTTCTGTTGTTGGTGGAATTATATCTTTGACTTATAGAAATTTCAAGTTTTTGGGAAACACTTTAATTTATCAATAGATTGAAGTGTTCTCTTTCCTGCATAAGCAGTTGTGAATTTGGAAGGGGTTAAAATACTTTTCGCCTGTGTTTCCTTTATTTCCATTTTGCTAATTTTATCAAATTGGATACAGCTCGAGATTTTTGTGGGGAAAATCTTTTTTGTTGAAAGTAACCAGCGCCAAATTATTTAATAAAGCAGTCGCAGCTATGATATGGTCGGCCAAATCTATATCCAAACCCTTTCTCAAAAATTCGTATCTAAATTCGCCAGCCAAATCCGCAATCTCCAAATCGACAGGCAGCGGCCTAAAGGTTTCTTTAATCGCTTGATAAAAATTTAGGTCTCGTTTGTGGATTCCGCTCCGAAGTTCTGCTAGCGACACCACCGAGGTGTAAAGATCGTGGTTCTCAGATTTTATTCTATCAACCAAACCGCCATCTCTTTTTTTACCGTAAGCAATAAAAACGTTTGTATCAACCAATAATTTCATTCTGATTACTTCGAGGTTTCTCTGCGATTCCAACCTTTTCTCATATTTTTTACCCAAGCAACAGTGTCTTCCTTGCTTTTAATAGTCTCAAAGGAAGAGAATTTCTCACGGGCTTTCTCGAGCTTCTCAAACGCTACAGCCCTTTTAAAATCATTTAACTTTTCTTCGACGGCCTCACTCACCAGTTTGCTTCTTTCTCGAGGTGGTACAAGCTCTTTCAGATCATTTAAGGTTTTTTCTGGAAAAGAAATATTTACCCTTTTTACCATACACCGCTAGTGTACCCCTTTAGTGTATCGACTGTCAACACACAAGAAGCCGCTTTAGAAATTTCAAGTTTTTTTTGGAAAATTATTAGAGATGGAAGAGCCCGACCGGTTAAAGTCGAGCTCTGTCGGCAGGCGCTGGTGGCGACGATCGATCATGAGCCTCTGGGGAGATTTTCCAAAAGGCCGACCACGTCGGAAAAGTCATCCCGCCGGGCCTTGACTGTAACGCCTTTTGACTCGCCCAAGGTGTCAAAGGTCAAGGTGTACTCCTCCTCCTTGACGGAAACCCTGCCTCTGAAATCCTCCTCGACGAAGGCGAGGTCATCACATTCGGGGACTGCCAGGACGTAGTGGAGCGCCCGAGCCAGGCTAATGGGATGCTTTCGGAACTCATAGCCCCGGATCATATCCCCAGGCGATCGCATTTCCATAAGGATTCTGCCTTCTTCTCTGCTTATGGTTAGCAGATGGCCGTTGTCGCCGGTCATTTTTATTGTCAGCATTTTAAGCCTCCTCGCTTCCGTGATTAGTCCGACAGTTCGTCGCAAGGACAGCCTTCGATTATCAAGCTTCCGAGTACTACCTCGAGAGCCCTCTTTGCACTTTCGGATCCTAGCTCGCTGGTGAGTCTAGCGATCGTGTCTGGCTCTTCGATCATGATCTTCTGCTCTTTCAGCACTTTGAGCAGTTCGGCGAGCTCTTTGACCCTTCGAAGCTCGCCCATGGTTAGCTCCAGATGACCTCTTTCAATGCCGTCTCCTACGTGCAGCTCTAAGCGGACCACGTCCTCGTCTGGGATAGACTCATCCCAGTCCTCCCAATCCTCGAACGGACCGATAAGACCGAAGAGGTAATCCAGCTCTTGCTTCTTTTCCTCCACCATTCTCCGGAACTCTGGATCGGCTCTCCAAGAAGTCGATCTTTTCCTGTCAGCCATCAGACGACTCTCCTTTCGGACTGTACTAATGCAGTGGTACCGACATTATTCACTGACGGGATTAAATCCCGCATAGAAACGGGCTAGATGTAATCTTCGCGATTATATATCTGACTTATAGAAATTTCAAGTTTTTGGGAGTTTGGAATACTGTTACAACTAGTTTGTTTTCTTTTTGATCTGAGTGGTTGCTTTTTCGGCTTTCCTTCTTCCTCTATAATCTTCTATTCGTTTTGGCAAGTCGTAAAGATATTCGAGAAGAAAGTCCAAAAATTCTACAATATCTCGGGCATCTCCTAGGCTTGTTTCTTTTTGCTCTGGTCTGGGATGGGCTGAGTCGTTGCCAAGCTCTCTCACTTCATGAGACCATTCTTTCATAAGAGGTGGCAACACTCCTTTCTCTGCAAGATTATTTATTTCCTCAAATAAATCCTTACCAACAGCCCCGTGGTCTCTTAAAGCAATTTGTAATGTACTTCTAGCCATTTCAGCCGCGGCATCCCAGTTTTCGACTTGTAAAGATTTATTTGCTTGCACCCAATATCTTTGTATTGCTTGAGGCCAATGAGTAGGGGCTTTATTTATTGTAAGTGACCAGGGTAACACTCGAAAATCGTGGATTCCGGAATGAAAGTCATAGTCACTAGACGACCAAAGAACCATAACATAGCCTGCGCAGTTACCACACTTTAAGGTGTCAAAATTTAGTACTTTGGATGAGTTTGGTTTCTTCTTTTCGAAATGAGCCGCTTCTTCAAAATTGTCTCTTTCCTCACAAAAAGGGCAATCAATTTGATAGGTTGATAGTTTGTTGCCACTGAAACCAGCGCCTTCGCCCAATTCCCACCAACTTTTCATATCTTTATTCTTTCTTATCTTTATCTTCGTCCACGACTTCGCCTTCGACTGGTCCGTCTTTTTTCTCCTCAGTGCTTCCGGTTTCTTTTTCCGTGTCCTCAGTGGTTGCACCTTCGGCTTTTATTTCGTCTTGAGGAGAAGACTCGGTTTTGTCGGAGCCCGGAGGGGTCTGGTACATTGAAGAGCCAATTTTTTGTAGGGAAGCTCCTAGCTCGTCAGTTGCTTTTTTGATTTTTTCCAAATCATCGCCGGCAATTGCTTCTTTCGCAGCTTTTACTTTTTCCTCAACTTCTGTTTTCACATCAGCGGGCAATTTATCTCCTGCATCTTTGATTGATTTTTCAGCTGTGTACACGAGAGAGTCGGCGATATTTCGCGCTTCTATCAGCTCTTTTCTCTTTGCATCTTCAGCCGCGTTGCTTTCTGCTTCTTTTTGCATTTTGTCTATTTCGTCTTTGGAAAGACCAGTGCTACCAGTAATTTTTATTGATTGCTCTTTGCCGGTTGCTTTGTCTTTTGCCGTAACATTCAAAATCCCATTTGCATCAATATCGTATGTCACTTCAACTTGTGGTATACCTCTTGGCGCGGGCGGAATTCCTTCAAGGATAAACCGCCCGAGTGACTTATTATCCGCTGCCATTGGCCGCTCACCTTGCAACACGTGAATTTCAACACTGGTTTGATTATCCGCCGCAGTAGAAAAGACGTCTGTTTTTGCTGTCGGAACAGTTGTGTTTCTTGCTATCAACGTGGTCATCACCCCACCAAGTGTTTCAACTCCTAAGGAAAGGGGAGTCACATCCAGCAAAACCATCTCCTTCATTTCTCCCGCGAGCACTGCTCCCTGGATCGCCGCACCAACTGCCACCACTTCGTCCGGATTTATTCCTTTGTGCGCTTCTTTGCCAAAGAAACTTTTTACTTTTTCGGCAACTGCGGGCATTCTGGTTTGCCCACCGACTAAAACGATTTCGTCTATTTTTGAAGGTTCGAGTTTCGCGTCTTTAAGCGCCTGTTTTACCGCATCAAAACTCTTTTCGACAAGATCACCTGTTAAGCTTTCCAGTTTCGCGCGTGTTAACTTCGTAACCAGGTGTTTTGGCCCGGAAGAATCGGCGGTAATAAACGGGATATTTATTTCTGCTTCGGCAGTAGAGGAAAGCTCGACCTTTGCTTTTTCGGCGGCATCGCGCAGTCTCTGCAGAGCCTGTTTGTCACCGGATAGATCAATTCCCTGTTCTTTTTTGAATTCGTCAATTAAGTAGCTTAGAACTTTCTGGTCAAAGTCGTCTCCGCCAAGATGTGTGTCCCCGGCAGTTGATTTAACTTCAAAAACTCCCTCACCGATTTCCAAAATCGTAATGTCAAAAGTCCCGCCACCAAGATCATAGACCGCGATAGTGTGGGCTTTTTCTTTATCTAGTCCGTAAGCAAGGGCGGCAGCCGTCGGCTCGTTAATAATTCTTTTAACTTCTAGGCCAGCAATTTCACCGGCTTGTTTTGTTGCTTGGCGCTGTGAATCATCAAAATATGCTGGAACGGTAATTACTGCTTCAGTTACTTTTTCACCGAGGTAACTTTCGGCATCGGCTTTTATTTTTTGCAAGACCATTGCCGAAATTTCTTGCGGGATATATTCTTTACCCTGCACTTCAACTACGGCCACGCTGTCTTTACCTTCTTTTATCGTGTATGGAAGCCATCTAATATCATACTGGACTGACTCGTCCTTGAAACGGCGGCCCATCAGCCTTTTGATCGAAAAAATTGTGTCTTTTGGATTTACAATTTGCTGGCGTTTTGCTACTCTCCCAGCAATGTGCTTTACCGGGTCCACAACGCTTGGGATAATGTTTTCTCCTTCAGCGCTGTGAATTACTTTTGGCTGACCGCCTTCAACCACAGCAACAGCCGAATTTGTAGTTCCAAGATCTATACCAATTGTTTTACCCATTTAATTTATCCTCCTCAATTTTCAAATACGTAGTTTTTTAAAACTATCCAAAGTATACTAAATAGCAGCCACCAAAAAATTATATCAAAAGCCAAAAGATAGCCGTTTAGATGGAATCCTGTATTTCCTTCAGTTACAATTTCCCGCGCAAAAGAAAAAGGAAAACCTCTAGCATCTCCCCTGATATAAAAGAAGCTTAACCCGACAACGGCAAGTGATATTATTAAGGTCCAAACTAAAGAAAAAACTCGTATCATTTATAAATCCTTTTTGCTTACTCTCACCTTTGCTGGGCGGATAATTTTGTCTTCTATTTTATAGCCTTTTTCGACGACTTCAACGATTTTGTTATTGGCTTCTCCGGCTACTACGTCGACTGCCTCGTGAAATCTCGGATCGAAATCAGCGTCGGTTTTAATTTCTTCAACTCCTGCGCTCGCCAAAACTTTCTTAAATTGATCCAATGTTAGCTCTATTCCACTTCGCAGTCCCGGGTTTGCTTCTTTGCATTCCTCTTCAATATTTTCAAACGTGTCTAAAACATCCAAGAACTTGCTTAAAATTATTATTTTAGAAAATTTTATAATCTGATCTTTGTCGGCTTCTATTCTTTTTTGTAAATTGTCGTAATCGGCAAGAGCTCGCTTCAACTGATTTTCCAATTCCCGTATTCTTTCTGTACTCTTATCCGCTTTTTTAGCCATAGTTACCAGCCACCTACAAGTTCGGTGAGAAGATCACCAAAATACCTCACAGTGGGAATTACCCTGGGGTAAGCCATGCGTGTTGGCCCAATTACTCCGATAATGCCAACGTTTTTCTTTCCAGAGCCAAACGGGGCAAAGATCAAACCGCAAGATTCTAAATAATCATTTCCAAGCTCACTGCCGACTAAAATATGGGTTGGCTCATTCCCAACTGCTTTTTCTAGAATTTGGTTCAAAAGATCTTGGTGATCCAATAACATGAGAACTGTTTTAGTCAAATCAATATCAAAAAATTCAGGCATATCGAGGATCATGTGAGAACCTGAATGGAAGACGTCCCCCTCTTCCGTAACGGCTAGGGCTAATGTTCCTGATTGTTCTGAGAGTTCCCTAGTTGCCTGCTTCAAAAGTCGGTGTAAGTGAAAGCGATAATCCCAAAGATTTTCTTTAATAGAAACTTCATCTTTAACCGGAACCGCTTGTTCTTTCATCAACTCGTTTATGTAAAACTTAATGCCTTGAGGAGATGGAATTCGACCAGCACTAGTGTGTGGCTGTTTTAAATAGCCTTTTTCGATCAAAGAAACCATTTCATTACGGACTGTCGCAGGGGAGACACCAAGTGAATATTTTTCAACAATTGATTCGCTGCCTACTGGTTCGGCAGTGGCAATATACTCATCAACTACTGCTCTTAGAAGTTCCTGTTGTCTCTCAGTTAAATCTACCATAGCTTTGAAACAATTTTGCTAGCAAAAATTTAGCACGAGTGCTAACACTTGTCAATAGTCTGCCTAATTCCCTTATGATATACTTTTGAATTAGTGACACTTAAGTACAGAAATATTTTATTTGCTCTTGCGGCTTTTTTAATTGTCTCTTTGATGGGTGTATTGATGTTGCAAGCTGTCAGAAACGATTCGCCCACCAGCGATGAGCCGCCTCATATTCTTTCTGGTTATGCTGCGCTGAAATATGGAATTGATTACATAGACGCTGAACATCCCCTTTTTGCTAAATCACTCGCTAGCACCCCCTTACTTTTCCAAAATATTAAGTTTGACAAGGAAGATCCCATTTTTACTAGCCGTGACGTCGAATTTAATGTTGGAAAAATGTTTACTTATTCAAGGAATTTTTTGAACTTTAGTGGTAACAATCCCGACTCGATTTTATTTTCAACAAGAATTCCGTTGATCTTACTTACAGTGTTTTTTGGAATAGTAGTTTTTTTGTTTACTACAAAACTTTTTGGGAAGGGAGCGGCTCTTTTAGCAACATTTCTTTATGCAACAGAACCAAATATCTTAGCCCACGGAAGTCTGGTAAATACTGACCTTGCAGCAACTGGTTTTATACTCCTTTCTATTTATGCGCTTTATCTTTATTTTGAGCGGCAAGAGAGAAAAAGATTAATTTTTCTGATTGTTTCTCTTGCTCTTTCCTTTTTGAGCAAGCATTCCACATTTATTTTGTTCCCCCTAATTTTAATCTTTATGGAAATCCTCTACCGCAATCAAAAATACAAGCCAAGAATTCATTTGCTTGCAGTTTTCTTTGGGGTTTTCTCCATAATCTTTCTTTTCTACGGTCTTTTATCTTTCCGAGAACGGGGTCTTGTAGGGTTTTTTCCCTATGAATATTTTAAAGGTCTAATTTTAATCCCTTATGGTCTTTCTCACGACCAACGCTTTTCATATTTGTTGGGACAATCTTATTTTGGCGGCAGGTGGTATTACTTCCCGATTGTGATTTTGGCTAAAACCCAAATTTTAACTTTGCTTTTGTTTTTGATTTCCTTAACCGCAATTAGTTTAAAGAAATTTCAATTAACTAAACGGCAGTTCCTCTTACTTTTCGTCCCACCAGTGGTCTATTTAACGGTCGCAATGATTTCAAAATTTAACATTGGCGTTCGACATATGCTGCCTATCTATCCATTTATGATTATTCTTGGGGCTGGTGGTTTTTTTGCTTTAGCGAGATTGACTCTTAAAAATTTTTCGAAGCAAATTTCTTTCGCAATTGTTGGTCTCGCACTATTAATAATAATCGCCGGAAGAATCTGGTCTGTTTGGACAACGTTCCCTAGTTTTTTAAGTTACTACAATGCCGCTTTTGGGGGGACAGCAAGCGGTTGGAAAGTTTCCGATGATTCAAATTATGATTGGGGACAGGATTTAAAAAGACTTGCCGATTACGTCCATCAAAACAATATAAAATCAATTGCTTTTGATAATTACACCGGTTTTTTTGCGACAAAATATTACGATATTCCAGCGACAAAAATTACTGTGAATGATAAAAATTACAAAGGCTACCTCGCGCTCTCAGCTTCAGTAATTGTTTACAATGAAACTCAAAAAAACACATACTCCTGGGTTATCGATCATCATAAACCTATCTTCCGTGCAGGACAAAGTATTTTTGTTTATAAGATTGAGTAACTTTAATTAAGAAGGGTCGATTGAGGCTTACAAAACCTCTATGTCGACCACATAGGTTTTTAATGGCTACCATTCTATTCTTCCTGTGTTTGCTGAACTCTTTAACAGCATTTATTCTTGTGGCACCAAAACAGACTAATACTTACTCTTTATAGATAGTGTGTTTTGACAAAGATAAAATTATAGGTTATAGTATCACACGTCATTTTTGTCCTGATTTCCCAAAGATTTTTGCACCTTAACAAGGGGGTATAAGATGGATCCACAAGTAAGGACGTTTGTGGGCACCTTAGAGGGAGCGTTAAATGCCGAAGATATCATCACTCACCTTACGGGGTGTATCGGTTGTGGAATATGTGGTAATGCCTGCGCGTGGTTTCTTGGGACAAATAACCCACAGCTACACCCTATGACGAGAAGCAATCTGTTGCGGAGCTTCTACTTCGCCTACATAGATCCAAATCCAATTGGAAAAGTGCTAACCACTCTTGGATTGAAGAGAAAGCCAGGTATTGCGGAGCTGCAGGAGATGAGAGATGCAATCTTCCTTTGCTGCACTATGTGTGGGCGCTGCTCATTGGCCTGTCCCCAAGGTGTCAGCAATCGAAGGATTGCTCAGCTGGCCAGGATGGCCTTGTCCTCTTGTGGGATGGTACCCGACACAGTTGCTGAGATACAACGTAACTACCAAGAAACTGGTCACTCCTTCGGGCTAACTTCTGAAGCAGTCATTGGAAGGATCACTGCTATCGCGAAGGGCCGTGATATCTCAGTCCCTATTGACCAGCCAGGAGCTGATTACCTGTTTGCCTGCTCAGGCATTCAGACTTATCACTCTCCAAAAGATGTCGTCGATTCGGTAGAGTTGTTGACAGCTGGAGGGGTGAGTTTCACTCTAAGTTCCGGGCTAGTCGACACCGGCACCGAGGTTTTGACCACTGCTGTAGACCCCGTCCTTGGTAGAAAAGCCGTGCGAAACACCCTAGAGGAAGCCTCTCGTCTCGGTTGCAAGAGGGTAATTATCGGCGAGTGCGGCTGCGATGTTAGGGCCCATTTGGTGGATCTACGCTCTTTCATCGGGGCTGACTATCCGGACATCGAGATTATCTATGTTGATGCTCTTCTCCTCGATTTGATAGAAACCGGCAGACTCCTGGTTGAACCAATCGATATGGCAGTGGCCATCCACGATCCCTGTTGGACCACACGTCTGTCAGGTTATGGCCCCGTAATTCGGGATCTCTTGGGGAAGTGTGTCACCGAAGTGGTCGAGATGGAACCAAACGGGCTATCCAGCTACTGCTGCAATGGTGGTGCAGGCACATTGCGAACCTACCCGCCAACTTCACCTGGGATGAGTCGGCGCCGCCAAGTATCAGTTCTGAAGGCGGAACAGATGCGAGCAACCGGCGCAAAGATGGTAGCTACACCATGCGCAAGCTGCGCCCTATCACTGGCCGACACATCAGATTTCTACGCACTTGACCTCCAGGTCAGTCTTCTTTGCGACTTAGTTCTAAATAGCGCACGGCTCGCGTCAAGAACGCGAGTATTGGAAGAACCACCTTCCGGAAAGGGCTGGTGAGCGAGATGGATCCAACAACCTTTGTAACGACAAAGGCGCTGCCCGCCTACGCTATCTTCGCCTGTTGTGTGTTCGTTTTGGGCGTAGGATATAAGTTGGCCTTCCTCGTTTATTGCCTGCGCACCATGCCAAGGGGGATGACTCCACGACCGAAGACTCCCTACCCCGCAGAGGGCACTTCTCTGCTCCGGGCTCTCTGGGAAGTAACTGTCGTCTCGCAATGGAGGTTCTGGGCCAAAGCAAATCCAATAACCTTCGTGGGACACATTCTCTACCACGTCGGATTCTATGCCGCAGTCGGTATGTACACTTTTGCCACAGGGGTGTACCTCTCAAGGAATTCATTCGAGTCGCCGTCAAAGACGGTACCATTAGTCTTTGGCTGGTTTGAGCACACTCAAGATATCTTCGGGGAGAGTGGGCGGCTGGTTAGCGTTGGGGGTATGATGACCCCCCTCTTTGTAGCCGCGCTTTTCTCCGCGACAATTGGGATGGCCATCCCGTTTGTGATGAGTGCTCTGAAGAAAAGAGGGATGATCATTCCCCTAGACAACGTCGTGAAAGCGGCTGGGATAAGGGTGGACGGCCTCCCAAGAAATCGCGTCGGTTGGAGCAGGAAGGCCATCGGGCTAATCGTCCTTGTGATGGATGGCGCAATGCTCCTCACCTTCCTTTCTCCGGTGCCGAGGGATTATGCCTACATAATCCACGTAAGCTTTGGGCTAACGATAGTTTCGCTCTTCCCCTTCACCTTTCTTTTCCACGAGATAGCGAGGTGGAGAGCGTGGGGAGCAGTGAAACGAAGGGCGGAGGGAAGAATCGCGTAGCGAATCGGAGAGAGTGTAAACGAGCGGCCTGAGGGTTATACCACCGGGCCGCTCTTCTTTATCCAAAAAAGTCGTACGAAACTAAATTTTCAGTGCTGCCAAAAAGGCTTCTTGGTCCTTCGACTTCGCTCAGGATAAAGTTATTAGATTTTGAGCGCTGCCAGGAAAGCTTCCTGCGGAATATCTATTTTCCCAACTCTTTTAAGTCTTCGTTTCCCTTCCTTTTGTTTTTCTAGAAGTTTGTCTTTTCTGGTTCTATCTCCCCCATAAAGTTTGGCGATTACGTCTTTGCGAAATGGTGGAATTTTTTCTGCAGCGATAATTTTGCCGTGTCCTAAGCCTGTCGAAGGAGCGCCTATTGCTGCTTGAAGTGAAACCTCAAACTGTTGGCGGGGAATTGCTTCTTTTAATTTCTCGATTAAAAGTTTTCCGGTGCGAAACGCTTTTTCTTTTACAACAATTTGAGAAAGTGCATCCACTGGCTCTTTCGCAATTAAGATTTCAAGTTTTACTAAATTAGCCGGACGATATTCTGAAAATTCGTAATCTAAACTGGCAAAACCAGAAGAGACTGTTTTTAGCTGGTCGTAAAAGCGGGAAATTATTTCAGCTAGCGGAATTTCAAGAGAAATTTTTATTTTGTCCCCAAGATATTCAATGTTTGAAACTTGCCCCCTGTGAGTGTGAAGTAGTTGAGTAATTGATCCGAGATATTTTTGATACGTAACTATGGTTGCTTTTGTCCATGGTTCACTTATTTCTTTGGTGTTAGCTGCTGACGGCAACTCTTGAGGATTGGAAATTATTACCTTTTCCCTATTTGTTTTAACAACTTTATAGGGAACTGTCGGGGCAGAAATAATTAAATTAAGGTCCGATTCTCTTTCAAGTCGTTCCTGGACAATTTCCATATGAAGAAGTCCCAGGAAACCAGCTCTAACACCAAAACCTAACGCTGGAGAATTCTCCGGCTGCCAAGTCAGAGCCGCATCGTTTAATTTCAATTTTTCTAGCGCCTCTTTTAATTTTGGAAAATCGTCCCGCTCGACTGGAAAAAGGCCGGCAAACACCATAGGCTTTGATTGCCTATATCCTGGTAGGGCTTCTGCTTCTTCCTTCAAATGTGTAATCGTATCCCCAACGGAAACTTTGGAGACTTCTTTAAAACCCGTCGCAATCCAACCAATTTGCCCAGATTCCAAGCTACTACCCTCTTTAAATTGAGGCGCAAAATACCCAACTGAGGAGCTTTGAGCAATTTCACCATTCGCCAAAAATTTTATTTGTTCCCCACTTTTTATCCCACCATCGAAAATCCTCACATATGCAATTGCTCCTTTGAATGAATCATAAACAGAATCAAAAATTAAAGCTCGTAGACTTTCTTCTGAAGATTCTTTAGGCGTAGGAATTTTTTCAATTATTGTTTCTAGTAAAGCGTCCACACCTTCTCCTGTTTTCGCGCTAACAGAATAAATTTCCTCTTCTGAAAAACCTAAAGTTTCTTTCAATTGTTTTTTTACTTCTTCTATTTGGGCTTCCGGAAGATCAATTTTGTTTAAGACTGGGATAATTTTTAACTGTTGTTCTTCGGCGAGGAAGAGATGGCTAAGTGTCTGAGCTTCAATTCCTTTTGTTGCATCAACAAGTAAAATTGCCCCCTCAACGCAAGAAAGGGACCGTGAGACTTCATAGGAGAAATCGGCATGGCCCGGAGTATCGATTAGATTTAGTTCGACCCCTCGATAATTCATCGTTACTGGTGCAAGTTTTATAGTTATTCCCCTTTCGCGTTCCAAGTCTAACTGATCTAAATATTGGGGGAACAACTCGTCTTTTGGAATCGTATTGGTAATCTCTAGGAACCTATCTGCCAGTGTTGACTTACCATGATCAATGTGGGCAATAATGGAGAGGTTGCGGATATTTTTCATTATCGGCTCGGCGCGTCAGATTCAAGACTTTCTTCAAAAACTAGGAATTTTTGAACTTTCTTAAAATCAGGTAGTAGTTTTGCAAATGTTTTAAGTTCTTCGCTTTGTAACCACCATGTTAAGAGTGTGTAAATTCCAAGCCCAAAGGCAAAAGCAGCCCCGGTTAAAACTAGCAAATTGAAGGCTCTTGTCGTATCGATAATTTGATCAATTATATATTTATCACCAATTCTTAAATGGAGTGGTAAGTAAAGTAGTACTCCCATTAACAAGGCGGAAAAAACTACCTTTGCAATCGGTAAGTAAAGCTTCGCTTTGTCAAAACCACCAACCTTTCTGTCCAACAAAAAAAGGAGTGTTACAAAACTAAAGATTCCTGTCATGGCAAACGCTAGGCCCAGAAAAGAGACGGGAATTGGATTGCCGCCAAAAATAATTATCGCGCCAACGCTTATCGCGATGTGAAATAGCAAGGAAACAAAAGCTACTTTTAGGGGGGTGGCGGCATCGTGAAGGGAGTAAAATGCCCGTATAAGAAGAAAGAAGGTGCTTTGAGCAAATATACCAATTGCAAAATAAGACATGGTAACTGCAGTCGCGACTGTAGAGGGCCAATCGAAAAACCCAGTTCCTAAAATAATACGGATAACAGGAACACGCAAAACCATAAATAGCACACTGATCGGAATTGTCAGGTACAAAATTTGATGGAATGTGGAGAGAAAAGTTGTCTTGAAATCCTCAATTTTCCCAGAGGACCATTCCATCGATAGGGTTGGAAATGCAGCCGTGGCAAATGTAATACCGAAGATTCCAATCGGGAAATTTTGTATATCCAAGGCAAATCCTAGAATTCCAGCAGAACCAGCTGCCAAAAATAAAGCAAGAAACAAACTTACTCCCCACTCCGCTTGAGCAAATGCAATACTTGCTGCCCGAGGCAGGGAAAGTTTCACTATTCTTGCAACGCCTGGGTCTCTAAATCTGAATTTAAAATTGTACTTGAAACCTAAACTTTTTGCTAAAACAACCTGCACCAAAACGTGGAAAACTCCTCCAAAAACTACCCCTAAGGCAACTCCATACAAACCAAGCTCAAAACCAAAAAATTGTCTGAACCATAAAATTCCAATAATTATCCCCAAATTATAAAGAACCGGGGCTATGGCAGGAATTATGAAACGATGAAAACTTTGCAAAACAGAGGTAAAGAAATTTCCTAGGATTAAAAGCAATTCTCCAACTAAGATAATCCTTGTTAGGTTTGCAGTTAAAATAAGTTTATCCGGATCAGCTTTTAGGGGGGTGGCTTGGTAAATAACGTTAGCAAAGATAAAGATAACGATAGCTACTAAAGCAAAAAATAAAAGCGAAAGATTCAACACAGAGGAGGCTACCTTCCAACCTTCTTTTTCATCTTTTGAATTAAGGTACGTAGTAAATACCGGTATAAAAGCGATGGAAAGGGTTCCAACAATGAGAACATTAGCTATAAAATCCGGCAAGACAAAGGCCAGCCGATACGAGTCCAGAAAACCAACTGGAAAAAAGTGCGCTAGAAGGCGATCTCTTACCAGCCCAAGTACTCTTGATGCTAGTACCAACATCATCATAATTGTGGCTGCTGAAATAATTGTAGTTTGCCTTTTGAAAAGGATCGCAGTCCCGTTTTTGAAGAATTGCCCAACTACCATACGGTTAATAATAGCAGGAACTTGAATTTGTGCCAATAGTCTGTTATCATCGCCCCTATGCCAATTATAAAATCGGCAAAAAAGAAGCTGCGTGCTGACAATCGCAAACAAATTATAAATAAGAAGGTTAAAGACAAAGTGAGAATCGCTTTGAAGAAATTTAAGGTAGCCCCCTCTACTAAAACCTTAGATTTAGCTTACTCTGCTTTGGATACAGCCGCGAAAAAGAATATTATACCTAAGGGGAGAGCAGATCGAAAAAAGGGTCGTTTGGCCTTGTCTTTGGAAAAAGGCAAAGCGGTACACAGGAAGAAAACTGCAAGTAAAAAAGCAGTCAAAGCAAAAGCTAACTAGCCAGTAATTTAAAAACTTGCTATACTAATAAATGTAATGCCTAAAGCTGCCTACAAACAGGGTGTCGAAACAAACATTAATTTATTACCCTCGGAGGGACCTTCTGGTTCTGTCGGAAAAACCATTCAGTGGCTAAAAACGGCCGCCCGATACATAGTGATAATTGCAGAAATTTTCCTACTTGCAGTGGTTGTCTTAAGTATCAAATTATATACTGACAAAATAAATTTAAAGGATAGTATACGAACCTTAAGTGCTCAAGTCGATGAGCAAAAATCCTTTGAACGAGAATTTAGAGCCACAACCCAACAAATTAGCGAAGCAAAGAGCTTAAATAATTCAAGATTACCAACAAATAAAATGGTCAGCGATTTTCTGGCTCTTTTACCAACGGATATGTCTTTGGATTCATTTGAATTAGATACGGGACAAATTAAATTTTCCGGCTCTTTTACAGAACCCGCACATTTGCAAACCTTGGTTCTATCGTTTTCGAGATCGGATAAATTTGTTGGTCTTGATATTAACGATTTAAAATCTCCAACTGAGACTAACAAAAAATACACTTTTTCTGCCTCAGTCATAGTACTTGAGGAGAAGTTTAAATAAAAATGGTGACGCTTAGCAAACAGACAATAAATAAAGCTGTTAAAAGTAGCCAGGCTAAAGATTATTTTTATATCATAGCCAGTTTAATATTGCTTATTGTACTTGTATTAATTATGTTTCCGGCAGTTAAGTACGTCGCGCAGCTTAACAGGGAAATTTCTGATGCGCGCATAATTAAATCTGGTTTGGAAACCAAGATAAACTCGCTCGCTGAAGCTCGGAAAAATTATGATGAGGTCAAGGATAATATTCAATATTTAGACTCCACTATGCCTGTAGGGTCCTCTTTACCATCTTATCTGAAGGGTATTGAGCAACTGGTTGCAGATTCAAAACTTACAATATCCAATATTCAATTTACCAATGTCCCTCTTGCAAAAACTCCGAAAACAACTGCTTCTCTGCAAACTAAGAGAATTTCCTATAAACTTACGCTAACAGGAAATTTTTTAGATTTTCAAGACTTTCTTTCTGATTTGGAAAAATTCATAAGAGTCAGCCATGTTACTTCCATAAACCTTGCAAAAGATAAAGAGGGTATACTAAAAGAGGCCTTGGAGATAGATACATTTTTCCTAGGTATCCCAGCAAATACACCCCCAAACCAATTGAAAACGGGGGTTCCAAATGAGTAAAAATTTGCTTACGATTTTAATACTCACACTTTTAACCATTGTCTCTTGGTCGGCATTTCAAATTTTCAGAATAAAAATTTCATCAACAATCACCCCACCAACAGCAGAACAAATAAGAGATTTAAATCCAAATATAGACAGCGGTTTCTTGGAAAATCTAAGAGAATCGTCAGAGCTAAATTAATTTAATTCTTTAAGTTACCCTGTTAATAAACGTTGTTAGGGCAATTGAAGCATTCTGTCCCCCTTTGACTGTAACATCAGCGTAAATTAGGTTTAGTAGTGCTCTTTTTATTTCAGCTTTATTCCAATTTTTTTCCTGCTCTTTTATCCGTTCGCTAGCAAATAGAGGTATTTTTGCTTTTTCTAGGGAGCCCGTCTTTGCACAATAAAGCAAGCCAAATCCTCTTAAAAACGCTCCAATTATCTTTTCACCTGGCTCTTTCTTCTTCAGCAAAGTATCCAAAATTACCAGGGCTTCTTTTTCATCCTTGTAGAGAACAGCATCGACTAATTTAAAGGCACTTAATTTTTTTTGTTGTTCAAATAAAAACGTTTTGGTTTTGGGTACTAGCTTATCAATTTTTCTATCTGCCCACAAAATTATGTCGATTCCTTTTATTTCTTGCTTTGGCAAAATATCCCAGTTACCATCAAATTCTTCAATCAAAATTGCTTCTCTCCCTTCAAATAGGGGCTGGTTATATTCTTTAATCAGTTTTAAAAAATCTTTGTCGTTTAAGTTTTTTCCGGGGATTACTCTAATATTCTTATAATTACTTCTTAATCTAATTAGGAATCGGCGGGAATCAACCTGATTTTGGCCATGAATTAAGTAAATCATTTATTTTTAATTTATCCCAAGAAATTCTTTGATCTTTGCTTTAACTGGATCCCAATTATTATTTTTAGGAATGATTACGTACGCCCCACCATATAAGTCTGGGCTTGGGCTTACCATTAGTGTGGTTGATGGGTCCAAAACAAAGGTTTCTACGCTGTTCATATCGACTTCCCTCACAAACTTTATGGCCTTTGGAAGTGCGGTCAATTCGAAATCGCTCTCAACACTTTTGCCAAACTCCTGAAATAAATTATTTAATTTAATAGGATCCAACAAATTCTTTATCGAAAGGGCTTTTTTGAAAACCGCTTGAATTACTTTTTGTTGCCGTCGGGCGCGAGCAAAATCGCTGCCTTCTCCATTTGTTCCCTTGCGGGAACGTGAGTAGGCCAAAGCGGTTTCTCCATCCATATGATTTAGACCTGCATCAAAATGCAGATGCCTGAACCTACAGTAATAGGTATCATTGTTGCAATTGGCAGTTTCCTTTCCCTCGACTGGGTATTCATAATCATCAAAACTTCTTTCAACCACTATATCTACACCACCTAAAGTATCGATTATTTTTCTAAACCCGTCGAAATCGATCCTTATTCCATAATGGATTGGAACTCCAAGATTATCCCCTACAATTCTTTCCGCTAATTTTAAACCCCCGCCAGGATAGTCATAAAGATCTCCAAGAGAATAAGCAGAATTTATTTTCCCTTGGCTAGCGGGAAAGTTTTGCCAAGAAGGGATACCAACCCAAACATCTCTTGGAATTGAAATCAGTGAAACTTTTTTTGTTTTGATGTTTACGGAAGCGACAATAATTGTATCGGACAAAAACCCATTACGTTGTTCTTTCCCGCTGGGTCCCATAAAAGAATACGGTACATCTGACCTCTTATCAATCCCTAAAATTAGTATATTTGTTCTCCCATCAGTAGATTTAATCTCCCCTGATGGGTTACGGAAAAATGAAAGAGCTATTCTAGGGTTTTTTAGGATCTGTCCTAAAGCAGCCGAAAGTGGCCAATAAAAAGCGTAGGCAAAGTAACCAACTATGGAAGCTAAAACCACACCTACAAAGAAAAGTCCAATAAAAGTTAACTTTTTCCTTTTCTGTCTTTTTCTTTGCTCTTCAAGTACAGATAGATTTCCAAAATTAACGTAACGCATAGGTTTTTAAACCTCCAATGGATAATAGCGGTTCTACAATTTACTTTGGACCGATTAATTTTATACTATCAAAGATTCTGACAAACTCGTCTGGATAAGTGCTCGCTTGTCCAACCAAACCCCCATCTATATTTGGTTTAGAAAAGAAGGAAACTACGTTTTCGGAATTAATACTTCCACCGTAAAGCATTACTACTTTCTTTCCCAATTTTTCTCCAATCAAACCGGCATTTTTGCTTGCGTCTTCCGGGTTATCCGGACGATATGCATCCCCACCACTTATAGCATTTGGCGGTTCGTAAACAAAAACTATTTTATCATAATTTTCTATTATTTCCTTACCTCTATCTATGTAAGAATTTAGTTGGTTCAGGTCGCTTACACAAAGAATAGGAGTTATTTTAAATTCGAGTAACAACTTAACCTTTTCTATTACATTATCATCAGTCTCCCCAAAATATTTTCTTCTTTCCGAATGCCCAACAATGCAATGGCTTACAAGCCCGTCTAACATCTCAACTGTCACTTCCCCCGTATAAGCCCCTTTTTTAAATTTTGATACATCTTGGGCCCCAACCTTAACATTTGTATCTTGAAATAATGAAACTAGGAAAGGCAGCGACGTAAAAGGAGCGCACAAAACAATATCAGCTTTTTTGGCCTCCTCTAAACCCCTCTTTGCTTTCTTGACCCAATCAATCGTTTCTTCAATTGTTTTTGTAGCCTTCCAGTTGCCTACGACTAAAGGTTTATTTTCCATAATATTTTTCTAACGCTGTTATGCCCGGAAGTTCTTCACCGGCCAAAAACTCAAGCATTGCTCCACCGCCAATGGAAACATAATTTATTTTATCAAGAACTCCAAATTTATTTAAGGCATCAACTGTGTCCCCACCACCAACAATCGAATAGGCCTGCGAGTTTGTCACCGCTTGAGCAACCGCTTCCGTACCAGTCGCATATTTTTCCTCTTCAAAAACCCCCATCGGGCCATTCCAGACCACCATTGCTGCCTTCTTTATTATTTCTGAGAAAATTTCAATCGATTTTGGTCCAATGTCTTTAGTATCAATGTCATCGCTGGCCGCGACAACGTTAGGGTCTAAGTTTATGTTACCAATCTCAAAAACAAGTCTTCCACCAACCAAAACTTTATCGGCTACCCGAGCAAGATTGTTAATTGAAGGCAGCTTCGTTTCGATCTTTGCACCGCCAATAATCGCTACTAAAGGTCTTTTGGGGCTTCGAATAATTTTCCCTAATTCTTCAACCTCTCTCTCAAGCGCTATCCCAGCGTATGAAGGTAATAATTTTGGTAGATACAGCATGGTAGAACCAGCACGATGGGAGGTAGAAAAACAATCATTTACGTAAATTTGTCCGAGTCTAGCGATTTCGCGGGCAAAAGAGGGCTCCTTCTCTTCCTCGGCTGCCCAAAAGCGAATATTTTCTAACATCGCCAAATTAGACTCAAAGGGTTTTATTTCTTCCAGCAATTCTATTTTAGCCTCAAGTATTTCCTCTAGACTTTTAGCGACTGGTTTCAAGGAAAGGGAGGGGTCTTTCCCTTTAGGACGCCCCGAGTGACCAATCATTAAAATAGGTGCCCCTTTTTCTATTAGATAATTTAAGGTTTTGGCCGCTGCTTCTAGGCGGGTGTTGTCAACAACGGCCCCATTTTCAACCGGTACGTCCAACTCCGTCCAGACAATTATTTTTTTTCCCTCAACCGGTGGTAAGTCACGGAGAAATTTCATTTACTCAATTGTAACACGGTTTGAAAGACTTTTAGAGGTGTTGGAGGATTTTACTTTCCAGTATTTCTTTGCTTGTTACACCAACAAAACGTTCAAGTTCTTTATCATTCTCCATAAGCAAGAAGGTAGGGATACTCATTACCCCATATTTCTCTGAATCTTCTTTATTTTCTTCCACATTCACTTTCTTTATTTCAACCTTACTGGCTAATTCTTTTTCTAATTCTTCAACGATAGGCTTCATGGTAATGCATGGGCCACACCAATCCGCATAAAAATCTAGGAGTTGAATCGCCATAAAAAATTTTCTTTCAAGTTTTAGTATAACATAAAAAATGGATAGTAAATCTCTTTTTTCTGCTCCGTATTTACGATAAGATAACTAGCGTGGATCTTTTATCTTCCCTAAACAAGGTTCAAAAGGATGCTGTAACTTTCTTTGCTGGTCCCGCTATTGTTCTTTCTGGCCCTGGTAGCGGGAAGACCAGAGTTATAACTCATCGAATTGCTTATTTAATTCGCGGGAAAGGAGTCGCTACCGAAAACATTCTCGCCGTAACTTTCACCAACAAAGCAGCGAACGAGATTAAAGAACGCATAGCAAATTTACTAAAATCTACCAAAAAGGAGGCGCTACCTACAGCAGGTACTTTCCATTCAATCTGTGCCAGAATTTTACGAAAAGATGGCAGTTTTCTCAGCTTCGCTCCAAACTTTGTAATTTTAGATGAGGATGAATCTCTCACGATAGTAAAGGAATGTTTAAAGAACCTTGATATTGATCCTAAGCGCTTTTCTCCACAATCCGTGACCGCAGCGATTGAGAGTGCAAAAAACGAGTTGGTCAATGAAAATGATTATGTTTCTTTTGCTCGCGGTTTTTTTCAAGAAGAGATCGTTAGCAAAGTATATTTTCTCTACCAGAAAAAGTTAAAAGAAAATATGTCCGTGGATTTTCAAGACCTGCTAGCGCTGGTAATCATTTTATTTAAAGAATTTCCTGCTGTCTTGAAGAAATACCAAGATCTTTGGCAATATATTTTAGTTGATGAATATCAAGATACAAATAAAGCTCAATATGAGTTGACGAAAATTCTCTCATCCTCCCACAAAAATATATTTGTTGTGGGAGATGCTTCTCAAGCAATTTATGGTTGGCGTGGTGCAGATTTTCGCAATATCTTAAATTTTTCCAATGATTTTCCAAATGCCAAAGTCTTTAATCTCGAACAAAATTACAGAAGCACTAAAAAGATCTTATCTGCGGCCAGCGCGATAATTTCCCAAAACAGAACTCACCCAATTTTGGACCTTTGGACTGAAAATAAAGAGGGCGAACCTCTTATTATTTATGAGGCGGAAAATGAGGTTGAAGAAGCGAGTTTTGTCAGTAGATTAATTAACCGCCTCATTAGATCTACTCAAGGTTTTTCTTTTCATTCCTTTGCGGTTCTTTACCGAACAAACGCTCAATCAAGAATAATCGAAGAGGTTTTTCTTCGGGAGGGAATTCCTTATACATTAGTCGGGGGAGTCCGATTTTATGATAGAAAGGAGATAAAAGATATCATGGGTTACCTTCGCCTTATCGCAAATCCCGCCGATCAGCTTTCATTTAAACGAGTGGTTAATGTTCCTCCTCGCGGTATTGGTCAGGCAACACTGCAGCAGGGCGGCGAAAAAATCGAAGAATTTAAAAATCTAATTTCAGCATTGCGGAGAAGTAGCGAAAACTTATCAACGATTGAGATAATCGACCTTGTAATCGAGCAAACAAAATATCTGGAATGGCTTGATGACGGCGGTATTGAAGCGGCAGCACGTGTGGAAAATGTTAAGGAGCTGCGCAGTGTTGCTACTGAATTTCCAACCCTTGTCGATTTTCTGGAAAATGTAGCTCTTGTCGAGCGAGAATATGGTCCAGAAAAACCAACGCAAAAAAAAGTCGACGCCGTTACTCTAATGACTGCGCACGCCGCGAAGGGTTTAGAATTCCCAATCGTATTTATGATTGGAATGGAAGAGGGCCTTTTTCCTCATAATCGCTCTTTACTTGATACTAATGAGCTAGAAGAAGAGCGCCGGCTCTGCTATGTAGGTATTACCCGAGCCAAGAATCAACTTTACCTAACTTATGCTACGAGGAGACTTTATTTTGGACAACAAAGCGAAGGGGCCCCATCAAGATTCTTAGCCGATATACCGGAGAGGCTAATAACCCGTATTTAATCTGTGGATTTTAACACTCTTGTCAACTTTACGACGAGGATTATTTTGATATAGAATTTATTTAAGGTATATGAAAGGGCAGGCTTTGTCTGTCATTCTGCCCAGCAGGCAAGAACGGCAGGCCCAAATAAATTTTCCTTTGGCTGTAGTCGGATTTGGTTATCTACTATTCGGTAGAATTTCCGATAAACTTCTAGGGCTCCTATTATTAGCCGCTTCTTTACTAATTGTAGGCGCTTACAGTAATCAAATCGCCCCAGTGGTTGAAAACGGCCTCTCACGAATTTACACCTTCAGCTTACCGACGTTTGTTCAAACGATTCATTCTGCCGCTGCAAGTAAAATAACTGATGAGGATCTCCTGGAATCGCAGGGTTTTGTAAAAGTAGTAGCCCCTACTAGAATGTTGCCCCCGCCCGACGATCCTGCCAAATTTTTAAACTTCAAAGAAAAAATCAGAATGTTTGCCACTTCTTATGATAAGACTTGCCATGGTTGCAATGAGTGGACCGCTCTTGGGCTGCGAGCTGGGTATGGGGTTGTTGCTGTCGATCCAAAAGTAATTCCTTTGGGCAGCAGGCTTTATATACCAGGGTACGGAGAGGCAATCGCAGGAGATACGGGTGGGGCAATAAAAGGTAATAAAATTGATCTTGGTTTTGACGATGTAAGAGCCGGCTGGTGGTCAAGTCGCTTTGTTGACGTTTACATTTTGCAGTAAACTAGAGACGTGGATATTCGACAAAGTAAACTTTGGGCAGCCTACCTTGAAAGACTTGGTTGGGAATCAATAAAACTTCATAACAATTTTTTTGCATACGGCAGGAAGATTCCTTTTTTTGGTAGTGTAATCAAAATTCCCCGTCTCCCACTTCCAATCCCTATAAAAGAAATAGATGGGCTAGCCAAAAATAAAACTGCTTTTATGGTTAAGATTGAGCCAATGATCGAGAAAGATGATACAAAAGCCTGCAAGTTACAATCTTCCTTGAAAGACGCTGGCTTTCTGTTTGATCGCTGGGCCCTGAACCCTACTGCGACAATTCAGATTGATTTAACAAAATCTGAAGAATTACTTCTCAAAGAAATGGAAAAAGACACCCGCTACAACATTCGTTTGGCGGAAAGAAAAGGAGTAACTGTAAAAGAAACTAACAACCTAGAACAGTTTAAACAAATTTTTTATGAAACGGGAAAGAGAAAAGGTTTTTGGATACCGAAAAAAGAGCTAGAAGTAGTCTGGAGCACTTTTTCAAAAGAGAATTCCGCTTTTATCTTAACTGCCTTTTATCAAAATGAGCCGATCGCCTCTACTATATTACTATCTAGTAATAGAGTTGCTCTATACTATCACGCAGCTTCACTAAATATTCACCGCGAAGTAATGGCGCCATATTTGCTGCTCTGGGAATCAATGAAGTTTTTGAAGAATAAAGGAGTTGAGATTTTTGATTTAGAAGGAATTAAAGATCCTCGCTTTCCAGATACAAAAAAATGGGGTGGTTTCACACTTTTCAAAAAAGGTTTCGGTGGGATAGAGATTATCTATCTTGGGTCTTTTGTAAAGTATTACAAACTTTGGGCTAAGGCCTTATTTTTCCCAACCCGTTTTTTCTAACAAGCAAAACGCCAGGCCTCCTTGCGTTGGCTCTGGCGTTGGAGGACTCGAACCTCCTGATTTGATCAATACCTGCTGTGTCGGCCGTGGCCGCGGAATCTACTCTTTGGAACCCGCGAACGTCCCCGCTGTTTAACATCCTTCTTCAGCGACCTTTCTGTGTTTCGAGAGGCAGCATCTCGCACCGCTTTGTTTATTGCGGTGATAATCTCTCTTGCTTCCCTCTCGACTCCCAACCAGTCGCCGTTATCTTGGAGCTTTCTTGCGTTGCTGAGGTGCTGACGGGCGGGCTCCCAGTGATTCTCGCCTATCTTTGGATGACCCTTAACATTCTCGTACAGGTAACCGTCCGCATTCTCAAGCGCTATTTCCGCAGCAATCTTCGAGACCGGCAGTGCAATCATTAAAAGACCTCCTCCTTGATTGGATGGATTATAACACAGCAGTCTAGTAGTCAAAAAACTGGCTCGGGACTGATTATTAATCACCTCCTTTTGAGAGATCTCGAACCAGGTTTCTGACTACTAAAATCTACGTTGAAGGGGTTGGCGGGGGAGCTGCAGTTTCTTCGTTATCAGCATCTCCCCCGTCGTTGCTGGCGGCATCCGCGATCAAGGCCGGGTCAAAGTCCACTACGTCAGGTCATACCCAAACCCCTTTCCATAATGATGCCTGTTGCCTGTGGGTCGGAGACGGCGTCTAGTCCCCCGTGGGGATCATCTCTCCGGTGCGAAGCCGCAAGAGATAGATTCTCTGATGGCGACGCTGCCCCTCTGTACAGCCGCTGCTACTCGTCGGAAGGTTGAGGCCATCCGAGGCGAGTGCGCCGTTGTTCTGGTTGACGAACCGTACGATCATGTCGGTGAAACTCATGGGTCTCCTTCCTTGGCTAATTCCTCGCAGGCAATCTGATTATCACTTTTAAGTGACGGTCAGATTGCCGGTTGGGAATAAACTTATAGTTATTTAATTAAAGGGTACAAAAAACTCCCAATCCTTTCTTCTAGGAAGAACTATTAACCTAAATAACAACTATAATTATAGCATATTTTAGTCCCATAGTCAAGTATTGGGGAGTTTGTTTGATGTTATTTTAGCTATATCCGACGGCTTATTGAAAACGGACAGATTGAGTTGTAAATCGCTCCATAGCTTACAAATCTTTGCTGATCGCTTGATTTTTCAGCTATTCTCGCGTTTTGCGACCACTCACCCACTTTGTGGTTTCGTGGGCTAAAGCACAAATAGTCAATAACTAACGGCGGTTAAGCGAATAAGGGCAGATCGAATTATAAGCACAATAAACACAAGCAGGAACGCGGCCGAAATATTTGGGGTTTGCGGGGAATTTATCTTCTTTTAAATTTTTTCTAATATTTTCGCTAGCCGCTAGAATTTCTTTTTCAGTCTCCTCCATCATTTCTTTAGTCGGTTTGTACCCCGCCACCAAACCACTTTCTAAATCATAAATCCCAACAAAACTTGGCACTACTTTATAATTTTTAAAATACGCCAGAGCATACACTTTTAGTTGAATGCTTTCCTCTGCGTCGCTGTCAAGTCTTTCCTGATCGCGGTTTTCAGTACTTTTGAAATCTATAATTCTTACTTCGCTGCCATTTACATCAACTCGGTCAAATCTCCCTCTAACCAAGGTGCTTGCCTCGCCGTCTCGCCTCGCGAAGTGGGCAGGCGGGTCGCCCAAACTGAAACGAAACTCTTTTTCGACATAAGTGGGGGGCTCTTTTGAATCTTTTTCCCGATTCCAAAATTCCCCTAGAACTTTTTTACCGGCAGATAGTCTTTTTTCTTCATGTTCAGCGGAGAGAAAACCCTCACTAATCCAAGCATTCTCAAAAACTTTTAGTAATTCAGCCAGCGTCGTTTTTTGTTTTTGCATTTTGCTTCTGTAAAAGGCGGCGACTGCTTGGTGCAACGCCGCTCCGTAAACAACTGTGTGATGGCGTAAAATTGGTAATCGCAATACGTGGACATAACGATACTTATAAGCACAAGTTTCGTAATCGTCGATCGCCGCTTGGGAAAGTTTAATTATTTTTGGGTCTGGCTTACTAACAACAGCACCAGTGTTTGATTCAAATAAAGAGATCCTTTGCATTGGAGATAACTTGCTAACCAAGCCCTCCGAAATAGATTTGTCTAAAGCTTCCAAAACAAAGGGCGAGACTTTCTTGATTCTTTTTCCTCCCATATCCCGCGACCAGGTAAAATAAAGGTGGTCTTTGGCTCTCGTTGCACCAACATAAAAAAGCCGCCTCTCTTCCTGCATGTGAAAATCACCAGTTGGCAGCGTTTCTTTAATCAGCGGGTCTGGTAAAGGGATGGCTTCGCTTCGCTGCCGAGAAGGAAACTGATCGCTGACTAAATTAACCAAAAATACAGCCCTAAATTCCAGACCCTTTGCGGAATGAATAGTCATAACATTGACAGCGTCAGTTTCCGGATCAAATTCGCTAGTTGCTGGATCATCACCAACGGAACGCATTACTTCCAACCATTCGACGAAAGAACGAATAGAATTGTTGCTTACGAGATCTAGGAATTCCCTTATCCGATCGAAAAAACGGGCAATTGATTGGATTTTTATTTCCGCCTCTGTACTTGCCTCTTGTTCGAGGGCTGACAGGTAACCTATTTTCTTTAAAAATTCATACAAAACTTTCCCTGCATTTTCTTTTCTGGAAAGTTCTCTGGCGGCTGATAGGTCTTCCCTGATACCTTCAATTATTCCTTTTCCTTTTTTACTTATTTCTATTTCTTCATTTAATTCGTCTATCTTTGAAAAAACCCAATGCAAACTTTTACCGCGCCTTTTTGCAAAACTGGCTGCGGCTATCCCATCTTCCATCGGAAGGTTATATATTTCACTTGTCGCCAAAGTAAATAGTTGTAGGCTATCTTCGAGGTTGGCTAGGGAATTTAAAAATGCGATTAAAATTCGGATTTCCCCCCTCTCATATAGACCGGACGAGCCAACAAATTTACTTGGAATTCCCTTCATATTTAGGGCCCGCAAAAAGGGATCGGCTTGAGAATTTGCTCTAACAAGGATCGCTATATCTTTATAATTAACTTGATTTTGATTTTTTACTTCCTGCCCGTCCGGCAGGCGGGTCGACTTTTGAATTAAGTTGCTGATTTCATCAGCAACAAGATCGGCTTCCTCACCAAGAGTTTCCGCGAAAACTTCCGTTGGCGCGGCCCCCACTTCTTTCCTTACTGCTAAAAGTTTTTTATTTATTTTTTCTCGCGCCTCCAAGCGATCTGGATTGTTTTGCTGGATCAGCTTATACGCGGAATCTAATATAGGTTGGGTACTTCGATAATTCTCGATCAAGGTAACAATCTTCGCTTTTGGATAGGTTTTTCGAAATTCAAAAACATTACTAATAGCAGCTCCGCGAAATCTATAAATACTTTGATCGTCGTCAGCGACAACACAAATATTATTGCGTGGTTCCGCGAGTAATTTTACAATTTCATTCTGCGACCAGTTCGTATCCTGAAACTCATCGACCAAAATATATTTAAACCTCTCCTGAAAACTCTTTAAAACTTTTGGCCTGGTTCTAAAAAGTCGAAGCGTCTGCACAACTTGATCACCAAAATCTAGTAGCCCAGCGCCAGATTTTAAATCTTCGTATTTTTCATAAACCCTCGCCAATTCCCCCTGCCTTTTTATCTCCGTTTTTAATTCCTCTCTATCTATGACTTTTGATTTTTGTAGCCCACGAAGTGGTCGCAAAGCGCGAGAGTACTGAGAAACTGAAAGTTTCGAATTACGGAGCGATTTATTTCCGGCTTTTAGCTTTTCCACATATTTTTTGTAATCTTCTGGGTTAATATCCTCATCTTTACAGCGACTGATAAAACTTAAAATTGCTTCAATAAATTTTGTTGGGTTAGAAAGTGGTCGGTAATAGTCTAGATCAAAAGCAAAAAGATTTTGTTGAAAAAATAAAATCTGAGCCGGCCTGGTCATTACTTTAAAATCCGGGGGGAGCCCTAGGTCAAGCGCATTTTCCTGCAAGACTCGGTTGCCAAAGGCATGGAAGGTGGAAATCCAAGTGTCGATATAACCGTAGGGGACTAGGATATCGACTCTCTCTTCCATTTCCCCGGCTGCTTTTTCTGTAAAAGTGAGGGCTAAAATTTCAGAAGGCTTTGCAAGTTTTTGTTCAATTAGATAGGCGATTCGCCGCGTGATTACTGTTGTTTTACCAGTTCCCGCTCCGGCAATAATTAAAAGGGGTCCTTCTGTAGTCGTTACTGCCTTTTTTTGTTCTAAGTTTAAGTCTTTTAGTATTTCTGACATTCTTCTTTTTGCCTGCCCCAAAGATACGCATCTTGAGAGCGAGGACGTAGACCTCGGCGAAAGATAAGTACTCTTTGGGGTTCTTTGTTCAAACCTTCCAAAACCTTACTCATAATGCCAGGTTATTTTAGCACAAAAGAAAACGCCGGCCCCCTTCCGTGTTCATGGGGAGCCGGCGCTCAAGGACCTCGATTGGTGCTGGAGATCGAGGTCCACATTGCTTTCGGCGACAGTTCTGTCACGTCCAGCTCTAGATGGTTGGTCAGAGCGGCGATCACAGGATCAATAACGTCCCTGACCAGAACTCTCCTTTCTAGCAGCCTGCTCACCGAGGTAGTGCGGGCATCGGGTAGTCCGCAAGAGACTATGTGGCTGAAGTAGTCCGGATTCGGGTTTACGTTCAGCGCAAAGCCGTGGGTGGTGACCCCCTGCGATATGTGCAGGCCGATAGCGGCAAGCTTCTCTTCCCCCTTCCAGACGCCGGGCTGGCCCTCTACTGTCTCCGCCTCGATGTCGAACGTAGAAAGGGCATCGATCAGGGACGCCTCCAACGCTCCAATGAACCAACGGACGTTACTACCCCAGCACTGCAGGTTGAGCATCATGTACCCAACGAGCTGGCCCGGCCCGTGATAGGTCACGTAGCCACCGCGCTTCGCATAGTAGACGCGGGCGCCGATCTCATCCAATTGTGACCCCGTCAGGTGCAGATCCTTAGTGCTGCCCTTCCGTCCAATGGTGTAGGTGTGCGGGTGCTCGAGGAAGGTTATCCAGCCGGGGGAGTGTCCCTCTATCACCTCTGCGGCAAGGCGATGCTGAAGCTTTAGACCCTTCAGGTATTCGACTCTTCCGAGTCGAACGATGTTGCAAGGAACAACGTTACCTCCCATCAATTCCTCCCTTCTTCTTTCTTCATTTCCGATCTCTGCTTCGTGGTTAGCCGGGCATCGGGCAGCCAGCGTCTTCCGCGAACTTCACAAGCCACACGACCACCACTATCCCAGTGATGACAACCAGTAATCCTAACAACTTATTCATCGCTAGACCTCCATCCTAGCTAGTTGATTTGCTTACTCTTAGCAGCCCTTGGCTTGGCTACTCTTGCCTTATGGGTGTGCGACGACCTTCGCTGATCACCACGACGCACGCATGGTAGATCGTTGCCAATGCTCCTCCGACAACAACCCCTGCAGCGAAGATGCTTATTGCGGTAACTATATTCCGCATGGTGTTGTTCGTCCCCTTTCTCTATCTTGTCCTGCTTATGCCATTATGCTTTCGCAGCCGTCTATAGTGATTTTTTGCCCCGTCAGCTGCGGTGATACTTTACTCAGTGCCACAATCAATCCGGCCACGTCTTGGACCGTCGTTATCCGGCCACCGGGGTGCTGCCGTCTCGCTTCTTCTAGAAGCAGCTCGTATCCTGATATCTTGTGCAGGGCCGGAGTATCGGTAAGGCCAGCGCAGATGGCGTTGACAGCAATCCCGTCGCCCAGCAGCTCGACGGCAAGCCCCCGCACGTGTGACTCCAGCACAGCCTTCGCCGCGGCGACAGGAGCGTAGTTTGGGATAACCCGAGTTGACCCGGCACTAGTCATGGCAAAGACATGGCTCCCCCGACGTAGTAGTCCAGCGTCGAAGAGGTCTCGCGTCCACCAGACTAGGTTGTTGGCCATCACGTCAAGCGTCATCTCCATTTGTCGCTGGCTCACTCTCCCTTTAGGACCCGTAGCGATGAGAGGTAGCAGGGTGCCAAAAGCGATCGTGTGTAAGACGACGCTAAGGC
>Ga0154688_114_pt1 | contig 91293 bp, 90 predicted proteins | sample Rifle2008BG13ft_FD_116117 | JGI IMG/M metagenome (GOLD analysis project Ga0154688, IMG submission 116117) | Candidatus Woykebacteria bacterium RBG_13_40_15 | reverse complement strand
GTTTCTTCAGATTTTATTGCTGAAAATATTGATGAAGCTATCAATTGGATTAAGAGTTCAAAGAGAGCAAAGATAAAAGACTTTTCGGTATTTGAAGAACAGATAAGTTATTTTGAAAAGAAATTGCCTCAAGTTGTTAAGGAGTATTTGAAACGAGGGTGGTAAATTCTAGAGATAGGATTTGCTCAACAACGATTGATGCTGGTTACCTAAACACTTATCTCCCCGACATAATCAGTAAGTATTTCTTTCTTCAAATCTTCCATTGAGGTAAAGCCTTTGCCTAAAAGCCACATCAGCTTTACCTGGGACATAACATCAGTCATATCTCCTGTGGGAATAGCACCAGCCTCGAGGGCCTTTTTGCCTGGCTCATAAAGGTCTAAAATGGTCTTTCCGCCAACAAACTTGGTTGAGATTAGAACTGGGATACCATCCTTAACCACTTCTTCTATCAGAGGCAAAAACGAATATGGTTCAATGGAAGGAACATTACCAGCCCCTAAAGACTTGAGAAGCAAAGCTTGAATATTTCCAGACTTTATTGTCTTTCTTAATATCCCTGGTTCTAATCCCGGAACTAGGTCAATAGCCAAGATATCACTCTTGAAATGCCCATTTATCTTTAATTCATTGGTTTTATTTTTAGTAGCTTTGAGGGCTAAAGGGCTAAATGAAACTCCAGTTGCCGTTATTTGGGCTAGATAAGGAAAGGCGGGAGAATCAAAAGCCCCGAATTTTGATTCACTAGTTTTGATAGCGCGAACACCCCTCAACACTCTATCCGAAAAAACTATCATTACCTCAGCTATACCTTCTCTAATTGCCTGTAAAACCGTTTTCACTGAATTTTCTAGATTGAAAGGAGCGTCAGTACCTGTTTCAATCATTGGAAGTTGCGAACCAGTAAAGACTACTGGTATTGATAAAGCTTTACCTACAGCTAGTGCAACTGCTCCTGCGGTATAAGCCATTGTATCTGTACCATGGATGACGATAATACCATCGTAATCTTTGTAAACCTGGGCTATTTTATTTGCCAGTTTAGTCCAATGAGTCGGGTTTATATTTGTACTATCTAGATTTTCAAGCTGTACGAGGGTTACATCTGCTAATTCTTTAATCTTATGTACGAAAGAAATAAGTTCATCAACGCCCTTGGCTGGAACTAAAGTACCTTCTTTATTTGGAACCATCGCAATCGTTCCGCCAAATCCTAAAATTGCAATTTTGTTTTTCATGGCTAACATTCTATCATTTTTTGTTGTAAGATAAAAATAATCACATGGACAATATGAAAATAATGCTTCTTGGAAGTTTGCAAAAAGGTGGTGAGGTAAGAAAAATTTTTGCGTAGTAGCCACTCTAAGTGATTTCTGCTAGAATAGCTTCAGGAAAGTAATATGAAGATTCAAAACCTACAATTGAAGAAATTAAATATAACCGCTCTTTTCGACAAAATAGATCAATCTCAAATTACGAGTGATACTATAAGAGATTTATTCGATTTAGAAGCTTCAGAGAGGGTAAATACCCCTTTTATTGAACTGCCTGGAACAAAAGTATTGATTATACCTACTCTTAAGAAAGAAGTCGTTATCGAACCAAATAGATTACGAGTGAGTGATGCTAGTGTAGAAGATCCATCTAAATCGAAGGTTGTAGGCGATTTTGAAAAAGTATATAAAGCCTTTATCGGTAAATCTACGCTTAGGGCTTACGGTTATAACTACGATATATCGTTGCAATTACAGGAAGATATTTCTTATGAAAAACTTTTATCACCTAGCCTTAAAAGTCTTATAAATGGAGGCAAATTATTAGAAGCTGGAGCAAGAGTTGTCTTCAGTAAATTAGGTCGGAAGTTTGATATACAAATAGTTCCTAGCGGGCAAGAAAAACAATTAGAAGCGCATACCAACGTACATTATGAAACAGGAAAAATCGATTTTACAAAATTAGCTAAAGAGCTATTGGTTGATTATAGAGAGATTGAACAAGCGATTAATAAATTTGTGAAAGGATAATATGCCAAGTCTTACATCTGATTTTACATCTGATTTTTCTAAAAACCCAGTACTACTTGATTTACTTGTCAATCCACATAAAGATACGGCAGGTACTCTTAATATAGATGAGCATATAGACACAGCTTGGCCGACAAAATTATTTCCAAAAGACGAAATCGATAAAAAGGCTTATGGCCCCTTGCCTTATATTGAAAGGTTACCCTCGTTAGAAAATCAACAAAAAGAAAATGAGTGGCTTGAGTTAGTTGGTGATAGCTTTTACACATTGTCGGATGAAAAAAGGCAATTTCTCCTTAAAACTGCGGGGGCAATTAGGCTTGAAGAAAAAATTGACATAATAAAAATTTATAATACCTCGATTTATTGAATTTATGGGTTTGCCAGAGAAAATATATCTTGATGCAAACTTTCTAATCGCATATTTTCTGGATGACCACAATGATCATAATGCAAGCAGATTGCTCTTTTTTAATTTACTAAAGCAAAATTGCGTAACCTATATTTCCACCCTGGGATTAGATGAGGCTTGGTACAAGATATATGAAGTTTCACAAAAAGACATACCTAAGGAGAAAAGAAAGCCAATTAAGGAATTTTATTCGGAGATTAAACGAATTTTAGAAGAAATAAGAAAATTACCAGAAAACATAAAAATAATTCAATTTGAAAACGACTTTGAATCAGGTGTGAGACAGGTTATAGAGAACATTGGTAGTTTTAACTTTCGCCCACGCGATGCTTTTCACCTAGCCTATATGCAAGATCTTAACCTTCAAGCTATTGTTACAAAAAATAAAAAGGAATTCGATAAGGTTCCTAATTTGCAGGTAATCAGCTACTAACAAATGCCGTAGTTTTCCGATTGGTTTAAACTTGATTTGTAAATTTAAGCTTAAAATGGTATCATATAAACGCCGCAAAGAGCGGCTTTTTCTTATGAATAAAATTCGAAACGTTGCAATTATCGCCCATGTTGACCACGGCAAGACCACTTTAGTGGACGCCTTGCTTCACCAATCCAAAACTAATTTAGGAAAAGGGTTTACTGAAAGCAGTGAACTTATAATGGACAGTAATGATTTAGAAAAGGAACGGGGAATCACTATTTTTTCCAAAAATGCCTCTGTTGTCTGGAACGGGATCAAGATAAATATAATTGATACCCCGGGACATGCTGATTTTGGTGGAGAAGTAGAAAGAGTTTTAAAAATGGCAGATGGCTGCCTGCTTTTAGTTGATGCTAAAGAAGGGCCAATGCCCCAAACCAGGTTTGTTTTAAAAAGAGCCTTGGAGCTGGGACACAAAATAATTGTCGTAATTAACAAGGTAGATAAGAGCGGCGCCAGAGCCCATCACGTTTTAGATAAAACTCTCGATCTTTTCTTGGAACTGGGAGCAGATGAAGAGACTGCTTATTTTCCAACTGTTTATTGCTCAAGCAAGTATGGTAAGGCTGCAAAAGAGCCGGATCTCGCTAAAATGGTCGATATCTCCCCCATTTTTGAAGCTATCTTGAAATATATTCCAGCTCCCGTAGGCGACATAAACAAACCCCTGCAAATGCTTGTTACCTTTACCATTGGTGATAATTTTAAGGGCAGGATTGCCGTCGGCAGAATTTACAGCGGTAAAATTACGGCTGGTCAAGATGTAATGCATATTAACCGCTCTGGCGAGATGAAAAAAATGCGTCTCACATCTCTAATGACTTTTGAAGGATTGGGGAAAGTGGACACTCCGGAAGCAGTAGCAGGTGATATTGTAGCGGTGTCTGGTATTCCTGAAATTACTTGTGGGGATACGATAGCTGACCCTTCAGCTAGTTTGGGACAAGCCTCCCTGGCTTTGTCGCTGCTTAATATAGAGGAACCGACAGTGCGAATGACTTTTAGCGTTAACGCCTCCCCTTTTGCTGGCAAAGAAGGTGAATTTAAAACAACCAGACAAATTCAGGAAAGATTGTATAGGAAACTGGAAACGGATGTCGCCTTGCGGGTAGACCCTTCAACAAGGACTTCGACTGAGCTCAGCCGAATGTCCTCAGGGCAAGCGACAGCAGGAGGTTGGGTAGTCTTGGGACGAGGAGAACTGCATTTGGCAATTTTAATTGAAAGAATGAGAAGGGAAGGTTATGAGTTCCAAGTTTCCAGACCCGAAGTGATTGAGAAAAGTATCAATGGAGAAACACTGACTCCTTTTGAGAGGGTCTTGATTGAAGTTCCAGAAACTTATTCCGGTGTGGTAATCCAAAAAATGGGTGTGCGCCATGGGGAGTTGCAGAACATGACTACTGAAGAGGGCGTGGTGCGTTTTGAGTTTATTATTTCTACAAAAGAATTTTTTGGTTACAGAAGTGAATTTATTGTCGATACTCGTGGTTTGGGAATAATTAATTCCTCCTTTTTAGAATATCGGAGAAATTCCGGCAATTCATACGCCCGCGATCGAGGATCTCTCGTTGCCCATGAAAATGGTACTACCAAACTTTATGGTTTAATTGCAGCTCAAGGGAGAGGTGATCTATTCATTGGCCCATCTGTTCCGGTTTATGCCGGGCAGGTAATTGGTCAAAATTCCCGGATCGATGATATCCGAATCAATGTTTGCAAAGAAAAGCAGCAAACCAATCACCGTTCCAGCGGGGAAGGAGTATCAGAACATTTTAATGCTCCGAGACAGATGCATTTAGAGGCGGCTTTGGAATATATCAATGATAGTGAAATCGTGGAAGTCACCCCTAAAAACATCCGAATAAGAAAACTTGATTTAAACTCCTATTAACAGATGATTAAGCGTAAATGTTATAGACTTGAGCGTCGCAGCAACAAGGCATTGAAAACGACGATAATTGATGATGCGCTCATTAAAAGTGCTGCCCATTCAGGCCGAAGTAAAATACCAAATGACGGATAAAGTACTCCTGCTGCCGTTGGAATAGCAAAGACGTTATATCCTGTCGCCCAAGCAAGATTTTGCATCATCTTTGTATTAGTCTTTCGGCTCAGCGATATTGCCTTAACCACATCCATAGGATCATTTTTCATTAGCACTATGTCTGCTGCCTCTACCGCTACATCAGTTCCTGCTCCAATTGCAATACCGACATGTGATTGAGTAAGAGATGGGGCATCATTCACACCATCTCCCACCATAGCCACAATATTCCCTTCATTTTGCAGTTGTTTGACCCTATTAACTTTTTCCTCGGGTAGCACTTGGGCAAAAACTGTGTCCATATCAAGTTGTTTTCCTACTTCATTGGCTACATCTTGGGTATCTCCTGTAAGCATCGCTGTCTTTACTCCCATATCATGAAGCCTTTTAACAGCCTCTTTTGATTCTTCTCTGATAATGTCTGCCAAAAGGATTACCCCGGCTAGTTCGCCCTCTATAGCGACATAAACTGGTGTATTAGTCTTATTTTCTGTTTCCCAACCACCATTTTCCATTTCTATTTTCAATTCTTCCATCAAGGTTTTATTGCCAACAACAATTTTTTTATCATCAACTTTCCCAGTTGCTCCTTTTCCTGGATAAGATTTAAATTCTTTTACATTGGTAATTTCCAATTTTTTCTTTTTGGCTTCACTAACGATTCCTCTCGCAATAGAATGCTGTGATTGAACTTCGATAGCCGCGGCCAGCCGCAATAATTTAATTTGGTCTTTAATATCTGATTTTTGGTTTAAAATAATCTCGGTTACCCCAAATTCCCCACGAGTTAATGTTCCTGTTTTATCGAATACCACGTAGTTCAACTTTCTCGCGATTTCTAGGCCTTTCATATCCTTTATTAAAATGCCATTTTTAGCGCCAAGAGTGGAAGTAATTGTAGTAACGGTAGGAATAGCAAGTCCAAGTGCATGAGGACAGGCAACAACAACCGCCGCTACTGCCACAGTCGCTGCAAAAATAGCCCCGTGAGGTAAAATAAGTAACCAAGTGATAAATGAGAGAGCTCCGGCAATAACAGCTATGTAAAATAAAACACCGGCAGCTCTATCAGCCAGGTGCTGAACATTGGGTTTTGTAGATTGAGCTTCCCGGATAAGCTTCATGATTTGAGATATTGCTGTATCAGCCCCTGTTTTGGAAACCTCAATCGTTAATGATCCATCCTGGTTTATAGTGCCACCAATTACGCTCTCCCCTTTTTTCTTGATAATGGGCCTTGATTCTCCGGTAATCATTGATTCATTAACAGAACTTTCTCCATCTATTACTACTCCATCAACCGGGATTTTTTCTCCTGGCTTGACCAAAACCCTATTGCCTATTTTTAGTTCACTTGTTTTAACATCTACAATGTTTCCAGCCTCAACAAGGTGGGCAGATGGGGGAATGAGTTTAGCTAGTTCTGTCAGGGCACCTGTTGCACCCCTCACCGCCCTCATTTCCAACCAATGACCTAATAGGAAAACCGAAATAAGAGTGGCTATTTCCCAATATAAGGATTCTCCCGGAAAAAGAAATGTTGCGGCAACCGAAAAGCTAAAACCTACTGTTATAGCAAAGGCTACTAAGGTCATCATTCCGGGATTTTTATTTAACAATTCTCCCCTTGCCGCTTTGAAAAAAGGTAACCCGCCAAAAAAGAAAATAAAGGCACCTATCGCAAAAAGGAGCCATCCAATACCTTGAAAATTTATACTGAAATGGAGCCATTTTTGGATATTCGGTGAAAGGAGCATGGTGGTAATAACAAAAGGCAGAGTGATAAAGAAACGCTTCTTAAAATCTTTTTCCATCGCAGCGTGGTCCTCGTGACCTTCATGGTCTGAGTTCATCGCTACAAGCTTCATCCCACACTTTGGACAATTTCCACTCTGCCCTTGTATTACATCTGGATCCATTGGACAGGTATAAAAAATTCGTATCCCTCGGTGAGTATTTCTTTCTTGAGAGTGAGTGACGTGTTGCGAAGATTCTACTGTGTTTTGTGGCTGTTGATTTTTTTCAACCAATTTCATCCCGCACTTTGGGCAAGAACCAGGTTGGTAAGAAGTCACCTCCGGGTGCATCGGACAAGTTTTCATAAATATTTTAATATACTAAAGCCCCGCAAAACAGTTTTTAGATCCGCTCGATTATCAACCAGATTAATAATATTATACCCAAAATTGTCATCAGAAACCCTGAAATTAATTTTGCTCTCCCTGCATATTTAGATTGCCAACCTTTAACTTTATTTAAAAGAGTCTTGTTTGTTGCGAAGAGAAATATTATTACCAAGGGAGAAATAAACATTAGGTTGTAAATAAATAGATATAAAGCGCCTTGCCAAAATGTTTCTTTTAGCGAAAGCATAGCAACAGTAGCAAGGTAAATACCTCCAGAACAGGGAAACTCACACAAGCCGATTAATACACCCAGAACAACGGCTGATAAAATTGTCAGTTCTTTGTTCCAGGTAATCATTCGGCAGGTGGAAAGTATCGGTGAAATTATTGGGATCTTAACAAGTGGAAAATAGTAATCCTTTAGTTGAAAAAGTCCGATGAATAAAACTACAGCTGCGGCTACCCAACCAAAAAAGTGGGGAATACCAAAAAAATGGACAACGTGCAAAATCCCCAAACCAATCAAAAAATAAGTAACGAAAGTAGCAAGGATGTAAAAACCGCCGAAAGTTAGCACAAATCGCCTGGAAGAGTTGGTACCAAGAAGAATAGCAATATAAAGTAATAAAACTCCAATTGCGCATGGATTATAAGAATCAATTAGTCCATTAACAATCACTAGAGGAAGCATATTTTAATTTACGTTTGCCTTCATTTGAATTTGTACGTCAGTTTTATCAGGATCATTTGTTTTAAAATATATGGTTCTTTCTACCGCTCCGTGAACCGGCATTTTGTAGGGTTCATAGATAGCTTTCAAAGTCGCCTCCGCATTTGGCTGTAACTCACCTACCCAAGTTGGATTTTCATGCATGCTAAACACTGGTGATTCTTGACCGTTAATTACCAATTGGGCGGATGTACAGTCGCAAGATGTAAAAACATTAGTGATCTGCAGTGGTTTGGAACCAACATTTTTTAATTTTATCACCGAGATTTTTTTATCAGCCACTTTTATACGTCCCAGATCGATATTAGTTTTTTCAATTTGCAACTTGGGTCTCTCTGCGTCGCTTTTTGAATAGGTAACAGTTTTATTTTCTTTTGCGGAACTAAATAGAAAAATTAAGCTACCCAATAGTAAGAGTACGAAAAATCCTATGATGCCTAAGATAACCGGGTCAATTTTGCCCTTACTAAACAGATTTTTCATCTTTCACCTTTTCTCCAAAGCCAACGGATTAAAGCTACTAAAGCGACAATTATTAAGATCCACGTAGCGAACCACAAGAGAATCAAAAACCAAGCAAACGGAGCAAAAGAGCTTCCCATCATATTTTGCATGTGATCCGCTGTCCAACCGTTCATCATCATTCCGTTCACCTCCTTTTGAAAACCTCAACAAGTTCTTTAATTGATTCCTCTGCTTTTGAACCTTTAAACGCCGGTATCACGCAAGTGTGTAGGTGTGAATCTAAAATTATCTCATCGACTTTCTTTAAGGCGGAATTTACTGCACTCGTTTGCTGTAGGACATCCAAACAATACTCATCTTTTTCTACCATCTCTCGGATTTTCCGAACATGGCCTTCAATTATTTTTAATCTTCTGACAGATTCTTTCTTTGCATCTTTTATCATCTTATACCTCCACCCCAGGAGGGGGTATCTGTTATCAGAATAATATTAAAACCCGAGTTTGTCAATAGACATAAATTAATCAGATATGCTACAAATGATGAGCCAGTCCCCACAGGAAAACCACACCCACCACCATTAACCTACAGACCGATATGATTTGACTTTCTGCCTAGCAGTTAGGTATTATATCGGCCAGTGTGTTCGCACCCATACAATAAGCGTAATCCTAACCAAAGGTTGAAAGGATAGAGATATCATGAGCATCATTAAGATGATAGATAATAGGGTCAATAGTCCGTATGCTTTCACATGGCACAACTGGCCGCGCTGGATATTCTTGGTAATACTCCCAAACGTGGTGGTTACAACCAAGCTTGTGAACAACATCCTATACGCTGCCCAAGAATGGCTTCATGATTGCCATCACCAGATAAAGTCCATGTACACAACCTTTGATGGGAAAGCGGTCTACGTCGTTTACCACCTGTTCAAGGGTGAACTGGTCACTGTCGATGTGATCTGCGATACGATAGCACCCAGCTGGCGCCGGATATGGACTCGCGTAGGATGGTGGTTCACAAGCACGTACTATGTCGGTCATGGCGAGTATTTCGACACAGCCTTCAGTCTCATGAGACGGGTTCGTGTTGGAAAAGGAGAAGAGTGGACGCAGGAGCATACAGATCACCTTGTGCTTAACGTCCTGGCCGAAGATGCGGACCGCCGTCACCGCACTTCTCACAGCCTGATAATCGCGCTACTTGCTGAATGGGTTGGGAGAAAACTACGATTAGCACCCACCATTTCCTGCTAGCCCGTGGAGTATCTGTTCAAATTATATTGGGGTTGCATCTACGGAGGAAAGGAGAGCAACCCAATCTCATATAATAAGCCGCTAAATCTGTTATTATTAATTAGTAAACCAATATTTTATTTTCCAAAACTATGAACACGAAATATCAAAACATTATAGTCTCCGGAGATGTTGGCACGGGCACGTCCACTCTAGCCAAAGGCCTTGCGGAAAAGCTCGGATGGCAATTTTTTTCTGCTGGTGATTTTTTTCGAGCGTATCATAAAAACCACAACATCCCTCTCTGGGACAAATCCTCAATTCCTGACGAGGTGGATAAAAAAATCGACCAGGAAATTTTTGAAAAACTACAAACAAAAAAAGAGATCGTGGTTGATAGTCATTATTCTGCTTGGTTTGCCAGAAATTTGCCGAGCAATTTTAGGATTTTACTTGTTTGCGACAAAGAAGTGGCGACAAAAAGAATTTTAGCCCGCCAACACACCCACAAAGAAACCCCTCGCGAAATTGAAGAGCGACGCCACCAGCTTCGAGCAAAATTCAAAAAACTCTATTCAAATGATAACTATGAAAACCCGAAATTTTTTAATCTAGTACTTGATACCGGCAAAAATAACATTCCACAAACAATCGAACTGGCACTAGAAGGGTTGAATAAAAATCGTGCATCAACCGAGTAAGCTGGAATCTAATATGAAAGCACTAGCGCTTAGCCAACCTTGGGCAGAATTGTTAGTCTCAGGTAGAAAAAAGGTTGAAGTGAGAACCAAAAACACTAGCTTTAGAGGATGGTTTTACGTTTATGCAGCGAGAAAAGATACTAAAACAGAGGTAATTGAAAGATTTGGTTTTAGAAACCTACCAACTGGTTTAATAGTAGGAAAGGCTTTTTTGAAGGATGTTAAGCGATATCAAAACGATACTGAGTTCTACAAGGACGTTAAACTGCATCTTGCGAGCAGAGATTTAATAGAGCTAGAAGGATGGAGCTTAAAAAATAAATATGGTTATGTTATTTCAGAGTCGAAAAGAATAACACCTATTCCCTACAGAGGAATGCCTGGTTTTTTCAACGTGAGCCTAAAAGAGAATTGATTAAACCAAAAACGCTACCGAGGAAATTAAAGAAACGGTACGAGTAGAAGTGCCACTATATTGATCACCTTTATAGTATTCTCCATAACTAAATCCATTCGTTAATCACTCAAGTATTTAGGTACTCTCGAATCCTGCGACCACTTCGTGGGCTACATAGGGTTTATCGCTGGCCCAGCTGTATCTTTTAGATAATGGAACGTAATTTTAAACCAACGATTTTAAAATGGAGTGTAGTTATCGCAAAGACACCGCGAAGAGATTAAAGAAACGGAACCAATAGAAGAGCAACAATGTTAATAACTTTTATCATGGGGTTTATAGCAGGTCCCGCGGTGTCTTTATAAGGATCCCCTACTGTATCCCCAGTCACTGCGGCTTTGTGGGCCTCACTCCCTTTACCGCCAAGGTTACCTTCTTCGATATACTTTTTAGCATTATCCCAAGCTGCTCCGCCGGTTGTCATCGAAATAGCAACAAAAAGACCAGTAACAATTGAACCGACCAACATCCCACCGAGCGCTTCTGGTCCAAGCCAAAGACCAACAATGATAGGGACAACAACGGGGAGTAAGGCTGGGACAATCATTTCCCTTTGCGCAGCTGCTGTAACAATCTTAACTGCTCTTGCGTAATCGGGCTTCGCTTTTCCTTCCATTATTCCCTTTATTTCCTTGAATTGCCTTCTAACCTCACTAACAACGGCGCCTGCTGTCTTCCCTACGGCCTCCATCGCCATCGCTCCAAAGTAATAAGGCAGAGCTGCCCCAATAAAAAGTCCTATTAAAACTTTTGGATCTCCTAAGTTGAAGATAACATGGATTTTTCCAGCCGCTACAAGATCTTGGGAAAATGAAGCAAAGAGCACCAATGCTGCAAGAGCGGCGCTTGCAATTGCGTACCCTTTAGTTATCGCTTTTGTCGTGTTTCCAACTGCATCTAACTCGTCGGTTACTTTTCTAACATCATCTGGCAATCCTGCCATTTCAGCAATACCACCGGCATTATCAGTAATAGGCCCAAAGGCATCAATCGCAACAATAATCCCGGTCATCGAAAGCATGCTCATAGCAGCAATAGCAATTCCGTAAAGACTAGCCAGGTTGAACGCTAACATTATTGCGGCGGAAATTAAAATAATTGGAGCCAGAGTAGACTTCATAGAAACTGCCAACCCTGTAATTACATTTGTCCCATGCCCAGTCTGCGAAGCATTAGCTATTGCTTTCACTGAACCAAATCTTTTCGAAGTATAGAACTCGGTAATAATAACCATTCCCAAAGTAACAAAAATTCCGATTAAGGAGCAGTAGAAAAACGGTAGTACCCTATTTGTTTCGACAGCTTGTATCCAATATGGTTGAGTAGAGGACAGGTTTCCTCCCCAAATATACGATGTCAAAAACCAAAAGCCAATACTAGCTAGTATCCCAGAAGCTGCTAAACCTAAATATAAAGCCCCCATGATACTTTTCCCTATAAGCCGGACAAAAAATGTTCCGATTATTGAAGCTACGACAGAAACTGCGCCAATAGCAAGTGGGTAAATTATTGCGCTGCTACTGCCTGGAAAAACTAGACTTCCAAGCAGCATTGCGGCAATTGCGGTAACAGCGTAGGTTTCGAAAAGATCAGCTGCCATCCCAGCGTCATCACCGACATTATCTCCAACATTGTCTGCAATTACTGCCGGGTTTCGGGGATCGTCCTCAGGAATACCAGCCTCCAACTTACCAACCAAATCAGCACCAACATCAGCCCCTTTTGTATAAATCCCTCCTCCAAGTCTCGCAAATACAGAAATCAAGCTTCCACCAAAACCAAGACCAATCAAAGCTTTTACATCCCGTGTGAAAAAATAAAAGAGAGCAACTGACAAAAGTGCCAGACCCACAACTATAAGACCGGTCACTGCTCCACCCCTGAAAGCAACACCCAAGGCGGCTGCTAAGCCTCTTTTAGCTGACTCGGCTGTTCTAACATTTGCTCTAACCGCAACATTCATACCAATGTAGCCCGCAACTGCAGAAGCGACCGCTCCAACTAGAAAACCAACCGCAGTGGTCGGTTGTTTCATAAGGAACCAAATAACAAGAAAAATTACAACCCCAACTATTCCAACAACAAAATACTGGCGATTTAAGTAAGAACCTGCCCCTTCCTGAATTGCCTTGGCAATCTCCTGCATTTTACTATCGCCAGTTGGAAGCCTCAGTAATCTAAGGGTAAGAACTAAAGCGTAAATGATTGCTAATGAAGCTGCACCTATAACCCAATAAAGAACCTGATCGGTACCCATTCTAAGCGAAAATGATACTTGACCGCTTGGCAGCTGTCAAGTTATAATCTTTCCTAATTATTAAGCATCTCGAGCCCCTCCTTCGCGTAAAGCTTCGGAGGGCGGCAACCCTAAAACAGGCAGGGTGCCAAAATTGATGCGCCCGAAAAGGGAACTGTTTAGTGGCACTTCTCTTTGAGGGAAGTGTTTTTTAATTATCAAAATTTAAAGGAGGTTTTGTGTATAAGTACTTTACTTCAGAATCTGTCGCCGCCGGCCATCCAGACAAAATCTGCGACCAGATCTCTGATGCTATTGTTGATGCAGCCATCTCCCAAGACCCCTGCTCCAGAGTAGCTGTGGAAACCTTAGTGACAAAAAATCGAATGGTCATTGCTGGAGAATTAACAACAAAAGCGAGCTTGGATTATAAAAAAATCGCCCAGGGCGTAATTAAACGCCTCGGTTATACGAACAAGAAATTCGAATTTTCTCCAGAAAGCGATATTCAAGTTTACATTCATGAACAATCTCCTGAAATTTCCGCCGACGTTAATACTGGAGGCGCCGGAGACCAAGGTATGATGTTTGGCTATGCGGTAGGTGAAACGCCAGAACTAATGCCCCTTCCAATAAGTATTGCCCACAAACTCGTTGAAAAATTAGATGCCGTTCGAGAGAAAAAAATAATTCCCTATTTGAGGCCAGATGGAAAAAGTGAGGTTACCTTTGAATACAAAAATAATAAACCAAAATCATTAGAAAGGGTGGTTTTAGCTGCTTGCCACGAAGAGAATATTAGTAATTTTCAACTCAAGGAAGATCTTTTGAAATTCGTTGTATTACCTGTATTGGAAACGTTTGGTCTTAAAACCCCTAAAGAAGACCTAATTGTTAATGGCGGGGGTATTTGGATTACCCCAGGACCAGCAACTGACACAGGAGTCACTGGTCGCAAAATAATAGTTGATTCGTACGGCGCCTTCGGGCGAGTTGGTGGTGGAGCGTTTTCTGGAAAAGATCCAACTAAGATGGATCGCTCTGCTGCGTATGCAGCGAGGTTTTTAGCTAAAAACATCGTTGCCGCACAACTAGCCGAAATGGCTGAGGTACAAATAGCTTATGTAATTGGACAAAGAGACCCCCTGGTAAAAGCAGTTAATTGCTTTGGAACAGAGAAAAAGAAGGTCTCGATAATTGAATCCTTCGCCTGGAACCTAATGGATTTATCGGTAAACGGTATATTGGCAGCGTTAGATTTAAGAAAACCCATCTACGAGAAAACCGCTTCCTATGGTCATTTCGGACGAGACTGCTTCCCCTGGGAAAAACTCGCAAGTTAAAATTTGACAATAGAGCAATGTTTAGTTAGACTGATAGTTAATTGATAACTGCCCCCGTGGAAAAGAAAAATAACTTATAATCTACCGACTTTGAAGGGGGGTGAAACAACTTGACTTTTCAAGATTATATTAACCTTTCTCAGGACTCGATCAGAGCTTTCTTCAATAATTTCTTACCCGTGTTTACCAATATTCTTGCCGCAGTTATAGCAATAATTATTGGTCTTATATTGGGTTGGATCTTGAAGAGAATCGTCCAAGAAGTTTCTAAGGTAGTGGGCCTTGAGCGCGTACTTTCATCGGTTCCTGCTTATTCCGGTGTTGTAAAGGCAGACGACGAACTAGAGCTTACAAACATGCTTGGTGAAGTCGTCAGATGGATAGCAATTATTGTCTTCCTAATACCGGCTTTCACAAGTCTGCAGATAGAGGGGGCCGCTACTGCTTTCTCACTCGTGTTCGGTTACATTAGCAAGGTGTTACTCGCCTCATTACTCTTGCTCTTTGGATTCGTCGTCGCCTGGTTTGTTCGCAGAATTGTTATGGCCGTCGGAACAATAGTCGGCAACAACCCAGCAAACCTAATTGCAAATGTGACTTACTTTGCGACTGTTATCTTCGCAGCACTTCAAGCGGCATTGGTGCTTGGAGTAACGATTGATATAATTCGATTGGTTATCATTGCCCTCCTTGCTGCCGGTTTCTTGGCTTTTGGTCTCGCTGGAAGAGAAACAGCTTCCGACTGGCTAAAGAAATTTGCTAGTAGAGTAAATAAATAATAGTTGATTTAAGGTCGTAACCTTAGATGTAGGCGGCTTTTAAAAGCCGCCTACGCGTTGTTATATTGACACAACGAGGCTAACTTAATATACTTTGATTTAACGACAAGGAGGTGAAAAATATGACAGAAGGACTAGGAAATAGTGTAACTTCGGCGCTGAGTGATTCATTGGTAGCTACAGCAGATTTACTTCCAAAGCTTTTAATTGCCATTATTATCTTTATAATTGGCGTCGTGATCGCTGCTATTCTACGCGCTGCCTTGGTAAGGATTTTTAACGCAATAAACTTTGAGAAGCTCTTAGAATCAACAGGTATTCCGCAAGCTCTGAAAAAAGCCGAAACGTCCTTGACCATTACAGGCCTCCTCGGCGAGCTACTTAGATGGTTTGTTATTCTTATATTCTTGATTCCAGCCGTTGATCAACTGGGTCTAGGGGCGGTAAACGATGTCTTGAAATCCTTACTGCTCTACATCCCGAATGTAGCAGTTGCAGTGATAATTGTATCCATCGGAGCAGTTCTTGCAAAAATTGCTCGGGATTTTGTGACGGCAACGATAACGGGACTCGGAACTCAATCATCGCAAGTCATTGGCGAGGTAGCACGCTGGGCAATAATTATCTTTGCTCTTTTAGCTGCTTTAAACCAACTTGGCGTCGCAAGAGATTTGATTCGAATATTATTTACCGGGTTTGTATTGATGGTTGCTTTGGCAGGCGGATTGGCTTTTGGTTTGGGTGGAAAAGAGCCGGCTGAAAGAATCCTAAGCAAATTAGTAAACCGAATCGTAAAGGATTAATTACAACATTATAAATAGTGGATTTTTAAAAGGAGCGTATGTCCAAAGATGTTTTGTGGTTTTCGCAAACACGAAAGGAAGATATTCCACTAGTCGGGGGTAAGGCTGCAAATTTAGGTGAATTAAAAAGCGCAGGCCTTCCAGTACCAGATGGTTTTACTGTTACCGCTTCCGCATTTTTCGATTTTCTCGATGAAGAAAAATTGAAGCCAAAAATAAAATCACTCTTAGAAAAAGTCGATGTAAACAATACTGATCTTTTGACAGAGGCTTCTGATTTAATCACCTCTGTGATAAAAAAGGCGCCTATTCCAGCTAGCTTAGCAACCGAAATTGCCAAAAGCTACAAAAAACTTTTTAATGGGGGGGATGGCTTGGTTGCAGTCCGTTCATCAGCTACAGCAGAGGATCTACCAAATGCCTCATTTGCAGGGCAGCAAGAAACATTTTTAAATGTGCTGGGAGAAAGAGAACTTCTTGAGGCCGTACGAAATTGTTGGGCATCCCTTTACAAGCCGCGAGCGATTTTCTACAGGGAGCAAAATGGTTTTGATCATTTTAAGGTGGGCCTTGCAGCGGTTGTTCAAAAAATGGTCCAATCCGAAGTCTCCGGAGTAATGTTTACGATCGACCCTATTAAAAATGATAAGAGAAAGATTGTAATTGAATCGGTTTGGGGATTAGGTGAACTTATCGTTCAGGGAATTGTTACTCCTGATCATTACGAAGTTGATAAAAATGGGTTCAAACTGATTAGAAAGCAAATGTCTGACCAAGCAAAGCAACTAATAAAGGTTGGAAGGCAAACAAAAGAGATTGATGTCGCTAAACAATACCGAAATATTCAAAAACTTTCAGATGAAAAAATAAGGGAACTCGCAAAAATCGGCAAGAAAATCGAGGATCATTACGGTTTTCCTCAAGATATTGAGTGGACCCTAATGAATGATAAACTCGAAATTGTCCAATCACGACCAGTGACAACTATAAAAGAGGTCGATAAAACAAAGGAGCATATTGAAATAAACCTACCAGTAATTTTAAGGGGTTCACCTGCCTCTCCAGGTATTGCCATCGGCTTTCCAAAAGTAATCTACGGAGTCGGGGAACTTGGAAAAATAAAACAAGGCGATATCTTAGTTGCCCCTATGACCAATCCGGATTATGTACCGGCAATGAAAAGATCGGCTGCAATAGTAACAGACAAAGGTGGGCGAACCAGCCACGCAGCAATTGTTTCAAGAGAACTTGGAATCCCTTGTGTTGTCGGAACCGAAAAAGCAACTAAAATGCTAAGACAGAAACATTCCGTCCTTACTGTAAATGGGGCTAATGGCATTGTATACAAAGGTGCCCTCGCAACCGATAAACTAGCTACTATTGAATATGTCGAAAAACAAAAAGAGGAACAAGTAAAATTAATGAAAACAGCGACAAAGGTATTTGTTAATCTTGGCCAGAAAGAACTTGCAGAGGACGTTGCTAAAAAATATGTCGATGGTATTGGCTTGCTTAGAGCTGAGTTTATGATTGCTGAAATCGGAACACACCCAAGAAAAATAATTGCGGAAAAGAAACAAAAAGTGTTTATTGAAAAGCTAGCCGCTAGCATCGTAGTTTTCGCCGAAGCCTTTGACCCCCGACCAATAATCTACCGCACGACAGACTTCAAAAGTAATGAATATAAAAACCTAAAAGGAGGAGAAAAATACGAAGACACCGAGGAAAATCCTCTAATTGGTTATCGAGGTGCCTATCGCTACCTTGCTGATTCACAAGTTTTCGAGATGGAACTTGAAGCAATAAAACAGGTTCGAAATAAATATGGATTCATAAATCTTTGGTTAATGATCCCTTTTGTAAGAACCCTTTCTGAGATGGAGGCCGTGAAGAAGCTCGTTGTGGCGGCAGGATTGCATAGATCACCAAGTTTCAAGTTACTAATGATGGCTGAAATTCCTTCCAATGTAATTTTGGTAGATAAGTTCCTTGATCTAGGAATTGACGGGGTTTCTATCGGAAGTAACGATCTAACTATGCTCCTACTTGGACTTGATAGAGATAATGCCAAGGTCTCTTCTGAATTCAACGAACTCGATGAAGCTGTTTTGTGGAGCATAGAACATATTATTAAGGAATGCCGCAAAAGAAAACTTTATTCTGGAATTTGCGGGCAGGGACCTTCAGTTTACCCAGAATTAACTGAAAAATTAATCGAGTGGGGTATTTCATCTGTTTCAGTCTCACCTGACGCAATTGATAAAACCAGAGAAATTGTCTACGAAGCCGAGAAGAAACTTGTCTCGAAAAAATAATGAAGAGGGAAATTGAACGAAAGTTCCTGATCAAAAAAAATAAGCTCCCCCACTTACCTAAAGGTAAAACATTAATTACTGGTTATTTCTGTGAAAAACCAGAAATACGTGTAAGAACTGAAGGAAATCGCAGCTTTTTAACATTAAAAACCCCAGGGTTAGTTTCGAGAGACGAATTTGAGTATGAGATTTGCCTTCGCGAGGCCAGAAAAATATTACATCTCTCAAGCGCAAAAATAGAAAAAAATCGATCTTGCTTAAAAATTGATGGGCTTGTCTGGCAAATAGATCTGTACAAAGGTGCAAATAAAGGTTTGGCACTCGCAGAAGTCGAACTTCCTAAAGAAAATCATAAATTTAAAAAACCTCTGTGGGTAGAATTAGAGGTAACAGACGATCTCCGTTTTCGGAATTACAATCTTACTAAACACCCTTTTTCCAGTTGGCCAAAATAATAAATTTTTTGATTTTTTTTTACTTTGGCACCTTACGGTCCTTTCAAGTTGAAGGTGCTTTTATCGGAAAGGGTTGCTGAAACCGACCAACTCAGCCCATCATAAGAAACTACATAATTATATTCTTTATTATTAGCAGGATCAGTCGGAACTTTTGATAAGAAATCAGGCGAAAGTTCCTTTAAACTTTTTGGTATGGATTGGTTCTTCAAAAAGTAAGTTTTAAGTGCTGAATTAATAGAAAAAATATCGTTTTTTCTTTTCTGGTCTTCGGAAGATTGTAAATATGTTTTCTTTGATTGGCTATTACTTGTTGTGTTATTTACTTTTGCCACTTTCCGAACATTCAATTCTTGATCAATTACTAAAAAGGCGTACAAAAGGCCAGCGAGAGCTAGTGATATAACGATCAAAATTGCAAGAAGCTTAAGATCGACTGGCGAAGATGATGATTTTAAAGCAGGATTATCCATCTAAATTAATTATGGGCAACCTAGTAAAAAAAGTCAAAGATTTCTCTAAATTGAAACCTAAGGCTAAATTTGATATCATACTTCTTCAATGTACTTTACCTACGTGCTTTTAAGTTCAAAAGATGGTAAATTTTATATTGGATTTACAAAGGATTTAAAAGCACGGATTAAAGATCACAATAATGGATCGGTAAACTCGACTAGAAAAAGGAGACCGCTCAAACTTGTTTACTATGAGTGCTGCTTAAACGAAACAGACGCAGTCAAACGCGAAAAGTACTTCAAAACAGGATTTGGCAGAAGATACTTAAAGAACAGGATTACTAATTTTTTGAATGATGTGGTGGGTTCTTAAAGGGCCCGCCCGCAACGCCTAGCAAGCTAGACTTGCTTGGCGGGCTGGGGCCCGTAGCTCAATGGTAGAGCGACAGCCTTTTAAGCTGTGCGTTGAGAGTTCGAATCTCTCCGGGCTCACCAGTATTTGACAAACCAATGATTGTGATAGATGAAATTTGTCCTTTTTGCTCGAGAGAAATAAAGAAACGTGCTGTTGAAGAGGGCAGTTACTCCTTTGTGACTTTAAGTGATCCAAGACTTGCACCAGGCCATCTTTTAATTATTCCTAGTAGACATATTCGGATACTTTCGGATCTAAGGAACGAGGAGGTTGTAGAAATTTTTAAATTCCTATCAAAATATCAAAAGAAAATTTTAGATATGCTTTCCAAAGGAGTTGAAATCAGACAGAATTACAAACCTTACTTTAAAAACAGTAGAACTCACGTTAATCATCTCCATTTTCACTTAGTACCGAGAGAAGAAACTGACGAAATAGCAAAGAAGTTGGATACTAAGCGAAAGTCACTCTACAAGGAACTACAACTAGACGAAGCAGAAAGAATACTAGGAATACTAACCAATTAGTTTAAACCAAATGCAATTAATTATTGTTTATTAATGTTTGATAATTCAAACAATGAATCAAATAGACAAAGTAAAATTCGAACACACTCCTGTAATGCCTAAAGAGGTCTTAGAATTGCTTAGCCCAAAACCGGGTGGTGTTTACATGGATGCAACTATTGGTAGTGGTGGCCACGCTAAATTAATCTTAGAAAAAATTGGCGAAAAAGGAAGGTTAATTGGAATGGATCAAGATTCGCAAGCTTTGGAAGCAGCGAAAGAAAACCTGTCTTTTGCAGAAAACCAAGTAACCTTTGTTAAAGGTAACTTTCGTGATCTTGGAAAAATTTTTGATAATTTAAAAATCGAAAAGGTAGATGGGATCTTACTCGACTTAGGAGTTTCTAGTTACCAACTTACGAGTCCTTCCAGAGGTTTTAGTTCTAGCGAGAAAGAGGAAAACCTAAATGCTCGCCTTGATATGAGAATGGATCAAGAAAGCCCCTTTAGTGCCTTTGACGTTGTTAACAACTACCCAGAAGCTAAGTTGCGAGAGATATTTTTCCGATATGGGGAAGAGCCTTTTTCAACGAAAATTGCTCAACAAATAGTTAAGGAGCGTACTATCAAACCAATAGAAACAACAAATGACTTACTTTCAATAATAAGAACAGCAACACCACCAAAGTACCGATTTAGCCAACCGAAAGGGCAGTATGCAAGTAATGTCTTTAGAGCAATCAGAATGGAAGTAAACCAAGAGCTGCAAGCCCTAGAAGAAATGGTACCGCAAGCGATAAATAGATTAAATAGCGGTAGCAGACTAGTAGTAATCACTTTCCATTCCCTAGAGGATCGAATAGTTAAACATGCGTTTAGGGAAGCCACGCAACCAGCCAATTTTCGAGAGCAGCCAACAGTAAAACTTTTGACTAAGAAGCCTCTTTTTCCAACAAACGAAGAAACTTCTAGCAATCCAAGGTCTCAAAGCGCAAAAATACGAGCAATTGAAAAACTCTAATCACTTGGAAATCTTACTCAAAATAAATTTTGCCCTTTTATCTATCGGCATCACCGGAACTTTTATAACTTTATATCCAAACCTAGTGTAGGCCGTGTAAAGAAGTTGATGCAACTTTTTTGCCGTTTTCTCGTCCTCTATTCTTGCATAGTCTTTTTCATAAGGAAGGCTATCCAAAAAGAAAACGCCCTTATATTTCCTTTTAGAAGCATTTACAACTTCGGCTTCGTCCATATTACTAAGTCTATAGTAAGCAAGGCTGTCGGGAATTCCCCTATCGAAAAAGGTGATCTGCCCAGGCGGAATTTTTTCCTCGACGTCTACTTTCATGGCTAAGACTTTTCTTTGAAACCTTTTTTCGTTCCTCCTAACTTCCTCAACCGTTTTCCCTTTACTCATCTCTAGATCAACCAATTTCCTTGCCGCTTCTGAAACAGTCGAATAGCCAAGAAACGCGAGGTATTCTATTGTTTTAGTTTTTCCAGACCCCGGTCCACCAGTTACAACATACCAATTTGTGTCAACTAATTGCATAGGAATCCCTGAATTTAAAGATATTTTCTAATCTCCGAGAGAGCTTGGCGCATATTTGGAACTAAAATCTTAGATTTACTCAACTGCTCTAATTCGTCATAACTATACCAGGCAAAGCTAGGTATTTTTTTAGGCTCTAAGACGGATAGTTTGCCGGAAATTATATCGCAAAAATACATGTGAACTGAGAATTTCCCTTCAGGCGAGTTTGTGTTATAGGCACCAAAAAACTTTACTGGATCAACCTCTACTCCTAACTCTTCACTCACCTCTCTAACAACCGCATCCCTCCAGCCCTCTTCTGCTTTTTTCTTACCGCCAGGAGGTTCTATTCTTAAACCATTATGCTTTGTGTTGTGAACCAGCAACACCTTTTTATTTTTAATAATCAACCCTGCAACCATGTCTTTTTCCATAACAGTAAAACCATTATTTAATACTAGCTTTACAAAGTCAATTTTTAATATCCTTGCCCATAGTTATTATTTATGATACTCTAACTAGCAACCTAGAGAACCATAAGCCGCAGCTCCTGACACTAGGTTGAAGGGAGGTAGGATCAATGCTCTTTAACGTTTTTCTTGATCTTCTAGCAGTTCTGGCTGCGGCTGTAATTATCTTCATAATTGCTCTGGCAGCCTCCCTGCTTTGGACACCGTACCCAATCAAGGATAAAACGGCCGACTTCACGATGGACGAACCTGCCGGATTTTACCCTCACAATTGGATTGTAAGGCAGTTCGGGAAATGGGTGGCAATCGTATGCTTCGGAATACCGAACTGGGTATTCGGCCGTTTGGTGGTTGAGGGGTTGGAAAACCTCTCGGGTCTTGGGAATGGTGTGAGAGTAGTCCTTGCTTCCAACCACACCAGCCGCGCGGACACGGTAATGATCCAGCTATTTCTCTGGTTCAAGGGCTTCCGATCATTTGTAGAAAACCTAATCTACGTGATCGGATCAAAGTACTTCAACAGGGATAAGTTCCTCAGCAGAATGCTGCTATCTGCTGGCAGAATCAATATAGTTCCTCCAGACATGATCGAGGGACGGTCTCCCGAGGAGCAGCGAGTAATAGCCAGAATACTCAAGGAGTGCCTAAAGGCCCTCAAGGCACAGATCAATCAACACGGCTTGATGCTCTTTCCAGAAGGTGCAAGAGCCCTAGATGGCCAAATGAAACGAATCCAATCAGGCGCCGCCGGACTTATTCGGTGCGCCGATACAGTTGTACCAATCGGTATAAGAGCGGCGCAAAAGGGTGTGTGGTCTACATCCAAACCGCCTCGCTGGCCGTTGTTCGGAAGAGACGTAAAAGTGGTGATTGGACCACCACGTCCTGTAAACTGGCTGGACCAGGAGAGCCGAAGACTAGCCAGAGAATATGGCATCACCCCAAGTCAAGCCTTTGTTGATCTTGTAGGGAAGGCAATTGCCGAACTTGTTCCCGAACACGGCGGCATCTACAACCAGCACCTTGAGCAAATCTGGAAGCAAGATAGAGAAAGGAGGAATGAACCACAAGAAGGGTAGAAGTACAAAGCCTAGAATCAACTCAAAGCGAGGAAAGGAGATGTGGCAGTTGTTTCCTACGGAGCAGCTGCCACCTCACCTCTAACCAGTAACATTTTTAATTAATTCTTCCCTCAGGACCTTACCAGAATTATCTAGCTCAATTGCAGCCACATCGATCCGCTCGCTCTCTGGAAGATTTTGATTTTTTAATCTAAAAACTTCACCGACCTTTATAATTGATCTTAACTTACGGAATCCAACTGCCTCTTCAGGTAATCCAAAAACGCGGCCAATTCTTGTCTTTACCTCGACAAAAACAAGAGTTTCGCCATCAATTGCCACGATATCAATCTCGCCTAAACGGGTCTGGAAATTTGTTTGCAGTATTTTGTAACCTTTAGTTTTCAACAGTTCAGCCGCATACTGTTCGCCAACTTTTCCTAATTCCTTTTTCTCTTTACCCATTTTGATTAAATAAGCAACTCCGGAAAAACAGTCGGCACCAAATTAAAAGATTTCCGGTGTACGGGTGAAAATAAAAGTTGCCTTATTGCTTCTTGGTGGTCGGTAGTACCATAACCCTTGTGAGCTGCAAAATTGTACCCTGGATATTTTTGATCAAGTCCCGCCATTAAATTATCTCTGTAAACCTTAGCGATTATTGAGGCGGCAGCAATTGACGCACAAAGACGGTCCCCATGTTTCATGGCCGTTTGATTTGCTTTTTTCCAACCACGAATGTAAAAAGCATCAATCAGATAATGTTGCGGCTCTATATCTAGAGATTTGATAGCTGCCTTGAAAGCTTTTTGAGTTGCTTTCCCAATTCCCAACTTGTTAATCGAATCTAGCCCAATTACTCCAAGCCCAACCGTTGAGACTTCTTTGATTTTCTTAGCTATTTCTTCTCTTTCCGACTGGGTAACCATTTTTGAATCAAAAAGATTAAAGGATGGTTTAAAAAATTTAGGGAAAACTACTGCCGCGGCAACAACCGGCCCGGCCCAAGAACCTCTTCCCACCTCGTCGATGCCGGCTATAGCCTCAATACCTTTTTTCCAAAGCTCTCTTTCTAATTCGAAAGTAGCTTTAATTTTCATAAGGCCTATAAATACTTACCTGTTGCTTCTTTACCCGCAAGTCCTCTAATGTAAAATAACTTTGCTTTTTTCTGCTTCCGGCTTTTAATAACTTTTATTTTACTAATCGTAGGGGAGTTCAATGGCCATATCCGCTCTACACCAATCCCACCGCTTGCAATCTTTCTTACAGTAAAGGTCTTGGAGTCTCCTGTGCCACGAATAGAGATAATAGTGCCTTCAAAGCTTTGTATTCTTTCTTTCCCACCTTCTTTGACTTTGGCATCTACCCGAATCAAATCGCCAGGAGATATTTGTACTTCATCTTTATTTTCCATAAACTGCTCCGAGAGAAGATTCTATTGTTAAAAACCGATTTTGTCAATCGCTTTAAGAAAGAAAGACGGAATATAAAACAACAAAAATAATAGTGGAGACTATCAAATACTCCAAAACGTGACCCAATCTGAGGTTTTTTTCTTCCCAGTGGTGCCAAATCCCAAAAGTTAGGTAAAAGATAGAGAGAAAGCCGACGACCAAAGATTTATATAAAAAATCCTTCAGTTGCAGGAGCAAAAACAAGGAAAACACAAAAACTATAACAACCAAAAGATATTGCAAAAGATGCTCCCTATAGTATTTATGCCAATTAAAGTATAAGTCCTTTTCCATATAATAAGCAGACAACTAGAAGTATTAATAAAACTGACAAATGCGCAAATGAGTGGCTACCCACCCGCATCTGCCTTCTCCTATATAAAATGATCGAATCAATTAATAAAAACACTGAAATTATCAAAAGCAGGGCAAGTGTAACTTTCTGGCTAGAACTCGCGTTTTGAAACACTGATAAAATCGGTTGTCCCCCTTGCTGTGTAGACAAAGGAGTACTTTCACTGCCAACATTTCCTGCAACTGTTCTTGTCGCGCTTTTAGTGGATGAGGGAAACTGTAATTTTGCCTCTAGTTTCGACGGTGTTCCTTGAATTGAAGATTGGGCCGAGGTTCCCTGTTGACTGGGATTTGCAGAGGCTGAGGGCGCAGCAGAAGCTACTGGCCTACCAAAAAGTTGGACAACTAAAGTTGTTTCTCCCCCTTGCAAACTTCCATTTACAACAGCAACACCAATTTCCGTAAAACTTGCGTGTAAAATGTTTGCCCTATGCCCAGGACTTGCCATCCATGCTGTCACCACCCCACCAGAAGTCGAAAAATCACGAGCGAGGTTTTCTCCTGCTGTGGAATACTGGTAACCAACCAAATTGAAAAAGTACCAGGGGCTAGTGCCATCCGGAGCATAATGAGCCCAATAATTTTTAGCAAACATATCTCCGGCTTTAAAAGTCGCTGCTTTATCAAGGGAAGAATTTTCTGAAAGTTGAGGGAACCCCGCTTTACTCCGTTCAATATTTGTTAGACGGATTATTTCCGATCGAGAAATATTAGTAGCGTAGCCAAGTATTTTAACGCTACCTGATTGAAAATTAGCAACGCCTTGCCCAACAAGAAGAACGAGTAAAAAAACAGTTAAGCCACTACTCTGCAGCACATACGGCCTATGGTTATTTTTATGGTGAGGAATAAATATCTTTGTTAGTATTTCTTTTAAATTATTGATTTCTTTGGGCAAGGGAGCCATGTATAAATTATTATACTAAAGGCTGCAATTTGTAGCAAGGAAATTAGCCTTTTTCCCAGCAATCTGAAATATGAATATCTACTTTTACCGGAACCCTTTTGAGAAGCTTTTCGCCAGCTTCGATCATTTTATGTTCTATAATTTTCATAACCTCACTTGTTGAATCATCCCTAGCCTCAACAACAATTTCATCGTGAACGGTATGAATGAGATGCGCGTCAAGATTTCTTTTTTCCAACTCTCTGTGAATATAAACTAGGGCGTGCTTGGTAATATCAGCACTTGTTCCTTGTATTGGTGTATTTTTACCCTGTCTTTCGATTGACGAAATAAGCTTATCATAATCAGGGTGGTTCCTTTCTGGAATTATAAAAACTCTTTTTCGGCCTCCAAGTGTCCGGACCGAACCATAACGAACAGCCTGCCTACCAACTACATCAAGCCATCTTTTAACTTTTTTGTAGCTAGAAAAATAAACGTCTAACAATTTCCTACTTTCTTCAACGGACAGTCCAATTTGATTTGCCAAAGAAGCAGGTCCCCTACCATACATCAGGCCAAAGTTAATTGATTTTGCTTGAAAACGTTTATCTTTATCAACTTTTTCCAATGGGACTCTAAACATCTGGCTGGCAGTCAAGGAGTGAAGGTCTAAATCCTTTTCAAATGCCTCTAGAAAAGCATTATCCTCGGAAACCTCTGCCATGATTCGAAGTTCAATCTGAGAATAATCTGCCGTTATCAATTTGTATCCTTTTTTTGCCACAAAACAGCTTCTAAATCCACTGTCGGCTGGTATTTGCTGAAGATTAGGATTATTACAAGCAAATCTACCCGTATCTGCTCCAATTTGAATAAAATCAGGATGGAGCCTGCCAGTAATTGGATTTATCTTATCCAAAATGGTTTGACCAAAGGCCGTAATCATTTTTTCATAACCACGATATTCAAGAAGTTTTTTTGCAAGTTCGTGAGTTGATTTTTGTAGCGTACTCTCCGCTGTATTTTCTAGATTTTCTCCCAATTTCTTAAAGATTTCCAAGAGTTGGATAGGACTATCAAGGTTTACTGTATCACTGACGTTACCAAAAAGATCTACCTGGGAGTACGGAGATAGGTGCCTAATTTGATCTTGAATTTCCTTATTTATTTGGTCTCTTTTTATCTTCAATTCTTTTATATGTTCTGACCATTTTTCTTTATCTATCAGGGAGCCGTATAGTTCCATTTCTGAAACAACTGGAACTACTGCAAACTCTAGCTTTGCTGTTTCTATTAGCTCATCGTCCTTCAGTTGCTTATACTGTTTGCTAAAAATTTCAAGTAAAACCTGGACATCCCGTGCAGCGTAATCTAACTGTCCCTTCGAAAAATTACCTCTCAATGCAGGGTTGGAAAGATCAGAGAAAGTGTCTCTTATAGTCTTATCTATCTGCATATTTAGGTATTTAGCCGCCAAGGTCTTTAGGGAAATCTCTCGGGAAACTCCACAAGTAAGTATCCTTTCCGCCAGCATAGTATCAAATAAATTTCCCAATTTAATATTCGCTTTTACCCTTAGTAGTTCATAATCGAATTTTGAGTTCTGGGCTATTTTTAGAGGCCGCTCTCCTTCAAGCAAATTTTTTAGCGGCGAGATATCTACCTTCGTACAGTCTATTACATATGTCTTATCTTTTACCGCTATTTGTAACAAAAGAAGCCTAGCTTTGTAGGGATCAAGATCGCTTCCTTCCGTATCGAGAGCAATGATTGGTTCACTCTCTAACTCCGGGATAATTTTTTGAAGATCTCCATCTTTCTGAACAAATGTATATTTAACTTCCACTTTGGTTTCCATAAATTTTCTTCCTCACCAAAGTTTCTGCTGTCTTTGGATTGGCTTGACCTTTGGTCTTACTCATTATTTGTCCAACTAGGAACCCAATTGAAGCTTCTTTTCCGTTTTTAAAATCCTTAACAGCTTTCTGATTTTCCCGAATTATTTCCTCGACCACAGATTCCAAATCCTCACTTTTTGAAAGCTGAGCCAAATTTTCTTCATTTACAATTCGGGATGGCAAATTTCCTGTTTCAAACATACGAACTAAAACCCTCCTAGCCGTAGTTTGATTTATTTCACCCTTATCTAAAATTGTTAAAAGCTCAATTAAACCTGCCGGTTCTATAGGTACCCCATTAATAATTAAATTTTTATCGTGAATGATTCTTAATAATTCTTCGACAACCCAATTGGCAAGAATTTTTGATTTTTCTTTTGAGTACAAAGACAGTGCTTTTTCATACCATTGAGCAACATTACTATCCTCAGTCAAAATACGAACATATTTTTTATCCAGAGAATATTCTTCCTCGAATCTTTTGCTCTTTTCGGCCGGCAATTCGGGTAGGGAGTTTTTTAAAGCTTCAATTTGGGCCTGTTCAAAAACTAAAGGTGGTAAGTCTGGTTCTGGAAAATATCTATAATCGGGGCTGGTTTCCTTTGTTCGCTGAGAAACTGTAACGTTTTTTGACTCCACCCAACCTCTCGTCTCTTGAATAATTTTCCCACCAGACTCTAGAATCTCTACTTGTCGTCCTATTTCATAAGCAAGGGCCTTTTCTAGAAATCTAAAGGAGTTAATGTTCTTTATTTCAACCTTATTCCCAAGTTTGGTAGCACCTCTAGGACGTATAGAAACATTGGCATCAAATCTCATCCCAGCCTTCTCCATGTCTGCATTAGAAACTTCTAAGTATCGTGCAATTTGGTGAATTAATTTTGAAAAGGAACGTGCTTCCTCAGGGCTTTCTATATCTGGCTCAGTAACTATTTCCATTAGTGGGACACCAGAACGGTTAAAATCTATAAGGCTTACTTTTTCCCCATTTACATTTGCGTGTATGAGTTTTCCTGTATCTTCCTCAAGATGAACTCTAGTTATTCCGATTTTTTTACCATCCAACTCTAGCCAGCCTTGTTCTCCAATTGGTAAGTCGAATTGAGATATCTGGTAACCTTTTGGTAAATCGGGATAAAAGTAATTCTTTCGATCAAACTTGCTCTGTTTGTTAATGCGGCAATTCAAAGCTAGTGCAAACCGAGTCACAGACTCAATAGCTTTTTCATTTGCCACAGGGAGTGCTCCAGGCAGTCCTAAACAAACTGGGCAAACATGGCTGTTTGGTTGTGCCCCAAAATACTCAGCGGAATTGGTGCAAAACATTTTTGAAGCAGTTTTTAGTTGTACATGAACCTCTAACCCAATTGTTGTTAAATAGGTTCTCATAAGCCGCCGATTATCTCCAACGCTTTTTTGAAATAATCCAAGATGTTTTTGGCTTCTATACTTGGTAGGTCAAAGCCGACTTTGTGAACCAGCTCATTTCTAATTTTGTGTGCATACCAAAGATTCTCGTAATCTTGCTTATCTGAGATAAAAAGCTCTTTCGCTTGTTTCAATCTTTCAACAGAAACTCCAACCGAAGGATAAATACAACTTAAAGCAAAATCTACCAGTTTATCAGCTTCAATCACCGCTTCCTTGAAGGCTGATGGTTTTCCTGTAATTTTTAATTCCTCTATAACCTTCCATCTGTCTAAAATTTTCTGCCTATCAACCGAATTAACAGCCGACCTATAAGATCTACCCACCGCCGATTTATTAAAATTAAATAATTTACTTAAAAAACTCATAATTTAGGTTTATCATTGAAAGGATAATTTTTTTCGTAAGCAAAGGCTGTATTTAAAATCTTACCTTCCTGCCAATGATCTCCAATTATTTGTAAGCCTACTGGTAACCCGTCAACCAACCCACACGGAATTGAGATTGCTGGCACTCCGGCAAGATTTACAGGGACAGTTAAAATATCGGCTAGATACATTTGCAGTGGGTCGTCAGCTCTTTCACCGATTTTAAAAGGCAAAACAGGAGACGTCGGGCCAGCAATAACATCCACCTTTTCAAAAGCACTCTTAAATTCTTCGCGGATCAAGGTTCTTACTTTTGCTGCCTTTAGATAATAGGCGTCGTAGTAACCTGACGACAGTGCGTATGTACCGAGCATTATTCTTCTTTTTACCTCAGGCCCAAATTCGCCTCGTTCTTTCCCAAAACGAATTCCATCAAACCGCGCCATATTTGCTGAAACTTCACTTGGCATAATCAAATAGTAAACCGCAATTGCTTCCTTCAAGCGGGGTAGTGATAAATCGATTAACTTTGCACCTATTTTTTCTAGTTGGGTAAAGGCTCTTTTGATTGTCTCCTTTACTTTAATATCAACACCCTCGCTTAAAAATTCTTTCGGCACTCCAATTTTTAACCCTTTTAGGTCGTCTTTGAGAAACTTTTCGTAATCTGGTACTTCTTTTTCTACAGAATTGGAATCACGGCTATCATAACCGGAAATTTCTTTAAGGGCTAATGCGGCATCCTCAGCATTCTTTGTAATTACTCCTATTTGATCAAGAGAAGAAGCCATAGCAATTAAACCGTAGCGGCTAATTCTACCGTAGGTTGGTTTTAATCCAACTACACCACACAAACTTGAAGGCTGCCTTACACTACCGCCGGTATCTGCGCCAATTGAATAAATAGCTAGATCGGCGGCAATTGCAGCAGCAGAACCACCGCTACTTCCACCTGGAACGCAAGATAAATCCCAAGGATTCTTTGTAACTTGGTAAGCAGAATTTTCAGTACTAGCTCCCATACCAAACTCATCCAAATTAGTCTTGCCCACTAATACCGCAGACTGTCCTTCAAGCTTTTCGTAAACAGTAGCGGAGTACGGGGGAATGAAATCAGAAAGTATTTTGGAGCCGGCCGTAGTTTTAATATCTTTGGTAACAATAATATCTTTAAGGGCAAAAGGAATACCGGTTAAGTAACTTAAGATTTGATTTTCAGAAATAAGTTTATCAGCTTTTTCTGCTTGTTTAAAAGCGATGCTCTCAGTGACTAAAAGAAATGAGCCAATCTTCGGGTCTATTTTTTTTATTCTGTCTAAAACAGACGTCGTAAGTTCTTTAGAAGAAAATTCTTTAGTTTTTAAACCTTCAGCAGCTTGCTTTAGTGTTAGTTTGAAGAGATCGTTCATGATTAGCTGGGTTCTAGAATGGCCTTTACTTTAAAAAATCCATTATGTTTACTTTTAGCATTTTGCAGAGCTTCGTCAGAGCTTAATCTTTGCTCTGTTTCATCTTTTCGCAGTTTGTTTGAAACTCCTGTTACATGCGCTGTCGGTTCTATTTTTTCCGTATTTACTTTTTCCAAAAGTGACATGTTAAATTCAATCACTTCAGAAACTTGGGAGGTGAATTTTTCTAGCTGACTTTCTGTCAAGGGTATGTTGGCTAATTTTGCAACATATCTTGCGTCTTCCAAACTAATTTTTTTCCTCATGGCATTTCCATTCCTTTCAAAGCAGCTACTCTTTCCTCCACCGGGGGGTGTGTACTAAACAGTTTCACTAGCCAATTTGTTGATTGTTTTCCTTTAAATGGATTTGAAATATAGAGATGTGCAGTCGCCGTATTAGCTCCCTTTAAAGTGTTTGGGTCTGCAGATATCTTCACTAAGGCAGACGCTAATCCTTCAGGATAACGAGTTAGAAGCGCGCCAGAAGAGTCAGCTAAAAATTCCCGCCTTCGGGATACCGCTAATTTTATCAAATTCGCAGCAATTGGAGCAAAAATCGCGGCTACAATTCCTAAAACCAAAAAAATGGCACCCCCGCTGTTTCTATTGTCGGCACTACGCCCCCACCACATAGATCTAAAGAAAAAATCTGCTAAAACAGCTAATAATCCAACTAAAACAACCACAATACTCATAAGTCTTGTATCATAATTTTTTACATGGGAAAGCTCATGGGCAATAACACCTTCAAGCTCAAGTTTTTCCAAGCGATTAAGTAATCCAGTAGTAACCGCTATCACTGAATGTTTCGGATCTCTACCTGTAGCAAACGCATTTGGAGCGGGATCATCAATTATATAAACCTTTGGGGTAGGCAGACCATCGGCAATACAAAGATTCTCAACTGCTCTATAAACCTCCGGATTATCCTTTTTTTGTATTTCCTTTGCGCCTGCTAGCCCTAAAACTAACTTGTCCGACCAATAGTAAGAAGCTAAATTAATTAATCCGGAAACAACTAAAAATATTCCAACAAAACTTAAAGCCCCTACACCTTGATAACCCAAAGCTCTCACTAAAATGTAGGCCACTACTACAATAAAAAAACTAAAACCTACCATTAATAGGAGTGTTCTACGCCGATTAGCGTCTATTTGATTGTAAGTGGTTGCCACCATAATCCTGCCTAAACAATCTTTAAAAAACCACCTTTGACCAAATCTGCTTTAATTTCTCTTTATTCTATTCGAATTTGACATTGACAGGCTTGCGCTCAGCTTCTTCAGCCTCAAAAAACTCAGCCGGTTTAAAGCTCAACATCCCAGCTATCAAGACATTTGGGAACACTTGAATCTTAGTATTATAATCCAAAACGTTTGAATTATAGAATTGTCTTGAAGCAGCTACCTTTGTTTCAGTATCAGATAGTTCCTCTTGTAATTGTTTGAAGTTTTCGCTTGCTCTCAATGTTGGGTAGTTTTCTGCGACTGCGAAGAGAGACTTCAATGCTCCAGTAAGCATATTATCCGCAGAAGCAGCCGCTTTTGCACCAGTAGCTCCCAAAAGAGCGCTTCTCGCCTGTGTCACGTTCTCAAAGACCTCTCGCTCATGTTTAGCGTAACCTTTAACAGTTTCTACAAGATTAGGAATCAGATCTGTTCTTCTTTTTAGCTGTACGTCAATTCCGCTCCAAGATTCGTTAACTCTAAGTCGGCTAGTAATTAAACCGTTATAAAGAGCAAAAATATAGAGCACAATCGCCAAAATAATAACGATTGCTATAATAATTGGCAGACTCAAATGCTGTCACCTCCCCTCAAGGTTTTAATCGAATTTAAGTATATCTCGTAGCTTCTCGAACGGCAAGGTATTAACTACGTCTTTTGGTTCTAACCAACCTCTTCTAGCCACTGAAATTCCATATTCCATCAAATTTAACTGATCCGTATGGTGCGCATCAGTACAAATTGTAAACCGAACCCCAAAACGCTTAGCTTCCCTAACTAACGTGTCTGGAAGGTCCAATCTATTTGGATATGCGTCAATTTCAATCAATGTACCAGTCCTTGCTGCTACCTTGAAAATTTGCTCCCAATCAGCTTCAATACCTTCTCGCTCTAATAAAAGTCTTCCGGTTGGATGAGCGAATATGTCAACGTTAGGGTTCTCCAAAGCCTTAATTATTCTCTTCGTCATCAAGTCCTTTTCCTGCCTAAAGCTAGTGTGTATAGAAACCAAAATTAACTCGTGTCTTTCTAGTATCTCATCTGCTATTTGTAATGTTGCATCAACATTTATATTTACTTCGAGTCCATAAATTACTCTAATTTTATCTTGTGAGTAATTAAATTGTTCTATGTCTTTTATCCTCTGCTCAAACTTAAGGCTCGGGTAACTATGATCTGTTAGGGCAATGTACTCTCTACCCAGTTGCGCTGCAGCCTCTGCCATTTCCGAAATAGTATTTTGCCCATCACTCCAGGAAGAATGGGTATGTAAATCTCCTTTGATGTCTTTTAAGTCGATTAATCTTGGAATTTTATTTTCGAGTGCTGCCTCAATCTCCCCAGTATCTTCGCGGATTTCTGGTATTGGTGTTTCCATGCCTAAAAGCTTGTATATTCCCTCCTCTTTTTCAAATTCGAGGCTCTTTCCACTTTTAATTTCTTTTACACCATACTCTGATATTGAGTAGCCCTTTTCTTTTGCTAAGGAACGGAGATGAATATTGTGGCTTTTCGAGCCTGTAAAGTGTTGCAGAAGAGAACCATAGTGATTTGGTGGTTGTACCATAAGGTCAGCATGGATGCCACTTCCATGCAGAATAGTAGCTGTTGTGTCACCCTTCTCAATTACTTCGTGAATACCTGGGTATTTTACGAAATGGTTTAAGACACCTTTTGGATTTCTTGTAGCAGCAGCAATATCGATGTCGCCAACAGTTGATAATCTCCGCCTAAGACTGCCTAGAGGATCTGCGTAAACAACGTCTTTATTTTGCTTCAAGTAATTAACTACATCTTTTGCTATTTCTCCGGCTATTGGAAGCAAGTAGCGATCGCTTTTTCGATTGAACTCTTCTATTCCTCGCAAAATATTATCAAGGGTTTTTTGACCAAAGTCATGCTTGAGTAACCAACCACTCTTAATTCTTTCCTCGAGATCTTTTATGCTCACAACCCCGCTATTTGCTATTTTAACTGCGGTTTTTGGGCCGACACCTGGGATTTTGAGGAATCGGAACATATCTTCTGGCACTTGTCTGAAAACGGATTCGAAGTGGCGAACTTTACCTGTTGTAAGATACTCATCTAAGTAATTTGCTATGTGAGTACCAATACCCGGAATCTGATCGAGTTTCCCTTGTTCCCATAGAGTCTTGATATCAGAAGCTGTATTTTCTATAGCATCTGAAGCAGTATCGTAGGCACGTATTTGAAAATAGTTGAGTCCTTTAACTTGGTATGCAGCTGAAACATTTCGCAATAACGCTGCTACTTCCTTGTTTGTAAATTTATTTTCCATTTCTAGAAAATTTTACCTGATTTTTTCCCAAACGAAAAGCCCCGCTACTACTGCATCTCTGCAACAGAGCGGGGCTCCTCCCTCGATCTTCCGATTCCTTCACTTGCAAATTGCTTCTGCAATCTTAAGGATCTGGAGTTCGCCGAAGTGCTCACGCACTCTTCTAGCTAGTTCCAGAGTGAAGGCTTTATAGGCAGTAGTGTACTCCTCACCCTTGGTACGCATCCATGGCCATCCATCGAGGAGATTACTGACCTTGTCGTACAGCTTGAGGAGCCAGATCCACTCAGGCTTTCCCCAAACCAATCGCCTCTCCTCCGCGAAGTCTGTGAAGGTCATCTGCTCAACGCCTTCCTTCACAAGCGGACGCACCCAGTCGGGAAGCTCCGCTGTAGTATCTTCCAGAACGTCGTGGAACGCAAGAACATGCGCGCCAAGGATTCTCACTTGAAAGGGCAAGTTTGGCTCTTGGAGGACAGTCATTGCGCCCCAAAGAGGGTGCACGTAGTAAGGCGTTCTGCCGTCGTGCCTCCGCAGTGCTTTGTCCGGTCTCCTAGGAGATTCCGAGTGGGCGGTGATGGCAAAGGACAAAGCCAAAGGCAGTTGCTCGGTAAGGAGCTCAAGCGCCTCTTCGCTCAAAGGCTTCAAGCATCTCCTCCTTGATCCTCCGTGCCCCTGCCGCCGGACCATCAGGGTATTTGCGGATTGGGCTGCCGACGATCAGGATCTTCGATCCACCGAGGACCGCTTCCGCCGGCGTTGCCGACGACTCTTGGTCATTCGCCTTCTTCTCGGACCAATCTGATCTGATGGCAGGGGTCGCTTTGATGGTATCGATGTCCTCGACTGCGGAAAGCGTTGTCGGAGGAAGAATCAATCCGTCGAGGCTTTGAACCATTGCGATCTCGGAGAGAAAGCGGACTGAGTCCGGCAGCGATCGCCGGAACACCAGCTGACAGTAGGCCTCTCCAAAATGGGTTGGGACAGTTAGTCCCAAAAGGCCTGTTTCAGTCCCGACAAGAGCATCAACAGGACCCTTGAGAAGCCTTTCAGCCAGAGCGTAGGCGTTGATGAATGAGGCGCCAAGCTTGGCAGCGGATGTAGCCCTTTCCCCCATGGTTCTTGCGCCCTTGAGCATCTTCATGTCGACCCAAAATGGGAGCCTGAACTGAAGGAAAGGCTCAACACAGGCTCTAAGTCCCGCGTCGTCCACGGAGTCATCGTTGATCTTCAGCATATCGACTTCGCCTGCCGCCTGCTCAGCTAGCTTCAGGTTGCCCTCAAGCGAGCCTTCATCAAGAGCGAGGCAGAGAATAGGTCTACTGAGATCGACGTTGAACCTAACCATGATGCTCCTCCTCTTTTTGCTGAAGTGTCCTGATGATCGCCTCCTGATTCCTCGCCGCCCAATCGTCAGGACTTTCGAGGTAGGAAAGATAATCGTCGATGACGGGGCCTGGCCACTTCCCCACATCCCTTGCGTAAGCCAAAAGCTCGGGAAGTGTTACCAGACTTATCTGTGTCAGATTAATCGCCTCCCTTTGAATCTTCGCCGCCGAGTTGGCGTAATCTAGAATGGTAATCGCATGCGTGCACCTGAAACCTGACGCCCTGAGAGTGAGAGCGGCGTTACAGGTTGTCTGGGCATTGTTGACCAGCTCCTCGACGTCCCCGAAGTTCATGCCCTCCTTTATGAAGGGTGTGTTGTCCACCCCTACCAACATCTCTCGGGAACCGTGCTCTTTTCGCATCTCCCTAGCGTAGAAGTAGTAGACGGGGCCACCGTAGAGATGTGAGAGGTAGAGCTTTAGGACGAATCCTGGAATCATCCCTCCCGAGACATTTCCGCAGATTCCGTCCAACCGCACACGGGCGTCAACCACTCGGAGAGCGAGCTGATTGATCAGGCTGAAGAATGTGTGTTCCTGGCTGACAAGCGCCTTGATGAGAATGTAGCCAGGACCAAAACGGGGAGTCCCTTCAAGGATCGGCCCGTGGGGCCCTGGAACCAGAGTAGCCTTGTTAGCGCTGTACTCAAATGGAAGCTCTCCCGCATTGATGTCGCGAAGAGCCACCTGCCCTGAGTGGAGAATTAGCTCGCACATCTCCCGCGTGCCAAGCCTGTCCCTTGTGAAAGGAAGTGTTAGTTCTGACATCTCTTTTTCCTCCTTGGAATATGAAAATGGTGGGTGCTTTTATGATTCTCTATACTTTCAACCTAGTTGCTTGTCGCTAGTATAAAAAACAAACTATGAGATGTCAACGTAATAACTAAGAATTGAGAATTGGAAAAAGTGGCGGGTCCGACCGGATTCGAACCGGCGATCTCCTCTTCGACAGAGAGGCATGTTAACCGCTACACCACGGACCCATTTAGTCCAAATAGTTTACCAAATAAACTTATCCTGGTCAACGTTCCTGAACCAAAATGAGCTAGAAAGCTTCTGTTTGTACCTGTTGACTAGCCTATTGCCCACTGCTATAGTATTTTTCTAATTGGTGAGAGACGAAACTGCCAAATCAAGAGGGACGAAATTCTTCTCATAATTTATAATTTTGGAGGTAATTTATGGCTCGAAGAGGTAGAAAACCTAAGGTTAACTTTTGGCAGTCTTCCCGTTCAACTATAATTTCGGGAATTATCGCGATTGTTGTCATAATCGGTCTTTTTGTTATTTTCAACGCCCTACCAGCTACGCAGCCGGCAAAGCAGACTGAAAGTACGAAGACAGAACAATCAAACGATCAGTCAACCGAAAAATCAACCGCCAAAGAAACGCCAAAGCAGGATACGTCAAAACAAACAACAACCAAGTTGCCAGCAAAGCACACAGTTGTGGCTGGTGATAGTCTTTGGGATATTTCAACCAAATATTACGAGGATGGGTACAAATGGGTTTTGATAGCAACTGAAAATAAAATAGCAAACCCTAACCTTATCAATCCAAACCAGGTATTGAATATTCCAAAAGCAGATACAAAGGTGCGAGAATACACTGTTGCGTCTGGCGATTGTCTTTGGAGCATTGCGGAAAAGTTCTACGGAAACGGATTTGATTGGACTAAGATACGTGATATGAATCCCGGAAAAATTGGTATATTATCGAACGGTGAACCACTTATAACTCCAGGGCAAACCTTAGTCGTCCCGTGACAAAAACCCGCTAATAAAGTATAATTTTTAGGCTCATGTTTCTTGGGTAGAATTCACGCGGCGGTAGTTCAGCGGTAGAATGTCTCCTTCCCAAGGAGAAGGTCGCCGGTTCAAATCCGGTCCGCCGCTCCAAAATGGAAGGGTTCGTAGCCCACGAAGTGGTCGCAGAACGCTTTAGCGTTCTAATCCCTTCACCTGCTCCATTTAATAGCCAGGCTTGTGGTAAGCGAAGTCGAACCATCAACCGCTCCAGCTTTTTTGACTTATAAAAATTTTGTGTTATTCTAAATTTATGGACGGTGAAATCCCTTCAATGGGTGAATCAGAAGCCCAGGAAATAGAATCTCAAGAAGAGGCTGAAGCTAGGGAAAGCGAAGTAAAACCAATGACATTAGATATTCCGCGCGTGGAAGAATCTGCTTCTCGAGAAAAAGGCCCATACCAAATGGATGTTGTAGAGAAAGAGCCAGGAGTTTTTCGAGTTCTTAGAGAAACGCTGACCAACGAAGAACAGCCAGATTTTGCCTTCAGTAAGTGGGATGATGATGTAGAAGATCTGGACGCTAAAGCAGGTGATTTTAGAAGCGATATATCACAACTTTCTGGGATGTCTAATCATTTGAGAATGGGGGAGGTAGATCTCACTCCTCGGGAATATCATGCTCCATCGATTGACTTGTTAAAAGAAGCCTTAACACACGTGGAGTTTGGAACTTTCGACCCCGGAGACATTTAATCCTTTTCACCCAAACTGTCCCTATTTTATTTTGAAAAATTATGTATAATACAGGTGTCGAAAATTGTATTTGAACTCTCGATCTATCAACCTGCTAATGTAGCTCAGTGGTAGAGCGCCTCTTTCGCCCGCCTGCCTTGACGGGCCCATGTAGCTCAACGGAAGAGCAGGCGCTTCGTAAGCGCCAGGTTGTCGGTTCAAATCCGACCATGGGCTCCAAGGATGTCGGGCAGGTAAAGAGTGGGTCGTCGGTTCAAATCCGACCATCGGCTCCAAGGAAATGAAAAGAAAAATCCGTGCGGGAGTGCCAGCTTACACTTACCGTCAATTCAATCAGGAAAATAAACAGATCTACCGCCGATTAGCAATAATTATTGGTATAACGGCCGTTTTAATTTTGGTAATTTGGTTTTGGGGAATTACTTTTGTCCAAATAATAGGCGGCTTAAACAGTAAAGACGCTGAAGAGTCCACCGATCTTAATATTCCTTTAACCAAACCTACTTTTTCTTCCCTACCTGAATTCACCAACAAAGAAAAGATTACAATCTCAGGTTCAACTACCGCCGGGGTAAATGTATTACTTTATTTGAACGGAACTGAAACTGGAAAAACAGTTACGGACAACGCTGGAAAATTCGCCTTTACTGACGTCTCTCTTAACGAGGGCCTTAATTTTATAAAAATAGCTGCCTCCGACAAATCTGGAGAGACCCAAGAGGAAAGAGCAACTATAACCTTAGACAAAACAGAACCAGCTTTAACAGTTTCAGAACCAGTAAATGGGCAAGTATTTGGAAAAGAAACCAAAAATGTAACGATAAAAGGAACAACTGAACCCGATACAACAGTTTTCATAAACTCAATTCAAACCCCAATTTATCAAAACAACAGTTTTTCTTATGTCTTGTCTGTTTCAGCTGGAGAAACAAAAATTGAAGTTAGAGCTAAAGATAAAGCGGGAAATACAAAGACTACCAATTTAACAGTGGTTGTCAAAAGCTAGCCCTTATAAACATTATCAAACCAACCCACCATCGCTAGAAATACCCAAAACTGTACACTTAAATCGTTTTTAAAGTACGGAACATCCACTAAACCGTGAATGAATATATAGACAATCACCGAAAATAAACCAAAAGCTAAGAAGCTGCGGGGGACTTTACTTATCACCTCAACGTATTTAAATGTAATCCAAAGGAAAGCAGCCAACCCAAAAAGCCCAAGTTCGGCCCAGAAATTCAAAAAGATATTATGAGGATACTGATAATGAAATGGCTCGCAGGTAGCATAACGTGGGTAAACCGCCGGGAAACCAGAAAGGCCAATTCCAGTAATTGCCTTCTCGCTTACTATTCTCTTAGTTCCTTGCCACATACACAAACGTGAAATATAGCTATTCCTCACCTCTTGACTACTCTCAGCAACAATTTTATCTATATTGATAAAATAAAAAAAACAGCCTGCCAAAAAAGCCACTATCCCAAGAAAAAAAGTTATTTTAAGTAGGTTCTTAATCTTTTTTGTTACTTTTGAATAAACAGCCAAAGAGAAGAAAAATAAAACCGAAAAAAGTAAGCCCCAAAGTGCTCCTCTACTACCGCTCAAATATATAGTCAGCAAAAACGAGATTAGACATGCGCTAAGAAAAGAAATTAAAACAACCTTCTGAAGACCATATTTTCTGCTTTTAAATGTTCCGGCTAAAAATCCGCTAGTCAATAAAAAAAGCGGGCCTAGGTATAAACCAAGGCTATTTGGCGTGTTATAAACGCTTGTAACCCTTTCAATTCTAGTTAAACTCAAACTAAAGTGAGGCACATCCGCTATTACTTGCCATATCGCTATAGCAGAAACCCATAGGCCTGAGAAAATCATAGGTAAAATAAGCCAATTAAGTGATTTTTTACGTGAAGCAAGGTCGGTAATTACAATAAAAAGCAAGGCCGGCTCGATAAAGTAGGCTTTCCAAATACCTGCGGCAGACCTAATATCTGGCGAAATAAACAAGGAAATGGTAGCAAGAATTAAAAATACCACTAGGGGCCAAAAAAATGGTCTTCTAAGGCTTTCATAAAGGCTACAAGAGACTTTTTCCCCTTTTTTAGCTAGATATACCTTCCACACAACCCAGGCGGCAAAAGTAATCAAAATCAAAACCTCCAACAATGTAAATGGTACCGAAGAAGAACACCAGGAAAAATTTTTACAACGAATTACATAAAGCGGAAGGAAAATCAAAGTTACGGCTACCAAAATTTGTAATATTTTCATGTCTTTATCTTCTTAATTTCCAGCCACAAAACCCCAAAACTTAACAGTAGGATCAAACCCTCACTTACAACAGTAATTACAGCCGCGGCATTGTAACCAAACGAAGGTACGAAAAACAAATTCGCAACTAAATTAAGTGCGGCCACAAACCCATAAATAAACATCATCTCCTTTTCCTTATTTATTGAAATTGCTAGCCACAAAGATACAGGGGTAATAAAAAACAAGGGCAATCCGATCAACAGAACCCGAAGTGTTGGAACACTTTGAGAGAACTTTTCGAGACCTGGGATATTAAAAACCCAAGGTGATAACACCCAACCAGAAACCAAACCAAGAAACCCAATTATCAGTAGCAAAATGCCTAATTTTTTTGAAAAGTTAAGTAGCTTTTCTTCCCCTTCTTCTTTTTTTTGAATCATTAGGGGATAGCCTACATTCATAATAAATGTTGGTAAAGCTACACCAAACTCGAAAATTTTGTAGGCCAGCCCGTATATCCCAGCGGCAGTCTGGCCCTCTAATCCTAAACTTGCTTTATAGTGGGCCAAGAAAACTATCTGCTTATCAATTTGTGCATTAAATTGACTAAAAATTGCCAAGGCCCCAATTGGGATGGCTGGAATAATTATTTTTTTCCAGAAAATCCAATCGAATGAAATTTCGAGGTCTCCAATCTGAAACCGAGCTAAGTATAAAGCTACAATAGTACGGACGGCACTTCCCGTAACTAAAGCTAAAATCACTAAAAGAATGTTGCTAAAATTTACAACTGCTATATAAACAAAAACCAAGTTGGCAACCGCCCCAAAAGTATCTGCAATCAAAGCTTGGTCGTAACGGATTTTAGCCTGGAAGACGGCTAAAGCAGTTGCAGCAAGAGACTGCGTAACAATAAGAAGTAGTCCAATTATTATCCCCAGCTTTGCCAACCCCGAGTAATCTGTAAATGACAGCGTAGCGACCGCAATAAAAACAACAAGAACTGAGGTTACAATCCGAAGCCCTAGCAAATTTTTGAAATAACTTTTCTGCTTCTCGGAATCTAACCCAACCTCCCTAACAAATATTGCATTGAATCCAAAATCAGTGAACACATAAAATAGTGAAACAAAGCTCAAAATTGCAGTGTAAATACCATAATTACCAACTGAAAACTTGCTTGCTATTAAATAAGTTATGCCTGCAGCAGAAACTGCTGTTATAAATCTGCCGGCAAACTGAACCGTTGTATTGTAGGCAAGTTTAAAAGGAATATTCATAACAATGGTGGGCCCGGATGGATTTGAACCATCGGCCTTTCGGATGTGAACCGAACGCTCTAACCACTGAGCTACGGGCCCAAAGCAAAACAATTTTACGACAACTTCCAATCGACGTAAAATAACGGCTCCGACGATATTTTAGCAAAACGACTCTTGCGTAGCAATTTATTTTATAGGTATACTTAAACTGCTGGTTTTAAAAACCCAGTTTTTAGTTATGGGAGAAAAAACATCCATTTTGGCTATTTTCATAGATATAATTGAAACCGTAGTTGTCGCTGCCGCAATATTTGTAGTTTTGTACATCTTCCTTATCCAACCCCATGAAGTAAAAGGTGCTAGTATGGAGCCTAATTTTTATGATGGTCAGTATATTCTAACTGATAAAATAACTTACAGATTTAATAAACCCCAGAGAGGTGATGTGATAGTTTTTAAATCGCCAACGAACCCTGATGTTGACTTTATAAAACGGATCATAGGGCTACCCGGAGAAAAAGTCGAAATTAGAAATGATCACATCGTTATTTATAACTCCGAGCATCCAAACGGTTTTACTCTCACAGAACCATATCAAATAACTGAGCCCATATCAGGCGGCTCTTACCTGCGAGACGGGAAAAAAGTTGAAGTTCCAGCGGACAGTTATGTTGTTTTGGGGGATAATAGAACGCACAGCTATGATTCAAGAGAGTGGGGTCCAATCACCAGAAAATCGATTATTGGAAAGGCATGGCTACGTTACTGGCCACCCAATAAGATTTCAATAATTAAAGGAATTACTTATTAGGAGGTTAGTTTCTTATAGATAGCTTGGAGTTGATCGTCTGAAGTGAAAATCAAAAGAAGCCTACCGCTTTTTGCAGAACGCAAAAGCCTTGTCTTGCACCCTGTAGAAGATGCAATTTCATTTTCAATTTTGGTTATATCTTCTGAGTGCTGATACTCTCTCTTTGTCTTGGGCTTTATTTCTGCTTTAGCCTTCATTCTACGAACCATTTCTTCTGTCGCTCTAACGCCAAGATTTTCAGACAAAACTTGTTTGTAACCTGCTATCATTAAGTTGATATCTTCTAGCCCAAGTAAAGCCTTTGCATGGCCTTCGGTAATTGTACTGGAAAGTAATCCATCCTTTAGAGCATCAGGCAGTTCAAGCAGTCTCAAACTATTTGAGATATAGGGACCGCTTTTCCCAACACGCTGGCCAATTTCAGTAGCTGTCAAGGAAAATTCTTCAATTAATTTTCTATATGCTTGGGCCCGCTCTATTGGGTTTAAATCAACTCGTTGAACATTTTCAACTAAGGCCATTTCAAGCATGCCTCGTGGGGAAGTTTCCTTAACCAAGCAGGGTAATTTTGTAAGACCCGCCAACTTCGATGCTCTCCAACGCCTCTCTCCAGCGATTATTTGGTAACCAGCAGGCGTCTTTGCAACAATCAAAGGTTCCAAAATCCCGTGTTCCCGTATAGATTCTGCCAATTCAACCAAAGAATCCGGTAAAATTTGTCCTCGCGGTTGCAGAGGGTTTGGTTGTAAAACATCAATGTCGATTTCGAGTGTCTCAATATCTATCGTTTCCATCATTTTTTAGCCTCGCGAGCAATACCCACAAATTTTTTACCTTTCACGTTTCTAATTGCGACTGTTCCCTCTTTTACGGCAAACATGGTAAAGTCTCTGCCAATTTTTACCCCTTCTCCAGGATGCAAACGCGTTCCTTTTTGTCGAACAATTATTTCTCCTGGTGATACTGCCTGACCAGCATAAATTTTTACGCCTAAACGTTTTCCAGCTGGTTTACTACCTTGTCTTGCCTTTGAACCACCTGATTTTTTATGAGCCATACTGTCTCCGGATTTATAATTTCTAAATACTAACTTCTAATTTTATTATCCGATCTTTTCTATCTGTACCTTTGTCAAGTTTTGACGGTGCCCAATTTTACGATGATAACCCGTCTTTGCTTTATATTTGAAAACATCAATCTTTTCACCTTTAATATGATCGATGACTTTTGCCTTAACCTTTGCTTCAAGAATCGGCTGTCCAATCTTTGCTTTATCGTCTTCCACTAAAAGCAGGACTTGATCGAACTCTATGGGTTTTTCCTTTTCAACATCGACTTTTTCAATAACCAAAGTTTGCCCCTCCATCACTTTATATTGCTTGCCGCCTGTTCTAATAACCGCGTATTTCATAAATTTAAGCTTTCAATAATCTTTTGGTTGCCTAAATAATATAGGCTTAGAGTGTGAACTGTCAACTAGTTAAAACAGCATCAGCTTTTTCTTTCTTTTGATTAATTATCGATTGCACCAAGGCGAGAAACAAAAACATTGAAGCTAAGGAACTACCGCCAAATGAAACAAATGGAAGAGTGATACCAGTAGCCGGTAAAATACCCATATTTACGGCTGTATTTATAAAAAATTGAAGAAAAATCGCAAACGCTGAACCGAAAATAAATATACTTTCTTCAATCTGCGTGGTAGATTGTGCTAGTTTCACAAGCCGGTAAACCAAAAAAACAAAAAGAAGTAATATTATACTGATCCCCAGAAAACCAAGTTCTTCTCCAGTCGAAGCAAAAATAAAGTCGGTTCGCTCTGCTGGCAAAAAATTCAAATGCGATTGTGTCCCCCGACCCAATCCCCTCCCGATTAACTGTCCGCTTCCAAACGCAATAATCGCCTGAACAACGTTGTAACTTGCTCCTTGCGGATCAAAATTGGGATTAAAAAAGGTAGTCACTCTAGCCTTTTGGTAGCTCGCTAATAGGTTCCAAAGCAATGGAAAGGAAACAGCCGAAATTAAAACTAGAGAAACCAAATAAATAATATTTGTTCCTGCAACAAAGACGATAAAAAACCAAATGAGAAATAAAATAAAAAAGTTCCCAAAGTCAGGTTGCCTTAAAATAAGAACAGCCGGAATAACTACTAAAATCGCAGATATTAGGAAGTTTTTTAGCTTCTTGGCAGGATGCTTGGCAAAAAATAACGAAAGTGCTAAAACGACAACCGGTTTCGCAAGCTCAGATGCCTGAAGTTTCACCAAGCCAAAATCCAACCATCTCACAGACCCTTGAACTTCGCTTCCAAAGAAATTTGTAATAATCAACAAAAGGATGATCAAACTATATAAAATAAATGAAAATTGGATAATTGTCTTAAAACTAATTTGTGATACCAATAAAAAAAGTCCTATTGAAAAAATTAGGTAGAAAACTTGTCTGTAAAAGAACGATGGGTCAGATTCGAAAGAGACACTATAAATAATTAAGAGTCCAAAACAACTCAGTAGAATCGCTGGAATAAAAATTAATAGGTCTATCTTTATGAAAAGTTTTGCTATTGGCATTAATCTTTTTCTACTTTTATTTCGTTAGATTGAATAAGCTTCTTTGCCAATGTTTCTTTCTTAACTAAATCCACCAGATCTTTTCTACTTGGTAGCGGGGCATAAACCGTGACTTCATCGCTAAACTCAACACTAGCTTCTTTTCGTTTTTCCTGAACAGCCCGTATTAAGTCTCTTGCTTCTCCTTCTTCTTTTAATTCTTCAGTAATTCTATCATCAAGTCTTACACCCTCTTTTTGTTTAGGATCAAATCTTACTTCTTTCACATTGACCTCAGCGGCGATTACCTTTTCCACTTCTGTATCTAGTTTTTGTTTCGGGTAGGTAAGAAGAGCCAATGGTTGACGTACCTTGATGGCTTTTTCTTTGCGTTTAGAGTGGGCTGCCTCAACAATCTCCCTTGCCAAATTCATCTCTTCCTCTAGTTTTGTGTCTTTAAAAAACTCATCACCTGAAGGCCAATTAACTAGATGGACGGATAATTCTCCGGTTAAATTTGTGTATATCTCCTCCGAAATAAATGGAACCATTGGAGCAAGGGTTTTTGAGTAGCTTTTCAGCACAACCCAAAGAGTTTCATAAGCATCCTTTTTATCTTCTCCATCAGGCACGTTAGGACCCACTCTGTCTCTTATTCTCCTCACATACCAATTTGATAAGTCGTCTACGAAAATTTCGGCGTTTCCAATGGCGTCTGCTGCATCGAACCTTTTCTTCTCCCCAAGACCATTTAAAGCCTCAGTTACGTGCTCAATATTTCCTTTCATTCTGGAAAATACCCATCTATCAAGAACATTCGTGGGCTTAAATTTTTTGTTAGTCGGATTCCATTCATCAATATTTGCGTAAGTAACGAAGAATACGTAAACATTCCAAAGTCTTAACAAGAATAAGCGCTTTATCTCTTCGGCAACGTGATAACCAAAATTAACATTATGTTCAGGTTTGGTTCTAAGATATAACCACCTCATTACATCAACCCCTATTTTATCTGCTGATTCATTGAACTCAATTGCATTTCCTTTACTTTTGTGCATCTCCTCTCCCTTTTCATCCTTCACTTGACCATGACCTAAAAGTGTTTTGAATGGGGTTGTAGCTTCAAGGGCTGTTGACATTGCAATCAGCGAGTAAAACCAATTTTTAAATTGGCCTGGGAAAGCTTCGGTTATAAAATCTGCTGGAAACCACTTTCTCCAATAATCTTTGTCCTCGAAATAATTTAGAGTTGAGAATGGAACAATTCCGGCATCAAGCCACGGGTTTCCAACATCTGGAATCCTAGATACCACTTCCCCACATTTCGAACACTTTATTTTTACTTGATCTATCCAAGGTCTATGAGGAGAGTTGCCTTCAAATTCTTTCCAACCGCTAACTGCTTTTTCATTTAACTCCTCTTTTGAGCCAACAAGCTCAAAATTACCGCACTTATTACACTCCCAAATTGGCAACGCAAGGCCCCAATATCGTTTCTTAGAAATTAGCCAATCGTGCATATTGTTGAGCCAGTCTAACTCTCGCTCGTAGCCCCAAGAGGGAATCCATTTAACATCTTTAATAACTTCTTTCATCATTTCCCGATAAGTCTTTTTCTCAACTTTTGAATTTTGACTTTTTACTTTTGACTTCGATGGTTTATCCATCGCAATATACCACTCATCAACCACTCGCCAAACAAGCTCTGTCTTGCACCGCCAACAAGTTGGATAGCGGTGTTTATAATCCTCGACTTTAAAGAAAAATTTACCATTCTCATATTTTTCGAGATAATCAAGGATTAATTCAGGATGGTCTTTGGCGTTTTTTCCAGAAAATTCACCCAACCCGTTTATATAGTTAGCCCCTTCATCGATCAATTCAATTGTAGGAATATCTTGTTCCCTTCCAAGTTTAAAATCTTCCTCCCCCTGCCCCGGTGCAATATGAACCAAACCGGTACCTTCTTCCGCTGTCACCAAATCTTTGGAAGCGATTACTTTATGGAAATTTCCTTCTTTTTTTGCATTTTTAACTCTTTCAAGATCATCGAAGGGGGTCGCATACTCTAATCCGATTAATTCTTTCCCAGAAAAAGTTCGAATTACTTCTTCCTTGTCCAAATCCTTGAAAATACGTTCTGAGAGGTTATCTGAAACTATGTAGTTACCCATTGGAACCCCGATTGGAGCTCCCACAACCCAATCAATTTCTACATATTTTAGTTCAGGATTAACAGCAGTCGAAACATTACCTGGAAGAGTCCAAGGAGTCGTGGTCCAAACAAGTAAGTAGGTATTCTTTTTACCAATAATAGGATATCGCACGTAAACTGCTTTATGGGTGATTTCTTGATATTCTTCAGTCAAAATCTCGTGTTGAGAAATGGCGGTACCACAGCGCGGGCACCAAGGCACGGTGTCTCTCCCTTTGTAAAGCCAGCCTTTTTCGTGAACTGTTTTTAGATAATTCCAAATTGCGTAATTATTTTGATCGGAACTTGTGTGGTATGAATTTTCCCAATCCATGAAATAACCCAGACGCTTACTCTGTTCTGCTTGAACTGCAGAATACTTTTTAACTCTTTCCTTACAAAGATTGACGAACTTGGCAATTGATTCAAAGGTGTTTCCAGGAACTAGATTTTCAATGTCTTTTTTTGTTTTTAATCCAAGGTCCTTTTCGACTTCAACCTCAACCCAAAGCCCTTGCTCATCGAAACCGTTTTGAAAACGCTGGCGTTTGCCCAACATATTGAAAAAACGTTGCCACAAATCTTTGTAAGTCCTTCCCCAAGCATGATGCACTCCCATTGGATTGTTGGCTGTAATTGGACCGTCGAGAAACTTGAACTTTTCTTTGGAATCTTTATTTCTGGCGAGATATTTTTCTAAAATCTTATTTTTTTGCCAATATTTAAGAGTTTCACGCTCTAGTTGCGGAAAATCAACTTTGGAACTAACCTTTTTAAACATCGTGAAGTAAATTAAACCAAAAAACGGCTAATTAGACAAGCGGCTTTTACTACGGATAATTCCTCCCCCGAAATGATCGGGGGTTAGCTTGACCACTAAGGGCATAATCGCCAAGCTAAAACTCAAACTTCATTTGCTTGTTCGCTCGCATTCTTCCACCTTTCTTACCAATCTCTGAGTAAAACGAGGGGCCATGCTTTTCCTTTACCATCTCGCCACCTTTTTCCCCGATCTTCGAATAAAAGTCTGGGCCGTATGCCTTTTTGGTTGCTTGACCACCTTTTCGGCCGATCTCAGAGTAAAAAGAGGGACCATATTTCTTTTTTACCATCAAGCCTCCTCTCCTCCCAGCTTCTTCGGTACTCATTGTCATAGTCTTGTTATTTTCACCTCCCTTCAAGATTGTTCTAAACTGACTCTTGCATTTAAAACCTGCTTAATACTAAAGTCTTACTATCATAAAACCTTACAACATTACTGTAATAAAAAGTCTAACTATTTGTCAAGGGGTCAATTGGTAAAAAGAAAACCCCGGAAGTTGCCGGGGTTTTCCCTGTTATGTGTTGCCCTCAAAGCCCGTTCCAAAATACGCCCGTCTAAAACATTAAAACGGGCTACACACAACAAATATTTAACTAATTAAAAAATATACCGATCCGCATAAAAATGCAACAGCCAACCTACTACCTAGCCCAAAAATGAAGCTCCGCGGGCTAAAACCTTCGGCTTCCGAAATCGGAAGAAGTTTCTTTTAGCTTCTTCAACCGTTCCGATAAGAAAACGGTTTTCACTACGCTAAAATAACACTTGCATATTGATATTTTATTAGTATATTATATCGTAGTATTTTCCTATGACATCAGCAGATACCAAACCCTTATTCACACTTTCTGTCACGGCCGAAATAATGGGAGTTCACCCCAGGACTCTTATGATTTATGAAAACGAAGGATTAGTTATCCCAGCGCGGACTAAAACAAACCGAAGAAGATTTTCACAAAAGGATATCCGAAAACTGCAATTTATTAGGCACCTAACCAATAAGAAGGGAATAAATCTTGCAGGAGTGGCTTCAATTTTAAAGTTGATCGAGTTGGCTGGAAAAAATGGCGTAGATTTGCAGAAAAAAATTTTCCCCGATTTCGACGAATTCAATATAATCTAAACCGCTTTCTTTATAGATCAAATTAATGCTTGATTGTTGACGCTCCAACGTATTTCTGATAATACTATTGTGCAATTTTGTAAGTTAATCACTTACAAGTATTGTAATAATAAGCTATAATTCATACCTCGAACTCCCTGTGTTGCCCTCCACGGGGAGTTCTTTTATGCTAGACAGCTTTTTTTAATAAAGGCTGAAAATAGTGGGTGAGGCCTGAGTGGTCTAGATTTAAATTCGGGATGAAATTGTGTCCCGACAAAGAAAGGGTGCCCTTTTATCTCAATTATCTCTACAAGACGGCCATTCAAACTTGTACCTGAAACAATAAAGCCTGACTTTTCTAGTTTATCTCTAAATTGACTATTAAATTCATATCGATGACGGTGCCTCTCATAAATTTCATTGCGACCATACGCTTTCTGTGCAGTAGTCCCATTAACTAGTTTACAAGGAAAGGCTCCTAGCCGCATAGTACCACCATACTCCTTACCAATTAATAACTTTTCTTGTTCCGGCATTACATGAATTACTTTGTTGTACGCGTCACTATTTATTTCGGTAGTATTAGCGTCTTTCAACTCTGCTACATTTCTTGCAAACTCAACTGTTGCAAGCTGCATACCAAAACAAAGGCCCAAGTAAGGCACTTTATTTTCTCTGGCGAATTGAATCGCTTTAATAATCCCCTCAACCCCTCTACTACCAAAACCACCAGGAACTACAACCCCTTTAAATTTTTTTAGGGCTCCCGTTCCTTCCTTTTCAATTTTCTCACTATCGACCCAGACAATTCGAGAATTTACAACATTCGCCCAACAAGCATGTTTAATTGCTTCAATTACTGAAATGTAAGAATCTTCCAAGGAAAAGTCTCCAGTGGTAAAATATTTGCCAACTACCGCAATTGGCAATTCTTTTTTTGGTTTTTTAATAGTAGCAACTAAACTCTCCCAGGCCGATAGGTCTTTTTTCCCAACTCTAAACTTTAATTTTTCAAGGACCTTTTGGCCTATTTGCTGTTTTTCCAAAACTAATGGGACTTCATAAATTGAATCGACATCGGGATTTCGAAAAATATCAGCTTGGTTCATGTTGCAAAAAAGAGCGAGTTTTTCCCGGCGTTTCTCGTCCATAAACTCGTCTGACCGACAAACCAGAATATCGGGTTGAATCCCGGCTGAATTTAGAAGCCGAACCGACTGTTGGACCGGTTTTGATTTCATCTCCCCTAAACTATTCGGAGTTGGCAAGTAACCTACATGAATATGAATCACATCTTGAGGTTGGCGAAATTTCAGAATTCTGGCGGCTTCCAGAAATAAAATATTTTGGTACTCGCCAACTGTTCCTCCAATTTCCACAAGTACTATATCCGCATTATTCTTTTCCCCAGCAATTTTTATCCGCCTGATAATTTCCTCAGGAATATGAGGTACAACTTCAACACACTTACCCTTATAATCTAAATTTCTCTCTTTTTGAATAACTGTCTGATAAATTTGCCCGGTAGTAGTAAAGTTTGCCCCAGAAAGATCAATATCCAAAAAGCGCTCGTAGTGACCAAGGTCTTGGTCTGTCTCCGCCCCATCATCGGTCACAAAAACCTCGCCGTGTTCGGTCGGATTCATCGTACCAGCATCTACGTTAATGTAGGGATCACATTTAAAAGGGCTTACCGTAAAGCCTTTTGATTTTAAAATTAAAGCTAAAGAAGCGGTAGTTATTCCCTTACCAACTCCTGATAGTACTCCACCAGAAATAAAAATATATTTTGTACCTGCCTTGTTTACCATCAAAAAAAGCCCCGAAGGGGAAAGTCTTTTTGGGGCCCACCGTAACTATATATTTCGGACTATATTTCTGTCAATATGGTTTTAAAGGTAAGTCAATTAGTACGCCTCAAAAAAGCTGGAATAGACGATGCTGAAACATCTAGTATACCGTCTTTCTAACGTTGACGTAAGAAAGCTGGTATGTCGAACTGGTCAGTGTCTTCATCGGAAACGGGGGAACCGTCGCCCTCAACCGCAGTAGCCACTTCAGGAAGAGATTCTAGGGCTTCTTTGGTTTCAACTGCGCGTACTCTATCTTCCGAGAAACCAGTCGCAATTACTGTAATCTTTACCTGATCCACCATTGCTTCATCAATCGCCGCCCCAAAAATTATATTTGCATCACTTTCTGCCGCAGCTGAAATGATTTTTGCTGCTTCATCAACCTCATACATTGAAAGGTCCGGGCCACCAGTAATACTAAACAAAATTCCCTTAGCCCCCTCAATGGAAACTTCGAGAAGCGGAGAAGCAACTGCCGCTCTAGCCGCAGCTGCGGCTCTTCCCTCACCGGACCCTAGCCCAATACCCATCAAGGAACTCCCGGCATTCGTCATAATTGTTCTAACATCGGCAAAATCAACATTTATAAGACCTGGCAACACAATAATATCCGAAATTCCTTGCACTCCCTGGCCCAAAACTGAATCAGCAACTTTAAAAGCTTCGAGTAAACTCATTTTCTTGTCGACTACATCAAGAAGCCTTTGATTTGGAATAACGATCATGGTATCAAGTTTATCTTTCAAGCTTTCTACACCTTCTTCAGCTACAATTCTCCTGTGCGCTCCTTCAAAGGCAAATGGTTTAGTAACTACTGCGACAGTCAAAACCCCTGTTTTCTTCGCGATCTCAGCTATTATTGGGCAAGCTCCTGTTCCAGTACCACCACCCATACCAGCGGTCAGGAAGACCATATCGGAATCTTTAATTACTTCCTGCATTTTTTCTGCACTTTCTTCGGCAGCCTTTCGACCAATTTCAGGAAAGCCCCCACTACCTAATCCTTTTGTTAATTGTTCTCCGATTTGGATTTTTGTTGGAGCTAAACAGGAAAGAAGGGCTTGAGCATCGGTATTCACACCCACAAAATCAACGCCTTGAATTTGTTGAAGGGAAATCATTGAATTGAGAGCATTGCACCCAGCACCCCCGATTCCAATAACTTTAATCTTTGCGAATCTGTTAACTTCTGGCTTTATTAACATAAACCTGCCTTAAACTGGAGTCTTTTCAGCGTACATTAAACGGAAATTTTTGTCAATTGTTTTTTAGTGGATAAGGCCCCTAGCCCAACCAAATACTTTTTTGAAGATGTCGGTGATGTTCTTACCGCGGGGCAAACTTATACCCCCAACCGAAATTGTTAAACCACTCTTTTGGGCATATAAAAGCAGCCCAACGGACGCCGCATATGCTGGGTTTGAGATCTCGTCAATTAAACCACTTACTCCCTTCGGTTCTGCAATCCTAACAGGCATTCGCAAAGTATCTTTCCCCAATTGCCTCAAAAGGATTGTATCTGCCGCCCCACCAGTTATTACTAAACCGGCCGGTAAAAGACCAGCGTATCCAGCTCGTTTTATCTCCATTCCGATCAAAGTGAAAATCTCTGTCAATCTGGGTTTTATAATCCCTTCAGTTAAAGTTTTCCGCGAAAGGCTGCTTCCCAAGTCCTCTGTTATCCCCAAATTAGATGTATCAACTGTGTCCTCCTTTCTTTTGGAAGAGCTTTCTTCTTTATCAGTCCTCTCTATCTTCTCTTTTTCGCTTTTCTCACTCAATGCCAATTTTATTTTTTGGGCTGTTTCAAGAGAACTGCGAAGTCCAATAGCTAAATCGTTAGTAATATTTATACCCCCAATTGGAATTACAGCCGAGTGGGCTATGGACCCATCAACAAAAAGAGCAACATCGGTCGTGCCTCCGCCAATATCTATCAAAGCAACACCGAGCTCTTTTTCTGTATCTGTCAGAGTAGATTCTGCACTTGCAATACCAGAAAAAACCAAACCTTCTACATCCAAACCCACTTGCTGAATACATTTAACAAGATTCCTCATACTAGTAGTAGCCCCAGTAATTATATGAGTCTCTACTTCTAAACGGACACCGGTCATTCCAACCGGATCTTTAATGCCTTCTTGGGAATCTACAATATAATCGCGCGGTATGACGTGAATTATTTCTCTGGAAGAGGGTGTTGAAATTGCCTGAGCGGCTTCAACAACCCTTTTTACATCTTCTTCGCTGATTTCATTTTCGCCACCAGCTACGGCGACCACTCCTCTCGAATTTATAGAAGAGATTTGAACACCACCAATACTAGCAAAGCATGAGGAGGTAGAAACCCCAGCCATTCGCTCCGCCGCTTCTAGACTTTCCGAAATTGCGCTAACAGCTTCATCGATATCAACAACTTGTCCTTTTCTTATCCCCTTTGATGCAACAGTTGAAACTCCGATGACAGTCAGCGCGTCTTCGGTAGAATTCGCGATCAATGTAGTAATTTTTGAGGAGCCGACATCAAGTGCCGTAATAATTTTTTCTCTAGCCACATTTCCTCTTCTTATTTAATCAGCTTCGAATAAACTATTTGTAACGAACAGTGAGTTTATCAAATCTGAAATCCACCAACAAAACTTCCCTTTTCTCTATTTTAGCTTTAGATAGAACAGTTTGTAAAGTCTTCACCTGGGTTTCTAAATCTTTATTTTTCGAAATGAAAACGTCAATTCCCTCCCTACTCTTAATGCTCAGGACTTCTGGTGTCTCTTTCAATTCTGTAATAGACAAAAGTTTTTTATCTATTGAATTTCTCGCTTTATCCAAAAAGGTAAGTTCCCTAGATTCTGCTTCGTCCTTTTTTAATCCACTTGAACTTTTTATAGTCTCGAGAAATTTTGAGAAATCAAAGTTTTTCACATTTAAAAAGCTAAAGCAAATCCCAGAAATTAAAGTGAAAACGGCCACAATTTCAATCCAAAAAATTATTTTTTTCCTATTCGAATTTACATTTGAAATCTCGAAGGTTTTTGGTCTTTGTTTTTTAAACAGCATTTTGGTCGGTTAATTTCAAAGCTTCGTCGACGAAGTTTTTCGCTGCTTGTGGATAAATTAATTTCTTTGCTTTTTTTGCAGATTTTTTGAATTCGTCGAAATTACTGATGATCATATTAATTGCCGCAAATAGCCTTTGTGGGGTAAGACGATCTTGTGGTAAAATCAAGGCTGCGCCAAGCTCTTTCAACATTTCTGCATTTCTATCCTGTTCCCCACCGCCTGCCCAAGGAAGTGGGATAAATAAGGCTGGAATCCCAACCGCAGCAGCCTCGCTAACTGTATTTGCCCCAGATCGCCCAACAATCAAGGAAGCGCGGGAATAAACCTCGATAAGATCGTTGCTATTCAACCACTTTGACAATTTATAACGATTTTGCAGCCGCTGGGAAAGCTGCGTTACCCTAGCGCTCAACATTTCGAAATCCTTAAATTTTGTTGCTCCGCCTGTTTGGTGAATAATTTCATATTTTTGTAGCAATTCTTCAATTATTTCCAAGACAATTTCATTTAGAGTGTGGGCGCCTTGGTTCCCCCCGGTTATAAAAACGACTGGGCGACTTACCCTTTTTTTCTTTATACTCAAAATTTCTCCACGAATTGGGTTCCCAGTAAGAACTGTTCTTTCTTTTGGAAAAAATTCTAAAGAATCAGGCCACGAAACGGCAATCTTTTTAGCGAAACGGGCAATTAAATGGTTTGCCAACCCGCCTTTAACAGTCTGCTCATGGGTAATTGAAGGAATCCCTAAAATCCAAGCGGCAACTACAACGGGAAAAGCAACGTAACTACCAAAAGAAATCACAAGATTTGGTTTCTCTTGACTTAGGATTAAAAGAGTTTGAGCCAACCCAATCGGCACTTTTAATAAGCTTGGAATCGTATACCTAGTAAATTTTCTCTGCAATCTTCCTGCTGAAATAGCATAGAATTTAATGTCCAGAGTTGGTATAACTACTGATTCAGCGCTTGAAGCACTATCCCCTTCTGTCGCTTTTTCGCGACCAATGAAGATTAAATCTTTAATGCCACGTTTTTTTAGCTCCCCTATTACTGCTAATGCCGGGGTGAGATGCCCCCCACAAATTGCTACTTTCATAAATGTAGATTATACATAAAAGTCATTTACAAGTTCAATTACTAAGCCTTACCTAAAATTAATTGAATCATGTTTTGTGTAACGGGAAATATTTAGAAGTATTGCTACTGCAAGGAGAGTTGCTATTAAAGAGCTTCCTCCGTAGGAAATAAAGGGCAAAGGTACACCAACCAAAGGCAAAAGAGCCGAAAGACCAGCTATATTTATAAGAGCTTGAATACCCACCCAAGTTGTAATTCCTGTTACTAACAAGTAACTAAACTTATCAGGAGCATTTTTAGCTATTTTGAAACCTCGGTAAATCAATAATAAAAGGGTGCTAATCAACACCAAAGCTCCGATAAACCCCAGTTCGTTTCCAATTACATCAAAAATTGAGTCGGTTGCAACCTCTGGAATAAAACCATATTTTTGCCTAGATTGTCCTAAACCAAGACCGAAAACACCGCCAGATCCAATAGCAAGAAGCGATTGATAAATATGATAACAAACTCCTTGTTGATCAGCTAATGGATTTAAGAAGCAAAGAAATCTTGCTTTCCTATAATCTGTGAAAAAAACTAAAGCCGACCCTATGGCGGCAAAGGCCGGGACTAAAAGAAAAAAATACAAAAGCCTTGCTCCAGAAGCAAATAAAATTGCTAGGCCCGACGCTACAAGAACAACAGTTGTCCCAAGGTCTTTTTGATAAAGCAGGATCCCAGCGAAAATTGCAGTAACAATCAAAAAATGTTTAATTTTTATATCCCTTGCGAGGACGGAAGAAACATAAATAATATATGCAAGTTTGGCAAATTCCGCCGGCTGAAAACCAATCCAACCAAAACTCAACCATCTTTGAGCACCGTAAACTTTTAAGCCGAACGCAGGAATTAAAACTGCGCAAAGTAGAACCAGGGAAGAAATGAATATCAGAGGCGATATTTTTTGCCAAAAGGTGTAAGGAAAAATAAACACAATAGAAGCGGCTACCAAGCCCAATATAGACCAGAGGATCTGCCACCGAATTAAGTAAAGGTTGTCACCGAAATCACGAAGGCTGGTTACAGGAGAAGCATTAAAAATCATTAAAAGCCCAAACAACAAAAGAGCAAAAACTACTCCCAAAAGAATTAAATCTGGCTTGTGAACTGAAAGTTTAATTGCTTTTTTCATGAAACTATAACTCTCTTACAGCTTGTTTGAATTTCTCCCCTCGCTCGATGTAATTTTTATATTGATCAAAAGAGGCGCACGCTGGTGAAAGAATTACAACGTCGCCCATATTGGCTAAACTTACAGCCTTACCAACAACGCCCTGCATTTCTTCAACATTCTCAACGATCTGTCCTTTAAAATTAGCTCTTTCCAAAGACTGTTTTATTCTTATTGCCTCTTGTCCTACCAGAATCACTGCCTTTACGTTTTCATTGGAAGCCGCTTTTCCAAGATTATCAAAATTAGAGTTCTTACTTGAACCTCCAAGTATTAATATCTTTGGATTTTTAAAGGCCAAAATTGCAGCTATTGTAGTTTCCGGATTGGTTGAAGCCGAATCATTGTAAAAAGGAACTCCGTTTTTTTCTGCTATTAACTCTAATCTATGCGGAAGTCCTTTATATAACCTAACCGCTGATCTTATTGCATCAACAGGAATTTTTAAAATTTCAGCTACAAGGGTCGCAGCCGCAACATTTTGCAAATTGTGCTCACCGGGAATTTTGATATCTGAAATCTTAACAACTTCCTGCAGGCTACCAATGGTTGATACAATCTGGTCCTCATCAACAAATGCACCTTGCCCTATTTTTGATTTTGTGGAGAAATAATATTTTTTTGCGAGGGAAGTATCCCCAATTTTTTTTGACTGTTCGAAATCCGCATTCATAACTACAGAATCATTTTCATTCTGGAACTTTACTATCGTCTCCTTTGCTTTAAAGTATTCGTCAGGGCTTTTGTGCCAATCAAGATGCTCGCTAGTAATCATTAGGATCACAGCAATGTAGGGACTTTTATCTAAATCAATAAGTTGGAAGCTCGAAAGTTCCAAAACAACGATGGACTCCTTAGTCAGTTCATCAATAAGATCGAGAGGTGGCTTTCCAATATTACCCCCCAAGAAAACTTCTCTCCCAGCCTGCTTTAAAATCTCATAGATTAAACTTGATGTTGTTCCCTTTCCTTTCGTACCAGTAACACCAATAATCTTTGCAGGACACAAATCAAAAAATAATTTAGTTTGTGATGTTACAACAGCACCTCTTTTTTCTGCGCGGACTATTTCTGGCAAATCCCTCCTAACCCCTGGCGATCGAACTATAATATCGAAATCTGATAAGCTTGATAAATAATTTTTGCCGGTAATTATTTTAGCGCCAAGACCTTTTATCCTATCCAACTTGTCTCTTTTAATTTCGTTTTCGTTTTTTTGGTCCAATATAAATAGTAAGGCTTCTTTTTTTGAAAAAAATTCTAGTGAGGAAAGCCCTTCCACACCAGCACCAATTACTGCAATTTTTTTACCTTTGAAATCCATAATCAACATAACGGAACAAGTTATAATAAGGCAATGAACACACCAATAAAGGCTGCTGCTACGCTTCCAAGCCAAAACCTCATTGTTACTTTGGTCTCATCCCAACCTTTGGCTTCAAAATGGTGATGAAGAGGTGCAGCGATAAAAACACGCTGATGAAAAAGGCCTTTTGAGAGCATTTGCGCGAGGGAACTTGCTGCTTCTACGACAAAAATTAAACCAATGAAAGGTAAAACTAACGAAGCATTCAAAATTAAAGCAACTACCGCCAGCATCGCTCCCAGAGGAAGCGCTCCTGTATCACCAAGCCACACTCTAGCCGGATAGATATTAAAGTAAAGAAATGCTAACAGAGAACCGATAGTTACAGCGATAAATAAATCGATATCACCAAAGTTAGTTAGACTAGCCAGGTACCAAAAAGCAACTAACGAAATTATAACGCTACCAGTGGCTAGTCCATCCAACCCGTCTGTAATATTTACAGCATTTGTTGTTGCGAAAACAATGAGGGCTGCCCAAATTATATAAAAAGGCCCTAGCTCTATATTTGAATTAGCAATAGGAACGTGGATTGAAGACAACCCCATTTTACTAAAAAGAAGGTAACCAATCAGTAATGAGAGAAGAAGTTGTAATAAAAATTTATAACGAATTCGCAATCCCCAAACACCAGCAATTTTGAAGCCGTAAAACTTTCTAATGTCGTCATAAAGACCTAGGATCCCAAATCCAGTCAAAGTTATATACAAAATATAGGCTGTCCAATTGAGGTGATACTTGGTCAATTTGTAAAAGAGGGCAGAGAAAAATATAGTGACCAAAATAATCAGAATTCCTCCAGCGTTTGGAGTACCGACTTTCCAACCGTGAAGACGATTAACGATTGAAGTAAAATGCCCAAAAATATCTTTTTGCGCCTCACGCTGGCGTTGAAACTTAAGCTTATATAAAAGGTTGATAAAAGGGACTGCCGCGGCAAAAGTAGCCGCAAAAGAAAAAAGCAAAATCCCCAAAAGTTTTACCATGTAGGCTTGATTTTACCACTTGACTGGCTTTCAAGCAAACTACAGGGACTTAAGAATGCAGAATTAAGTGTAGACTTCGTAGCGTTTTGAAGCGATTTCGTCAGGATCAACATCTTTGCCTTCTAGAATTAGAGGGATCCGCTCTAAGTGTTTCAACAGAGAGCCCTTCAAATACCAGAGGTCGCCTTTTTTCAAAACCCCAGAGAGAGCTCCAGCAGCTTCAAATACATCTTTGACCCAAATTACCTTCCCTTTTTTCATTCCTTTTTCGGCTTCATCAGCAATATATTTGGTCTGCTCTCCAACACAAATCAAATAATCAGGTTTTGTTTCCGCCGCCTTTCTACCAACGCTGCGATGTCCTTCCTCGGAATAGTCACCAAGCTCCCCCATCTCTCCAAGAACGGCAATTTTTCTTTTTGCCGGAAAGTCCGCCAAGGTTTGGAGCCCCGCAACCGTTGAAGCGGGGTTAGCCCGACGCGAATCATTGAAAACTATTGATTCTTTAGGACCAAGTTCAATGTTGCCACGACCGGGAAGCGGTTTAACTTTTTCTAAGCCTCGAATTATTTCCCTCCATTTAAGATCACAAAGGTACCCTACAGCAACAGCAGCCATCGCTGTATATACGTGATGTTTACCTATAAGTTGTAATTTGACATTATGGCTTTGGCCTTTGAAATGCATTTTGAAGCTTGTTCCTTTTGAAAGAACCTTTATGTGAGAGGCCCAAAACTGGCAGTGATACCTGTTTTTTCCGTAGAAAATAATTTTTCCCTTTACACTCTCTGCAATTCTTCTTGCAAGTTGATCATCCCAGTTTGCTACTATCCAACCCTTCCTTTTTGAGGCAGCTTCAGCTAACTTTCCTTTTTCCTTAACAATGTTTTCCAGGGATCCTAAATGAGCGGGGTCGGCGTGAACTGGTGTAATACCAGTTATCACTGCGATAGACGGCTTTACTACAAAAAGATGCCCGCTCATTTCCTTTGGATGATCAATACCGTACTCTAAAACTAATTTTTGTTGATCAGAAAGTTTTAAAACTGTAATTGGAACATTATAAAGAGTATCGAGGTTAATATCAGTTTGTAGAACTTTGTATTTTTCCGAAAGTACACTACTAATGGCACTCGTAGTATACGTTTTACCATAACTTCCTGTAATTCCTATTACCTGTACTTTTGAATGAGTCAACATCCAAAACTTGGCCGCAAATCTCCGTCCGGTATGTAAAATTTTTTTGAAAAATCTGCCATTCATAAAATAGCCCTACTCTATCTTTCCGATTCTAGCGCCTAAACGTTCAAGCCTTCCTTCTAAGTCTTCGTAACCTCTTTCGATATGCTCTATACCAGAAAGGCTACTTTCGCCCTCTGCTGCAAGTGCCGCAAAGACAAGAGTTGCACCAGCTCTAATGTCGGTAACTTCCAAATCACTACCTTTCAGCCTTGTTGGGCCAAAAATTTTTGCTGCGTGAGGATATTTTTCAGATTCGCTTTTCCAATCAAAGTTATAAAAACTAGCTGGGTTAGTAACCTTCGGGGAAAATAATTCAATCTTTGCTCCCATTTTTTGCAAGCTTGGGACAAAACCAAAACGATTTTCAAAGATTGTTTCATGAACAGTCGATTCTCCAAAGTTTTGAGTCATTAAAGCCGTCCATAGACTCTGCCAGTCTGTCATAAAACCAGGATACGGTTTCGTCTCGACATTAGTTGATTTTAAGTCCCCTTTGTAAAAAATACGCAGGCCCCCCTCTGCCATTTCAACTCCACCACCGGCCTCTTTAACTTTTTCGAGAAATGCCTTAATGACCTGAGGGTTAGCGTTTTCTATTTCAATGTCCCCTTTGGTACCCAGAGCAATACAACCAAAAGTCACAACTTCATTTCGGTCTGGCATTACCTTATGAACAGCGCCTTTCAAAGAAACTACTCCTTCAATCTCAATCGTTCGTTCCGAAACCCGCCTGATTTTTGCTCCCATTTTGTTCAAAAAGGCAATTAAATCATCAATTTCAGGCTCGGCAGCTGAATTTTCTAACTTAGTTTTTCCGCTAGCAAGAGCTGCTGCCATTATCAAACCTTCAGTTCCGGTATGAGAATTTTTTGGAAAAGTATAGTTGCAGCCAGAAAGGCCGTTTGGAGCGGTAACTTCGACTAAACCATCATTCTCAACAATAGCCGCCCCCATTTTCTTTAAACCATCAAGAAACCAGTTTATCGGACGATCACCAATTTTATCGCCAACAGGAAGATTAACTTTTCCCTTTTTAAATCTATGCAGAAGAACCGGCAAATACATAAAAGAAGCCCGCGAAGCTATTCCAAGTTCGGCTGGTACTTCCCAAGTTTTAATTCCACCGCTAATCTGCATTGTGTCATCGGAAAACGCAACTTTTGCACCCAAAGCCTCAATTATTTTTTTGACTGAAATAACGTCGCGGATATAAGAAATGTTACTTAGAGTGGAAATTTCATCGGAAAGAAGGCTCGCAATTATTAACTTAAAACCGGCATTTTTCGCCCCAGGAACAGCTACTTTCCCTTTCAAGGGAAAGCCACCCTCAATAATGTATTTTGCCATGTCCCTAATTTTAAGCTAGCAAGTAGTAGATTGCAAGAAACCTGGTCAAACAACTTAATAGTTGACCGAGGGGGATTAGCTCTGTTATTATTCCCTAGTTAGAAGAGCTGGAGAAGTATCAAACCCATCCTGAGGAGGGAGCCGTATGTCGCAAACAAGCACGGCGATCGAACTAGCACCGGTAGAAGTCAGGTTCAATCCAGACACCAAAAGGTTAGAAGCCTGGGGGCAACGATGGCGAGTCCAAGGACGAGATGAACCAGGCCCAATGGAAAGCAGAGACGCGCAGGTGCTCCTCCTGTCCTGCGAGGATCCCGACGAATTCAATTCCACATTGCAGCTTATGTGCCTGCACAGCTTGGAAGCAAGGCTACGGCCTGAGGTCGAGGACAAAATCGTGGCAGTTCTGAAAACCCTACCGTACCCTCAAGAATGCCTGTGCCAGGATTACCCTGGCCGTCAGGCCCTTGATTGCCACGTACACAACGATCATCCGAGGCACTTCTTCGGAGATTTCGAGTTTCCCTGTACCTGCCACGATCAATAAGACCTACCACCCAACTACCGATTTGAGGAACCGTGCTGAATATCGGTGCGGTTCCTCACCACTCCCCAACATAGCGGATTTCTTCTTGGAGGTCGATTCCAAATTTCTTTTTAACTTCTGATTTTGCCAAATCTACTAAAGCTTTTACATCTGAAGCCTTAGCACTACCTTCATTGATTATATAATTTGCATGTTTTTCCGATATTTTTGCACTGCCTACCTCTTTTCCTTTTAAACCTGCTTCATCAATTAGCTTACCAGCGAAATTTCCAGGTGGGTTTTTGAAAATTGACCCCATTGAAGGACCAGTCGGCTGATTCATTTTTCGAACTAAAACGTCCTTCGCCTTACTTTCTATCTCTTCTTTTGTAGCCTGTTTTAATTGTATGCTGGCGCTCAAAATTATCTCGCCGCTACCTTGAAAACGAGACGTGCGATATGCAAAGCCGCAATCTTCTTTTCCCAACTTTTTTACCTCACCATTTTGATCAAGGACGGCCACTGTTTCAACTAAATCCCCAAAAAACTCAGATTTTGCTGTATCCCCTGCATTCATGTATATTGCACCGCCGACCGTTCCCGGAACTTTGATTAGTCTTTCTAAACCAGTGAGGCCTCTATCCTTTGCAGCGGTGATTAATTCACTATTGTTTACCCCTGAATCCACCTCAACAAAATCAAATGGCGAAAATTTGATATTTTCTGAAGAATTCTTTATTACCAATCCTCGAAACCCCTTATCCGAAGCTAAAATATTACCACCAGCACCAATCACCACAAAAGGAATTTTTTCGGCAGCTGCCGCTTTTGCAGCCTCTTTTAGTTCTTCTGAAATTTTCGCTTCATAATAGAAATCGGCCGGTCCTCCCGCTTGAATAAAAGTGTGCTCTGACAACGGTTCATTAAGTTTTATTCGATTAAATCCAAGTTTCTTGATTAGCTCTTTGCTCATCCTTTTCCTTTTAATTTTTTTAGCAAAATTTCTGATAGCTTTGAGATACCACCAGCACCCATAGAAACTACAAGGTCTCCTGCAGAAACTTCTTTCACTAAGTAAATTGCAGCTTCTTCTATCTCTGGGATATATTTTACTTCCCTTCCTTCAATACTTTTTGCGAGGTCCCCACTATTTATTTCTCCGGTATCTTTTTCTCTTGCAGCAAAAATATCAACCAGAATTATTTCATCAACTGGTGCTTTTTCAAAGGCTTCTTTAAACTGGCCAAAAAGAGCCTTGGTTCTCGTAAAAAGGTGGGGCTGAAAAACTAACCAGATTTTTTTGTCTGGGAACCTTTCTCTTACGGCTTTTAAGGTCTCGAGAGCGGCGGTTGGATGGTGGGCGTAATCATCAAAAACGGCCACACCCTTTTCCTCGCCTTTAAACTCGAATCGCCTAACAAGTCCTGAAAAGCTCTCCAACGCGCTTTTTATTGTTTCTTCGGAAATACCCAGCTTCCGCGCAACCGACGCAGCAAGTGCTGCATTAGTTTTATTAAACTCCCCAATTAACTTAAGATTAAAACCGTTGGATACCACTCTCAGTGTCTCACCATTAGGATTTTGAATATTAACACCAGGGCCAGTCATGAGGATCGAGCCTTCCTTTGTATTTTTAACAAACTTCTCAAATGCCAGTTCCACCTCTCCTAAGTTTTTGAAATACTCAGGGTGATCAAAATCAATATTTGTAATGACAGCGGCATCCGCGGAAAATTCTAAAAATTTTTCCCCGTACTCATCTGCCTCAATTACAAAGTATTTCGATTTTCCCACACGAAAATTTCGGCCCCAACTATTTACAATAGCCCCAACTAAACAAGTCGGATCTAAACCTGCTTTCTCTAGAATCGTGGCAATCATCGCCGTTGTCGTGCTTTTGCCATGGGTACCGGACACCGCAATAACAAACTTATCCTTCAGGAATTCCCTTGCAACAAACCTCTCCCAAGGCATAGTTTCTACACCTCTAGCTTTGGCAGATAATAATTCAGGGTTTTGAGGATCGAGGGCTGGAATAGCAGGAGAGTAAACTAAAGAGTCTACTCCGACTAGATGCAAGGCGTTGTGGCCTTTTTGGATTCCTTTTTCGGTTCCAATAAACCTAGAAATTTCCTTGTCGCAGCCTGAAACAGAGTACCCCAAACTTTTAGCGATAAAATAAACAGCTGAACAGCCAGTTCCACCAACCCCCATAAAATGAATTTTTTTAGTTTTCATTGTTCGCAGAACAACAGATCGCGAAGCGATCCTTAGCCGAAAGCGCAGATCGCGAAGCGATCTATTTTTAATCCTTAATTATTAATTCCAATAACAGCAGCAGTTTTCCCACGCAAATTTTCTTTCTCTCTACGAAACGAGTAAAAATCTTCCATTTCGTAAGTACAGGCTCTTCTATTCAAGTCAATATTACTTAATAACACTCCAGCCTCTTTAAGTTGAATTAGGTTCGCAGTCCTTAAATCTAAGTAAATTTTACCAGAAACGCTTTCCAAAATCGCTTTTTCCAAGCCGGCATCACGAAATTTATTTGCAACGTCTTCTTTTATTTCGTAGTGGCAAAAATCAAGACAAGGACCAAACACAATTTTTATATCTATCGGCTTCGAGCCTAATTTTTTAAAATGGTTGATTAAATTTTTAGCTATTTTTCCAATAGTTCCCCGCCAACCGGCGTGGGCAATTCCGCAGACTTGTTTTTTTGGATCGTAAGCTAAAATAGGTAGACAATCAGCGACATAAATTGCCAAAAATAAATTTTTTTCTTTTGTTACCAAACCGTCTGAATGCTTAACAGTTTTTCCAATACTAGTTTGGTCAGCTATAGAAATGTTGTTTCCGTGAACTTGTTGGCAGTCTATCAGCTCCCTACCTATCAAAAGTGTTTTTAGGAATTTTTTCTGGTTAGCCATAGCTTTTTGCTTCACACCCATCGAAGGTTTCATATTACCGAATTCTACTGTTGAAAATCCGCAAGTAAGTTCTTTAAAAACTTGGAAGGCAGCTGAGGAATAGAAGTCTTTTTTATTTTTTTGAAGCATCTTTCTTTAACGGATTAGATAATCTTCGATTTTTTTAAGTCTCCAACCTATAGACTCAATCGTTTTTTTAACCTTTCCTTTAAACCGGTGTGAGCAGTTTGTTCATCACTCCAAGGAATTTCTTTTCCTTTTATGTTCATACTCTTTTCCGGCCCTTTTCCAAAAATAGCCACAATATCACTGCCAGTTGCAAGCCTTTGAATTGCTGTATTAATAGCCTCGGTGCGATCGGGAATTTTCCAAAAAGTCTGATTTGGAATCGCTCCTGCGGACAGTGCACCTTTTGCCATTTGCTCAATAATTTGATTTACATCCTCTCTTCGCGGATCTTCTGAGGTAAAAATGCAATAGTCCGCCAACTGTGTTGCAATCTTACCCATTACTGGTCTTTTTTCACTATCTCTTTCTCCTGCACAACCAAAGATAGCAATAATTTTGCCTTTTTTTATTTTATTCAGGCTTTTAAGGGCTGCCTCAAGACTAGCTGGGGTATGGGCGAAATCGACCACCACACTAAAATCCTGTCCTTCGTCAATAAACTGCATTCGCCCTGGAACTCCTTTGAAATCTTCAATCGCTGAAGCAATACTAGCCTGGTCAACTCCCAAAGTCCGGCAAACCGCAGTCGCCGCAAGAATATTGTAAACATTAAACTCCCCAATCAAATTTGATTTTATACTTATTTTCTGGTCCTTTTTACCCAAAGATTCAATATCAAACTGCAAAAGATTGCTGTCCCTCCTAATATTTTTCGCCACAAAATCAGCCTCATTTTTAAGACCGAACGTTACAAGTTGCCCACTTCCTTGATCCTTCAAACTTTCGTAGGAACGATCATCAACATTCAAGAAACGATATGTTACTCCTTTCAATATTTTCGATTTTGCTGCCAAGTAATTTCTGTGGGTCTTGTGGTAATCGAAATGTTCGTGAGTCACATTGGTGACTAAACCAATAAAAAAGTTAACAAAAGCCACCCTCTCTTGAGCTAAACCGTGTGAAGTTGCTTCTAAAACTGCGTACTCACTTTTGGCTTTTGCCATCTTGGCTAAAAGTCTCTGCACGCTTATTGGGTTTGGGGTTGTAACATGCAGCCCTGTTTCAATACGCTCCATGCCAATCTTAGCCTCAACAGTTGAAATCATTGAGGAACGTTTTCCTCCTTTGTTCAAGATGTGGTTAACCAGATAACAAGTGGTAGTTTTCCCATCAGTACCTGTAATTCCAATTACTTTCAATTTTCTGGTAGGAAAACCAAAAATTAAAGCTCCGAAAAGAGCCTGCAAAAGATGGTATACGTTTTTCAAGGGCTCTGGTAAGAGCTTCTTTAACAGTGAAAACATAACTTAAGATCTTAGCATAAAGCTAGGTTGCTAGCAAACCAATATTTTATTGATGAACAGGAATCCCCCAGTAAGGGTACAGCTCCTTGGTTATCTCAAAGAAGAGAGGTTCGCTTGTTTCAGAAGCCCAAATAGAAGCAGATGGTTCAAATAAAACCACGATCATTGCAAAACGCGGGCTTTCAACCGGACCAAAACCAACAAATGAGGCGGTGGTCTTAGTGGAGTAGTGCCCTGCTATTGGAACCTGGGCAGTTCCAGTCTTTCCAGCAACTCTATAGCCATGTGGAATTATTCTTTTTGCCTCTCCGTTTTCTACGGCTCCAAGAAGCAATTGCTTTACTACCTCAGCGGTTGGCGGTTGTATCACTTGTCTAACCTTTGTTGGCGAAATATTAATTGTTTTAGATTGACTTTCAATTTTTTTGACCACATAAGGTTTCATCAATGCCCCATCGTTCGCTATTGAGGAAAGCGCACTAACCATCTGTAAAGCAGTTACAGATAACCCTTGGCCAAATGCAGCAGTGGCTAGATCTATTTCTCCCCAATTTTTTCTTTCTTTTATTATTCCTGCTTCTTCTCCTTGTAAATCAACACCAGTAATCTCTCCGAACCCAAAGTCTTGAACGTACTTTAAAAATTTATTTATGCCTACTCTTTGGGCTACAAAGGCTGCTCCAATATTATCAGAATGCTGAAGTATCTCAGCAATTGTAGAATTTGGATAGTATTTATTATTGCTAGTTTGTACCTCATACCCAGCGATATTAAGCGGTCCGGTACAAGGGCATGCCGTTCTGGTATCTATTGCTTTTGAATCTAAACCAACCGATGATGTTATCGATTTAAAAATGGATCCTGGCTCATAAACTTCGGAAATACCTAAATTTCTGTAAGTTTCCGGCTTTGAACTGGTCGAGTCTAGTAAATTGAACGTTGGGTAAGATGAACTGGCAAGAACCCCACCAGTAGCCGGATCCATAACTATTATTGCTCCAGCCTTAGCCCCATATCTTTTTACCCCCTCTTGAAGCTTTCTTTCAACAGTATATTGTACAGTACGATCAATTGTCGTTAGAAGATTAGCTCCGTTAGAAGCATTTGACCCAACTGAAGAACCAATCAAAATAGGCCTACCTAAAGAATCAACCTCCTGAATTAAACGGCCGCTTTTACCTTTTAACTTATCGTCGTAATAGCCTTCTAAACCGGCATACCCTTTATCATTCCCCGCCTCATCCTTTGCAACAAACCCAAAAAGATTAGCTCCGATTCCCCCTTCTGGATAGAAGCGCTTTGTATCATCTTGGAAACCAATCCCTTTTATTTTCAAACCCTCTATTTTTTGCTTTGTTTCTTCGCTGACCTTTTTAGCTAAAGGAACCCAAACTAGGTTTGGCTGTTTGAGCTGAAAAATTATAGTTTCCTTTAAACTTTCCCTCAAAGTATCCCGATTTATTTTCTCTAAATCCTCGCCTTGAACACCAACCAACTTCTCTTCCAACAAAATAGCAGCTATTTTTTGAGCGTTTTCTTTAGATAAATCTTCATATGTTTGGTTATCCTTCTTTAGTTTTTTGAATTCTGGTATAACTGCGTAAAGTAAGTAGGCTTTTTGATTGGAGACAAGTATTGAACCGTCTGAAGAAAGTATTTTTCCACGCTCTGCACTAATAAAAACTGTGTCCTCAGTTTGACTTTTCGCCGCAACTACAAAACTTTCGTATTTTATAACTTGCCAATAAAATAAACGGCCGATTACAGCGGCCGCAAAAACAAACAGAAATAGTTCAATCCATAAAAATCTTTTACGGATCATCGGCTAGCAATTGGCTTACTCAAAGTTAGTATTTCTACATTTATAGTTTTGATAAGTTGGGCTTTCTTTGCGTAGTTTTCTACATTTGCTAAAGATTCTGACCTACTAAGTTCATTTTCCAAGTTTTGATTTTCTTCTTTTAATATTTCTATTTTTTGATTTGCTGCTGCTAAAAATTGCCCTGAGGTAGCCAAAATATTAGAAAGAACTAGCCTAGTTATGGAAATTCCAATGATTGAGATTATTAAAAAGCCAGCAATTGCTTTGAAAAACGAAGATTTTTTCTTTTGCTTACACCCTTGGGCAGGTATCATATTCAATTTTGTCCGTTTTTATTCCGGACTTGACGAAAGCACTAAAGCTACGTCTGCTAATAAACTCCTTATAACACTTATTAAATAACTCATAAGCTTTCCTTTATTTAAACCTCTGATTTGTAAAAATTGCTTTTCCTATATCCCTTTTTCAGCTAATTTTTCCGCTATCTCTTCACCCCGAGCGTGAAGTTTTTTTGAAAATCTGTACCAGCGCTCTTTATCCCAAATCTCAATTCTCTCAAGTACCCCAACCGTCACGGATTCTTTTTCCAAATTTGCGTAGGAACGAAGGTACCCAGGTATTTTTATCCTTCCTAGGGAATCGAATTCAGTTTCGACGGCGCCTCCAAAAAGATACCGTTCGAAAGCACGCGTGTCAGCTTGAGTAACCGGCAGTTCTCGAAGCCTACTACTTAATCGCTCCCATTCCGGTCTTGGATAGAGAAATAAACAGCCATCCAAACCCTTAGTTAAGATGGCACTCCTACCTAGAACACCCCTAAATTTTTTAGGTACTGCTAACCTGCCTTTGTTGTCCAGATTGTGTTGGTATTCGCCTAATAACATTACTCTAAGAGACAAGGGCTCCTAGAGCAGATAAGGCCCTGCTGTCCAGACTAAGGCAGGCTGTGTGGTGGAGGGCTAACGGGTAAAAGTCCCGCCTGCTAGCGCCTGAAGGCGAAGCCTCTGGCGGGCAGGCGTTACACTTTTTACCACTTTTTACCTCTTTTTACCACTATTGTTATACTAGTATAGGCTTTAAGGTAAGTCAAGGAAAAAAACCCGAAAATATAACCTTGAATTGTTTATTATCGGATTAACACAATTGGAAATTTTGTAATTCGTTTAAGAAAGTAGTTTTTTTAAAGAGGTTACACGGTCTTTTATTTTTATTCTGTTTTGCTTCATTGAATCACGATCGCGGATTGTGACGGTTTGGTCTTCGAGGGATTGAAAATCTACCGTAATGCAAAAAGGAGTTCCGATTTCATCTTGAGCGTAATACCTTTTACCGATATTTCCTCGGTCGTCCCAAACCGTTGGAAATTTCTTTTTTAGATCCTCGTAAATCGAACGGGCAAGCTTTACCAACTCTGGTTTATTAGCAAGCAGGGGAAAGACGGCCACTTTGTAAGGCGCGAGTTCGGGTTTTAGCTTTAAAATCACCCGATTGCCGTCTTCATGATAAGCATCGATTATTAATGCGAGCATCGCCCGGCCTACACCAGCTGATGGTTCAATTACGTAAGGAATAATTTTTTCTTTGGTTTCCTCATCAAAGTAGGAAAGGTCTTTTCCGCTTTCCTTCGAATGTTGCTTCAGATCATAATCGGTCCGGTTAGCAATTCCCTCCAGCTCTCCCCATTCCATAAAGGGCCAATTATACTCGACGTCAACTGATCTCGCTGCATAATGTGCCCGTTCATCTTCTTTATGTTCTCGAAAACGCAAGTTTTCTTTTTTCAAACCTAGCGAAAGCCACCAGTCCATTCTTTCTTTCTGCCAATATTCGAAGTCTTTTTCCGCTTGCGCGGGACGCGTAAAATATTCAAGCTCCATCATTTCAAATTCCCTCACTCTAAATAAAAAATTGCCGATCGTAATCTCATTTCGAAAGCCTTTTCCGATTTGAGCAATACCAAAAGGAAGCTTCACCCTCATCGTATCAACTACATTTCCAAAATTAACGAAAATTCCCTGAGCTGTTTCTGGCCTTAAGAACGTCTCGGAAGATTCATCCTCAACTGGACCTATATGAGTTTTAAACATCAAATTAAACAATCTTGGCCCGGTAAAATCTTGCGGTCGATGAACTCCATCCTTGCATAATAAAACTTCCATCTCTTCCCCTGTTAACACTGGATTTCCTCCACCAGCACTAGCTTTTTTAAATAATCTTTTTTTAGCTTCGTACAACCTTTCATAAACATCTTTTCTGAATCTCTTGTGGCATTTTTTACATTCGATCAATGGATCTACAAATCCTTCAACGTGTCCTGATGCATGCCAAACGCTAGAATTCATCAAAATAGAACTGTCCAACCCAACAACATTATCTCGGCTGTAAACAATATTTTTCCACCAAACAGCTTTTATATTGTTTGCTAATTCAACTCCAAGAGGGCCGAGATCATAAATACCACCAATACCTCCATAAATCTCGCTTCCTGGAAAGACAAAGCCCCTCCGCTTTGCAAGTGAGACTATTTTTTCTATCAACTGATCTTGCGCCATAGCTCAAAGTATATCGTTATCAGAAAAAAGAAACAAGCGTGGAATGTAAATTGGTTCTAAGTGACTTCTAATCACTACCGCTCGCAGTTTTGAAGCTAGCTGCTTGCTTAATAAATTGAACGCTCTTTAATTCCTTTTCCAACAAATATTCTAGATAAAATCTGGATAAGCCCTCCAACTCTTGATTAATTGAGGCAGTAATATTGATTTTGCTAATTTGACTCCAAGTACTACTTTGAAAGGCTCGTAATTTATTTAAGGATTCGGACGCTACTGGTTTAACAAACAGGGGGCTACCCAAGCAATTTTTATGAACGACCCCGCCTATATACGGCGAAATAAAAGCCGAATTATCAACCTGTTTATTGCATCTGACACAGGTGAAAAGCTGCGGTTTAAATCCTAAGGCATCCAAGAACTTAATTTCAAAAACCCGCGCAATCTTTTTGAAATTTTCTTCCCTCTCTTCTCTCTCTAAAAGCCGCAAAGATCCGAGAAGAAGATCGAACGGCCGTTTTCCTCCTTGCCCATCAGCCAGAAACCCATTAGTTAATTCCGCAAGATGGAAGCCGAATCCTACTTTTGACAAATCGCCTTTAACTTGTTTAAATGTTTCAAGTGTTTGTACTTCAGTAATAACATCAAGGTTTTTCCCATTAGCCAAGTAAATCTTGATATGATTTAAAAGCTCTAGGTTTGGGGCTCTTCGAGAAGCAATTTTGCGGACACCCTTGGCAATAGCTGAAAATTTTCCTTTGTATCTTGCGAGAAAGGTTATTATTCGATCGGCCTCACCGAAATTGCTTCTCTTTAAAACAATTGCTTCTGTGCTATACGTCTTTGACATTGAACTTAATTTCTGTATCTTTCTTCAAATCAAATTCCTGAAATATCTTTCCATTGACTCGAATAATCATATGAGGGTCTGTAGTCCCTGGTTGTTTTTGAACCAATAGCCTGTAAACAGAGCTTTTCTTAACCTTAAAGGGGAGTTCATAAGAAAAGTATGTCGCACTTTCTTTAAGGGGATAAGTAAGTGAGTAGCTTTCCCAAGTGGTTTTGTCCAGGTCATTTTTTTCTGCAAAATCAGTATAAACTTTTTTCTCTTTTAACTTCGAGTCCTTCGGTACGTAAACCCTCATCCAATTTCGGTAAATTGCATTCAACCAACCATCAGCTTTTTCTGTATTACTCAAAGTTATTTTTACCTTTTTGGTAATAGTCCCATCACCCGAAATCGTAATATCTTGTTCTATTTTTTCTTTTATATAAAGGTTGCCCTTTAGTCCCGCAAAATTAGAGTTATTAACGTGAAGATAATCTCCATCGTAATCTTTTATACGACCAGCGTAATTTAGATTCTCGACTAAATCTTGGGCTTTCTGATCGTGAAAGTATGCCAAAATATGCTTTTGCTCAGCAGCTTCCCTTGTAGTTCCCAAAATTTTCGGAAATTGGTCTGGGGGAGCTGACAGAAGCCTATCCAGAATCTCATTCATCAAGTCTCCAATCAAACCTTTCCTTCCTCTCTCGCCGCTAAAAACCTTTTCCGCATACAATTCTAGTTTATAAATGACATCCGGTATGTTATAGGTTTCATTGTTTTCCGCGGAAAATGTTTCGTTGTATTTCTCAATTTTTATAGGGCCCGTAATCTCCAGAAACTCTCGGACGAGTTCTGTATCCACAGCGATAATCCCATCGATCTTTGGCATACTAGTAATCTTTGAATAAAAACTTTCAAACTTTTTGGCGGACACTTTGTAGTCAGGAGAAAGATTGGTATCCCTAATAGCAAAAATCCCCATACCCAAATACTTTCTTAAAACGGCAGGCGGGGGTTCAAAAGGCGCAAATCTTAAATCTAGTTGATAAATATCATCGCTCTTAATATCAACCAATTTTCCATTTTTAACCTTGGCAATAGCGTAAGCAGTAATAAAACCCCCTGTAGCCCTAAGTTCCTTATCATTTTGGAACCATATCATATAAGTTTTTTCACTTTGATACCCAAGAATGGAAGGGATTGCCTCCAGAGCATATCGTAAGGAAGGTAAGAACTTCTCAAAATCATTCAAACTTCTCTGGGTCATTAAAAGTGTCTCTCGTATTTTAAATCCCTTGATTATAAGATTTTCCGAATAACGATCAGGATCCAGATAAGTAACCTCTGTTTCTATTGCTCTAATAAGCCCCTCTAATTTATCTGATTTTTTAGCCAGAGATGGTAAAACTTTAACTGCTAAAATTTGTATCTTTTCTTCTGCGGTTACATTTACTTTGGACCCCTTCAAACCTAAAATATCAGTAAAGGGCATGACCGAATCAGCGACTAATTCTCCGGCATCTGTACCATAAAGCGCTGCTTTCAAAGCATGGTTAGCATCATTGTAATATCCATTTAATACTGGTAGCTTTCCTAAAAGGCTAAATTTCGATAGATCTTTCTGGGTAGTTTTTAAACTGGAACGCAATTCCTTCAAGGAGCTTTTTACTTTTGGTACATCCTGTTCCTCAATTCCTTTTTGAACGGTTTTCACCTGCGCAGAAACAACATTTAAATCGTTGGATAGGGTTTTATATTTTGAGTAGAAATAAAACGAAAAGGAACCTAAGACAATAAGTAAGAGCGCAAATAAAGACAAAATTATGATAGCAGGCTTTTTTAGGGCAAATTTTCTGCTTTTTTTATTCTCTACACTACTCCCCAAATCAACATAATTTATAGGCATGTTTTGGCTTAGTTACCCTCTCCCTTAAGAACCGCTGGAATTGTTTTTATCAATATTACCATATCAGTTAGGAACGATTTTTTCTTTGCATATTCGGCATCAAGTTTTATCCTGTCAGGAAAATCTACTGCACTTCGGCCAGAAACTTGCCACGGACCTGAAAGCCCTGGTTTTACCGTAAGGGAAATTTTAACAAGCTCGCGAGTTTCGGGGAAGCGTTTTTGTTGCTCAGCAAGCTCCTCCACATAAAATGCTCTTGGACCAACCAGGCTCATTTCACCTTTCAAAATATTAATAAATTGAGGTATTTCATCAATTGATGTCTTTCTTAAAATTTTACCGACCCGAGTAATACGTGGGTCGGAATCAGTCTTAATTTTAAAATTGTTTTTCTTATAATGGTCGTAAATTTTTAAATCTTTTTTTAGAAGTTTATGCGCGTTTTTAACCATTGATCGAAATTTGTACAGTTTAAATAATTTACTGCCCTTCCCAACCCTTGCAGGAGTATCAGCAAAGATGGGCCCCCGAGAATCAATCTTTATAGCAATAGCACTAATTAAAAAAATAGGAGATGCTAAAGCTAGACAAACTACCGCACCGACAATATCGACAAAACGCTTTAGGAAAGGGTATGGCATATAATTACAAATAATTGTGCCTCTTTTGCTTGGCAAGTTCTTCTACCAGCTTTTTTACCTCTTGAGCCCGGTCTTTAGGGCAAATTAGCAAAATATCAGCCGTATCTACTATTACTAAATCCTTTAATCCTATCGTCGCAATGAGTTTGCTGGTACCGTGAATCAAGCACCCTTCTGTATCAACTTCTAGGTGTACACGTGGCTCTTCCCCTACCAAGATGTTTAGAGTTGGCTCATCAGAAAGAATTGCGTGAATTGCTGACCAATCTCCGACATCGAACCAAGAAAATCCTCCAACAATCATTAAAACATTCTTCGCTTTTTCAAGAATCGCCGTATCAATTGGCTCAGATGGAAGAGCGCTCCATTCTTCCTCGATTTGTTTTTCTGGAATACCATTTTTTACTTTTTCTAACACTACCGAAAGTTGGGGAAGATATGAAGCAATTGAATCCAATATAACAGAGGCTTTATACGTATTCATACTTGCATTCCAAAAATACTCGCCACTTTCAAAGTACTTTAAGGCAAGTTTTTCATTCGGTTTTTCCTTAAAAGCTTTGACCTCGAAGATAGACGCACCCCCAACTGAAATTTTTTCGTCTCCTTTATGTATATATCCTAAACCTGTGTGGGGATGTGTAGGGTGGATACCTATTATAATAAGGCTGTCCCTACGGGCTGCAGTCTCCTGGCAAACAGAGAGGGTTTTTAGAAACTTTCTTTTTTCCTTAATATAATGGTCCGAAGCAAGGGTCGTAATAATAGCATCTGGGTTTTTCCCAACGATTTTAGCCGCTGCGAAACCAATTGCTGCAGCAGTGTTTTTTGGAGAGGGCTCTGTCAAAATGTTTTCAATAGGAATGGAAGGTGCTTCTTTTCTAATTTCCGGAACAAAGCTTTTGTTGGTCACAACAAAAATATTTGAAAACGGATATTTACTAGAGACCCTGTCAACTGATTCTTGGAAAAGAGTCTTTTGGTTAAGTATCTTCAAAAACTGCTTCGGGGTTTTGATACGGGATTTTGGCCAAAGTCTTGTGCCACCTCCACCCGCTAATATTACGATGTAGTTTTCTTTTTCCATAACCCCTCAATAAATAATTTTATTTTTCGTTTAAATTCCTCTTTGGAAAATTTTTTTGCCTGCTCACGACAGGCAGCAGCATTATATTTAATTGGGCTGAATTTCTCGATTGTTTTAATTATATCACTACTTGTCTGACTACCAAAGAAAACGCCAGTAACCCCTTCCACCACTGTTTCTAAAGCGCCGCCTTTTTTATAAGCTATTACTGGTTTGCCGGCCGCCATTGCTTCAACAGGAACAATTCCAAAATCCTCATAAGTCGGAAAAACCAATGCTGTAGCGCCTTTAATATATTGAGTAACTTCTGCATCGGGCAACCTTCCTAACAGTTCAATATTTTGCTTGGCAACTACCTTCAGACACTCAAATTGCGGACCATAACCAATAATTTTAAGGGGCAGGCCAAGTTTATTAAAAGCCTCTACAACAATATCAACTTTTTTATAACCACCCAGCCTCGAAACTACCAGGAAATAACCGAGATCCTTAGTTTCTCCAACAAATCGATCAGTATCTACCGGTGGGTAAATTACCACCGAATCTCGATGATAATGGTTTTTTACCCTATTCTGAACCTCTTTTGAATTAACAATGAAATGGTCAACTTTTTGTGCTGCGTCATAATCAGCTCGACGTAAAAGAGATTTGATTGGAGGAACAATTAATTCGTAAAGTGGTGATAAAAGTCGATCAAATGGTCGACTATAATAGCGCGAAAGCTCAGTATCGTATCCCCATAAAAATCTTGGCGGGGTATGCAAGTAACATACATGAATGGCGCCTTTTTTGGGACGGGCAAACTTTGCTGCATAAGAACTGCTAGAAATCACAATATCGGCATTCTCCAGGTTCTGGAGGCGAAACGCGAGAGGATAAAGGAAAAAGTAATGCTTCGAGAGATAGTTGCTCAAAGGGAGTTTTTGGATAAAATTTGTTTTGATTTTTTCGGGGGAAATTTTCAGCCACCCATCCATTAGTTTTTTATCATAAATTGCGGTATAGATAGGCGCATCAGGCCAAACCTCATTCAAAGCCTGCAGGACTCTTTCCCCACCACCATATTGATTGAGATAGTCATGCACAAGAGCGATCTTTGGCTTTTTTCTCATAAAGGCCATTATAACCGAACGAGCCTTTGCAGCCAAGTAATAAGAGGAATAGAAGAATTAAAAGAGCTAGCGTGTAATTCTTATAGAAATTTTGATGGTTTGTCAAGTCTCTTTTCTGAAAAAAGTATTGATTATTCTTTTTAATACACCTTGCTTCCTGCTAGGTAAAACAACCACGCCTTGATCTAGGTATTTTTGCTCATCAGAAAATATATGCCCAGCAAAAAAAGAGATTTTCCCATTTTTAATCTCTTCTTTGGTCCAAGAATCCTTCATTCCAATCGCACCATCGTTTTCCCGAATTATTAAAACCGCTTTTTCATCAGGATCAGGACTAAAACCAGGAGAAACTTTAATAAGCTTAGATTCCTTATAGCCTTCCCTGTAACTTCTTATCAAATTTTTGACAACTTCGTGGTACGCCAGGGCTTTATTTATTAGGCTCTGAGTCACTTTCGCCGAGTAGATCTTTTGAGGATTGTTAATAATAATTTCACCATTAAAAACCGAGTAATCAGAATGGAATATAGAGTTTCTTAGGTCTTTATCAAAAACATCCTTAATTGGTTCTAAAACATTTATCATACTAGCCTTGTTAGCCAAAACCTCGAGCTTTTGAATCTTTTCAGTAGGAAATTGGTCTCTATATCCCCATTTCGTCCTTATTCTTGGAAAATTGTAAGCTTGATAACGGCCACCATTGCAAATATTAAGGAGGTTAGCTAATATTTCATAAGGCTCTGAGGATTCTACTATGTGACCATAAAGCCATAGAAAAAGGTTTATTTTCGGATCCCCGTGAATTTTATTACCAAGCTTCATTATTGCATCAAAAGTCTCAAGGCTGTTTTCATAAGGATCTTCCTTAGTATATTGGATCCCTCTAAACCTCAGGAGGGTAAATATAAACTCGAATTCAGATTTTTGCTGGGACTTTTCAAACAGTAAATCCAGGCAGTTTAGGTATTTAACAATAGAATCAGTGTAGGTTTTATTAAATTTTTTTGGCACTCCAGTAGCTACAAATTCACCCTTTTCACCTTTAATAAAACCCCTTCGTCTTTTTAAAAAATTGACCATAGTGTACCCTACGATTTTAGGAAATCATATCATAAGAATGAGGTCGTGTGGGCACCTCAATTTTTTCTTTGAATTTATTTAAAGGGTGTTCTTCAAAAACATCAATAATATCGTCAGCAACAAGATGGGTGTAGCGAAGATAACTCTGAACTGAGGAATGGCCCACTGCCTTCATTAATTTAGCTGGCGTGATATCTGCTTTTACTGCTTCAGTAATAAAACAATGCCTAAAAAGGTGAGGGTGTACTCGCTTGTTAATACCCAAAAGTCTCACCCTCTTCTTCAACTCATCCACTAAAGATCGATAGCCCATTTGGTTTCTTTTCATCCCCTGAAAAAGCCAATCCTCTGGTCTTGCATGCCGATCAAGAATCCATTTGACCAATCTTAAGTAAATTACTGATGGTATGTAGATTGTTCTTAGCTTTCCACCCTTGCCAATTACTCTAAATGTTCTATTTTGAAAATTTAGGTCTGCAACCTTTAAACTCAATAATTCATTAACGCGTAGACCACAACGGGCCAGAAACTCAATAGCAAAAGTGTACTTGCGCCCATCAAACCACTTGTGGTGAACGCTCATTTTTCTTTCAAAGTTAAGAATCGCTTCAATCTCTTGGTTTGTTAAAAGGTCTGGGTTGAATGGTTCGGTCTTTTGATACTTCAAGGCGTATGAAAAGTCCTCTTCTAAAAGCTTCTCCTCTTGGTACAAATATCGAATGAAAACCCTCAGGGCAGAGACCGTTGAATTTATAGTCCAGGCTTTATATCCCCGCCCTTTAAGGTATAGGATAAAATCAGTAACGCTTTCCTTGTTAACATTTCTGGTCCCCAACCACTTATCAAACAAACGCAAGTCAAACTTGTACCTCTCCACTGTTCTAGGAGCTTTACCCGACAATCTTTGATACCTTAAGAAGTTTTCGACTGGTAAACTACCCCTCGTCATTTCTCTCCTTTAAGGAGTCTAACACCAAGACTAAACCTTCCTCTGTAAGGCTCCTCAGTGATCTACCAGCCTTTGCAGCCCCTACCTTAGCGAGTTGGTGTATCCCAGCATCAATTCTTATCGCTTTTGTCTTATTTTTGTTGATTTGTTGACTTTTAGTTCTTTCCATCAAAACGGTATATCCTCCAAATCTAGTTCCTCGGAATCTTCAGTTACCCCACCATCCTTCTCACTGTTTTCTTCTTCGTTAGAAATAGTGAGAGACTCGGTGGGGTAGTAAAGTTTTTGTCTTTTATCTTCGGGATCGTTTTCTGAAGTAAGAAGCCCGCTGGCTTCGAGCATTGGTAGTATTTCCTGCCGAAGCCTCCAATCTTCCAAGAATCTGCCCGTTTCCTTGTAGTGCTTCTGTAATATATCTGCTTTAGTTAATCCAACCTTTAAATTGATTCCCAATACTTGGTTGCTGGAATTTTCGTTCTTTTCTTTGTACGCTGGCACAATAATTTCTTTGAAAAAGTTGAAAATATATGGCGGTAGGTTGAATTCCTGACTTTCTGAAATTTTGTCCCAAATCGTTAACGCTTCTTCGAAATCTGTATCGTCCGTAAATATAACTTGTCCCTCTCGCTTCCTAAACCATAGGTTCAAAAGAGCAAAAGATTTTATTATACAGATTAGGCGACCAATATCCCTTTGGTGGCGTGGTTTCAGACGCTTGTGCTTCTCAAAAAAGATGTGTTGAATCTTTTCGGGATCGTGAATCTTTATGCTGCTGGTCTGCTCGGACTTTATCGCTTCAATCCTTTGCTTCAGCATTGATCTTTCAGGATTATTTTCCAGCTCGTCTAAATACAACTCCTTGTTACTTTCTTTTTTAATTTTCTCAACAATACCCTGCTGTATCTTTTCCTGGCTTATCTCAGGGCTCAGTAGCATGAATCGGGTGGAGTCCTGCTCATCTATCTTTAACGAAGCCGTGCAGAACACAACTGACGGGTAGCCTATTATGAAGACGTTTTTTGTCCTAAGACTGCCCTTTTGGCTCTTATCGGTAATTTTTACCTGTATTTCCTTCTTATCATGGGAAAGTATTGGCCTGAGGTGCTGTATTAGTTGTGTGTGCGGTTGATCCAGGAACACTAGAATTTTCCTCTCCAAATCTACTATGTAGCCTCCCCTTTCCTTATCTAGCTTTCCGACATCATGGAAGAAAGCAGTTGGCGAGGTGTAACCGATCATCATTACGTCCTCTTCTGGGAATAGGGTCGATATTTCTATGGGTATGTAGCTTTTTCCAGTTGAGGAGGGGGCTATAAAGCTTAGATTGAACTGGGAATCGTCCGTATACACAGACAGCAGGCAAAGGAATGTTGCAATTTTGTTTTCTTTATCCTCTTTTATTGTTAGACTCAGTATCCCCGCTAGGTCCTCTGTTGTAAGAGGGCCGAAAACGCCTTTTTCTTTGTTTGTAGACATACATATTCCTTCTGGGCAAGAAAAAAGCAGGAAATTATAATAAACAAATTATTTTCCTACTTACTATTTTCAGTCTATTTTCTGGAATATTTTCTACAATTTTCGGAGAGGTTTTGGGGAACGAAAAGGCCCTCTTCAGGCTGCCCTTATATTGTGGTTTTAGGCAGGCAGCCTAAAGAAGACCCTTACACAATATAAGTTTACTGCCTAAGAATAGGCTAGCACTTTTGAAAGACCTTGTCAAGAATTAGACTGATATACCAATATATATCATATATTTAGTGAAGTTTAATTATTCATATTTAGTCTAAAATGGTTCATTTCGTTCATTTAGTACCAAAAACATTATCTGAAAGAAGTAAGATTTCTTGATATTTAAATCTTTTGGCTTGATTAACTGATAAAGTTGATATAACATTAACTCTAGGTCTGCCCAGCAGACCTTTTTTTAAAGAAAATGAGACTAGAAAAGATTTCAATTAAAAACTTCAAATCAATTGATAACTTAGATAATTTCGAATTGATTGACAAGAATATAACTGCTTTCATTGGTGGTAACGGTTGTGGGAAGACTAATTTACTCCATGCGATAAATTCTCTGAAAAAAGATGATGAGTTGGTAGACACGAATCTACACGAAAAAGCGAACAAAAGCGATGAAATAGAAATTTCAGCGGAAATTTCTTTTGATGAAAGAGATCTTCCAAAGCTCAAGGAAAGGTCTTTAGACTTATCAACAATTGCAGGATACAAGGTTAAAGTAAACAAAAAAATAGGCTCTGGCTCTACAAGAGCTATAGAACCTCTTATGTGTTCATTTGATTTTGAAAAAGGGGTAACTACAATCCTCTCAAAAGTTGTCTCTCAGATAAAAAAATTAAAACTGAGCGATGGATCTAATCCAGCAGAGAATTTTATTGAGAGATTAGTCTTTAAGCCAGAAAATAATTCGCAAGAAATCCTCAGGACGTTGGATGAACTAACTAGTATCATCAACGGGCTGGGTGAGGTAGATGAGGAATATAAGAAAGCCTTTTTAGAGACTATCCTAAGGGCTAAAGAAACCTTGAACTTCAACTTAATAAAAATTTTAGAAGCAGATTTTTGGAATAATCTAGATATAATACTGCTTGATCCAAAGGCTTATACAGTTGAAAATTATTCCCCTCTAGAGGAGCTACAAGATGGTTCAAAACACGAATTTCTATACGATTTATTAAAACTTGCTAACAAAGAAGCCAACGATTTTAAACAAACTGGATCATCCCTAGATAACACGGCAGCGGATGGTTCAAAGTATCTATCAGATCAACTAAAGAAAATTTGGAAAAACCACCAAGTTAGTCTTAACTTATGCCCACAAGGTAGCAATCTTTACTTTTTGTTTGGTACACCTCAGGGTAGGTCAATGGAACTAACTAATCAAAGTGATGGCGAGCAGTGGTTTTTAAGATTTTATACGAAATTAGCGACTGCAGAAAAACTTAATAAACAGTTTGTCTGGCTAATGGATGAGCCTGGCCAATCTTTGCATGCTACGTCTCAAATTAATCTTAAGAACTATTTTGAGAGCCTCTCCGACAACCATCAAATAATCTATACAACACATCAGCCTATGATGGTACCCTGGCAGAAATTGGAACGGATATTTGTCGTCGAAAATGATGTCCTTAGAGGTACACTAATTCATCAAAGGTTTTGGAAGGATGAGGAAACGGAATCTCCCTTAAGAGAAGCACTAGGCTTATTTGTTGGAGAAGAGTTGTTAACAGGAAAGGAACATATAATCGTAGAGGGCCCCTCTGACTACGTCTACCTTCAAGGCTGGCTAAGTTTTTTTCAAAGAAATAGATCTGGAAAATTATGGCGAGAAGAATATAACTTGCTTGAAAGGTCTTTCGTGCCTGTGCAGGGTAAGGATACGATTCCTCTTTATCTACTCTATTTGACAAAAAAGACTAAGGGAAAGATAAATTCTATCGCAATACCAGATAGCAAAGCGGCTGAAGATGAGGTGAAAAAGAGACTAGATGGGATTGATCCTCTTAATAAAAGGGTTGTAAGTGTAAGCAGTTTGTTATCAGACATTAAGATTAAGGATATAGAAGATTTATTCGAAGCCAAGGAATTTTTGACAGAAGTAAAAGAATTTTATTCAAAAAATTATCCCGAAATAAGTTTCCCAACGGATTTCACCGAAGTCAAAAAATCTTCTTTAGCCAACGGAGTTATCAACTACGTGGAATCTAAGATTAACTTTGGAGTAAATTTAGACGGGGAACCAAGAGGTTTGGATAAGGTTGGTAGTGCTTTAAATTTCTATAAAAAGTTGTCTTCTGATAAGAAGCTTCCCTACTCAAAGGAAACAGTAAAAAGATTCGAGACAGTTTTGAAAGAAGTTAGTAAGCTATTAATGACGGAAAGTTCTAAAACTTGAATGCCGCCGCTAGTTATCGGAAATAATTTTCTATAATCGTAGTTCACTCTTGATGTACTCCACTATAACCACGATCAGAAGTAACGGCGAAACTATCAGCCCCAAAACTAATAAAATCAATAAAACTGGCCAGAATATAACGAGCAAAAACAGAAGTATCGCAAGTCTCATAAGTAATCTCCTATAGGTAGGAGGGGGAAGGGTAAAAACTACCCTCCCCTTACCGAATACCTATATAACCTTTCTAATTGACTCTTCGAGTTTTAGAACCGCTTTGGTGGGTCTCCCTCTACACCACTCACCATCGACCTTGATGGGGCAGGCCATAAATTGTCCGAATCTCCCAGTTTTCAGTACCATTCTTTCTTGATGAATACTGCATAATGGGTTTTGATTAGAATCTTCTTCGGTTAATTGGTTTGCTTTTCCGTTACCCATTACTGGGGCCCACTGATCCTTTTTAGTTCCATACTCTTCTAGCATTTTCTTGAAAAGTTGTTTTGCGTAAGGTAGATCTTTGTTAAGATCTTGAGTTGATTCTGATTGAAGGTGCAAGGTATTTTTGCCGTCGCTGCTAAGAAAAATCTCTATCATGGTTGGCTGCTCCTTTTAACAGCTTGCGGGAGCAATTTAATCGAAGTAAAATAAGATGGCAAGGCTGACAAGACGTGGCTCCCAAGTTACGACCTTAAGCCTTGCTTTTTGTTTTCTACTGATAGTACATCACCTCCTTTAATGAAAATATTTTATGAGTATTTTATGACATAAGTATAACACGGAAATGACAGTTTGTCAAGGCTAATAACTGACATTAAGCTTGATTTTATACCAGCTCTGGTGTTAGACTTGAAATCAATGAAAAGGACTTTAGTGACAGGCAAACACTTTATCGAACAAACTGGTATTAACGCCAGGAAGTTCTACAGACACTTGAAACAGAACAAACTTGACTATTATGTTATTGAAGGCAAAAATAGGAAGTGGTTCTTAGAGCCTCTACCCTTCCCTAAGAAGCGTAGGAAAGAAAAGAAGGAAAGCTGATTTCAACACAAACAAGCTTTTGGGAGCCGTAAAGAGGGCCAGAGATAGCTTCTGGAGGTGCGGCTAGGTTATAAACTCTCTGACCGTGACTATAGGGGTCTATACCACGCAAATCGGATCAAAATTTTGGTTGCAACTATCTAGGTTCAAATGGTAAAATGAGGATAAATAAAGCGTTCTAGTTTTAGGTTCAGCCCTTAGTTGTAGGATAAGTTTATTTATGCAACGGGGGTTTTTATTATGGCTGAAATTAAACTTTTGACTGTAAAAAACTACGCTACTCTTTCTGGAGTTTCGCGCCAAACAATTTGGAGGTGGACTAAAGAAGGCTCGCTGGATTATTACGTTTTAATTACCGAGAAGGGTAAAAGTAGAAAGTTATTTGCGATTGACGAGCCTAACAAACGAATGATTCTGGATCTCGGGCCAACTATTTTATAAACACTTATTCGTAATGAAAGTTGAGGCTAACTGTAAATGAAATGGTGCATTTACAATGGTTTAGAAACATTCGCCACTTCTTATTAAAGAGGTGAGTCCGAGACCTCGTTACTAATCGAGCTTGTTAGGTTGAATTTGCTATTCAAAAATCTTGCCAACTGGTTACTTTTAATTTTGCCGTTTCCTCACCATCTAAGTAGACATATTGGCTTCTAGTCAAAACATTCCCGTATACCCATTGTTGGTTTTCTCCAAACTGGGTTTTGGTAGTATTTATATCATCTGGAGTTCCCCAAGAAGCCGCAAGTTCATAGATATGCATACCCATTTGTATCTTCCTATCAGCGATATTTCCTATAACCTGTTTCACAGACTCTTCGTCGCTCGGCTCGCCTATTGCCTTCCTAATATTAGGGGAGTTCTCCTTGAAGTATGTAATTATCTTCTTGCAATCATCCAGGGTAAATTCACCCCCATTCTCTTTTGTAACGCCAGTAAACTTTATATATCCTTTGCTAAAATCTGTCTTTTTGTGCGCGTTGCAGTAAGTAGTGGCTACTGATTCAAGCCATTTATTTTCAGCTTCCTGTTTAGCAATCTCTTCTTTGTTATCCGCCTCTGATTTCACAGAAGCTTGTTTCGTGTTCGAATCTTTATTGGTTTGATTAGGAGATTTGCTTGAATCTGAAGGAGCAAAAAGTGCTATCCCTGTTAGAATGAGGAAAACGACAACGATAGCAATACCAACCATCTTTACTTTATCGGCTAGACCGCTACTCTTAATTGGAGCAGTGTTTTGGATACTAGGAGAATCTGTTTGCTTGGTAACTGCTGTGCTGGCAGCAACAGTAGAATCAGTGGAATCTCTATACCCCTTTTTAACTAAGTGTTCGTAATATTCTTGGTTGGCTCTAAACCCTGCATATACCCAAACAAAGATCCAGGATATACCAGGAGCTATCAGTGCCACAATGGTGTAAAGCAGACCTCTCAACCACATTCCTTTGTAGAAATACCAAAAAGCACCAAAAGCAAGGGCCGCTCTGTTGAAGCCTTCACCCACCTCTTTCTCTAAAGTTGTACCAGGTATAGTCAATTTTCTCATTTTGCTTGCCAGCCAATTATATTTCCCTGCAACGCTTTTTTCAACCCAAACTTTGACCTAAATAAATCTATATAAAATAGACTTTCGAAGAGTCACAACTTGATTAACGTACATTCCTTACTAGTTGAGTTGGCTTTCAAGGTAGTTAAGAATTTCAACTTGTTGCGAATTAGTTAAGTCTCTTGAAACGCGGATTAAAATATTATCGACACGTCTAAACTGGCCAGGATCCAGAACGCCTCCTTGAGCTGCTTCCAACATTGCAGCTCCTTCAACGGCATCAGATTTGTTTCTGTATACTGCTACACTCCCACCTGCCGCCGTTCCCCATTTTTCACCTTCTGTTACTGTATAATTTGTTCTTTCATCCCAAAAGGCCGCACCAGCGATATACCATTTAGGTTTCCCTAACATATCGTATGGATCGTTCTCCTCGGTATAAATTTTCGTCTCTCTGATTGCAGGAAATTTAGATTTTAATCGCTCCATTAATGACTTTAAATCAACTTCCTTAGCCTTAGTTTTTTCTTGGGTATCTGATGAATTAGTTTTTGATACGACAGAGTTTGTATTTGATGTCTTCAAGTCTGAGGATTTGGAGTTTCTTTTGGTACCAATGTAAAAACCAATAAATAAAAAGGCAATCAATAATAGCACCCCTAGAGAAAAAAGAAAAAGTTTTTTCATTTGTTCCTTTGCTTGCCAGCCAATTATATTTCCCTGCAACGCTTTTTTCAAGCCTAACTTTGTGGCTAAATAGAGCGCCAAACGCTATAGAAAATCGATTTTGGTTACTCTAACTTTTGAATATGGGATACAAAGTTGTAGCTCAAATGGGAAAGAAAATTCGGAAGATTCGGAAGCACCAAAAACTTTCGCAAGAACAGCTTTCAGAAAAAACTGGGATTCATTCAACAACTCTTGGCAGAATCGAACGTGGTGAATCAAACCCACCAGTCTATACAATCTACAAGATCTCTCAGGCTCTCAAGACCCCACTGCGCGAACTTTTTCATTAGAGTTGGATTTGATGTCTAATGAATGGATATAAGCTTCGTGACCCAATATAATAAAATTTCGCAGGTCCTTATCAATATTCAATTCGACTACTGACATTTCTCTTAAATTAGTAGCTATTTTTCTTAATTTCTTTAATTTATCCCCTGAAAAATTATGGAGATAAGAAGCAAGCAATGAGCTTAAACTTGAAAGCTCAGGTTTAAGATTTTCAAGTTCTTTTGGGATTTCAACCTCATCAATACCAAGCCACCTTGACCTCTGCCCGAACCTTAAAGCTATTGGAGATTTTGTCAGCTTTTGGTAAAAAGGGTAGTTTTTTGTAACTGGGTTCCAGAGTGTTATAAACATGTCTAGAGTGGAAATCATGTTTTCTTTTTGAACTTGTTCTCTTGATTTAGAGTTTGATTTTTGTTCTCTCCAACGTTGGTACTCAAAACTGAGGATAGGTCCCAGTAAAAGCCCAAAAACAAAACTGGCAATGGAAGCGATAATTGCGGAAATATCTAAACCAAAAAAATGCATCTTAAACTTCCTTACTAGTTAAATAAACCTTCTAAGTTAAAACGGCAATTAAATTATTCGCACCCAACCCCATCGCCATCACGATCAAGATCATAAATATCTGTACCAATTACATAAACTGGTCCTGCAACATAAGCTGGTCCATTTCCTGAACCACCTGCACAATCAACATCGCTGGCTATAGGAACACAAGCACCCGAATAGTTAGGATCACAATTAGATTGTGGGGCAGAAGCTTTAGGAGCTACATAGGTGCCAACAGCAATAATCTTATTTGTTGGTTCAACGACTACTTCTTCTGAAATCTTTTTACGAGACACTTCCTTACCATCCTTGTAGCTAACTTCGTATTTGATTTCCTTTTTACCTACTTTTCCCTCCTGAGTAATCTTTGTTTTACCTTTTTCTAGGTTACTATCCTGAGTCTCTTCAGTTTTAAAAGAAATATCTTCGGTTTCGGTGATTGGTTTTACTTCCACAACAGGTTTAGGACTTGGGGTAACTGCTTGAGAAACTTCCCCCTGATCATCTTGTTTAGGTTGAGATTGTGGGGCAACAGCCGCTGCGAAGACAGTCCCTCCCATTAAAGCCGCTCCGATAAAAGCTATTTTCCCTACGAGCGAGAGTGCGAAGAATCTACTTTTAATAACATTCCACATGCTGCCATTCTAGCATTTTTGATTGTGAAATCAATCAGTGCCTTTACTTTATCCTAGATGGGGTTTACTATTCTTTTAAAACGATGCAAATCTCTATATCAATAACAAAATTGAGTGTAATTAAATCAATAGCTTTCGTTATTGTTGGGCTAATAATTCTTTCAATAGGGGTGGTAGCTTCATTTTATTTACCAACTGATATATCAAATAATATTAGGTCGCGCGTTCCATTTTCTAGTAAAAGTGGTTACAGACAGACAGAAATTTATGGGCAGATAAAAAGTAGTAATCGCTGCAAAATGTTTAATGATGGGTCGTGTACGGAATTAGTAGAATTGTATGGGTCTACAGATTTAAAAGCTACCAAATTAGAAGTAACGACTGAAAAACCTCGTAAGCGGTTTGAATTAATCCCAAAGATGGCTAGAAAAGACGTTAAGGCAAAGAATTTTTATTATACAATTGAAATGGAAGTCAGTACTGAAGATATTGATTATACAGGTAATTATGGAGCTGCTTTTCCTACGGTTACTATTAAAACAACTATGGAAGACGGCACTGTTTTAGATGAAATTCTCACTATACCAGTTTGGCGAAACGCATATTTTCCACCATACGAATAACTCAAACTCCCTTTAAGATTCTAATAAACTAAGGTAGTTACTATTACTCTTGTATTTAGCCTTAATGATATAAACTCTATAAATAAGGTTATGGGATACTAATTAGTCTTATAGAGATAGATTTTTACGCTTATAGGGCTACTTTAGTAGGGAAGGTGAAAACTTAGGTTCGGGAGTATCTTTATAACTGTTATTATACTCGGTCGTAACCAAAGAAAAACGACCCATTTCTGAGTCGTTTCTCCTCCTAAATAAACCAATTCCTTGATTTGCTTAGGGAAAGGGCTACCACGGTTGTGGTAAGGCAGCACCCAATGCTCTTTCCCCTCATTCCGAGATTAGACCTACACGATTGGGCCGATGAGGAACTTCGTTATGGCCCTAGAAGCCTCGACGACCAAATGTGCAGCGTTGGTGCCGAGAATCTGCTGCAGTTCGAGCTGTAGCAGTCCTTCCCTCAGAGGGGGATTCTCATCGAGGCTGAGGGGGACTACCTGGTCGAACTTTGCCCTCGCCATATTCCTGCACCAAGTGTAGCTGACTTTCAGCGGTGACCCGCTTTCGTCAACCAGGACCTCGAGGGTAATCCCCAGGTCCTTTGGCCCAATAGGGTTCTTGTGGAACAGGATTCTCCTTTTTCCTCTAGGCATTAGTCTCTTGATCCTCCTTAAAGTTGTTAGTTGTCGTTGTTTCCCGCGTTATATCCGCTCGTGTATCCGCTCTCCCTCGGAGTTCGCCTCATCCAGACGTCGTATCACATCCTCCGAAAGAGGCTTATCGCTCTCGATCAGAACGTGCGGAACACGATCCAGTATAAGGGAATAGGCTCTTGCTCCGTTAGCGAGTGCAATCCCGTGAGACGCCGAATAGGCAGTAGACGCCGCCTGTTTGGACTTGTATTTGTATGCGACTTGATACTCCCTCGCCATCTCCACCCTCCTTTCTTAGGGAGCTGGCATTTGTTTCGTTACCCGCTTCTTCCTTTTTGTGGGGTGGATTATAACATACTATAGGTAAAAATCGTAATATTAGAACTTACTTAAGCTAGCCTTCTAACTCAACAGTTTTTCTTTATATAAGTAGCTTGGGATAATTTGAGATTCTTCTTTCCGCTTATTTAAGGGATGGGCTTCAATTGTGTCTTTTAAATCATCTACTACCAAATGAGTATAACGGAGGGTGGTTTGTAAACTAGAGTGCCCAACTATTCTTGCGACCTTCATAGCTGGGGCGTCAGCTTTGATTAGTTCGGTAATAAACGAGTGCCTAAGTAAGTGCAAGTGAACTCTTTTGTTTATTCCAAGCAGCCTTGCTCGTCTTTTTATCTCATCAACTAGCGTATGATACCCAACCATCCTCCCCTTCTTTACTACAGATTGGAAAATATATTCGTTTGGCCTTGCTTTTCTCTCCTGAAACCAAAGGTAGAATCTCCCACCCAAATCTCTAGGCAAAGGAACTAGTCTCGCTTTGTTTCCTTTGGCAATATTTACCCTTATCACTGCTTCTACAAAATCTATATCCTGTACCTTTAAACCCATTGCTTCAAACTTCCTCAAGCCCGTACAGGCAAGAAGCTCAAAAAAGAAGTTATAAGGCGTTAGATCGACCCAGGAGTGGTATTTATCACTTTTCCTAGGGCAGTTTATAAGGGCTTTTACCTCCGCAATAGTTAGAAGGTTTGGAAAGAATGGTTTTGCTGGTAGCGATTTTATAACCCCGCTTAAATCTTCTTTTAAATATCCTTTTTCCGTCCAAAGAAAGCGGGTAAAAAGTTTCAAGGTGGAAACTAAAGAATTAATCGAGTAGGGGGAAAGTCCAGCTTCTTTTGAAAGGCCGTTGGTGGTTCTCGGTTTTCTTTCACGGCAGTGGATAATAAATTCTCTTAGAACTTCTTTGGTTATTTTTCTATTATCCAGCCAGGGAATAAAATCTTTGAGGTTTGCAACGTGGCGTTCAATCGTCTTGTGCGAGAGGCCACGGTATTTTAAAAAGTCCAAAAATTGTTCTGCTAAGCCTGCAATCTCCATCTTGAAGCTTAGCCCTCAAAGTGCCCCCTGTCTCTTAGCCCCCGCACTGATTGAGATAATCATGAACAATTGCAATCTTAGGTTTGTACATGAGATGTATTATATCTCGAAGAGAAACAATATCAAAATGAAATTTTGAGTAGGAGTAAAGCGACGCAGAAATCTTTAGATTTATATTATATCTTGCTCGAAAAGCGATAGCAAGATGTAATCTAGCAACTGTAACTTTTCAAGTTAAGGAAATAAGCGGTTTCTACTTTTTATTCTTTTTGGAAAAGTGGATTCTTTTATCTATGAAGCTTTGACGTTTTGCGGCCTTTGCAGCAAGTTCTTCCTCTACTTTTTTCTGACATTCTGGGTCAGGACAAATATACATCGTCGATTTTATATCAGAATAAGCATTTGGAATTGTTGTTTCTTTTCCTTTTATTCTTTCTTTTCCGCACCTAATACATGGATTTATTGCTTTATTCATGCTTTTACTTTTCAAACGAAGGCCCCGCCCTTCTGGGCGGGGCCAACAGTTCCCAGTATTATCTAGCTGGGCGTTCTTCTCTTGGTCTAGCTTCGTTAACTACAATGTTTCTACCTTTAACGTCTTTACCGTTTAATTCTTTAACTGCTTTATCAGCTTCTTCATCGCTCGACATTTCGACAAAACCAAAGCCTTTGGAACGACCGCTGAATTTATCAGTTATCAAAGTGGCTGATTCGACAGTTCCAACAGCAGCAAACATTTCCTGCAACTCTTCTTGAGTAACATCATAAGGTAACGATCCGACAAATAATCGCTTCGCCATATTTTCCTTTCTAGCACACTAACACAGTTGCCTTGCGCCTTGTTCTTTCTTTTGGAAAACAAAAGAAGTGAAACTAAGGAGTATTAACAAGTACATTGTACTAAAAAAATAATCATAATGCAATCAACAAAGAGATTAACTTAACGGGCTAATTTGTAACCAGCCAATGTCTCTTCCGCTAACTTTTTCCAGGAGTATTTTTTTACCTGCTCAAACCCTAATTTCTTTTGTTTAATTCTTAATTTCTCATTTCCCATTATTAATTGAATTTGGTTGACTATTTCTTTTGGTTTTTTAGGATCAAAATAGATAGCAGCCTCCCCATAGACTTCTCTAAACACATCAATGCCGGAAGCGACAACTGGGCACCCTACTGCCATTGCTTCTACTCCGGGAAGCCCAAACCCTTCCGCCAAAGAAGGAAAAACAAAACATTCCGCTAACTTATAGAGGACTGCTAAATCTTCGTTTGGAACAAACCCGGTAAGAATGATTCTATTCCCAACATTCAATTCCCTTGCCTTTTCCATTAATCGATCAAAGAAAACATTCCTAGCCCCCGCATAAACGAAATTTATATTTTTATCGAGATAAGGTAAAGCTTCCAATATTCCATCAATATTTTTAACGGGGAACGCGTTACCTACGTAAAGAATAAACGGTTTTTTAACACCATAAGTGGCAAGGACTTGTTTTTCTTTACCCTCAGAGATTTTTTCTTTCCCTGCCTTGATAAAAAACTCATCTGCTGCCTCATAAGTCACAATTACTTTT
>Ga0154688_128_pt1 | contig 99835 bp, 108 predicted proteins | sample Rifle2008BG13ft_FD_116117 | JGI IMG/M metagenome (GOLD analysis project Ga0154688, IMG submission 116117) | Candidatus Woykebacteria bacterium RBG_13_40_15 | reverse complement strand
AAGTCTCCGCCTAATTACCAATTTAGCTTGAAATCTGAGTGGCCTCTTTTGAAATCGTCTAATTTTACCGGTTCCTTTCCTTCAAGCTGAACCATCCGATTTGGCAATAATTTAATTCTTAATTCCCTGCCCGCCGAAGCTTTAGCGGAGGAGGGTGAATTATTAATTCTTAATTTACTCCACACTCCCGGCCAAGGATGGTAAGCGCGGATCATTCTTTCTAAATTTTCCGGGGGTTTTTTCCAGTCGATGAATCCATCTTCTTTTGTTAAGATTTTAGTATAACTAGTCCCTGTAGGGCTCTGTGGCTTTGGTTTTATGTCGCTAACAGTTAGTATGTGCAGTACGTGATGTGTTAGAGAAGCGCCAAGATCTGCCAAACGTTCACTTAGAGATTCTGATGTATCGGTTTTTTTGATTGTTAGGTGCGCACTACCAAAAATATCACCGCTGTCCAGTTTTTCATTCATTTTCATTACGCTGACCCCAGTGTATTTATCGCCGCTTAATATTGCAGATTGGATAGGGGAAGCGCCGCGATATTTTGGCAAAAGTGATGGATGGACGTTCAAAGGTGCCTTCTTTGGTATTTCCAAAATCTCTTTTGGTACGATTTTTCCATAGGATGCTAGGACAATAAAATCAGGTTCGATCGACTTTAGTTTATTAACCAAGTCACTACTGTTTTTAAGTGTTGTTGGGACTTCAATCGGAATATTAAATTGATCAGCCAGCGCTTTTACTGGAGAAACTGTTGATTCTTGACCCCGCCCCGCAGGTTTATTTGGTGCTGTAACAACAAGAGTAATTTCATATTCTCCAGCCAATTTTTGGCCAATTAAGCTTTTTAAAACTATCGATCCAAACTCTGAAGTGCCAAAGAATACTATTTTTATTGTTTTATAAGTATAAAGATTCTTTTTATCTAAAATACGATCTGTGTAAAATGAGCTTGAAAGATGGTCGTACTCGTGTTGAGCAATTCGTGCGTAGTAACCAGAAAGTGTTGCTTTCTTTGGTCGCCCTTTTAAATCTTGATAATCTATTTCAATTTCGTTTGCTCTGTTTACACTGCCGCGAACACACGGTACTGAAAGACAACCCTCCTCAATTTCATTGGTTTCTTTGCCGCGACGAACTATTTTTGGGTTTATGAAAGCTTCTCTTAATTTTCCATAAGAAATTACGAAAAGGCGCAAGGCTGCTCCGACCTGTGGGGCTGCTAGACCGACAGCAGAGGTAATATCCACCGTTTCCATCATGTCAGTCACTAGTTTTTTTATTTCCGGCGTAATTTTTTTGACGTTTTGGAATTTCTGTTTCCAAATGGGGTCAGTATTTCTAGTTAGTTTTAAGATCATAGCCGAACATTATATCACTCTTTTCGAGTGTTGCGCTGATGCTTAGCATTCTCCGTAACTAAATTCATTTGCTACGAAAAGGAATTTAGGTACTCTCGAATGCTGCGTCGCCTCCGGCTCCTAACCAGGAGAACAAAAAATTACTTCTTTTTCTGAGCTTTTTTCTCTTTCTCCAACTCGGTTAATTTCCACATAAATAATCTACCGCGGTTTATTGATTCGCTTTGAACATCAATAGCAAATACCCTTGCTCTCTCGAGCAAGGAGCGTTCTTTCTCTTTGGCTAGTTTAATATAGAGTGCTTTATGGCGAATATCATGCAATGTTTCAGCAAGTCTTACTCCATACTCCTGAAACTCATATTTCGCATGAACAGGCACGCGTTCTCCAAATTTCTTTTTTAAAATGTCTCCAATCTTTTCTATAGCCATTTTTTATCTAAACCATTTAAAATTTCTTTATTCTCGAGAGGTAAAACCGATTTTAACTTAACGGTATGCTGTTTAAAAGAAACTTGATCATTTAACTGTAAATCAACTTCTAATAAAAGCTTCCAGGCGTCTTTATAATTGAATTTCAAGGCTACCACCTTCTCGAGTTGTTTTTGGGCATCCTTCAACTGGCTAGCAAACACATAAATGTTAGCTAGATTATACTGAACTTCGGCTTCATTTGGAGCAAAAGAAGCAATCTTTTCGGCCGTCTTTACGGTTTGGGCGGTGTAGGCAGGAACTACCTGTGAGAGATTGTATAAAGCCTCTAGGCGATACTGCCATATAACAATATTGGAAGGAGCGAGATTTGTGCTTTCAGTTAAATAGTTAAAACTTTCTGCTATTTTTTCTTTTCTGGCGTTGGCTTCTGTTTCTTTAATAGCTAAATTTATAGTTGAGAGGCCTAAATCTGCCTTGTATAGGGGTTCGTCAGGCCGTAGCGTAGAGGCTATTTTAAAACTTTTGTAGCTTTCAGAATCACTTGTCGTTGAAAGCCCTCTGTTGTAATAGTAATCCGCAAACCAGGTAGCGAAGCAAAAATAGATTAAAAAGACTCCCAATAAAATTACTAAGGATTTAGCCACCAAATTAGAAATTGAGCTTTTCAGACGCAAAGCTATTTTGTGTTCTTTTGGTTCACCGGTAGCTATGAAAAAGAAAGCAGGTAGTGTAAAAAATAATAGAGCAATTGCTACTACAGAAAAACCGAAAAAATTTTGGGCGTGATAACCTGCGTAGCTGGAGATGGCTACAATCCCAAAAGCTTTAGCCTCGGTAGAACTACCCTTAATTAAGAATCTTGTTGTGATCACAACAAAGGAAAAGATCAAAAATAGGTATGAAAAGAAACCGACTGCACCTGTGGTAGCAAGGTAGTTTACAAATTCATTGTGGGCTTTGTTATAGATAAAATCCCACTCCCCAGTCAAATTGTGCTCGACTGGTCTATATTTGTAATAATCAAGAGTGAATGTTTCCACCCCCGAACCAAAAATAGGGTAGTGTTTGAAAGTTTCAAGAGCTCCTTCCCATACTATTAGCCTTATCTTCCCAGTTTCGCTTCCAGAACCACTAGCTAATTGAGTCTCATTTTTAGTCTTAATTGCGGATATATTGATTCCGCGGAGAGTGAATGCGTTTCCGAAAAGGTAAAAAGTTGCGATCCAGCTAGCTGCAATAACTAAAAGTAAAATAATAAAGTTTGTTGGAAAAATTTTGATTAAAGAGAAATTTATCAGCCGCCTTTTTATATTCCATAAAAACTTATCTCTGAAAACAAATAAAGTCCCAAAAAAGAGCACAAGCATTGCTCCAACGAAACCAATTGTGCCTCCTCTGGAGTAGGTAAAAGTAAATGCTATAAAGGCCAAAATTAGAATTATAGTGTAAAAAAGTTGCTCTAAAAAACGGCCCCCCTTCCATAAAAAGAAAAAGGAGAAAGGAATAATCATTAGAAGGAATGCCGCAAGCCAATTTGCATGTCCTAGAGTAGAAAAAGATTGAATATAAGAATTTACCGCCCAAAATCCTTGGTCAACCCCTTTCCAGGAAATGTGTGTGTGTTTAATAGCAACTTGATGTTGCAGAACACCATAGATAGCGACAAAGAGAGAGGAAAGAAGGAGAATTTTCAGAAGCTGAAAGATCTTTTCTTTGTTGAAGAAAGTAACGAGAGCGTAGTAAAGGATTATATACGAAATTGTCGAAAGTAAACCTCCATTCCAGCGTGAATAGTAGCCGAAAATACTAATTTGGCGATCGATTGAAAAAATGGTTGAGGCTAAGTTGGCAAGCAAAAAGACGGCGATTGGTAAGTCAAGAGGAGTTCGTTTGAACGTGAGCGAGCCCTCGTTAATGCTTTTCAATAGCCAAGAGACCAAAATTGCTATCGTTGCAATGTAAACTAAAAGCATTTTGTTGAATTCAAAAAGCTCACTATTAAACGGTAGCCAAATCAAAGGAACAAGGAAAAATAGAGCGTAGAAGGAGTATTCAATGACTTTATCCGGGAATTTAAAATTGCCCATTTTCGCATTGATAATAACATAAAATTGAAAGCTAAAAAATGAAAATCTACTCCCCAATAGGGATTGACTACTATCCCATAGTGTGGTATAATTTCATCATCGGAAATTAAGAGCACGGGCAAAAAGCGTTCCGTGCTCTTTTGAAGTCAAGGGGAGATCAATGGACAGATTGAAAGAAATGGTGCTTGACGTACTTCGTGGGGTGTCAAGGGAAGACTGGGTAGCAACAGTTGTCCTCTTGACCTACAACCAGGGAGGTATTACTCGACCTACGTACCTGCTTCTCTTGTCTCAGGCCGAGGAATTCGAAACCATCGTCAACAACATCAAGAAGCTCGCTGAGGATTGTAAGGCGGCTGTGTCTAGAGTTCCAGAGCAGGTCAATGAGGCAAGGGAAAGATGGGAAGAGGTAATTGCCAGCACGCGGCAAAACGTCCGCCAAGCTTATGGAAAAGAGGTGCAGAAAGCATTTGATGCGCTGATAAACTCGCGAAGTTGGATCTAGATTTCTCGAGGAACGGGTTGGAGGCAATTTGGTTTCCAAATTGGTCCGTAGCAGACATCGTCTGTTCTCCTCCGGAGCCTAAGCAAATTATGGTTCGATAAACTTACCATGGTTTTCTTAGGAGGAGGTCTGATTCTACGCTTGTCGAAGGATCGGGCCTCTTTTTTGTACGAATTATTTGCTACCTTTTTGGAAAGGTAGCGCCAAAACTTCCGCTAATTTTTTCTTTTATCACCTTTTTCGCAAAAGGTGACACCAAAGGCGCCGGCCAAGATCCTCCAGCTAAAATCTCGCTTTTCTCGCCTAATTTTTCAAACCCCACTCCGTTACGAACATGAAAAATTCCCTTTCAGGTCGCTTCGAAAAGCTCAATTTATTAACGCTGACTAATCTAAGGCCGGATTTAGAAAAAATAATAACCGCTATACGAGCACGGCGTTCTTGCCTGCCGGCAGGCAGGTTGAAACTTGCAAAAATGCAAAGAGGAAACGGAAACTGACCGAAGCGAAAGCTGAGAGAATTTCCGAGGGTCCCGAAGCATTTTTGCTTATGTTTTACAGCCAGCGCAGTCTAGCGGCAATTTTAGTGTTACCTTTTTTGCAAAAGGTAACAATTAAATCATAAAAGAGAAGAAGATTTAAAACTCATCTGTTGATTAGCTTTATTTATGATGCTAAACTGGATTCCACAAAGGGGGCAGCAGGTGGATTTTAATTTCAACATTTTTGATCGTTTTTGGGGAACTTTTTCACACGACATTGGAATAGATTTGGGAACCGCAAATACACTTGTTTACGTTGTTGGTAAAGGAATAATGATCAGGGAGCCAACTGTTGTTGCCGCTCACAAAAAAACCAAGCACATATTGGCAATTGGGGGAGAAGCCAAAAAAATGCTTGGGAAGACCCCACCAACTATAATTGCAGCGAGACCTCTCAAAGACGGTGTAATTAGTGACCTGGACCTCGCAGAAGCCCTTCTAAAGTACTTTATTGTCAAAGTCCACCAGAATCCAGGGTCGTTGCCAAAAATCCCGCGTCCGAGGGTTGCAATAGGGGTCCCTTCTGGTGTAACTGAAGTTGAAAGTAGGGCAGTCCAAGATGCAGCGAGAAGTGCAGGGGCTAGGGAAGTTTATTTGGTAGATGAGCCAATGGCAGCAGCTCTTGGGGCGGAACTGCCCATCGATGAGCCAAGTGGAAATATGGTGGTGGATATTGGTGGGGGAACTACTGAGATGGCCCTGATTTCCTTGGGGGGTGTAGTTGTAAGTAAATCACTTCGTGTAGCAGGAGACGAAATGGACGAAGACATTATTAACTATTTGCGAATGCGCTACAATCTTCTCTTGGGGCCGCGTACTGCTGAAGAAATTAAAATTTCAGCCGGTTCAGCTTATCCAGTCGGTAAAGAATCAAAAATTACTGTACGGGGTAGGGATTTAGCTAGCGGTCTTCCTTCAAAAGTAACTATTAGTACGGCGGAAATTAGAGAGGCTCTTTCCAATACCTTGCGGTCGATAATCGAAGCTATAAAAGACGTTGTCGAAGAATCACCACCGGAACTTGTAAGTGATATTTCCGAAAAAGGTATTTACCTAACCGGAGGGGGAGCCTTGTTAAAAGGATTATCACAACTATTAGCCAAAGAAACCAAAATGCCGGTGATTCTAGCTGAGGAACCCTTGACCACTGTTGTTAGAGGAACAGTTAGAATTTTAAACGACAAAAAATTACTCAAAAAGGCTATATTTGCTGGTAGTGTGAGGTAATTGTAGATTAATGGATAATTACTTTCGAGCCTTGTTAAAACAAAAAACATTACTTATTTTACTTTCTTTAGTAGCCCTTTTTTTCATTTTTGATGTCTTAGGAATAATGGGATTTGTTTCGGATGTAACACAAAAAATCACTACGCCGATTCAAATTAGTTTGTATAAAAGCCACAATGATATAAAGGGTTTCTTGTCTGTAATTAGTGAAATTGGCTCCTTGAAACAAAAGGAAACCGACCTGGAATACGAAAATAGCCTTCTTTTGGCGGAAAACGCTTCTTTGAAGAAACTTGAGGTAGAAAATAAGCTTTTGCGGGAGCAGCTTGGAGATAAGATATCTGGAAACAAACTAATTGTTGCTTCAGTAATCGGTCAAGACCCACTTTTTTCCGTAAGCAGGATTTTAATAAGTAAAGGAAGAAATTATGGCATTGAGGAGGGAAATTTCGTAATTCTGAAAAATATCCTAATCGGTAAAGTAAGTGCAACGCACAATTCTTCGTCGCTAGTTATTTTGTTAACCGACCCTGAGAGTAAAATACCAGCTATCACAAGCAATGGGGCACGAGGAATCCTTGAGGGCGAGTTTGGCAATAGAATGTCTTTAAAAAATGTTGTCCAAAATGAAACTTTGCAGGTTGGGGAGATCATTTTTTCCTCTGGGGAAGCCGAATACCCCAAAGGTCTGGTGCTTGGGAAAATAAAAAGTATAGACAAAAACCCGTCAGCTATTTTCCAAAATGCTGAAGTCTCACCCCTCGTTCCATTTGAGGATTTGGAAACTGTTTTTATTATGCAAAAAATATGAAGGAGCTAATCTTATTTACCATTTTGATTGTTGTTGCTAGTTTCATTCAAGTTTCAATTTTGGCTTTGCCAATCGGTAGTTTTGTTGTTTTATTTTGGTTCAATATCAACAAAACTAAACATCTAATTTTTTTTGCTACCCTCTTTAGTTTGGTTTTAGCTATTATCTCAGATCTTCCGGTGTTTTTAGTTTTAATGAGTACAACTTTCACGATTGGTCTTTTTGCTGCTCTTAGATCGGTTTTGCCATCAAAAAATTTTATAGCCTACAGTCTTTTGGTTTTTTCCGCAATTTCCTGGGAAGCTTTTCTGGTCGCCTCATTAAGACTAATTAATCTATGAAAGCAAAAAAATTCGGTCTTGTTTTTTGGGAAGAATTAGAAAAAAGCAGAAAAAGAAGGGCTTCAGTTAGTTCAAAAGATCTCAAGTTTGCTGAAAGTTGGGGAGGCCCGACCGAAGAGAAGGAGAAAAGCAAGTTTGAAGTATCCGCTTGGCGACTCGTTCCAATTTATTTTATCTTTTTCGCCGCCTGTCTAGTTCTTTTTGCGAGAGCTATCGATCTTCAAATAATTCGTGGCGGTTTGTTTTTGGGAAGGGCAGAGGGTAATAGGATACAACTTGTTGTAAATCACGCCCCGAGAGGGGCTATTTTTGACCGAAACGGCCGTGTTTTAGCGCAAAATACCCCCGGTTACAGACTGATTTTCGACCCCTCCGGTTTATCAAAAAGTAAGAGGGAGCAAGCTTTATCAAAGCTTTTATCTATTTTGGGTGATAGTGGCGACATGGCCCAAAAGTTTAATGAAGCGAATGATAAACCGGTTACTTTGATGGGGAGTTTGCCGGCAGAGAAAGCTTTGGTTATAGAAGCAGAAGGGGGTAGTCTTCCAGGCATTCAATTGGAAATAAATCCAATCCGCTCTTACCCATACAAGGAAATTACTGCCCATCTCCTCGGTTACACAGCTGAAGCCGATCAAAAAGACATCGAGAGAAAAATTACAATTCCCTATAACTTAGGTGATCAGGTAGGAAAGTTTGGGATTGAACAAAGTATGGAGGATAGACTGCGAGGGATTAATGGTTACGAATTAATTAGTGTTACTGCTCAGGGTGAGAAAAAAGGGGGGATTTACAAAACTGAGGCTAAAAGTGGCCAAAATATTACTTTAAGTATAGACATAGATCTACAAAAAATTGTTTGCGAGGCACTTCTAGCCCAGATGAAAAACGTTGGTGCTAAAGGAGGATCGGCTGTCGTTTTAGACTCTTCTACTGGAGAAGTGTTGGCTTTGGTTTCAATTCCATCATTTGACGATAATCTGTTCGCCAAAGGCTTGACCGAAGCAGATTATTCGACTCTTACAAATAGTTCCGCAAAGCCATTGCTAAATAGAGTTATTAGCGCTTCTTACCCACCCGGATCTACCTTTAAGATGGTTTCAGGAACAGCCGGTCTAGAAACTGGAGCTATTAAAAAAGATACAAAGATAAACGACCCAGGTTACATTAGCCTTGGTTCTCATGTTTTCCAAAACTGGCTTTGGGCAGAAAGTAGAAGGACGGAAGGAGATATTAATATTGTTAGAGCCCTCGCTCGCAGTACGGATACATTTTTCTATAAACTTGGGCAGATTACTGGAGAAAAACCAATTCAAGATTGGGCTAAAAACTTTGGTTTGGGTAGGGTTACTGGGATAGAATTGCCTGGAGAAGAAGCAGGTCTTGTGCCTACAGAAGAGTGGAAATTGAAGACGAAAAAGGAGCCTTGGTATCCAGGCGAGACTTTAAACTTGAGTATCGGCCAGGGAGACTTACTTGTTACGCCATTGCAGCTTTCGATGATAACTGCCTGTTTTGCGAATGGTGGAAAGTTGCTTACCCCCACTATTTTGAAGGGTAGCGTTCCAAACGCTATTAAAGAAAATTTTTTGAAAAAGGAAACTATCGATGCAATTAGGGAAGGTCTTTACCAAAACACAATCGGTGATGGAAACGTTGGTTGGCTTTTTACTAGCTTTAAAATTCCAACTGCAGGTAAAACAGGTAGTGCGGAATCAGGACAAGAAAAACCACACGCTTGGTACACAGGTTACGCTCCTTATCCAAATGCAAAAATAGTAGCAACTGTTCAGGTTGAAAATGCAGGGCACGGCAGTGAAATATCAGCTCCGGTTGTCAAACAAATCTTTGATTGGTGGTTTGCACACAGGGAATAACTATTTCTTCTCTTTCCCGGCAATTTCTTCTTCCACTTTTTCGAAATCTTCCTCGACCTTTTTCTCCGCCTTTTGGTCGACTTTGAAGGTTTCCAAATCTTTTTCTACTTCCTTCTCGAGCTGTCCCAAAATAATAAGAAGGCGCTTTTTGAATCTCCTTGATTTAAAGAACAAAAGGAGAATAATTAACACAAATATGAAAATCGCTGTTAGCAGAGAGGTAAAAATTGCGACTCCGGGTATGACAAAACCAATTACAACAAACGCTTGAGGATCAAGGGCGAAAACCACTTCTTTTGATCTTCTTGACTCAATATTGGCCGGTGTGACGGCAACCGCGTAAATTGTGTGTTTACCGCGTTTTAATAAGCCTTTGTATGTAAATTCAAAGTTCCCGTTTTTATCAGCTACCACTTTTGCAATTTTCTTCCCGTCTAAAAATATCTCTACGCTATCCCCTGGAGATGAGTGGCCTTGGATTAGAAGCTCATCTGTGTACGGAACAAAACTTCCATTTGTGGGTTTGGTAATTACAGGTGAGGGAATTTCCTTTACCGTAACTTTAACGCTTCCAATTCTTTCATTTCCCGCTTTATCAACTGCTTTTATTTCAATTAGGTGCTCGCCGGAAGAAATTCTGGCCATTTTATAGGGAGCAGAAACAACAACCCAAGCACTATTATCAACCCGGATCTCGTAATGATCTACGCCGGAGGTTTCATCTTTTGCCGCGAAGGCGATGATTGGTGGGCTAGTGGCATTTTCTTTTGGGTCGGCCTCTGGCTTAAAGGGAAGGGGAGGAGTTGTGTCAATTTGGATTCTGAAATGCGTTGTTTCGCTCCAGCCGCTGCTCCCTTGGACTCTCACATGAAAATACCAAATTCCGTCTTTTAGTCCCGTATAGGTCTTACTTTTTTCAAGTGTTGGAGAACCTGTTCCAGGAGAGGTTTCAGGAGAATTATCTAGTGTGTAGACGAAATTATTTCCCGCGCCTGTCCAGGAAAGAGAGACGTCGGATTTTTTATACCATTTATCTTGATTGGGGTGGGTACTTGAAGTTACAGTTGGGGCTGCGGTTGGTGGCGGTAATATCTGAAAGGAGGCAGAGCCTAAGCCCGAAATGATATTTGTGCCAGCCCCATCGTTTGCTAAAATTTTAGACCCCCCTTGAATAGAAACAGTGCCTGTGCCAGGGGAGTTTCCTTTCACAACAACTGCTCCAATATAACCAGAGGATCCTAAGTATCCAGGGGTTGGAAGACCGCATTGGAAGAAAGCAGAAGAATTTGTGTAACTTGGTGGGCTTGGATATAGGTTGCAAATAGAACCGCCGGTCGAAATACCAGTAACGGTCATGTTTGAAGTCCCGATGTGGACTTCATAGGCGTTGGTTGATGCGTCGCCAGAGACGTAAATCATCACATAAAATTTTTCACCGACATAGTGACTTCCGTATGAAGGAGATAGAAAAAGGCTTGCCGTCGCAGCGTGGACCGGTTTTGCAACAAATGGGATCAGCAGAAATTGAAGTGTAAAAATGAAAATTAAAATCAGTTTGGCAGTTTTCATAATCTTTAGGCCACTTTAGTGGTCGCAGAACTCGAGAGTACCTAAATTACTTTCGCGAAAGCGAACGAATTTAGTTACGGAGAGTTCTATATCTTACATCTTAAATCTTAGATCGAATTACCCTGTCCAGTCAAACATCATAATACTAAAATCGATCAAACCAACCGTTCCATCACCATTTATATCACCAATTGCGTGGTTGGTACCCCAATGGTAGAGCAAGATCGAAAAATCAGTTAAATTTACGAAACCATCACAATTTAGATCACTTCTTCTGCAATTATTTACCTTTAAATTGAGAGTGTAGCTATTTACGGAATTTGCGTAGCCGGCTCTAGTCAAATAAGCGTAAATACTATTATTACCAAAATTGTAGCCAGAACTCAGAGTAAATTGCCAGCTGCTTCCGCTTACAACACCACTAAATTTTTGAGACCCATTTAAAATAACGTGAACAGTTGATCCAGAAGATGCTTGTCCGTAAATCAAGGTTGAGTCCCCTTTGTAAATAGTGTTCTTAGAAAGGGCAATTGTAGGTGGCATGAGAATGTTGCTAATTGGTGTGTCTCCATGGGCTGGTAGGGTTATATTATTAAAGTTTGTTGCTGGTGTACTTCTTCCGGCAGTGTCAACTAGTGTGAGTGAATAATTATGTAATCCTGAAGTGCTAGTAATAGTCCTAATAAATGTCCCGGCAACAGAAGTCACCGTTGTCGCAACGACGCTACCGTCCTCCCTGATCGTAATTGTTGAACTTGCTGGCGCGCGACCGCTAAGGGTAACAGTAGTTGGGGGGACGGTTCCAGTTACAGTTACATCTGCAGCACGAGCCTGTACTAAACAGAAAACAAAGCTAAGTGAAACTATTAGTAAGCTGCAAGTTAGTTTTTTAATCATGTTTAGTAGATTTCCTAAATTTGAAATAAAGCAAGACCACAATTACTAAAAGCAAAGTACCTATCAATGCAAAATCAGGATTTACCCAAAAATAAGGGAACAAGTGTTCCCTCCCAGCGGTACCGTACAAAAGTACAACATCAGCCCCGTAAAAACCAGGTGGTAAATTGCTGTGAGCTATCGAAATTTCTTTTTTCTCGCCAGCTTTAAGTTCAGTTTTGCTTTCCAAGTTCTTTCCAAATAAACCAAAAAGCTCTTCTATTTTAGCTTTTGTTTGTAAGGTAATTGTCCGATTGCCGTTGTTGGAAACTTCAAAATTAAGTTTACTTCCACTATCATGGAATTTTTCCACCGCTATTTCCTCTTTTGTTGTTCCGAGGATCCTAATAGTAAAATCGCTCTTTTCTTCGATAGAGCCAGTTTTTGCTACTAGGGAACCGTAATAATCAGCTGGCTGCAGATCTTTTGGAATTTTGAACTCAATTTCGATTGGATTAGTCGCATTTGGTGTGAGAACCAGATCTGATTTTTCAAATGAAACAAAGCCAATACCATTATTTTTTGGTACTGACCAAGAAAGTTTTAGGGTCTTATTTGAAGCTGATAAATTCGTGATAAGGACATTTTCAACTAAGTTATCGCCTGGGATAGCTTGCAACTGAAAGTTTCTTGGTTCGGCTTTAAGTTCAGAAGCGTTCGCAGGAGTAGCGATAAAAAGGATTATGAAAATAATAAATGTGACAGCCAGCCTTTTCACTAGTTTATTTTACTACAACAATTGGATTTTAGGAATCTTTCTTGATAATCAACCAATCTTGACTTTTATCCCATAGTTTAGTATAATCTTCCTGTTAAATCAGAAGATTTGACTAATGTCAAATAGTCCTCTTTTGAGGGTTATTTGATGCGAGTCAGACCACCAAAATAGTGGAGCGTGAAGAGCGCGTTCTGACGGCATTTGAGGTGTTGAGATGAGACGAGCTACGTTCTTGATCGTTGTTCTCACGATTCTCGTGGGTGCTGCCGTTTCTTGTAAAGGCGGCGCTCCATCTACGTACGGGACCGTGGAAAACCCCTACAAAGGGGTACTCGTGTCGGAGTTCAAGAACGGTGACCGTGTCACAGTCCTGGGTTCCACCCCATCCGGTGCATACAGTGGCACTCGACCGATCTACTCTACTGAGGTCAGAAACGAGCGTACAGGTAACGTTTTCTGGCTGCCAGAGTACGCTGTTGAGTATACCCCCGTCTACGACGAGATTGAGGATGTGGCATATGGGACAACCTTTTGGGGGCCCGGTGACTCGGGCGACCTGATGGTTAGTCAGGCGGCCTGTTTTGTCATTGTGCTGAGAAATGGCAAAGTACTCACAGACCTAGAACGGGCATCCTTTCGTAAAGTAAGCCCCGATCTTTGCCCGAAATAGAGGGCCTGGCCTCGGCTAGAACGGAAAGGGAAAATGAGCGAGGAACGGGAGCAACAAGCTTTGGCTTGTCCGTTCCTCGCATACCCAAGTAAATCATAGTGAGCTTATAGCGAGCCATGGTTTATTTAGGAGGAAAAACGAGTCGAAAGGCTCGTTTTTCTTTTTCGGACCAAACAAATTTTCCCAAAAACTTTCCCCGCAATAAATTATGAGTAGTCCGTAGATTGACTTTTGACCTATAGTTTGGTATAATACTTCTGTTCCTTGAAAACTTATTCGGTTGTTTTCGCCTTACATTGTGGCTGCCAACTTGGTTACCAATTTGTAACTTGACGGCTAAGTTGGCAGTCATGATGGAAGTTAGTTGTTCTAGTTGGTCCGCCAAATGGCGGGGAAAGGAGTGACGCCGTGAGGCGTTTTCTGGTTATAGCCACAGTTCTGACCGCCATATTCCTAGTGGCCTGTGGAGGAGGCTCAGACAACGAGGAGGCCCTGCGGAGTCAGATCGGTGACATACAAGCAACGGCCGTTGCTCAGCAGGACCGTATCGACGAGCAGCAGAAGCAAATCGAAGATCTGCAAGCCAGAGTCGGAGGGACTGAGGTCGGGTACCCTTACACCCTGAGCGGGAGTGTCGGTGACTTACAGGGACGCATGTATATCGTCGAGGCCGACCTGTATACTCATTCATCCTGGTACAGCGAGAAGAGTGGTGTGGAGGGAGGAGGCAGAGACTTCACTGCTCGGGGCTATTTCGACTCCTTGATCGCCCAAGCTCAACAGGAATTGGCGAAGGGCAACGTGACAACTGCTGAGGTACTCACCCACGTCGCCATCAGTTCGCTGGGTGTGACTTCCTGCGGACCCACCAGTGTGAAGCTCGGACGGTACGATTTGCCTGCGGATCTGGTGGCACTGGTGGAAGACGATCTTGCCCCGCTTTACACCTTCCAGAAGTTGGAAGACGGGACGGTTGTCATCCACTGGAACCCAGGGAGCCCGGGCTGCTGATCGAGAACCGAATAGCAAGGAGTGCCCCAGGACGTACGAGTCAAGAAGTGACTTGTCACGACACCGGGGTTCTTCCCAAGCAAATCTCATTAGAGGTTTTCTTAGGAAGAGAAGCGACTCGGAAACGGGTCGTTTTTCTTTTTGATATAATGGTTCTCAAATGAAATCTGATCTGCCTTATTATGTTGCTCTTGCAGCTACTCCGGGAATTGGGCCGGTTCATTTTAAACTCCTTATTAAACATTTCAAAACAGCAGAAAATATTTGGAGAGAAAAAGAAGAAGTTTTAGAAAAGGTATTAACTCCCGCTATTTTTAGGCAATTTATCGCGTTTAGAAAAAGCTTTGATGTCGACAGCTACTATAAAAAAATAGCTGCTAAAAATGTAAAAGTAATTACAATTGATGATAAAAGTTATCCATCTATTTTAAAGGAAATTTCTGATCCACCACCAGTGCTATATATAAAAGGAAATCTTGATTTGGGTGTGGAAAATAGATGCATTGCGGTGGTTGGATCTCGAAAAATAACAAGTTATGGTCGACAAGTCACCGAGATTTTGGTTGGTGATCTTGTTGCGGCTGGTTTTACGATCATTTCCGGTCTTGCACGTGGGGTAGATTCTTTAGCCCACAAAGCTACTTTGGAAAATAAAGGAAAAACAATTGCGGTACTTGGAAGTGGTGTCTGCAATATTTATCCGCCTGAAAACGTTTCTTTAGCTGAAAATATTATTAATAATGATGGGGCAGTTATCAGCGAATATCCACTTGAGATGCTAGCGACTCCGGGTAATTTCCCTTCGAGAAATAGGATAATTTCTGGTCTTTCGCTGGGCGTTCTTGTAACTGAAGCAGGCGAAGACTCCGGTTCTTTGATTACAGCGGGTCTTGCAGGAGAACAAGGAAGGGAAGTTTTTGCCGTTCCGGGACCGATTTATTCAGGCCTCGCAAAAGGGCCAGCACAATTGATAAAACAAGGCGCGAAATTAGTGATGAACGTTGGGGATATTCTTGAAGAATTAAATATAGATCTAAGATCTAAGATGCTAGATTTAAGAGAAATAAAGGGGGATACAGAGGAAGAGCAAACAATTTTAGATTTACTAAGAAACGGGCCTACTCATATTGATGAAATAGCAAGAGCCTCAAAACTTCCAGCCTCAAAAATAGGCTCAATCCTTTCCTTAATGGAGATAAAAGGGAAAGTTAAAAATCTAGGCTCCGGCTCATACTCCCTTCCAAATTAAATTGACAGTGAAAGTCCAATAAGCGAAAATTAAGTTAACTTCATGAGAGCCTGTAATCTGTTCCAAAAATCTGCTGTCGAATATCGGAAAAGTATAAATCCGCCCTACAGCCGTAAGGACCTACTTCCAATTTTAGCTACGATATTTATCCTTGTAGCAATTCCTTTGACAGTTTTTGCAGTTTTTAATATAAGAAGTTATCAGCCAAAAGCAGCGAGTCAATCGGTTCGAGGTGTATCTGGGGATCTTTGGGCAGATGTAATTTTAGGCCAAAGGGATTTTGGGGAGCTTTCTAGGGGCGAAATTCTACCTTACAATGTGCGGAAAGTTGGCGGGGTATTGGTTGATCGCTCTACCAATCCGGGTAGAGCCTATATCTTTGATGCCCAACGTAGCCGTATCCTTGGTATTGATTTAGCTAAGTGTTACTCGGGATCCTCTGCCTGTAGTGCCGATATTGTTATTGGGCAGCCCTCCCTCAGCGATTGGGGCGCCTGCAACCGGGATTTGTCTTTTCAAAATTATCCAACCAGGGCTCCGGCTTCCGCCCAAACTCTCTGCGGCATGGATGATGGGGTAAATAGCCCGGACGAAATCTTAAGCTTTATTGGTATGGATCTTGACGGTGGCAGATTAGTTGTTCCGGATTTGGAAAATCACCGCGTTTTGGTTTACGACAACCCCTGGGTTACCAATGCTTCCGCCAGTCAGGTGATTGGGCAGACTGATTTTACTGGCAATCTCTGCAACCAGAATTCAGCTTCTTTTGGAAGCCCGGAAAATCAACCGACAGCTTCTACTCTTTGTTTTTACGATTTAGCTGCTGGGTCTTACCATGGTGTGGGGGTTGCGATTGATGCGAAAGGAGATTTGTGGGTGGCTGATGAGGGTAACAATAGAGTTTTGCGATTTCCAAAGGATAAAGCCACCGGCTTGTTTGCAAAAACCGCTAATTTAGTTCTGGGGCAAGATAACTTTACTTCTGGTACTGGCTGGGATCACAAAGGAAGCGGTTTAAATCAAATGGCAAATCCCAACTCTCTGCGCTTTGGTCCGGATGGCAAGCTCTACGTTGCTGATGGAGGCAATGACCGGGTTTTAGTTTTCACACCCAATCCTGATTTCACCAATGGTATGACAGCTTCTGGTACTTTCGGAACAGGGCTGCGGGTGCCTTATATGGGTGAAGTTGATCCAAGCGGAGCAGGCTTGTGGATTAATGATTCGCAGCATGGCAAAGTTGTTCTTTTTGGCTGGGATGGAGCTACACTTAAAAAAACCCTAAATCCAGATGGTGGAGCTAGCTTAGGAGAAATTGGAATTGATGCTCAGGGTAATGTGCTTGTTGCAAGATCCGACGGTACTGGGGCATCGGTTTATCTTTTTAATAATCCGCTAGTTAACCCAGCGTCATCACTTAATCCAAACCGTGATTTATTCAGTCCCATTGCTCCCGGGGAGCCTAATGGTATTAGTGGCAGAAGAATGATATCTGGCAGCGGTATTGCTGTCGCTGCCAACCAGCTTTTTGTTAGTGATGGGGCAGCGAGAATCCTTTTTTGGAATAATCCTACTTCTTTGGTGAGCGGGCAGCCCGCTGATGGAGTTATTGGCCAGAGAGATCTCGAAACTTTGGAAGGAAATGTTATTCGCGGCTACTATACTCAAATTAAATCCGACGCTGATAGCAGGATTTGGGTTAGAACCGACTACAATGTCAGGGTTTTTCAGGCGCCGGTTAAAATCGGGGATAAGCTGATTAAAATTATTGGTTACCCCTTTAATGTTTTAGGCGGTGGCCAGATACCAGAAACGAGAGACTCTCCCGGAATTGCTCCAACTGCTCATGGGGAATACCTTTGGATTTCGGAACCGGGCAACAACCGGGTATTTAGAGTCAGAGATCCGCTGGGATCAAATCCGGTTGTTGATGTTATTCTTGGTCAAGAGGACGCAACTAGCGTATTGCCAAATCGCGGTCAAACTTTTAGCGAGGGTCAAGCACCCCCGTTAAATTTTCTTAATGCTCCCGGCGCTCTTTCTTTTGATCGAAAAGGGAATCTTTACGTTTCTGATCATTCTCTTGAGGCAAGCGGCAACTTCCGCCTGCTTATTTTTACCCAAAGCGTGATTGATGCTTGCACAGAGAATAATACGAAAGTGTGCTTTGGGCCCTTTGCAGCCAAAAGTTTTCCCGAAAAAAGTTCCCAAATTGCTGCTACTTGGGAGCCGGCCTTTGACTCTACTAACCGAATGGCAGTTGGTTACAATGCGTATAAGCATGGAGGTTTTATTGGCTACTATGATGATCCAACCGGTCCTGAAATCCTTCCAACCGGCTATCTTAGAGATTTTACTATATTGCCGCTTGGGGCTACTTTTGATAAATTCGACAATTTATATATTGTCGATGGTAATCGGAGCCGCGTTCTTATTTATAAGAACCCGTTCAACACTGATCCTGGCATTACGCCGGATCCGACAATCCCTCCTGTTACCAATGTATTCAAAAAAATCACACTTGGCTCTGACGATGCAGTTGATAGTTGTTTCCTGGAGCTTACGGGGGATAATCTTTGGATCGGTTACAATCCTTCGTGTTCAAAAAATCTTACCACTGGTTTTCGGTTTACAGATCTTCATATTCCCCGTGGGGCAAAAATTACTAATGCGGCCCTTATTTTTTCACCAAATAATGCGGTTCCGGCTTTGAACTTGAAGCTGAAGGGCGTGGCTGATCCGGATGTGGCTACTTTTTCCACAAGCAATAACCCAGCGAATTTACCGACCACCGTTGCTTACGCAGATTGGAATATCACTAGTTTTGGTAGCTATGAGTTTACCTCGAAGATTACTTCGATTGTGCAGGAGTTAGTTGATCAAGAAAACTGGGAGAGTGGGAAGTCAATGGCTTTTGTTATTAGTAATAATGGTTCAGCAACTGCTGGTCCCTTGATTTCCTTTGAGAGGGATTCCTCGTGGGCAAATATAGGTGAGTTAGTTATTACTTACGAGACTAGTGATATAACTCCGCCGACAGTGGCTATCACTTCGCCTGCGGTGGGAGCAGCGGTTTCGGGAACAGTAGCAGTTGCGGCTACTGCTTCGGATAACACTGGGGTAACCGAAGTGGATTTTTTGGTTGATGGGACATTGAATACTACAGATACAACAAGCCCATACAGTTTTTCTTGGAATACTACAGCTTATTCCAACGGCTCCCATACACTTTCCGCCAAAGCCTATGATGCCGCCAATAATATTGGTACATCAGCAACCATTACTGTGAATGTCTCAAACGCAGGCAAGATCGGCGATATAAATGGCGATGGCAAGGTAGATATCTTTGATCTTTCTATCATTTTGACTCGTTGGGGAAGCAGCGATACAGCCGCTGATTTGAATAAAAATGGTACAGTAGATATCTTCGATCTCTCGATTCTCCTTTCCCACTGGGGAATTTAAAGGGCTCTGGTTCCTATTCCCCGTCCAAGTTGACAGGTCAGAAATTGAATCCTACAATTTAATTGTGAGGGCTGCCGATCTTTTTCAAAAGTATCGCAAAAGCATTAATCCCCCTTATGATCCAAGGGATTTGATAAGCCTTTTTTTAACCGTGTTTCTTCTTATCACCATCCCCTTGACCGTAATTTCTATTCTGCAGACTAGGGAGCCGACTTCGAAAGCAGTAGCTAATCCAAGTGGTCAGCAGATAGTTCAGAAGGTTTACTGTTCGGCGGAACCTTTGGAAAGTTTTAGCGAAAGACCGGATAAAAACAGAGCTAAAGTTGCTGCTTCAAAGCTTGCCAGTGTTACGGTGGATCTTACCCAAAAGCAGCAAGAGTTTAAAAAAGATGGCAGCGTGAAAGCCGCCAAAGAACTTCAGAGTCTCCTTCAAGAACGAAAGAGCGACTTAGTGGAAACCATGCGCCAAAATCCCGACCAGGCTTTAAACTCGCTTCTTTCTGATCAGGAGAGAAGCAACTTTGCCCCATTAGCGCAAAACTGTCTGGAAAGATCAGCAACCATTGAGGGACAGCTTGAGGTAGTGCACGCCGACTTTTTCAAGGAAGGAACAAGCACAACCAGTTATACCCTGAAAACTGACAGCGGAAAAAAGATAAGTATCCATCCGGCCGGTGGTCTTCGGGCCTTTTTAGAATCCCGAACCAGGGTTAAAGTCAAAGGAATGCAGATTGATAATGATCTTGTTTTTGATGGCAGCCGCCCGCTTTCCCAAGCCGGCGACCTTAAAGGCGGGATTGATGTGGTGTCGCAACCGGGCAATCCACCGGTTCTGGGGCAACAGAGAACAGTCACTTTACTGGTAAATTTTCAAAACACCGCTCAGCCCTCTTTTACCAGCGCCCAGGTGGATAATTTTGTTGATACGCAGATTAATAATTTCTACGCTGAACTTTCCTACAACAAAATCAGCATAACCGGTGATGTTTATGGTTGGTATACACTACCGATAGACCAAACCTGCAGTGCCGGTGGTACTGTTTTGCAGGAAGCTATAAATTTAGCTGACAGTGCTGTTTATTTTCCAAACTACAGCCGTCTTGTTATTATTGCCCCTTATGGTCCGAGCTGCGGTTGGGCAGGAGCGGCCAGCATAGGGAAAACTACAATAGTTACCGCTGACGGTAATGTCAGTTTATCCTGGGCTTCCATTGTGTCGAATTATGGGTTTGATCTTGGGCTAGTCGGTCATGAACTAGGCCATGGCTTTGGTAGTGGCCACGCCTCACTACTTGATTGCGGCAGCGTCACTATTGCCCCCTCTGGCTGTACTGTTTACGAATATGGTGATCCCTACGATATTATGGGGTCTACTAGCCCACCTTTTCACTTCAACGCTGCCCATAAAGAAAATGTGGGTTGGTTTGACCCGACCAATATTCAGACAGTTACGACTAGTGGGGCTTATGTTTTAGAACCGATTGAGAGAGCTACAGCTAGCCTGAAAGCCTTGAAGATTCAGCGGGGCCAGTCTACGGCCGATTATCTCTATGTTGAATACCGCCAACCAATTGGTTTTGATTCGGCAAAAAGCCCGTCAGACAGTGTTTACCAAGGCGCTCTTCTTCACATCCCTCTTTCCCCAATTAACAAGACCGCGCTTCTTGATCCAACCCCGCCTATTAGTATTAGTACAATCGTTGTGACGCCTGGCTCGTCTTTCACCGATCCGGATACCGGTACCCGAATAGCGGTGACATCGGCAACCGCCTCGGCTTTAACTTTAAATGTTGTTCTAGGCAAGACCGACTTTACCGTTCCAACTGTTTCGATTACTGCGCCAAGTTCCGGAGCAACAGTTTCGGGCACGGTTACAATTGCTGCCAACGCCGCCGATGCCTCTGGTATTAAAGAAGTGGAATTCGCTTACATTCCCTACGGGGGAATGGGGCAAGTAATTGCTACCGATACGACAGAGCCATTTAGTGTACCTTGGGATACGACGAAAGTAGCGGATGGTGGATATACCCTTACCGCCACAGCTTATGATAAATCCGGTGAAGCTTTTGGTGTTCCAAATAACCTGGGTGGCGCAAGTACCGTGTCAGTGACAGTTAATAATGCAACCTGCACCAGAGCCAATCCAACTGTGAGTTTAGCTCCCGCCAGCCAGGGAGGAACAGCCGGAACCACCTTAAGCTATACAGTATCGGTGACTAATAGTGACAATTCAGTCTGTGGCAGCTCAACCTTTTCGCTCTCTAGTATTGTCCCAACTGGTTGGTCAGCCACATTCACACCAGCATCTTTAACCTTAACTTCCGGCGCGAATGGGAGTTCAACAATCAAAGTGACATCATCAACCTCAGCTTCCGCCGGTAACTACACAATCTCCACTACCGCGACCAATTCTTCGGCTGCCAGTTACAGCGCTTCGACAAGTGCGGTTTATCAAGTAACCAGCTTAACAAAGACTGGGGATTTGAATAGTGACGGAAAAGTCGATATCTTTGATCTTTCTATCCTTTTGACTCGTTGGGGAAGCAGCGATACGACCGCCGATTTAAATAAAAATGGTACAGTAGATATCTTCGATCTCTCGATTCTCCTTTCTTATTGGGGGAGTTAGGTTGACAAGTAAACGACAAGGGGCAATACTTAAATAAAGAAATGAAAACTGCCGAGTTGCTTAGAAAATACCGCCGAATTATCAACCCACCTTATAACCCAAAAGATTTACCGGTGATTTTAGCTACCCTAATTATTTTGATTTCTATCCCGCTGACGGTAATTGCGGTGCTAAACGCCCGGGAATTTCGAAGTAGGGCCCTGGCTGGGATAACTTTATCCATTTCACCAGCAACTCAGAGCATTAACCAAGGAACAAACTTCACTGTCCAGGTCAGAGAAAACAGTAATACTGAACCGGTTAATGCCGTCCAAGCTAACTTAACGTATGATGCTACAAAGCTAGATTTTGTCAGTCTTGATAATCCGCCCGCCGGTACCTCGTTTACAACCGTCGCGGAAGGTAGCGGTGGGGCTGGCTCAATCCGGATCGCCAGAGCGTTAGCCGGTGGTGCGACACCGGTTACTGGTGATCAACTCGTGGCGACAGTTACTTTTAAAGCAAAATATGTGCCTGGTGCAACAGCGGTAAGTTTTGCAGCCGGATCTGCAATCGTGCGAAGTACGGACAACATCGACATTTTAGGTAATACAACTAGCGGTACTTTCACTGTTGTCAATCCGCCGCCAACGGTAACGATTACCAATCCAGCGGCCGGCTCAACTGTTAAAGGAACAGTTAATGTTACGGCGACTGCTTCAGATGATTTAGGCGTAACCCAAGTAGAATTCTTGGTGGATGGCAGTTCCAAAAGTATCGACACAACGACGCCCTACGCATATTCTTTAGATGCCACGACATTAACTGATGGCGGTCACACCATATCAGCAAAAGCGTATGACTCGAATAATACAACTACAGCAACGATTAATGTTATCGTTGATAATAATGCTCCCACAGTTTACATCTCCGCACCTGTTGGTGGAGCACTTGTTCGGGGAACGGTGAATGCAACAGCGACTGCTTCCGACACTGTCGGTGTAACAAAAGTCGAATTTTATGTTGATGGGGGGTTGAAATCTACTGACACGTCTTCCCCCTTTGCTTATTCCTGGGATACAACAGCGGTGACCGATGGTTCGCACAGCTTATCAGCCAAAGCCTATGATAATGCTGGTAATGTGGGTAACTCTTCCGCTGTGGCGGTGACGGTTGACAATACTTCTCCGACCGCTTCTATTACCTCGCCAGCAGCCGCCGCTTTTCTACGTGGGACCGTTAATATAGCGGTTACAACCTCAGATGCCAATGGAATTTCAAAGGTTGAGTTTCGTATCGACGGAAGCTTAAAAGTTACCGACATATCCTCCCCCTACTTATACAGCTGGGATACGACCACAATGGCCGATGGGAATCACGCTATTTTGGCAACCACCTATGATAACGCTGGTAATACTAATGCGGCTACAATAAACGTTACTACTGATAATACACTGCCATCAGCACCAACTGGATTGACGGCTACTGCTGTCAGCGGTACTCAAATCAATCTTACCTGGACGGCTAGTACAGATGCGATCGGAGTGGCCGGTTATGATATTTACCGCGGCGGCATTAAGATTAACACGGGTTTAGTTAACACCACTAGTTATAACGACACTGGGTTAACGCCAGCAACTTCTTATAGTTACTACGTCAAAGCAATTGATAAAGTCGGAAGTGCTTCTACCTCTTCAAGCACCGCTTCAGCGACAACCAGAAAGACAGCGGATATAAACGGTGATGGGAAAGTAGACATCTTTGATTTAAGCATCCTTCTGACTAGGTGGGGAAGCAGCAATGTGGCGGCAGATTTGAATAGTAGTGGGATAGTTGATATATTTGATTTAAGTATACTACTTTCAAGGTGGGGAACATAAAATGATAAAACAGCTGCCCAAGTTGTTAATAGCAGGTTTAGTTTCTATAATTTTAATTTTCCCATTGGCCCCTCTTTCAAAAGTTTTTGCTGGAGGCAGTCTCTATTTGTCACCAGGCTCAGCTACAGTCGTCCAAGGAGCAACATTTTCTGTTTCTGTGCGAGTTAACACGGGAGGAACTCCCGCGAACGCTGTAACAGCAAACCTTACTTATCCCACAGCTTCATTGGATTTTCTTGGCATTAGTTCAGCAGGTAGTGCATTCGAGATAGAAGCACCAAGTAGTGGTGGGGGAGGTTCAATAACAATCAGTCGAGGAACCTTAAGCCCGGTAGTTGGAGACAAGCTACTGGCAACACTGACTTTCAGAGCCAAGGTTTCCTCGGGCTTGGCCACGGTCTCTTTTTCAGGAGGCTCAGCAATAGTTAATGACGGAATAAACATAATGACAGGATCAAGCGGTGGAACTTACAGCTTTACATCTACTACATCTACCCCCAAACCAGTTGATAAGACTGCCCCGGTAACATCTACATCTACCCCCAAACCAGTTGATAAGACTGCCCCGGTAATTTCAAATATAAAAGTTAGCAAGCCTGGTTTAAATTCGGCGACAATTTCTTGGAAGACCAATGAACCAGCAAATTCAACTGTTAATTATGGTATTTCCCAGAATCTTGGCCTTTCTGCCTCAAACGGAGGATTAAGAACTAGCCAAGTTATCAATCTTTCCGGCAATTTTCTTGTTCCAGGGACCACTTACTATTATAAAGTTATAAGTGCAGATGAGGCTGGCAACGCCGCGACTAGCAAAATTTTATCATTCAAAACAAAGGGTTATTCTATCCAAATAAAAGTCTCCGATCCAGCCGGTAAACCTCTCTCCGGAATAAAAGTGAAGATTTATCCTGGTTTGGAGGAAGCGACTACGGACAAAGAAGGAATAGTAAAATTTGAAGACATCTCTTTAGGTAAGCATGGGGTAAATTTAACATCTGGAGAAGAGACTTTTGGTGCAGAAATCGACGTAAAAGCTTCGAAGAGCCGGCAGGAGTATCAGGTTACAGCTTTTGCTGGCGAAGTAAGTTTACAAGGGATATTGAGAGTAGCTTTACCAGCCTTTGTAGTTGTAGCAATCCTAGCGTTAATCGCTATTTTAGTTATATGGGAGAAAAGGAAAGGGAAGTTGAAAGAAGCAATTTCGAATACTTTAAATCCTCCTCAAAACCCTCCTGAAAGTCCTCCTGACCTTAGCTAATAACATTTTGCTTTTTCTACTATGTTAAAATAATGTCTGCTTTAAGGAAGATAATTGATCTATTCGGCAGTTGCCCAAGAAATAGGAGGGAGTTCCATGCGGCCATATTCCATTAGGAGAATAGGCAACCACGAGCTCTTGACTAGTAAGCGGGGGATTGTACTTCGAGTACTGAAGCTTTCCTGGGTTCTGGAGATACAGTTTCCCAGAACTATTCCGGCCGAGAAGAGAAGTGGTGCAGCGCTTGGCATCCTCGCGGAGGGTATTCTGCAGCTAAAACCCTGTTTGGGTAAACTCGAACGACTCGCTTCCTCGAGTGGCCAACTGAAATTCTCCGTTGCACGTCTCCGTGGTACGGAAAGAGAGGCGGCTCTTCAGGAGATTGCCCGATACCTCGATGAGGAAGTGACCCGGGAGAAGGAGGCCTCGAAGCAGTAGGAGCAAATGGAGAGGGTTTAAGGACACCATCTACGGAGTAGCTTGGATGGTGTCCTGCCCTTGCCATTTCCCATTTGACTTTCTCATTTGTTTTCTGATTAACTACAATAAGCTGTTTTTATGGAAAAATTAATTATTGTTGAGAGTCCAACAAAAGCCAAAACTCTCTCCCGTTTTTTGGGAGAGGACTTTAAGATTGAAGCTTCGATGGGCCATGTTAGAGATTTGCCTAAGTCGAAAATTGGAGTGGATATCGATAAAAACTTTGAGCCTTCTTATGTAATTCCGCGCGACAAAAGAAAAACAGTTGAACGCCTAAAAGACCTGGCAAAAAAGGCAAAAGAGGTTATTTTAGCAACAGATCCAGATAGAGAAGGGGAGGCAATAGCTTGGCACATTCATGAAATGGCAGTAGACGGGAAAAATAAAGCAAAGCGTATTGTTTTCCATGAAATAACTAAAGAGGCCATTCTCGAGGCACTGAAGAGCCCGAGGGGCATAGATTTAAAACTCGTAGACGCCCAAGTGGCACGCCGTATTCTAGACAGGTTAGTTGGCTACAAACTATCGCCACTTCTTTGGTTTAAAGTGAAAAAAGGCCTATCCGCTGGTAGAGTGCAGTCTATCGCACTGCGTTTGATTGTTGAGCGCGAACGGGAAATAGAAGCATTTAAACCTGATGAATACTGGAGCATTGAAGCAATACTCCGAAGTCAAAAAAAAGAAGAATTTGAAGCAAGTTTAATTAAAATTGATGGTGAGAAAGCGGAAATAAAAAATGGGAAGAGGGGAGATGAAATTGTCTCTGATTTGGATAACAAAGATACCCAATGGATTGTTTCAAAAGCGGAACAAAAGGAAGTTAAAAAGAGTCCTTATCCGCCTTTTACTACCTCAACAATGACTCAGAGTGCTTCTTATAATCTGGGCTTTAGCTCTAAGAAAACCATGAAACTAGCCCAAGATCTCTACGAGGAAGGATTAATAACATATCACCGAACAGATTCTTTCAATATTTCGGCTAGCGCAATTAACAACGCAAGGGAGTTTATAAATAAAAACTTCGGCGATAAATTTTTGCCTGCACAAGCTAGAATCTACAAAACAAAAAGTAAGGTGGCGCAAGAAGCACATGAGGCCGTTCGACCGACTAACGTTGGCATGGGTAGTGAAGAATCAATAATTAAGAACTTAGGGAAGGACCATCAAAAACTTTATGACTTGATTTGGAAAAGATTTGTGGCCTGTCAGATGGCCGATGCCGCTTACAATCAAGTTTCACTCGATATCTCCGCCAAAAAATATTTGTTTAGAGCTTCTGGCTCAGAGGTTAAATTTCCAGGCTGGCAAAAAGTTTATGGCGAAAAAGAAGAAGAAGTACCGGTTCCACTTCTAGGGGTAGGGGAAAAGCTAAATCTTTTGAAGCTTACTCCAAACCAACATTTTACAGAAGCCCCGCCCCGTTACACAGAAGCGTCTTTAATAAAAGCCTTGGAAGAGGATGGTATTGGGAGGCCAAGTACTTACGCACCGATTATTTCAACAATTATAGAGAGACTTTATATTGAGCTTTTAGAGCGCAAACTTGTGCCAACTCCACTTGGGATTGCTGTGAGCGATTTTCTCGTTAAAAATTTCCCAAAAATTATCAATGTCGAATTTACAGCCAAGATGGAGGATGAACTTGACCAAATCGCAGATGGGAAAATTCCATGGGTTCCTGTAATACGTGAATTTTATGAACCCTTTGCGTCGCACTTAAATGACGTTTCGGAAGGAGCGGAAAGAGTGAAGATTGCGGTTGAAAGAGTAGATAAAAAATGCCCGGAAGGCCACAATATGGTTATTCGCTACGGCCGTTTTGGTAAATTTTTAGCCTGTGAAAAATATCCTGAACACAAATACACAGAACCGTTTGAGACAGAGGAGCAGAAGAAAAAAGAAGAAGAGGTGCAAAAACTTGGGATGAAATGTCCAAAATGCGGTTCTGATATAGTAGTTCGAAAGACGAGAAAAGGAAGAATTTTCTACGGCTGTTCGAGTTATCCAAAATGTAAATGGGCCAGTTGGACTATTCCAACAACGAATTAATCTTGTAAATAGTTGAGCGGCCCTGCTCCGTTTGCGCATTCCATGCGAAGCAAGGCCGCTACTTGAACTGGCCAGGTGTGTTATGGTCGCTCAATCCCAATTCCTCCAAGAAGTCTTGCTTCGACTTCCTTCCTCCAGGCTCTGATTGCCTCTGCCTTTTCCGGAGGAAGAACGCCGTCTACTCGGTGCCTTACGGCTATTGGCACTGTGCCATCCCGTAGGGCGTCAGTGATACCCTTCTCTGTGTTTAGCCTTCCTGTAGCGACCGCTATCTCGACCTCCTTTCCCAGCTCTCCCAGTCCCGCAAGAAGTGTGTCTTCGGTGCCAGTCGGCACCTTGCACATAGTAACCATGGCTGCCTCCTTTTCAGCCCTGGCCAGTCGCTCCTTTTTTAGCATAAATTTCTAAAATTTGCAACAAGCGAGGGGTTGTTTTTGATTCAATAAATATCGAAGTATTTTGAAATTGAGGAAGCATACACCTGGACTATCCAGCGTGTGAAAATCTATAGATTGCCGAGTGTTTAAAATCTTTATTACCACCTTTTTGGAAAGGTGGTACCAAAACTTCCGCTAAACTTCGCTGGCTGTAAAACTAAACAAAAATGTTTCGGGAGCCTCGGAAATTCTCTTCGGTCAGTTTCCGTTTCTCTCACATTTTTGCAAGTTTTAAGACGCCAGCTACATAATAGCGTGTATAATAATTTCCGTAAAAAGGGTACCTTACAACCAAAAACTTGCATTAGTGTTATATAATGGTTTAAGATTATTTTATACCCTTCGTATCCCTCAAGACTGTGTCACAAAGCGGAGTTTGATGAGATAGTTTTGAGGGAGCTGAACGGTCCGTAAGTAGTCCGGAGAGGGCACTTCCACTCCTAATGGGCGCCCCGCGCTTGGAGAAAGGCTCGTCCGAGAGTCAAGGGAAGAAACGATAATCCGGAAAGTTAAGATCCCTGGTAGGACCGACAGCGACTGATGTTTACCGGAGGGTGTCCTTTTCTGCAACGTAAGAAGGAGGCGATCTTGGAGAAGAAGATCGGAAGAGACCCGCCCTGCTAGTGTTCCCAGTCTATATCCTTAGCCGCTGCTGACGCATGGAGGTATAGTCGGTAGTGGTGGCTGATTGGGAACTTGAGTCGGGGGCAAATGTCCTTTCTAAGGACGATTGCGCGTTGATACGTCGGCACGCAGCTTTTTTATAGCGGCCCCTAGACCAATGATGCAGACCCAACGGAGAGGGATCAAGCCCGAGGCGTTCATGTTGACAATGCGACGTCTCGGGTCCTCTCTTAAGTCATCCTTCTTATTTTCGAAGGATGGTTTGGGAGAGTTTTTTGTACCCCAAGAGCCACTTAAAAATCTTCTTTTTCAGGGATTGTCAAGTTTCCACACTAGTGCTATTCTAAATCCACAAAGAGGGCTTTTATGATTTTGTCAGACCAAGACATACGCAAATACTTAAAAAGCGGAAAAATAAAAATTAAACCAAAACCAGATTTAGCAAAACAACTTGGGCCCTGCACAATAGATTTTTATCTAGGCAACACTTTTAGACTTTTTGACCATTCAAGATATCCCTATATTGATCCGAAAGACCCCAACCTTTCGAGCGAAGTAATGAAAGAAATCAAAATCCCAGATAATGAACAGTTTATTATGAGGCCAGGAGAATTTGTTTTGGCCACAACCGTTGAGGAATTGGAACTTGCAAACGATGTCCTAGCACGCCTAGAAGGAAGAAGCTCCTTGGGCCGTCTTGGAATTATAGTTCATTCTACAGCTGCTAGATTTGATCCTGGCTGGATCGGGAAACCGGTAATGGAGCTTGGAAATATTGGAGTAATGCCAGTTGCTTTGTATCCGGGTATGAAAATTTGCTCTTTTACTTTTGAAACGCTTTCTTCCCCAGTCGATATTTCCTATACGCAAAGAAAAAGTTCTAAGTACGCCGGACAAAAAGCGCCAGATTCATCGAGACTTTTTCAGGAGTTTACAAGTAAAAGTCGAAAAAAGGAGTAATTTTAATGGTACTTTCTGGAGAAACTATTAAAAAATATGTAAAGGAAGGGGAAATAAAAATCGATCCGTACGACGAATCTCAAGTTGGGGCTGTCAGTGTGGATCTTCGTCTTGGCAACCAAGCGCTCAATCCCGACAGCGGAAAAGAAATAAATTTGCAAGACTATCACCTTTCACTTGATGAATTTTTACTCGCTAATCCAATCGAGACAATCACCCTGCCCTCCAACTTGGTGGCAAGGATTATTCCTCGTTCGAGTTTTGCCAGGCTTGGAATTTTAGTTACCTTTGACGCCGACCTGCTTCCACCAAACTACTCAGGAAAGCCGATTTTAACTATGAAAAATCTCTCGAAAAAGCCGGTTCTTTTGCGTTCGGGATTGGCAATTTGCCAGCTTTTGTTCGAAGAAGTGGACAGTCCTGTTGAAGGTTACAGATCAAGGTATGATCATACAAAACCAGAACCAAGTAAACTGGAAGGATCTACATAAATGGCTTTAGGTGTTGGTTGATAGTATCCTACGTAACAAAATAATCTTCGATAATCCTTGATTATTTAGGTACTCTTGGATACTGCGACCACTTAAGTGGGCTACGAATTAAAAATATGGGAGCATTAGGTGTAGACAAAATTAAAAAGTTAATTAAAAAAACCCATCTTGTCGAGGATTTGGGGCAGCGGGATTTAGAAAATCCTGAGGGTGCCGGTTTGGATCTTCGGCTTGGTGAAATTTTCAAAATAGAGGGAGAGACTTTTCTCGGCGAAGAAAAAAGAAAAACAGTCAGTCACACTTCCGTTGCAAAATATGATCCGAAAAAGAAAACTTCTTTTACAGTTAAACCTGGTGAATTTTATTTGGTTCAGACAGTGGAAAATGTTAACCTTCCGGATTACTTAGTTGCTACAATGCATCCAAGATCAACACTTCTGCGTTCGGGTGTATGGCTTCTGACCACTCAAATTGCCCCAGGTTACAAAGGCCCCTTGAATGTGGGCCTAAAAAATATGGGAAATGCGGATTTTACTGTGGAACTTGGAGCTAGAATACTACACATTATATTTTGGGAAGTAGCTGGTAAAGGTTCGATGTACCGCGGTCAGTGGCAAGGCGGTCGGGTGACAACGGAGAAGGAAGAAAAACAAGTCTGATTCTTCTAACTGCTCAAGCTCGTTTTTAAAAATTTTCTGACCCAATGTGAATGGAGGCATATGAAATACAAAAGAAGAATTTACCCAATGGGCGTGACAGGCCAGATTAAAAAAGATTTAGGGCTGACAAAAAACGAATTACTGACAGAAGAGGAAATTGCAGTCGTTTTTGCAAGAACCTCTAGGTCTCCAAACCCTTTTGATGAAATGGCAAAAGAAGTGACTGAAGAAGGAGCGGCCAACTTTCATGAGAGGTGGGTAGCCTCTGTAGAAGGTTATGGACATTCCTCAGTCGCTGAACATGCGATTCATCATCTGGCTTGCGAGGGTATTTCATCACTTGTAGTTGATGAAGTTACCGATAATCGCCTAGCTTCTTTTACGGAACAGTCAGCCCGATATCAAGTAATCGCTCCTGGATACTTCTACACCCCTAAAGATATCAAAAAAGACAAAAAGTTACTCAAATTGTATCGCGAGACGCAAAATATGCTTTTTGAATCTTATGAAAAATTTGTCGGAGCTGGACTCGAATATATAAAAAGCGAAGAATCGCTTAAAAAATTTCCAGAACGCAAAATGAAACCTAACGAAACTGACAAAGGATATTTAGCAAGACTTAAAAAAATAGTTACTGACAATGCAAGATTTTTACATACCACAGGGAGATTATCGAATGTTGGTGTGACTGCAAATGCCCGAACGATGGAACATATGCTTAGAAAGTTGCTTTCTTCTCCTTACGAAGAGGCAATCGAAGTAGGTAAAATACTAAAAAAACAAGCTATCCAAATTACTCCAACCTTGGTAAGATTCGCCGACCACAACCCTTATTTGTCCGAGGTTGACAAAACTCGGGAAAAACTAGCAAAAAGTTTCAGCACTCCAAAATTAGTCATCAAGGGCAGTGAAACCGCTGTTAAATTATTATCTTATGACAAAGATGCAGAAGATAGATTTGTATCAGCGTTTCTTTACGCTGACTCAAAAGCAAGTTACGAATCAATAAAGAATAAAGTAAGGAGGTTATCAAAGACGCAAAAAGAAAGAATAATCAAGAAAGCGCTTTCCGGAAAAAAATATCATGATCCCACTATTCGCGATCTAGAATTTGCAACCTACTATCTTTTTGAATTTGATTTTGACTACGGAACTGTCCGGGAATACAAGAGACATAGGATACAAAGTTACCTAACGAAATCACCGTCTGTAGACTATGGTTACGTAATTCCTGATTTATTTGGAGAAATGGGATGGGAAGAACGTTTTAGAGAGGTTATTAAAAAAGTTGATGCTGCATATCATAAAATAGAGAAAAAATTTCCTTTCTCAGCGCATTACCTTTTAACTCGTGCTCATATACGTCCAATGTTGGTAGAGTTTAATCTTCGTGAAGCATATCACTTATTTAGGCTTCGGACGCGAGCCGGTGCTCACTATCGTATCCAACGGCCAATTCTAAAAGCGTTTAAACTCGCGGAAAAAGCCCATCCACTTCTTTGGAAGTATTATGATGGCCCGCGCGAGCTATAAGTTTAATTAACTTATATCCGCAATAATAAGTGTTTTTAGTTTTTACTTACTCCTCAATCAAATTTACCTACTTCTCAAAAATAACATCGGTGTGTCAATATCAAAAATGAGACATAAAACGACTTGTTTTCGTTAACAATAGAGCAAGGGGAGAGGTTAGTGGTAAGAAAAAAAACTACCAAGTCAGGTCCTGTCCGGAGAGGGAAACAAAAGAGTGCCCCACCACCAATAAAGCTGCCCAATAAGCGTAAAACAATTAAGCTAAGTGTTCTACTGGCGTTTAAGGACCAAGGCTTTACCATAATAGACGTGGGGCGGACTATAAACCCTAAAGGCACTTTCTGGAAGTTTAGGGTTTCAGACGACGATCACTCAGTTTCCCTACTAGTTCCTGCTGCTCAGATCGTTGCCAGATTCGGGGACGTTATAGATTGGAAGGAGGTGTGTGATAAGCTGAAGGAGGAGGAGAACACAACGTAAGGCCGGGTCACTTCGTCTTGTATGAAGTGACCCTTGCGCTTTTGTATACAATTTTGCTATCATTGTGCGAGTCATTATGGCAAAGTTACCTTCAATGGAAGAATTACTTGATTCTGGTGCTCATTTCGGCCATCAATCGAAAAGATGGAATCCAAAAATGAGTCCATATATTTTTGGCCAGCAATCTGGTATCCACATTATTGATTTAGAAAAAACTGAAAAGCAACTAGAGAGGGCGGCAGAATTTATAAAAGAAGTAGCAAGTCGTGGCGGCGTTGTTTTATTTCTTTCGACCAAAAGGCAGCTTTCTGAGATTGTAGAAGGGGCTGCAAAAGAAGCTGGTGCAATGTTTCTTACGGAGCGTTGGTTTGGTGGGCTTTTAACCAATTTTGATTCTGTTAAAAAAACAATCGAAAAACTAGGAAATCTAGAGGAAGAGTTAAAAACTGCAGAGGGACGCTACACAAAAAAAGAGCAGCTTCTTATGCAGCGGGAAATTGACAAATTAATACGAGTTTTAGGTGGTATAAGGAGCTTGGACCGTCTTCCAGATTGCCTTTTTATTATTGATGCCAAGAGAGAAGATAATGCGGTTCGTGAGGCAAATAAAATGGGTATTCCAATCGTTGCTTTGGTCGATACAAATGGGGATCCGACAAAGGTAAATTATCCCGTTGCCGCTAATGATGATTCTGTAAAGTCGGTTTCTTTGCTTGTTAAAACAATCGCCCTCTTTTATAAAGAGGGCAGAAGCCTTCACGAAAAGAAAGAAAAGGTTGCAGAAGTAAAGAAAGTAGCCGAGGAAGCAAAAGTATAGCATTCTCCGTAACCAAATTCGTTTGCTAATCGCAAAAGTAATTTGGGTACTTTCGAAAGCTGCGACCACTAACGTGGGCTAGGAAATTTTTACTAACAATAGGAGGTTTATGGTAACAGCAGCAGAAGTAAAAAACTTGAGGGAAGAAACAGGAGCGCCAGTAATGGAAATAAGACGGGCTTTGATGGAAACTGACGGCAACGTCAAAGAAGCTAAAGAAATTTTGAAACAAAAAGGTCTCGAAAAAGTCGAAAAGCGAGCAGAGCGTGAAACAGCCCAAGGTATTATCGAATCCTACATTCATTCCGATGCAAGAGTAGGGGCGATGGTTCATTTGGCTTGTGAGACAGATTTTGTCGCCAGAACCGACGAATTTAAAACCTTAGCACGCGAACTCGCAATGCAAGTTGCAGCAATGGATCCACAGAGCGTTGAAGAACTTCTCGATCAAGAGTACATACGCGATAGCGAAAAAAAGATCACTGATTTGGTCGCTGAAGTAATCGCAAAAACCGGAGAAAATATTCAGGTCAAGAGAATATCTCGCTTTTCGCTCTCAGATCAATTAAAATAATTCGTATGGATTTGGATCATTTGTTAAAAGAAACAAAAGAACGCATGCAGAAAGCCTTGGAACATCTGCACGGAGAGCTTGTAGGTGTGAGGACTGGCAGAGCAAACCCATCCCTTTTGGAAGAGATTAAAGTTGAAGCTTATGGAACGAAAATGAATCTCCGCGATTTAGCTTCTATCAATGCTCCCGAGCCTCGTCTTTTGGTTGTCCAAATTTGGGATCAAAACAACCTTTCTTTAATTGAAAAGGCAATAAGAGATGCAAATATTGGTTTAAATCCTGTTGCAGAGGGAAATTTAATCAGAGTCGCAATTCCCCCCTTGAACGAAGAAAGAAGAAAAGAAATGATAAAGCTAGTAAACGAGCGGACTGAAAGCGCAAGGGTAGCAGTTCGACAAATTCGAAGAGAAGCAATAGAAGAAATTGATAAGCTAGAAAAGAGTAAGAAAATCTCTGAGGACGATAGATTTCGCAAGGACGAAGAAATTCAAAAAATTACAGAAGGTTTCTCCGGCGAGATAGAGAATATAGCAAAAGGGAAAGAAAAAGAAATCCTCCAAGTTTAACTTATGACTTTATTTTTTGGGATCGTAATTGCCATAATTCTCCTGGGCTTAATAATTTTTGCCCACGAATCAGGCCACTTTTTTGCTGCAAAATTATTTGGCGTAAAAGTGGAGGAATTTGGTTTTGGTTTTCCTCCGCGGCTTTGGGGAAAGAAAATTGGGGAGACTATCTATTCGATAAATGCAGTTCCCGCTGGTGGTTTTGTTAGACTTCTTGGGGAAGATGGCGGAGAGAGTAGCGAGCGTAGTCTCTCTTCTAAAGGGCCTTGGACACGAAGTGCTGTTTTAGTGGCGGGGGTATTTATGAATGTCTTGGTTGCCTTCACTCTTTTTACACTCACCTTGGCCTTTAATCACTTTCAGTTCGAAGCGCCTACATCTATTCCTACAAGTGGTGCGCCGCTGAACTTGAAGTTTCCTTTTGGCTCGCAATCAGAATCAATATTAATTGTTGCAGTTGATGAGAATTCTCCGGCTGAAAAAGCTGGAATCGCGCCTCCAGATGAAGTATTAAGTGTTAATGGTAAAACTCCTTCTTCGGTGAGCGACCTTCAAAATATTGTTGATCAAAATAAAGGTAAAGAGATGATCCTGCTTGTCCGAGATTTTAACTCGAGTCGAACCAAGGCCGTGACACTTGTTCCAAGAGTAAACCCACCAAGTGATCAAGGCCCTTTGGGTGTAGGCTTGGGTAGTTTTTATGTCATAAGATACTCTTCCATTGCAGATAAAGTATTTGTTGGCCCCCTTCATGCAGGGAATATGATTTACGAGCAGTATGTTGGTATAACTAGTTTGGTTAACCAATCAATAGAGGAGCATTCTGCTGCCCCTGTTTCCAATGCGGCCCACGGTCCTGTTGGAATCGTTGCATTTCTTGGTAAATTTATTGGCCAAGCCGGAGCTTCAGCCACTTGGACGATAGTTATGGTTGTTGGGCTTATTAGTTTGATGCTTGGAGTAATAAATCTCTTGCCAATTCCAGCGGCAGATGGGGGTAGACTGATCTTTGCTCTTATTGAAGGGGTTTTCAGGGTTAAAGTAAATGAAAGTATTGAAAGGTGGGTCAACACAGTAGGTTTTATGTTTTTGATCTTACTATTTATTTTATTGACGTTCAATGACATTCGAATGTTAATCTTTGGCTAATAGGACTTGCTTGCTAAGCTAGCTCCTTTGTTATATAAATATTGAAAGTATGCGTTATTCGAAACTTTTTGGAAAAACTTTGAGGGAATCACCGAAAGATGCGGAAAGTACCTCCCATAGGCTTTTAGCGAAAGCTGGATTTATCGATCAGCTCTCGGCTGGAATCTACAATTTTTTACCTCTTGGTTGGCTGGTTCACTCAAAAATTGAAAATATTATTCGCGAGGAAATGAATGCCTTGGGCGCGGCTGAATTTTCAATGCCGGTTCTTTCCCCAAAAAATTTATGGGTTGAGTCTGGTCGGTGGGAAAGTATGGACCCGCCGTTATTTAAAGTAAAAGACCGCCACGAAAAAGAATATGCTCTGGGGCCAACTCATGAGGAAGTAATTACAGATCTTGCCCGCAGATTTATAAAAAGCTACAAAGATTTACCTACGGCTGCTTACCAAATACAGGATAAGTTTCGTAATGAACAGAGAGCGACCGGCGGTTTACTTCGGACTCGTGAATTTTTTATGAAAGATCTCTACTCATTTCACGCAACAAAAGAAGATTTTGATAAATATTTTAAAAAAGTAATTGAAGCCTACGAAAAAATCTTTGCAAGACTTGGTCTGAAAGTTTTAATTACCTTGGCCCCAGGTGGGGCTATTGGGGGAGACGTAACCTATGAATTTCAAGTCCCAGCCCCTGTTGGAGAAGATACCGTTTATTTCTGTCCTTGCGGTTACGCGATCAATGAACAGTATATGGCGGAAAAAGGAGTAAAAGAAACTTGCTCGGATTGCGGAAAGAAACTTGAAAAAACACGCGCTATTGAGGCGGGGCAGGTGTTTTCTCTTGGAACAAAATATTCGCAAGCTTTGGGGGCTGCTTTTGTTGACAAAGACGGTAAGGAAAAACCAATAATAATGGGTTGTTATGGAATTGGGATTGGTAGAGTAATGGGGACTGTTGCGGAAGTTTGCAATGACGAAGCTGGACTAGTTTGGCCAGAGGAAGTTGCTCCGTACAAAATTCATCTGGTTTCTATTGGAACAAATAGTGATGCTGTTAAAAAAGCTAACGAAGTTTACGAAAAATTAATCAAAAAAGGTGTTGAGGTATTGTTTGACGACCGGGAAGAAAGTCCTGGTGTGAAGCTTGCAGATGCAGATCTGATTGGCATACCGCAGCGTTGGGTAGTTTCTGAAAAAACTATCGAAAAAGAATCGATTGAAGTAAAGAAAAGAAACGAAAAAGAAACTAGGTTAGTAAAAATCTCTGCTCTTTAAAGAACGAATGCCGATGGAAATTAAAGTTTTATCACCAGAACTTATAACCGATTCCTTGCTAGAAAAAATAAATAACCTTCGTTGCCAACTTGATCCGGATTTGACGCCTATAAATAAAGAAGAGCTAAAAAAGCTTTCAGAGCAACCTCATGTGAGACTTTTCCTTGCTTTCAGGGACAAAGCGCTAGTTGGGATGCTGACGAGCGGTTTTTTTCATTTTCCATCAAGAAAAAAGATGTTTATTGAGGATGTGGTTGTAGATGAGCCTTTTCGAAGGCAGGGAATTGGAAGGGAGTTGTCAAAAGTAGCGATTGCTCTTGTAGAGGAGCTAGCGGTGGAGACAATTGATCTAACTAGCACCCCCGATAGGTTAGCTGCCCACAGTCTATATGAATCACTTGGGTTTGAAAAAAGAGACACCCACGTTTACAGATTGAAGGCTGGGAGGAAGAAATGAAAGTAATTCTCTACATGGCGCCGACGGTAAATGGGTTTATTGCCAAAGAAGATGACGACACCACCTGGGTTACTGAAACGGAATGGGAAAGTTATAGTGGCATGATTAAGAAAGCGGGAAATATGATTATTGGCAGGCGGACTTATGAAATTATGCTCAAGAACGATGAATTTAACAGATCTCAGTTCAACCAGATAAAAACTGTGGTGGTAACAGACGACGCATCATTGCAAGTTCACAATCCAGAGTTTATTTTTACCGCCAAATCACCCCGCGAGGCCTTGGGTATTCTTCGCAATCAAGGGTTTGAAACTATTATGGTGTGCGGTGGAGGTGGGTTGAATGCCAGTTTTCTGAAAGAGGGGCTGGTCAATGAAATTTATTTGGATATAGAACCGGTTATTTTCGGAAAAGGAATCCGCCTTTTTGCCGAGGGCGATTTTGAAACAAAGCTGGAATTACTCGAGGTAAAAAACCTCTCCAAAAACGAAATCCAGCTGTATTACAAAATTATTAAATAACTCTTGCTTGCCTATTCAAAAAACTTATATACTGGTGGTATACTAGGTTTTTATGTCAAAAAATATTGTCGAGAAGTACAAACTACCTAAAAGAGTCCTGGTTAAAATCCAACGAGTGCCGGAAGGTGGTTTTTACGCTACTTTTCCAGAACTTCCAGGGTGTCATACACAGGCCGCTAGTGTTGTTCAGCTTGCGGATAATATTACCGACGCTATACTTACTTATTTCGACGTGCCCCGGAAGGAAATTGATGAAACCCTCCTTTATATTCCCGAGGCTAGAAAACTTGAATCAATCGAGGCCGCAAAAGTACTTTCTGCTACCACAAACGTAGAAGCCTATCGAAGATGTGCGGTCACTTGTTGAAATGGAAACTCCCACCTTTGGTACAAGAGAACTTCTCAAAGCTTTAAAAAAGCTCGGGTTTATAATTGACAAAAGTAAAGGAAAAGGAAGTCACGCGAAAGCAATTTATCCCACAAGAAGACCTAAGAAGCCTCAACCGCCTTTCATAATGATTCAGTATTGGCATGGCGATTACTACAAATCGTTTCGGGAAGATCTTGTAAAGGAGATTGAAAGTTTTGGCTTTAGCCGAGAAGAGATAATAAAGGTTTTGAGATGAAAATCCTTTACCTGGTTCGGCATGGGGAAGCTCTTGATGATGTTGAAAATCTGTATGGTGGGTCTGCTGACCATGAGCCGACTGAAAAAAGTTTGAAGGATGCGGCAAGCTTTGCCGAAACTTTTAAAGAAAAAGGAATTGAAATAGTAATCGCGAGCCCCTATCTTCGCGCCAAAAATCCAGCGACAATAATTGCCCAAAAACTGGGAGTCTCGCTAGATTTTGAAAATGATTTGCGTGAGAAGAATCGCTACGGGGCACTTTCCGGTATGACAAAAGAAGCGGCAAGAGAAAAATACCCCGAGCTTGTTAAGAAAATAGAATCTTTCCAAGATATTGAGGGGGCAGAGAAAGAGGATGATTTTGTAAAAAGAGTAAAGGGGGCGTTCGAAAAAATCTGGCAGAGAAAAGAGAAGACAAAATTAGTTCTAACCCACATGGGAGTAATCCGCGCTGGCCTTGGATTTCAAGGGGGCGTAATTCATATTGATCATTATGGTTGGGTAAAGACTGCGAAAAATGACGGTAAGTGGGAGATTTTGGAAAGCAGCGGATTAAAATACCTCTAATTGGACTATTTCCATTCTACGCAAATTTACCAATCAAGCAGACTTGTTTTTAGCTTTCATATTGCAGTATTATTATTTTCAGATCTTACTAGGAGGTGAGAGATGATTTGGCAAGAAGGAGCGGGTGTTTCGATTTGGGACCGAATCTTGCTTAGTGTAGCGGGGACCCTTTCGTTTCTGCTCCGTGGACGCTGGAGGACAGTTGTCTGGGTAGGAGTCTCAATCCTCGTCTATCTCGCCGCCCCTATTTTCGGGAAATGGCCTGCCTGGAGTGGAATAGGGATACTCCTGATCTACGGCGTTCTCTCCCTTCTGTTAGCAGCCACGCAGCGGTGGTTGGAGAGGGAGGAGCAGAGAAGAGAAAATCCGGTTTGAAGGCGGACGAAGGATGAGAGGCCCTTCGTCTCGCTGGTGGGGGTGTAGGAGTGAATGGAGAAGCGCTTCTCCCCCCCCCACCATACTTTAATTTGCCCAACACCTCTATCAGTGATAAAATCACTTCCATGGATTTGAAGAAACTAATAAAAGATTACTTGAAAGAAACGAATTTAATGCAGATAGCTACTGCCAAAGGTAATAAACCTTGGATAGCGAGTGTTTGGTTTGCCTACGATAGTGCTTTCAACCTCTACTTTATTTCCCGTTTTAACCGTCGCCACTCCCTGGAAATTGCCAAAAACCCTCACGTCGCCGGTGCTATTGTCAAACCACACAAAACTTTGGGCGATAAGACACGAGGGCTACAGTTTGAAGGAGAATGCCACGAAGTAAAAGGTGTTGAACTAGTCAAAGCCTTTGCGATTTTTGCCAAAAGGTTTCCCACTGTAACAAAATTTATCTTATCCCCAAAAGATATAGTCGAGGGGGTAACAGACCACCATTTCTACAAGGTTGTCCCAAGCCAAATCGTCCTTTTTGACGAAGTAAACTTTCCTGATCAATCGAGAAGGGAATTAAATCTCTAATTTGCCCGCCTCCTCCCCAAGTGCTATACTTTTCTCATGAATTTTTGGACACAGGCTACGTCTACTTTTGTCGGAGCAATACTAGCTTTTATTTTTTCCCTAACCCTTTTTTACTTAACAGAGCGCTGGAGAAAAAATATGAACGAAAATGATTTACTAGTTAGTCTGAAAAAAGAATTCGAGTTCAACATTGAATTTTTGAAAGCGTACAAAGAAGATTTTGATAAAATGTTGAGGCAAATTGCCGCCGACGATAAGAACATTTTTACTATTTTTAAATTTAATAAACTTCAGAGACTTTTTATATCGGAAGCTTTTCAAAGAGGGCTTCTGTACAAGTTCTTAAATTCAGGGGAGATTACTGATATGGATTCAATGTTGAATTTTTTTACTTATACAACCGATAACATGGCTTGGAATACTTTAAATGGTTACAAAGAGGGTAGAATCGCAAAACAAGTTGCCTTGAGTCAATTCGAGTGGGATAACGACCAAATTAAAAAGTATATCTCAGTTCTTGAGAATCTTAAAAAGAAAATAAAGAAATAAAGCCTCCCTTTTTGACAACAAGACTCCCTAACCGTACAATTTAGACTATGGAAAAAGCAGAAAAAGAGAAGTTGAGAATTAAATATGGGATAACAGAAGAGGACGAGAAACCTTATCTGATGCCGAAAGAAGAGGATTACGCGATTTTGGCAAAGGTGAAAGAGCTCGAAAGTAAAAATTTGTCGCCAGCGGATCGGGAACTGGTTTCTTTGATTCGAACCCAACTTCTTGACGATTGGCGAACTCCTCTTTTGGGTAAGTTAAACGAGATTTTGGGAAAGTACCCCTAAGTTTTTTTGACAACAAGACTCCCTAACCGTACAATCTAACCGATGCCTATTATTTTTGGCCTAATTTCCTATTTCACCTGGGGCAATGGAGTCTTTCTCGAGGCTATAGTTGCCAGGAGACTTAAAACATACTCTCTAGTTTTTTGGGGTTTCGCTTTAAGTTCTATAGTATTAACCTTTTTTGCACCTTTTGCACCAGGCAATCTTGGTAATCTAACTTTTGGCCTCTTAATTTTTATTATTGGTATTGGGATAGCAGGTTTACTTCTTGGGACTATTATTTACTACGAAGCACTAAAAATAGGGAATAGAGCGGTGGTTGGAACAATTGCTTCATCGTTTCCGGCTGTGGTAGTTTTAGTTTCTGTTTTGTTTCTTCACGAGCCGGTATCGGTTAAACAGCTGGTCGCAATACTTATCATTTTTGGCGGAGTAACTCTCTCGAGCCTTAATTTAAGCGAACTTAGAAGCAAGGGCATCTTCTTAAATAGGGCAACCTTCCTGGCACTAGTAACAATGGTGACATGGGGCGTTTGGATGGCGTTGTTAAAGATTCCAGTTAGTAAGGTTGGTTGGTTTTGGCCCAATTATATTACCTTAATGCTCTTTCCTTTAGTGTTTTTATATATAAAAATGAGGGGATTTACTCTGGAACTTCCTACTAAAAACCGGGCTTTTGTGCCACTAGTAGCTTCAACGGCTCTTGTTCGTGTTGCCGAATTTAGCTACTTCTTTGGAATAAGTAAAGGATTAGTCACCATCGTTGCGCCGATTGCAGGGGCAAATCCAACCCTTTTTATAATCTTGGCTTTTTTGTTTTTTAAAGATAAAATTACAAAACAACAAGTCGTAGGGATAGTGTTGACTTTGGCGGGAATTGTGCTTCTGTCGATTTTTAGTGTTTAGTTTTTGACACCACTTTGTCCTTCGGTTTGACTCAGGGCTTCGAGGTGCTAGCAACAAACTTCCTAACCCATTTGTCCCATAGTCGGTTGATTTTGATTTTTATAAGTGATATGATTTCCTTCAAGAAAGGAGGAGCGAGGCGTGAGAAATATCTTTAAGTTAGGCCAAACAGTCTTCCACCTCGTTGCTCCAAACGAGGTTTTCCTTAAGGAGGAATCTGGCTGGAGGTTGATGGTGGAGGATTACAGCTACTTCCAGGCTTGTTTTCTCAGCGCCGCTACTCCAGTGTCTCAACTTCTTCGTCGTGCCCGAGCGGAAGTCGAGAGGAGGGTCGGTAGGGAGATAGTTGATCAATGCTGACCGGAGGTGGAACAGGACCTTCGCGCGTTTTATCGAGGGTACTACGATTTTCAGCGTAGCACTACTTAGGCGGGCCAAATTGTGGTACGTGACGCAAAAGGCCCGCCGCCAACACTTTTTGACAATCAAACCCCCAAATCATAAAATCCAATAACAATGAAAACATTGAAATTTGATGAAAAATTTGTTGGGCCGATTTTGGCAGGTGAGAAAACTAACACCTGGCGGCTTTTTGATGAAAAGAACCTAAAAACTGGCGATGAAATCGAATTTATCAATAAACAAACTGGGGAGACTTTTGCAAAGGCGAAGCTGACGGACGTTTTCGAAAAACCATTTAAAGATTTAACTCCAGAAGATTTCGAAGGGCATGAAAAATTTCCTTCAGAAAAAGAAATGTTTGAAACCTATTCTAAATATTATGGTAAGCAAGTCTCTAGCCAAACTCCTGTGAAAATAATCCACTTTAAACTTCTGTAATTTTTCCAGGTAGCTGTCTTATAGCATTTACTTTTTTCTTTGCAATGTATATAATTCGTCAGCAGGAAAGAAGGGAACTTTACACGCGATCTCCCAAGCAGTCGTTTAGCTTAGTTGAAACTCAAGGGGGTTCAAGATGGCAGTGTTAGGATCAGGCGATGTCGACCCGCTAGAAGAGGTGAGGGTGTATTTGGGCGGGTCAAGAGTTCTTAGTGGTGAGATCGTTATCGAAGGCCCACCAGGGTTGCAAACCCGTCTTCTAAGAACCGGACCTGTTACTACCATCAGGTCCACGTGTCCGGATGGTACTGATGTTGTTGAATCGACTTACCTATCCGGACCAGTGAAGGCTGTCGCCAAGTCCTTTGATAAGGTGGGAAGAAGGGAGGTTCGGTTAGTGATCGAGGTGGGAAGGGGGTTTGTGAGGCGTGTGGTTGTACGGAAGGGGACTTCAAGCACAATCAGCACCCCTGAACCGGCGTAGGAAACCGGTCCCCAGGACTTCGCTAGGCAAGATTGGAGAGGAGATGCCCTGCCGGAGATTATGCGTTTTGTCGCAGTCCGGCAGGATTCCTCTTTTTCTTTTTCGATTTTCTTCAAAAGCAAATTCTAATGTATTATTGCATTTTTCCATTCCAATCAGTATAATCCGCAACATTACCTGTTGCGTATTGTTTCCTGCGGGATATAATTTCCACCAACTCTGTCTTATATTTCAAGCGGAAGATAGCAAACTGCAGCAGTAAGAGGGGAGAATTCAAATGGTTTCCTTGGGTATGGACACCATAAAGGTCACTCTGTGTAATGGGGAAGAGGTGGAGCGAGAGTTCGTTGGCTTGACAGTGGAAAGGGTCTGCCAGTATCTTCGGAAGGTGGAGCAGACCCCTTGCGGCTTGTTTGTTAAGGTCAACGGCAATCTCGTAGCTGCTTTCTCCCAAAGAGTGATTGAAAAGGGAGACGAGATAGAGATCATGTGAAAGGAGGGATCCTATGCCAGGAGGCGGAAGAACAATTAGAGCTGCTGACCTTCTATTGGTTACGGAAAAGATCGTGGTTAGACAGAGTAACGACGGTAGCAGGCTAGCTTCGGAAATAGCTGAAAAGACGCTCCAAGCGGCGAATGCAGCGGGTATAATCACGGTTGGAGATCTAGAACTCGCATCCGGCTCTCTAGAGGTGCGGGGGCTGACTCGAGAAGCGTGTCGAGTGCTGCAGGAGTATGCTGAGGCGGAAGGATTGGTCTGATGAGAAAGGAGGGGAGGAAACGAGTTGCTACAAGTTAGGGGAGATCTCGCGCAAAGGAGAGAGGTCGACCCTAGGTTTTTAATTCTTTTAATCTACTATCACTTATTCCAAAATGGTGGGCGATTTCGTGTTGGACTGTATCGGCCACAATTTCCTTAATTGATTCGCTGTTTCCTTTCGAAAAAATCTCAATGGGACCTTTAAAAATCGTTATTTTATCGGGTAAAACAAAAGAGTACCCTGTCCCACGCCGAGTTTTTGGAACTCCTTGATAAAGCCCAAGCAAAAGCCTCCCTTTTGATAAATCGGGGCTTGGCCAATCTCCCACCACTACATCTACATTATCAAGTTTTTCTTTAAAAAAAGTGGGTAATGATTCTAGTGCGTTTGAAACTAGTTTTTGGAATTCTTCGTCTATCACAAAAGGGATTATATCAGGTTTTCTTTTTTAAAACGGAGAGAGGGTAGAAGCATCCATGCTTGCTACCCTCCGCGTACAATAGGGGACTAATCCTGCTGATGCAAGTTGCCCCCAGGAGCACCAACCGGGATCCCTACCTCCTTTTCTTCCGGTCCTGGTGCTTCCGTTCCGGTCTCTTTCGCTTCCGCTAAGGCTGCTTCGAGAATGCGTGTGACCTCTAATCCTTCTGCCAAAGTTGCCCCAATCATCGCTAGGTCTTTCTCCGGCAGGAACTGGCGCATGTGAGGAAGGGCTTGCGCGAGAGTTTGAACTACTCGAAGGTATACTTTGACTGGGCTTCTCACAGAGAACGGAGAGTCTTCCATTCCAAGATCACCGTTCTCAAACAGACGGATCACTGTCAACATGTATTGGAGCTGGGTGTAAAGCGCTCCAAGAATGTGTCGCTCGACTATTTGTTTGTGCTGTCCAAGTGCTGCAAGTCGCCTACTTACATCGCTATCGAAAAGACACCCCTGCCCTCTCAGGAATTGCAGGTAGCTCGTCACGGACTGACGGAAATCGGGGACCGTGGTTCTGTCGAGCTGCGCTGTTTTCATACGGTGTAGGAGCTCTTCCTCGTCGCAACCGTGTTCCTGAAGTCTGGCAAGTTGGACGGCTATTCCAAACTCAAGCTTGCCGTAATCATTACCGTTGTCGACAGCACCTTGGATCTCGGGTGGTAACTTGCAGAAGCGAAGAGCACTTCTAACAGTGGTTTCTCCTCGTCCAAAGTGACGAGCGAAGTCCTTCACGGTAAGAGCGGGATCGGCCATCCGAAAGGTTCTGTAGAGATAGGCCAGGCCGCGTGCTTCATCATTGAGGGATAGCTGGACACGGCTCGTGTTCTCGATCATCTGTAGGATTAGTGCCTCGTGAATCGGCATGTTTTCGCAGATTCTGGTGGGTATCATTCCCTCTACCGAAATGTGCCGTCTGAAGCACGTGCCGCGTTTCTCCTTGCCGTAGACTTCCAGGCAATCGCTGCAGCCTTTCTTCCACAAGTGGCGATAAGCACGTAGCCGGCGCTCTCCGGCAAGGAGGAGATAGAAAATGCGCTTTTTCCCCTCGCGTACCACGGTTAGCTCTTCGATACAGTGCTCACTCTCCCAGATTGCGTTTAGGTTCCCCAAGTACTTTCTGCATTGCTCCTCATCGAGTTTTAGGATGACTAGGGGGTAGAGCAAGCCGTGTCTTGCGATGCTATCAGCTAGCTCTCGTATATCGGGGAATTCCTTGCGTGGTTGCGAAACGGTATTGATTACACGGAAGTCTAGCTTCGTATCTTGTTCAGGAAAGGTAAAGTCAGCCTCGTTAGGGGGCTGACCAGCCGCTTTTTTCTTTGCCATGATCGGCCCTCCTTCTTCATAGACTGGCTATTATTTTAGCTGTCAAGGTGCCCTCTAGTGTTTTTTATCTAGCCTTTTTATTTTGTTTTAGAAATTGTGGAAAGTCAATTGGATCTTTCTGTAACAACTTTATCTTTCGAAATTATTAGCGACTAAAAGTCCCATCCGCTCATTAAGTAATTGATTTTAAGTATCGAAAGGATTAAAATCGCCTGATGGTTCGACAAGCTCACCATAAATGGATTTGACAAGCTTACTATGAAAAAGTACATTGATCTACACGCCCATACATATTATTCAGATGGAGGACTTTCTCCCGCAGCCGTAGTTGAAAAAGCAAAAAAGATAGGTCTTAGCGCTGTCGGAATTGCTGATCATGATAGCGTTTCGGGACTTTCAGAAGCTACTTCCGCCGGAAAAAAAATTGGTATTGAAGTAGTTCCAGCAACCGAAATTACTTGTTACCCCAGCGAGAAAAGAGAATTTCATATCCTTGGTTATTTTATAGATTGGAAAAATAAAACTTTTCAATCCTTTTTGAAAGAATTACAAACCCAAAGAGAACAACAAGCGGAAAAAGTGGTAGCCTCCTTAAATGAACTAGGATATTTAATAAATCTCGGCGATTTGAAGAGTCTGACGCGTGGGGTAATAGGAAAACCCCACATTGCATGGATGGTTATAAATGATCTCGAGAATAAAAAGAAACTTTTGGAGGATTTTGGTGGTATTCCAACAGCTAGCGATTTCATCAGAAAATATTTAATAACGGGTATGCCGGCTCATCACAGAAGGGAAGCTCTAGACCCAAAGGATTCAATTGATCTGATTCACAAACATGGAGGGCTAGCAATACTTGCACACCCCAGTTGGGATTTAGTTAGTAAAGATTCAGAAAGTGGAAAATTAACATTTGACGATCATTATCTAGCTGAACTTCTAGGGAATGGCCTTGATGGAATTGAGGTCTATTCTCATCGTGACAGCGAGGAAGATACAAAGCTCTGCGTTGCTCACTATGAAAAAATAGCAAAGGAAAAGGGCCTTGCTGTCAGCGGCGGAAGTGATTATCATGGTTTTAGCAGTACAGGAAAAGAGCTTGGATTTGTTGGATTTTATTTGAAAATACCGTACCAGGTTTTAGATGATCTAAAATTAAGGTCTAAAAAATAATTTCCTTGGGCATTATGGATTGTACATTTTGTAAGATAGTAAAAGGAGAAATACCAGCAAATTTCGTTTACCAGGACGCCGATTTGGTTGTTTTCCCGGATATACGACCAAAGGCAAAGGTACATCTTTTAATTACACCAAAGGAACATATTGAAAGCTTTCTTGATTTGAAGGAGAATCATACAAAGTTGTTGACAAAAATAATAAAAGTGATACAACAATTAGTTAAAGACAAAAAATTAGAAAGCTCTTATAGGGTAGTTGTAAATGGAGGAGTGTATCAAGAGGTTCCGCATTTACACCTCCACTTGTTAGGCGATTAAGGTTGGGAGTAAGCGTAGAAAGAGCTAATTTTTGGCTTTGGACTTTTAAATTTTAACTTTTAACTTAAGTTAGGGGGTGTCTTTTTACTTTAATATTACATGGCAATAGTTAGAGCAAATGAAGGCGAAAGTGTTGATTCTCTGATCAGAAAATTCAACAGAAAAGTGCAGCAAGAAGGTGTTCTTAAAGAACTTCGCAAAAGGGAGTTTTATGAGAAACCATCTATTCATCGCAAGAGAGCAAAGGAGGCTCTTGAGCGCAAATTGAAGTATCAGGAAGAAGAATAAGATGAACTATAAAGTTGTTGCCTATGTTGAACCTCATTACCCAATCAAAAAAAGTGTTTTGGTGGTCGCCGCAGAGGCGACCCTTTCTGCTGAGAACGTGAAGGGAAAGGTTTCTCTGGTAATTTCTGTTATTGGGGATCGAAAAATGCGTGAGTTGAATAAGAAATATCTTAATTTGGATAAGCCAACTGATGTTCTTTCTTTCGCTTATTCTCTGGACACCGGAAAACCAAAAACTTTTGTTACACCACCGTCTTCCTATTTAAATTTGGGCGATATTTTAATTTCCTATCCGCAGCTACTTGATCGCGCTGCAAAGGAAGACATAATGGTGGATGATATGGCACGGATTTTAGTCATTCATGGAGTCTTGCATCTTCTTGGATTTGACCACGAAAACCCCCATGATGCAGCGGAAATGGAAAGATTGGAAGACACAATTTTTTCTAAAACAACTTCTTAAGTTTCCCGCGCTTGCAATGGCTGCATTTTACCTGTTAATCTTAAGGCGATGAAAATAGTAGTGGGGCTCGGAAATCCTGGAGAAAAATATGCATTTACCCGGCACAATGTTGGGTTTATGGTGATTGACGAACTTTTATCAACGTATGCGGCTAGTCCCCAATTCAATAAGAAATTCGACTCTATTATTTATACTCTTGATAATGAGAGACTTTTAGTTAAGCCTCAGACCTTTATGAATGTTTCTGGAAAAGCGGTTAATCGAATTGCGAATTTCTATAAAATAAAGCCAGAGGAGCTCCTGGTAGTTCATGACGATGTCGATCTCGAATTTGGCGAAATAAAACATCAGTTTGGCAGAAGTTCCGCCGGCCACAAGGGCGTTGAATCAATTATCGAATCATTGGGCTCCGATGAATTCAGTCGGGTGCGGGTTGGAATTGGCCGACCCAATGTTTCGATGGAGACTGAAGACTGGGTCCTGCAACGATTCTCAAAAGAAAAATCAGACATCCAAAAAACAATTCAGCGAGCGGCCGAAGTGGTTATTAATTGGCTGAAATAGTGGAATGTAGGCAGCAACTAAACTAAATAAAAACATACCCCATATTCTAGAAATGGGTTTGTTTGCGTTGGGATGATTATGGATCAATATAATGAAACAGGTTTAAATATTGCTTTGTGTGACAAAGTTTCGCCTACTGTTCTTGCAGCTAAATTAACGAATTTAGGATACGAAAATATTTCTCCCGGTACGATTGCAAAAGCCGGGGAGTTTTCTAAACGCGGCGGCTTAATTGATATTTGGTTGGAAAGATACAAAATTCCGGTGAGAATCGACTTAATTGGTGAGCAGGTTGAAAATATTTACATGTTCAATATTTTTACTCAAGGAATAATAAAAAGGTTAAAAGAAGTGTATATAATCGCTTGTGGTATTACGCCAAAAATCGCTCCGAAATGGACAAAACAAAAGAAATTTCCTCTGCAATCAGGGAATTCGGTTCGCCTATTTTTATCAGAAATAGAACCTGGAGATTTGGTCGTTCATATAGATTATGGGGTTGGGAGGTTTATCGGGATTTCTAATTTGAAGCTCGACGATCAACAATTTTCTTCTGCTTCAAATCCGCGCGAATCAAGGAAGGTTGGATTTACCTGTGACGCCTCGTCGCTTGTGCCATTGAAGCCTCAAAAATTGGGTCGTCTCGCTTCGTTGCAAGATGAGGAAATTTATGACGGTTTGGCTCAAACAGATGAAAAGACTGGCAGAAAGTCAAATCTGACTAATCAGCATTTAATTGTCGAATACGCGAAGGGTGACAAACTTTTCGTGCCGGTAGATCAAATCGAGCGGATTACAAAATATATTGGAGTTGGTGGCAGAAAAGTCCCACTCTCATACTTGGGGACTGGCGCTTGGGAGAAGACAAGGCAAAAAGTCACTGAAAGTGTTACGGAATACGCAAAAGAACTGCTTGAACTTTACGCAAAAAGGCAACTTTCAACACGGGTCGGTGTTGGTACTGATACTCCTTGGCAAAAACAACTTGAAGAGGCCTTTGAATATGAAGAAACGGCTGATCAGCTGAAAGCAGCGATGGAAATTAAAGCAGATTTGGAAAGCAATCACCCAATGGATAGAGTTTTAGTTGGAGATGTTGGTTTTGGTAAGACTGAGGTGGCAATTAGAGCGACATTTAAAGTAGCTCAAGCTGGTCGCCAAGCGGCAATTTTAGTTCCAACCACAGTTTTAGCAGAGCAGCACCTCCATTTATTTCGAGAAAGATTACAAGGCTTTCCAGTAAGAATTGAAAAACTTTCACGCTTTGAAGAAAAAGAAAAACAAGTCGACGTTGTCAGTGGGCTGAAAGATGGATCAATTGATGTTGTTATAGGGACTCACAGACTTCTCAGTGACGACGTGGAATTTAAAAATCTAGGGCTTTTGATAATTGATGAGGAGCACCGTTTTGGCGTGAAGCACAAAGAGAAATTAAAAACCATAAAACCCGTAGTGGATGTTTTGTCCATAAGTGCAACCCCAATACCGCGAACTTTAAATTTGGCGCTAACTACTTTGCGAGATATGTCGGTTTTGAGTGAGGCACCAGCCGGTAGAAAGCCGATTGAAACTTCGGTCGGCGAATTTGACGAAGAAAAAGTTAAATTAGCAATCGAAAAAGAAATTTTCCGGGGCGGGCCTGCCCGCCAGGAGCTTCGCCGCCAGGCAATGGCAGGCGGGCAAGTTTATTATGTTTTTAACAGTGTTCAAAAAATAGCCTCAAAAGCGGCAGAAATCCAAAAACTTGTTCCTTCTGCAAGAGTTACTTTTGCTCATGGACAAATGGAGAGGAAAGTAACAAGTAACAAGGTGCAGGTAACAAGTTTGGAAAAAGTTATGGATCTCTTTTATGAGAAAAAATATGATGTACTAATTTGTACGACGATTATTGGTTCGGGGCTGGACATGCCGAATGTTAACACCATCATAATTGAAAATGCTCAAGCGTTTGGTCTGTCAGAACTTTATCAGCTGCGTGGTAGGGTTGGGCGTTCCGACAGAGCCGCCTATGCCCATCTCTTTTATCCTAAAAATTATGTACCAGAGGGTGAAAGTTTGGAAAGATTAGCAGCGATTTCAGAAAGTACGGAGCTAGGGTCTGGTTTTAAAATAGCAAAACACGACCTCGAAATTCGCGGCGCCGGTAACTTGCTCGGAACAGCCCAGAGTGGCAACATAGCCTTAATTGGGTTTGAATTATATGTTCAGTTGCTTTCGCAGGCAATTGAGAGGTTGAAAAATAAAAAACTAAGCTAGTTTTGCGTCAACTGGTTTGGTAAAGTCTGGATGATGGACTCCGACTAAATTTATCCAACCATCCTCGTGTTCACCACGCTCATCGTGATGGGTTTTGTGGATTAGCCCACCATATTTGTTCCACTTGTAAGTTCCATGAACCTCTACTTCATCGCCAAGCTTCACCGGTACTCTATAAGCTCTCTCCAAGTTATGGGCGATAAGAATTGTGTTTCCAGCATCAAGTTTTATGACAAATCGCTGATGTGGGGTTTCGCCGATGTCATCGGGGAGGACTTCAATAACCTTTCCTTCTGCTGTCATCGGAACGTCGTTAAGTTTTTGTTCGAAGGCTTCCTCTGGTGTCATCAAGGTTTATTATATCAATTGTTTTCAGGTCTAGGCTAGTGTAAAATATCATCGCGATGGTTTTGTACCGTAAATACCGACCTCAAGCTTTAAGTGAAGTTGTAGGCCAAGAACAAATCAGGGATCAACTACTAGCCCAACTAAAAAGCGGAAAAATTTCCCATGCTTATCTTTTTTCTGGTTCTCGCGGAACTGGAAAAACATCAGTTGCCCGAATTGTTGCGAAGGCGGTGAACTGTTCTACATATACCGGAAACGTTTTTGGCGAGCCCTGTAACAAATGCGAGGTTTGCGTTTCTGTCACTGATGGTTCCAACCTTGATTTAATTGAAATTGACGCTGCTTCAAACAGGGGTATTGATGAAATTAGAGAGTTGCGGGAGAAAATAAAGCTTGCCCCAGCCGGTGGAAAATTCAAGGTTTACATTATCGACGAAGCTCACATGTTGACTGGAGAGGCCTTTAACGCCCTTTTGAAAACATTGGAGGAACCACCCGCCCACGCGATTTTTATTTTAGCGACAACTGAGCCCCACAAAATACCGGCAACTATAGCCTCAAGGGTTACCAAATTTGATTTCAAAATGCCTGATGTTTCTCAAATAAAAGAAAAGCTAACATCCATAGTGAAAAAAGAAGCTTGGGGAATTTCCGCCGATTCCTTAGAAGAAATTGCAAAAATGGCAGCAGGAGCTTTCAGGGATGCCGAGGTTCTACTAGAAAAGGTTGTCTCTGTTGACACAAAAGCAGATTTAGAAAAAACGCTGTCGATTCTTGGGAAGAAAGAGACCGCCTCGTCAATAAGTTTGCTTGATCTATTGGAAAAAGGCATGGCAAAAGAGTCTTTAATTTGGCTTGATAGTTATCTCAAAGAAGGTGGAAATGTGCGTATTTTAACTGAATCAGTTCTAGAGATACTGCGAAAAATAATACTTGTGAAAGCAGGGGCTGGGGTTGTGTTAGAACCTATTGCCAAAGAAGAACTTGAAGCTTTGGTCGAGCTGAACAAAAAACTGCCCAAGGAAAGATTGTTAAAACTAACAGATCTGTTTAATAAATCAATTGAGCAACTCCGAGACTCTACAATTCCCCAATTGCCCCTCGAAATAGCAATAGTTGAAGGCTCTTTAGATAAAATGGGGGAAGCGATTGTTGAAGAAGATAAAGATATTGCTAATGTTACTGAAGAACCAAAAGAGGAGGAGCCAGCCGTTGTCAAAGCGGAAACTGAAAAAGAACCAGCCCGTGAAGCCGTGGCTAAAGAGATTGAAAAAGAAAATCCGAGCAAACCAAATCCCTCGGAAGGAAAGATCTTAAAAAAACTCCATGATAATTGGTCTAAAATGCTAAAAGCCGCAAAAGAGAAAAGCTCATCACTTGGGATATTTTTAAGTAGCGCAAAAGTAAAAAACGTCGACGAAGATTTATTGATTTTGGAGTTTGGTTACAGGTTCCATAAAGAAAAAGCCGAGGAAAAAAAGTACAAGGAAATGTTTGAAGACGTTTTGGAAGAAGTAATAGGAGCGAAACTTCGGGTAAAATGTGTAGTGGGAGAGAGACCACCCGAACCTAAGAAAGAAGAAAAAGAGAAACTAGCTACGGAAGCAGATCCGGTTGAAATTTTTAGCAAGCTAGAATAAAATTATTAAATAAATCGGAGGTACTATGTTTGATAAGTTGAAGCAGATGTACGATCTAAAAAGAAAAGCAGATGCGATGAAGAAGGAACTCGAGTCGGAAATTATCGATGTCGAGGTGCATGGTGTGAAAGTCCGCATAAATGCGGCACAAAAAATAAAAGAAATTGACTTTCCGCAGGATGTCAATCCAAATGATCTGAAAGATGCAGTTAATAAAGCTCTCGATGAAGCCCAAAAAGTCGCCGCGAAAAAAATGCAGGGGATGATGGGCGGAATGGAAGGATTGCAGGATCTTCTCAAAGGTTAGTTCAACAAATTGTTAATATATGCGGATTCCAAAATCAGTTGAGGCAGTGATAGTCGAATTTGAAAAACTTCCCGGTATTGGTCCAAAGACAGCAGAGCGACTAACCTACCATTTATTGAATGCTCCAAAAGAGTATGCCGCGCAACTAGCTAGCGCAGTAGTTGATCTAAAAGAAAAAACCACAATTTGTGAAACTTGTTTTAATATCACGGAAGTGAATCCTTGCGAAATCTGTAGTGCTGAAGGCCGTGATAAGTCCGCTATAATGATAGTAGAGGAACCATTGGATGTTTCAGCCCTTGAAAAATCACGCGCTTACAGAGGGCTTTACCATATTCTTGGCGGCTGTATTGCGCCCCTGCAGGGGATTGGGCCAGAGCATCTTCGGATAAAAGAGCTACTTAATAGACTAAAAAAAGGCGCCATAAAAGAAATAATTTTGGCAACCAATCCAAGTGTTGAGGGTGAAAGTACGGCAATGTATTTGCAAAAACTAATTTCCCCCCTAGGTATAAAAATCACCCGTATCGCTCGTGGTTTGCCAGTTGGGGCAGATCTAGAATATGCTGATGAAGTGACTCTTAGTCGGGCGATTGAGGGGAGAATGGAGTATTAAGTAAAAAGGCAAAAGTTAAAATTCAAAATTAAAATAAAAAGGGGGCTTATGCTAGAGAAGATTCAAAAAAATTTAATAGAGGCGCAGAAAGCAAAAGATGAGTTGAAGGTTTCAACCCTACGTTTGTTACTAGGCGCAATTAAAAACTTTGCAATTGCTAAGGAAAGTGCTAGTTACAACCCTAGCGATGAGGAAATTTTAGGAGTTATCCAAAAAGAAATAAAGCAGAGAAAAGAGTCGATCGAGAGTTATAAAGCCGGGGGTAGGCAAGAACTCGCTGATAAAGAAAGCAAGGAACTGGAAATATTGCAAGGATATCTTCCGGAACAAATGGGTGAAGAGGAAATACGAAAATTGGTTGATAGTGCAGTAGCTGAAACCAGTGCCTCTTCTATGCAGGATATGGGGAAGGTAATGGGGGTTCTTTCTCCGAAACTCAAAGGAAAAGCAGATATGGGCCTGGTAAGTGGTGTTGTCAAAGAAAAGCTTTCCTAAACTACTTTTACCACCTTTTTGGAAAGGTGGTACCAAAACTTCCGCTAAACTTCGCTGGCTGTAAAACTTTGCAAAAATACTTCGGGACATCCTCGGAAATTCTCTAATCGTTCAGTTTCCGTCTCCTCTTTGTATTTTTGCAAGTTTTAAGACGCCAGCTGCCGTAATAGCGGTTTTTTTATTAACGCCGACTAATCATCTAAGGTCGGTTAAAACATTGTACACTCCTGGTGTGTACATTACATTTGTGTGTACATTTGTAGCGTTTTGATTTAATGAAATGTGAAAATTGGGGATTGGGAAGCAGGGCGCGCAGTGTTGCTGGTTCCGCACGCCCCGCACGAGTCCGAATGATCTCTTCCCTCAGCCGACGTCGATTTCCGATTTCGGTCCTGTAGCCCTCAAGTAGATAATCAAGACGGCCAGAGCTCTTATCCCGGCAAGGGCAAATATACCTCCAAAGACCAAGCCTAAGATCACTTCGACCCTCTTTCCACCTGAGCTGTAGTCGGCGGCTAGCTCTACCGTGATAGTGCCGGTGTCTTTGCCGCTGGTGCCCCTGTCGAGAGTGCGTCTTCCTATGTATTGATAGCCCTTTGCTTTGGCGACGACCACCTCTGCTTGGATGGGAGGGTCCTGGTTTATGTCGAGATAGACGATCTTTAGCGTACTTCCCCAATCGCTTCCGCAGCAGGTAGTATCCTTCAAGTCGGTTAAGAACACGATTGGTGTTTCGGAAGTCTTTGCGTGGAAATCGTCCATCGAGACCGGTTGTGTTCTGATGCCACAGACGACGCCCCACTCCGGTAGTACAGAGGCTCCTTGAGACAGCCAAACATCGTCTTTGGTGACGGTCTCTTCGGCGGCGGCTCCTGCTGGCGTGAGAATATTTCTGACCGCCAACCCCAAGAAGCCGCTAGCGACTAGAAAAAGAACACAGGCGACAGCGATTATTCTTCGTATGATCGTTTTGCTTCGCTCTTCCTTTTTGGGTGCCATTTTTCTCTGTCCTTCCCACCAGCTTCGCTGGTTTGATCTCTTAGCTGATTGTCCGTCGGTTTTGGACGAAAAGATTATAACATAAAGATTAACTAATCGACCAATTCACGTTATAATAACCTTGTGGCCGATATTTTTTTAACCAATACACTTGGAAAAAAGAAGGAAAAGTTTGTTCCAATTAATTCGGATAAAGTTGGAATTTATTCTTGTGGGCCGACGGTTTATCGAGATATTCACATTGGAAACCTGCGGACATATCTTTCGGCCGATATTCTCAAAAGAGTATTAACTTACAACGGTTACAAAGTTTATCACGTTAAAAACATTACCGATGTTGGGCATATGCGGACTGACCCCGCTACGTCAGGACCTCGTGGGGCAGGTGAAGAGGCCGCTATTGATCCAATAATTGATGAGGCGCTAAAACAGGGAAAGACCCCGCAAGAAGTAGCTTCTGAATACACAAAAAAGTTTCTCGACGATGAAAAAGTCCTCAACATAATTCCAGCCAATGTTTTTCCTAAGGCCACTGAACACATCAGCGAAATGATTGAATTAACTAAACAACTACTGGAAAAAGGTTTTGCCTATGAAACTAGGGGGACCATATACTTCGACGTCAAGAGGTTTGCTGACTATGGAAAATTATCCGGCAACACTCTAGATAAAATGGATAAATTGCTGGGAGCAGTTAGGGTGGCAACCGAGACCGATAAAAAAGATTCTATTGATTTTGCTCTTTGGAAAAAAGCCCAAAACGATCGTAGTTTGAAATGGGATAGTCCTTGGGGCGAAGGCTTCCCCGGCTGGCATATAGAATGCTCCGCAATGTCATTAAAATATTTGACTGATGCGTTTAAAGACGGGGAGTTTAATCATGAGCAAAGTCGAAGGATTGATATTCACACCGGTGGGGAAGACAATATTTTTCCTCACCACGAGGATGAAATTGCCCAAAGTGAAGCTGCCACAGGAGAAAAAGTAGTTAACTACTGGTTGCACGCCGGCTTCTTGTTGGTTGACGGAAAGAAAATGGCGAGGAGAGAGGGAAATGTTTACACGGTAAGCGACTTGGTTAAAAAAAGCTTCAATCCATTAGCTTTTCGATACTTAACATTAACAACACACTACCGCTCAAGATTGAATTTTACCTGGGATTCCCTCAAAGCTGCTGAAACTGCATTGAATAATTTATATCGGGAACTAACTGGTTATGTTACAAACGGAGAAGTAACTAGTGTAAACAGTGATTTCGAAAAGAAATTCGTTGATGCTGTCAATAATGATTTAGATACACCAGCTGCACTAACTTTGGTTTGGGATTTGGTAAGAAGCAATATGCCTGTAGGCGAAAAGGCTGCTACATTATATAAGTTTGACGAAGTTCTTGGGCTCGATCTCGAAAAAGTCGCTGAAGAGGCTGCTGAAGTACCAGAAGAAGTAAAAAAGCTTATTGAACAGCGCGAAGAAGCGTGGAAAAAAGGCGATTTTTCAGAATCAGATAAATTAAGAAACGAAATCAAAGGGAAAGGTTACGAGGTAGTCGATACCCCCGAAGGCCAAAAGCTTAAAAAGGTAGTTAGCTGACAAAGTTAATTACGATAAGAGGGCACTCGTTTCCAAGTACCCTCTTTGTTGATTCTCTCCGTGTCTAGGCTGCCGCAAGCATCTCCTGTCGCCTCTTGACGAACCGCAAGATTCCGTACGCGGCGGTCTCGGGGTGTTGTTCGGCGATGAATTCCTTGAACATGTTGGGTAGATCGAGTTCTGGACATGTACCCTCGTTCTGGACTTCGTATAGAAGGTCGGAGAGGTCTTCCTCCGTCAGCTCGAGCCTGGCGAATATCCGAGACTCCTCGTAGACGTGGACCGAACGTTGGGGAATCCGGGGCACAAGTTCGTCGATAATCCTTCCTAAGACCCTTGGGTCTGATGGCATATTCAGCCTCCTTTCTCAGTAAGCATTATAGGATAAATTATTTTCGTTATCAAGCCCTGTATTTTAGTTCTGTCGACAAATTTTTCTCTTGACTTACACTTCAATCTATTGATAAATTGAAGTATATGACGAGAGTATCTAAAGTCCCGCTGAAAGAAAAAGTTTATAAAGATATTTTAGAGACCTTTTGGGGAGTAATTATTAATTTGGACGACGAAGCGGTTACCGAAGAGTTTTTGAATGTATTTTTGTCGAGTGCGGAAAAAACAATGCTTGCGAAAAGGTTGGCAATTGCGGTTATGCTCGAAGTAGGGGTGGATTACAAAAGTATTTCCGATGCTCTTAAGGTTAGTACAGCGACAATTAGGGATGTAGGGTATAAGTTAGGGAACCCGAAATTTAAGGAGTTTATTAGAAGGTTTGCCGATAGGTTTAAAGAGGAGAAAAGAGAGATGAGTTGGTTGGAAGCTTTCCTTGGTGCGAAAACAAATATGAAGGCCCGTGCAAAGCTTTTAGGTGGTCGACCACTTCAATCTATTGATAAATTGAAGTGTAGAGTAATATTGTAAATTAAGGTTCGGGATGGAAAAGTGAAAGGATTTTTTGTAGAATTAATGTGTGGGGGAATGTCTGCCTATTTCTAAAAATCCGCAAAAAGGCTTCACGTTAATCGAGACCTTGATCGCTACTGCTGTTATTGCTATTGCTGGCGCCGCAATCCTTTCAACAATTGTTTCGATTTTAAAAGTAACCCTAGTTTCCCAAGATATAGTGCGCGCCCAAAACCTTGCCAATGAAAAGATGGAAGTTCTCAAAAACATGCCTTACGATGAACTTTCTACTCAGTGCGGAACAGTTTTGCCCCATGGTGGTCTTCTCGACGTGGCGCAGGTAAATTCGGGTGGATATAGCTACCTGGTGCTTACTTACATTAACTTTGTAGATGACCCTTTTGATGGTAATGCTTCTGGAACTATTCCGGGTAAGCCTCAGGATTTTTATGCGTTTGACTACAAGAAAGTCACAATAGAAGTAAGACAACCGGTTTCTTTTACCGCCGGTTGTTCAGCAATTACCCAGGTAAGAGGCAATAGTAACGCCAAGGTCTTGACGTCAATTTCGACCAACATTTCTGCTAATGCTGCTGAGACGAGCGATGATACTGGAATCCTCTTTTTACAGGTGATAGATTCCAACGGAGATCCGGTACCCAACGCTAATGTGACTCTTACTAATGTCAACTTAGGCCCAACTTGGGAAATCGTGACTATTACTGATGTAAACGGCGATTTGCAAATCCCCCTACTTCCAGAAGACACCAATAATAGCTACCACCTTGAGGTTAGTCTGCCTGAATACTCCAGCGATCAAACCTACCCGGATAACATACCTGGTTATAATCCAACAAATGGTGACTTTAATATTTTGGCTCAGCAGGTGGCCGATAAAACGCTGAAAATTGATTTACTCGCCAACCTACAGATCACAGTCGTAAATGAATCCGGGGCACCAGTCCCAGACTTAGAAGTGGCAGTTGCCGGTTCTGAGGAAAAGGCAATTTACAAGGATCCAGATGAAATAAATCCGTACATTCCCAAGTATTCTGATACTTTCAGTAGCGGTTCTGGCGGGGTAATTTCAATTGCCGATTTGGAATGGGACAACTATAGTTTTTCAGTGCCAGATGGCTATTATATTATCAGCACCAACCCATACCAAAATGTGAGTGTGCCAGCTGGGAGTAGTACTGCTGCTACTTTGAAAGTGACTACTGACTCTTCCTGGCCACAGATTTCCCAAGTTGCACCCAACTCTGGCCTAAACAACCTTGTTGTCTCAGTAGAAGTGCTTGGGGCCAATTTACCAGTTGGGTCCATCCTGAAACTTGTAAAAAGCGGCCAGAGCGATATTATTGCCACCGATGTAGTTAGTAGCGATTCGGATACGAAACTTTCTTGTAATTTTGATTTAACCGGAGTAGCTACCGGAACATGGGATTTGGTAGTAACCAAGCCCGACGGTAAATCTACCACCCAAACAGCTGGATTTACGATAACAGGGCCATAAAGAAATATGAAAATCACGGATTGGTGGGAAAAATTAAAAACTGGAAACCGCGGCTTTAGTTTACTTGAACTTCTTATCGCGATTGGAATATCTTCAATTATTCTAATCGTCGTTATAACTATAATTGTTCAGGTTTTTAAAAGAAGCCAAGGCAGTTGGGAATCCTACAAGGCGAATAATCAAGCTCAAGCAGTTTGTGAAAGAATTACAAAAGAGGTAAGACAAGCAACTGAAATTGTGTCAGCAGGAAACCAGGGCCTAACAATTAGAGAATATGTAGTCGCAACAGATCCTGCTCCATTCCAGGTGAGATTTTACCTAGACGGAACAAGTTTGATGAGAGGCGAGATACCGCCAACCGGTTCTGAAGCGCCATATACCTACAACCCAGCTTCCGAAACAACAAAAATTTTAGCCTTTGATGTGATTAATGGGGCAGAAAGAATCTTTTCGTATTATAATCAAGATGGAGAGACGCTCTCCGCACCTATAAATCCCTTGGAGGTTACGCTGATAAAGATGAAATTTATTTTTAAACAGCTGGATAATCCAAGCCCATTTAAAGTGGAAACTAGTGCGCAGCTTAGATGGAATAAAACTAATTTATGAGAACTTGTTTTATAAAAGAGCGGGGATTAGCTTTAATTTGGTCGATAATACTAATAAGCATTGTTGCTGGAGTTCTCTTTGTTGTCGTTAGTTTGGTCATATTGGGATTAAAAAATTCAAACGCGGGAGTCAGAAGGCTGTCTGCCTTAGATGTTGCTGAGGCAGGAATAAACTACTACCTTTGGCATCTTGTGCACTCCCCTGACGATTATTGTGATGGCAACCCTTGCGTAGGTTCCCCTCCATATGGCCCCTTTGTACACAACTATACGGATAATACCGGAAAGGTGATTGGTACCTACACCCTTTGGGTTGCACCACCAGAAATTACCCAGGGGGGTAAGGTTATTATTTGCCACGTTCCACCACCAGTCGATGAGACCCTAACAGTTGCCCCTTCTGCCGTGGCGGCTCATTTGGCCCATGGTGATTATTTTGGGCCTTGTGGAGGAGGTGGGGCAAGTGGTGGTGGTAAGGTGGTAGTAGAATCTAGAGGAGACGTTGCAGACGGTAATGAAAATAGGACGATTATAGCTACACTTGGCGTACCATCGTTTGCCCAATATGCTGTTGTGGCCAATGATACAACCAATCATCTCCGCTTTGGAGAGGGTACTGAAGTTTTTGGCCCAGTTCATAACAATGGCGGGGTTCGTTTTGATGGTGTAGCCCACGGTTTAGTTACTAGTGCTATGGCTAATTATAATGATCCCGATCATAGCGGACCAAATGAGCCGGGGGTCCATACTCACCGTCCGGATCCTTCTCAAGTCTTTCTTGGAGGGACTAGTTTTCCAGTTCCGCCTGTAGATTTCAATCAAGTAACAGCGGATTTAGCCGATATTAAAGAAAAAGCCCAACCACCAGATGGGCTTTACTACGGTCCCTCGGGAGCCAGTGGTTATCACATCGTTTTACAGACAGCTCCGATCCATAGTTTCGACATTTACAGGGTGAACAGTACAACCGGATCTTGCTGGACTGGTAATCAGTATAAATGGCAAGATAAGAATACAATTAACAGCCAAACCAAGATTGGTAACGATGTCCTTTTTCCAAATAATGGTCTTATCTTTGTTGAGGATAATTTATGGATTGACGGCCAAATTGACGATGCTCAGCTTACAATAGCAGCAGCGACTTTGCCGGAGTCGACCGACCGTTCAATCTTTATAAACAGTGATCTTGAGTACACCAATCTTGACGGCAGCGACAAGCTAGGTCTGATTGCCCAGAAGGATATTTCGGTTGGTTTGAACAGTGAAGGTACTCTTCCGACTCAGCCAGGTTACAACGATGATAGTAAGGAACTAAAAATTCATGCCGCCTTGCTTGCCCAAAAAGGAAGAGTCGGCCGTAATTATTACAACGAAGACTGTAGTTCTACCTATTACAGGCGAAACATAGTTACGGTTTACGGTTCGATTGGTACCAACAAGCGGTACGGGTTTGCCTACACTGATGGGACTGGTTACCAAACCCGTAACTTGACCTACGATCAAAATTTAAGTGTAGTGCCGCCTCCTTTGTTTCCGACGATTGGGAATTACTCAATTCTTGATTGGAAGGAAAAGTGAATACAGAGTTTTTGAAAAAACTAATAAACAAAAAGGATAAGAAAACGCTTTTAATAATTTTAGGGGTAACACTCTTATTGTTCATAATACTAACAGCAATAATAATGAACTTTGGGTCCTCAACTTCTGAAAAAGAAAATCTAAAAGCAAATAACCAAAAAACTAATGCGCTTGTTACCAAAGATGACAAGGATGGTGATGGGATAGCAAACAGTGCAGATTCCTTTCCAACTGATCATGACAATGATGGGACCCCCGATTCACGGGACACAGATCATGATAATGACGGCATTTTAAATTCTTCTGACTCTATGGCTTTTGATCATAACAACAATGGGGTAAATGATGGGCAGGACTCTGACGATGACAGCGATGGTATTGAAGATGGTCTTGATGATCTTCCGTACGACCATGATAACGATGGTAATTCCGATGCTGGAGACCCAGATAGCGACAACGACGGTATTCCAGATGATTCTGACGAGTTTCCTTTCGACCATGATAACGACGGGATACCAGACGATCAAGATCAAGACGATAGCGGGGATGATGATTCAAATGGAGATGGTCCGCAAGAAGCTCCTGCTGATAATCCTAGCGGTAAACCAAGAATTGTGCCGTAGGGTCAGCTTTTTGACTTGCAAACGAGGCTTATTATTGTTACGATTGTGTTAGTAAAAAGTTAGCTCGCCTTCGCTAAAGCCTTGGTGAGTAAGTCTGCTATGCCTATTTTTGAAAAAAAACAAAAAGAATTAAATTTAATCCCCGAGCCGAAAACTTCTCTAGATTTAGGGAAGTTTAAAAGTATATCGCTTTTGGTCTCAATTGCCGTTGTAATTATAGTAGCGATAATTTCTGTAACAATTTACTACGGCAGTTTAGTTGAGGAAAGCAAAGCGAGAGAGGTTTCCGAAAATTTAAGTTCTGAAAGGAGCAGTTGGCAGACTTACGCATCGGTAGCGCAGCAGGTAGGTAGTTTGAAGGGGAAGATTGGTCAGATAAAAGCCGCTCAAAGCAAAAACCAAGATTTTTATGACAAACTTATTGAGTTTGGGAAAACTATACCCAATGGTATTACATTGACTAGCCTTGATTTCAAAAATTCCAAATTGACAGTGCAGGTGAAATCGACGGATCCGAAAATACTTTATCAATTCTATGGAGCACTGAAGGGAGATAAAACTTTTTCGAGCGTAAACATAGGCTCCCTTACCAAGAGCATAGACAGCTACATTTTTAACCTAACTTTGGGGTTAAAATAGAAAAATGAAAGATAATAAATCGAAAGCGGCAAAAACTTCTAATTACACGGTGATTTTTACAATTGCCGGGATACTCGTTGCTTTATTAATTTCTGCCTCATTAATTTATTTCGTGATGGTACCAAGATTTCATTCCTGGTCTTCTGCAAGAGAAAAAATTAAAGAGGATGAGGCCCGCCTAGAGGTCTTAGATAGAAACTTACAGACCCTTAAAAATTTAGATTCAGCGGAAATTAGTGAGGATAACGAAGCTTTGGATAAGTTGCTTCCGACGGAATCAGATAATTTGAGGATTACATCGCTTGTTGAAGCTGTTGCAGCAGCTTCTGGTATGAAAGTCTCAGCTCTGCAAATTCAAACTCCGTCACAGGTAGGTAACAGTTCTGTGTCAGGAGTTAGCCAAACTACCCCCCAGAGTGCAAGTACGACTGGGCAAAGTTCAGCCCCGAAAATGCGAATTTCCTTTTCAGGTTCTTATCAGTCGCTGCTGGGACTCTTAATAAATTTAAATAAAATGGATAGAGTAGCTTCTGTGACAGATTTGAATATTAGTAAAAATCAAAGTGAGTCAGCGATAACTGCAACGGTTGGTATCGAATTTCCTTTGTATTCTTTACCTGCGGTTGCAAGCGCTGGTACATTTGTAGGTCTAACTGAGGCTGAGAAAAAAGATATTGACGATCTATTAAGTCAAATAATGGTGACTACATTTCCAGCGAGCGAACCCCTAGGAAGGGTAGACCCCTTTAATTAAATATTGAATTTGAACTCTACCACATCGCCATCTTTTATTTCGTAATCACGGCTTTCAAGTCTGATCCAACCTTTTTCGGCTGCTGCCTTCCAACTCTTTGCTTCAACTAATTTGTTCCATTCAATTCCTTCAGCTTTTATAAAACCTTTCTGCATATCAGTGTGAACGATTCCAGCTGCCTCTAAGGCGGTGGTTCCTTTTTTGACCGGCCAGGCTTGGACTTGTTTTCTTCCAACGATGGTGAAAAAGGTAATAAGGTTCAGAGGTTCATAGCAAGCTAAAATGACTTTTTCCAATCCTGTTTTTTCGATTCCAAGCTCTTTAAGATAGGCTTTTTGATCTTCGGGAGAAAGCTGAGACAGCTCAGCTTCCAGTTTAGCTGAAATTTTAATGGCATCCTCAATTGGGACAGAAGTGTCGGAAAGGTCGGTTTCGTCTGCATTGATCGCATAAATCGTTGGCTTTTCGATCTCTGCCAGTTTTAGCTCTTGGGTTACAATTTCGCTGTCTTTAATGGGGTCGGGAAAATCTGTGTGATGTTGAACATTCGGATTGTGAAAGGCTCGCACTAGGTGTAAAACGACATCAACGTCTCGGATGTGTCCTAAAAATTGGTTTCCCAAACCCTCTCCTTCATGCGCTCCTTTGACAAGACCGGCAATATCAATAAATTCAATCGCTGCTGGTACAGTCTTTTGGATTCCGGTTGCTTTTGAAATTTCGCTTAGTCGATGGTCTGGTACCTGAACAACACCGACATTTGGTTTGATAGTTGTAAAAGGGTATTCGGCGACTTCTGCAATCTGTCGCTGTAGCAGGGCATTAAAAAGTGTAGATTTTCCAGAGTTTGGCAATCCAACGATCCCGACTCTTAACATTTTTTACCTTTCAAAAAGGCAGATTGACTTGTATTATACTTGTTTGTTAGATTGTAAGTCTATGGAAGAAAAAGATTTAGAAGCTATCGACAAAATAATAAATAAGGCGCTCAAAGAAAAACTTGAGCCAGTAAATGAAAAACTAGACAGCCATACAGTTTCGCTCTTAAATTTAGAGAAAGAAATTAAAGCATACATGGATGCATTGGACTTAGAGAGGAAGCGGATTGATAAGCATGATGGGCGGTTGGAAGTAATTGAAGAGAGCTTGGAGTTAAATACGAGTGCTTGACGGCCCCCGCAGCTCTTTATAGCCCATAAGCTGCCATTCCTACAGTATTGGCGATGATAGATACCTACACGCGTTGCTACTAAAGCCCATTCACATTTAGAACTTAATGGAACGGGACTCAGTGTGCAACGCTGCTATTTTAGCATTTTTGGTGTAAAATCCAAAACTTGACATTTACCCTAATTATGTTACAATTCTAGTAAGACTTGTAACAATATCTATGGAAAAGGTAGCTAATTTATGTACAGCCCAAGAGTTAGAAGAAGTCCTTGGCAAGAAGTACTTTTATAGGCAGGGAATTTATCGACTTGCTGAGGATGGAAAAATAAACTCTTATCAAGTCGGTGGCGTGTTGTATTTCTCCCGTGATGAGTTAATTCTTGCAGCCATTAATAAACTAGTAGAGCGAATAAGATACAGGTACCCTTGGCTAACTAGGTTGCCGCTAAGAGTTAAGAATAACGAAAACAAGGAGTTACTAATTTATGGGTTTCCTGATGGTAGAGAAATAACCGCCGATACAGAAAACGAAACCGAAGAAGATTTATTAAATAAAGTTGAAGCTCTTCGAGAGGAGGTGACAAAAATGGCAGATGTACCAGTAAACCCACTGTACGAACCAGGACCGCCGCCCCCACCTCCTGGACATCACGGGCCGCCTCCACCTCCGCCTCACCACGGACCGCCTCCACACGTTGAGACAATGGAGGTCCTAAGACGAATAGAGGATAGGTTGGCTAAGATAGAAGAAAAACTAGGTTAAACAAAAAGAGTAGGCCTACTCATAAATTTAGAGAGATAAGAGTATTTTAAAGATGCCGACTAGTAACAACTCTTCCGAGAGAGTCTCTTTCAATAATTCTGGTTTCTTTTCTAGGTTTTTGGGATTCTTAATTTGAACTTAAAGGGTATTCTGGTAGCCTCACTTTTTCCGGTTACGCCCCAACAATTCCAACCTTCAGCATATCGATATTCTATCGTTTCTCTCGTATAACATCAATGTACTAGGGCCAAAGCTATGGGTTGAAAAATGTTCGATTTTTTGTTAACATTGTACGACGCGCTGCGGTGGGGAAGAGGCGGTGGCGGAAAGGATGGATAGTGGAGAGAATCTTCCCCGTAATCGTTCAGGCGGTGTCGCTTCAGCTGCCAGAGCTACAGGAGTTAGTTGAGCGTATTGCGCCAAACGGACTTTCGGAGGAAATCGCCGAAAAGCTCGTTCTCAGTGCAGTTGATGGGAGGTGTGATGAGAGGACAAGGGCGGTGTCAATCGCCTGTTTTCTGCTCGCAAATCTAAGGAGGTTGCAGTCGGAGGATCTGCTGACTATTTCAAGGATCAGCGGTTCCGATGGTCTTGTTTCCTTCCAGCTATTAGCGGCAGAGACTCTCGAGGCCTATCTTCTGTCTGAGGAGGCTCTAGGGATGCTCGTCGAGATCTTCGAGGCGTATCTCGATACGTTCAACGGCTTGTGGTTTTGGCGGGACAAAGTGGCGTAACGAACTGGACAAGACTGAGCGGCCTCTCGACCGATGTGCAGAGGCCGCTTGCCCACCCATTTGACACGCCGTTATAAATTCCTTATACTAACAAACGAATTAAATAGATAAATGCGCATGATGCAGAAGGGGTTGGTGTTGAAAACCTGACAGAGAGCTGGGGTAAGGTGGAAGCCCGGCAGGTGACTAGCCCAACCATTCACTGCGGAGCAGGGGAATTGAAAGCCCGCCTTCGCCAAAGCTTCGGTGGGTAAATAGATTTTCCCGGGAGCGCCCGTTACAGCGTGATGGACCTTGTCCTTCGGTGAGCTCAGGATAAATCTTGAGCGGTCTTGAGGCGAGAGGTTCTAGATAGTCCCGATTTGGTAACAGATCGGGAAAGTAAGGTGGTATAAGCGACACAAGACTCGCCCTTACGGGTGAGTTTTTTGTTGCCCAAGTTTACAGGATGAGGAGAGCGCCATGGAATCCCATACAAGGATGTTAAGTGGTTTGTTGCTGCTGACGCCTGAAGCGAGAGCGGCGGCGAGACTCATCAAACTCCCAGGAAGGGCTAGAATCCGGATATGCGGTGATATTCTGATAATTGTGAACGGGGGTGAAAAAGATCCGGCGAGGTTGGAGAGAAGGCTCAACCAGAAGGCAACAGTGGTACAAGTCCTTTCCGAAATGCCGCCGAAAGGGCATCAAGGCCCAGTAGTGCTGATCAGTGTGAGATGTCCCAAGTGCAATAAAAAGGAATCCCTGGTTAAGGGGGGAGACGATCTCGGTATCACCTGCCTTAACTGCGGTTTCCATAGAGCTAGGCACGCTCCTTCTTAGAGCAGATGGGGTGTGTGGGGAGGAGTAGCGATGAATCAAGAGGCCTTGGAATTTCCGAGGCCTCTTTCGCTTTAAGATAGAAGTTATACGTGGTTGAGGAATTACTTGAAGCGATCTTGGATCCTGTGTTTAGCCCACTTTAGTGGTTGCAGTATGCGGGAGTACCAAGTCCATAAAATGGTCGCAGAGCGCGCAGCGATCTAAAAATTCTTGAATTTCTGTTACGTAGTGTGCTTAGGAACGAAGTGACGCAGCACACAGCAACCTTGATTAGATTTAATGCTGTGTGCTATACTGGGGCGAGTTATGACAAGCGAATACGAATTAATGGTTGTTTTGAGGGTTGATTTGAGCGAATCAAACCGTGAAACCACATTAGACGAAATAAAGAAATTGATTGAAGGCAAAAAAGGGAAAATTGTAAGTGCGGAACCTTGGGGCGCTCGTGATCTAGCCTACAAAATAAAAAATCAAGAAAAAGGGTTTTACACGCTAGTTAACTTTAACGCGGAAAGTCAAATTCCAAACTTTTTAAACTCAAAACTAAAATTAATGGAGGAGCTACTTCGTTATTTGGTTGTGAGGAAAGGGGATTGAAAGACTTTAAGGGAGAAAGAGGGATAAATTTCTAATTTGCAGTAACGAAAGAATTATTAAGGAGGACTTATGGCTAATCGTAGTTTAAATAAGGTTATGTTAATCGGTAATATCGCTCGGGATCCGGAACTGCGATATATACCATCAGGGACCGCAGTCTGCTCATTTCGTGTTGCAACCAATCGTAGTTGGACTCCTTCAGACAGTTCCGAGAAGAGAGAAGAGGCAGAGTTTCACAGAGTAGTTGCTTGGAATAAGTTGGCGGAGCTGTGCTCCCAACTTCTTACCAAAGGGCGGAAGGTTTATATAGAGGGCCGTCTTCAAACAAGAAGCTGGGAAACTCCCGAGGGCGAAAAACGTTATTCTACGGAGATCGTTGCAGAGGACATGGTTTTGCTTGATTCGAGAAGGACGGCAGAGGAGGCTGGTGAAGCTGCTGAAGTTCCCGAAGTTGAAAAAAAGAAATCAGAAGAGACCGAAGAAGTAAAAGAAGAGGCGGAGGAGGCAGAAACAAAAGAGGAGAAGAAAACTAAGAAGGAGACGAAAGAAAAAGAAGACAAGCCTGAAAAAGAAAAAGGTAAGAGCGAAGAGGCGAGTGACGAAATAGATATCGATGACATACCGTTTTAAGTCAAAAGTAGAACTCTCCGTAACTAAATTCGTTCGCTTTCGCGAAAGTAATTTAGGTACTCTCGAGTTCTGCCTGCCCGACAGTGCCAGTCTTTGGCTCGCCCGCTTCGAGTTCGCGAAGCGAAGTCGGGCGCGGCAGGCGGGCGACCACTAAAGTGGACTAAAAAAGGAAAGATAGAATAATGGTACAAACAAAATATTACGTAAAAAAAGTTTGCAGTTTTTGCAAAGAAAAAAAGGAACCAGATTATAAAGATGTTGAGGCAATAAAAAAATTCACGACTGAGCGTGGTAAAATTCTAAGTCGTGCAAGAAGTGGCGTGTGTGCAGCTCACCAAAAGAAGTTGGCAACTAGTATTAAGAGAGCAAGAAATCTAGCTTTATTGCCATTTGTACCTAGAATTTAATGTTCGATAACTTGAAACAAAGATGCCCGATCAAAGATTTCTTACAATTGATATTGGAAGTACTTGGACAAAAGCTTTTCAGACAGCTATAGATAGCGAAAATTTCCTGAATATTGAAAAATCCTTCCGTTTACCTACCGCAAGGGAAGACCTTCTCCTTAGTACAGAAACGTTATTGGCTAATTTCAGTGAGAAGGAGCTACCAAAAATCTTTGTGAGCAGCTTGCCTGAAGCGGAAGGATTAGCGAAGAAATTAAAGGCTGAATTTGTTAGGGAAGAAGGTGTAAGCAAATTTCTAGTAGATTTCTTTAAGAGCGCTGAGACTAATATAGTACTTTTTGATGCTGGAAGTATTGTACTTCAAACCGAGGCTGAGCCAAGGGATGTTGGTAAATACCTTACTTACCCAGTCGATGAGATTAGTTTAGAAAATCTGTTGGGAAACAGAAAATATCGACCACATATTCTTCCCAACAGCCCAAAAGACTTAGAGGTAGAAGAGGCCTTTTTGCGAAATGCCCTTGGCAAAATTTTGCCCGAAAAATCAAAGAAGAAACTTACAATTATCGCTACTGGGGGATTAGTTTCTGGTACGCCTAGTATGTCTAGGCTAGCCTTAATTGTTTTAGACGTTTTAAGAGAACATGAAGTAGCTGAAGTTTTTTTTGACCGAGATTTCTTTTTACCCTCCTTTGGTACTCTTTTAGCGACTTACAAACAGTTGCAGGTTGTAACTCCCGGGCCGTGGCTAGATAGAGTAGGGGCGTTTATTTCTTTGGGTGGACCACTACCTTTGAAACTAGATTGGGGGTACTCGCAATTACAGGAAATTGAACTTTCCAAAGACGAGATTGCTCTTGTCCCCGCATCGCGCGAGCAGACAATTAATTTAAGTTTTCTGATCGAAAAGGAAAAGCATAATTTTTCCGTAAATGGGGGCTCGCTTGGTATTTTGCTTGATTCCAGAGAAAAGCCCCTTGCGCTTTCATTTGGTCAAGAAAGTTCCAGGGTATCTGTTTCTCTTTGGCACCAAATGTTAGAAAAAACAAAAAACGAGGAGGCTTTTTGATCTGTCCAGTAATTAGAAGAATAGAATCAAAAAATAAAATGCTCTTACCTAGAAATTACCCAGGTTTCTGTAAGCCTGCGGTAAAAATTGGACAGCCTGTTTCGGAAGCAGATGTTATTGCGCATTGCGAAATAAGTAGTGGGCAGAGGCTAGTTAAAATCGCTCACGCTCTTGGTGTTGGAAGTAGAGATGTTAAGAAATATTTAACTAGGAAAATTGGGGACTCGATTTATCAAGGAGAGATAATTGCTAAGAGGAGGTTAAATTTTGGCTTGACTAAAAAAGAAATCAAATCCCCAGTTGATGGCGTGATTACGGAAATCGATAAGCGAGGGGATCTAATTGTCAAGTTTTTGCCAAGACCAATCCGTCTTGTAGCTGCAGGAAGCGGGGTAGTCGAGAAAATTGAAGAAAACCAAATATTTTTATCGGTAGTAGCCACAAAAATTAATGGTTTTATTTCTGTCGGTGGGGAACATGAAGGATTAATATCAATCATTGCAAATCCCCAAGATTTTGTTTTGCCCGTGGCAATAAAAGCTGACTATAAAGATAAAATAATAGTGGGTGGCGCGCTTTTTGAACGTAGCGCCCTAGAAAAAGCAGTCGCTTTAGGCGTAAAAGGTATTATAACTGGTGGTATGAACCAAAAGGACTTTAGCGCCTTAAATACCGATGAGGATGTTGGGTTAGCTGTTTTGGTAACAGAGGGTTTTGGCAAATCACCAATGGGCAGGGATATTTGGGATTTCCTTAAAAGTAAGGATGGCAGGCCTGCCTTTATCTTAGGAAAGGAAAAAAGCATAATAATTCCAGAAGCCTCTGGTACGATTGTTACGGATGATAAAAAAGGACATAGGAGCTGGAAAAATCTGGAAATTGGTGATAGAGTAACCTTTTTTAGGGAAGAAAGCAGCGATCTTGTTGGAACCGTGAAGGAATTACCAGGGGAACAAATTTTAAATTCTGGAATTTTGGCAGAAGTAGCCTTGGTTGAATTTTCTAGCGGTGAAAAGTTAATCTTACCAGCGGCAAATTTAGAGATTGTGGAGTAGCGGATGGAAAGTTTTAAAGAAAAATCAAAACAGTTTAAGGAAAGTTTTTCCAATCTTTTTCCTAAAATAGTTTTTGTTGTTATTGTTTTTGCTTTTGGAATTTGGATTGGTCAAAACGTTGCTCTACCGTTTGGTAGACAAGACTACCCCTTGTTTAGAGTTACAAATAAAAATACCCCTAAAGAAATTCAGGTTGATTTTGCTCCTTTTTGGGATGTTTGGAAACAAGTTTCGTCAGGTTACTTGGAAAGAAGTAAACTTGATTCCAAGAAACTTTTATATGGTGCAATTTCCGGAATGGTTCAGGCAGTTGGAGATCCATATACGGTTTTCTTGGATCCGTCTCAAAATCAAGATTTCGAGACTTCACTCTCTGGAACTTATGAAGGCGTTGGAATAGAACTTGGAGCTAGTGGGGGATTTATTGTCGTAATTGCTCCAATCGATGGGACGCCTGCTGCCAAAGCAGGTGTAGCGGCTGGGGATAAAATTTTGGAGATTGATGGAACTGATGCCTCAACCCTTACTCTTCAGGAAGCAGTTCAAAAGATTCGTGGTAAGGAAGGAACAAAAATAACGCTGAAACTGGGTAGAGGCTCAAAGACATTTAAAGTTACTATGACCCGGACAAAAATTGTTATTAAAAGCGTTGAATGGAAAGATCTTGGTAGTGGGTTGGCGCAAGTTAGAATTCTTCGTTTTGGCGACAATACGTTCGATGAATGGAATGCTACTGTTGAGAAGCTTGTTTCTGGGGGTTTCAAAAGGGTGATTTTGGATTTGCGTAATGATCCGGGTGGTATACTCAAATTTGCGGTCGACATTTCAGGCGATTTTGTCCCGAAAGGTACGATAGTTATGTTGCAGGAAGATGCGTCTGGGAAGGAGACCCCATTTAAGACAGAAAGCGAAGGCCGTCTGCAAGACACCAAAGTTGTTATCTTAATAAATAAAGGCAGTGCTTCAGCATCAGAAATTGTTGCTGGGGCTTTGCGTGACACACGTGGCTTCAAATTGGTTGGAGAGAACTCTTTTGGTAAAGGGACAATACAGACTGTGGAGAAAATGTCGGATGGTTCTGGGCTACACATTACTTTTGCCAAGTGGCTGACTCCAAGCGGGTTTTGGGTAAATGGCAGGGGCTTGAAGCCAGATTTTGAAGTAAAATTGACCGAAGATGATAAAAATGCCGGTAGAGACCCTCAACTAGAAAAAGCAAAAGAACTTTTGCGGTAGGAAAAATTGAGCTCCTCTTTTAATCTGCCATTTAAACCAAACTCAGTTTAAAAGAGACTTGCAAATTTGACCAGATTATCTCTCAGCTTTTTCCCAGACAAATTTAAGTATGATATAAAATATCGCAGGTAGACCCTTTACAACTTTGTTAAAATATATATCAATGCTCAAAGAAAATAAGAAAAAATTTATTATCGCCGGTTTAATTATTCTCTTCGTCGTTACGGTTTTCCTCGCGGGTTTTATCGGGTCATTAATTAGTGCTACCTATCCAAACTGGTCTGCGAAATTGTCTTTTTTGCCGGGCTTTTTAAAACCAAAGGTAGCTGTTTCAACAAATACCGAGACTACTATTAGAACGGTCGAAGAATCAGCGGTCATTAGTGCTGTCAAAAAATCTTCCCCTGCGGTAGTTTCAATTGTTGCCCAAGGAGCCTCTCTCAATCCGCAAACGGGTTCTAATCAACAAGGGATTGGTACTGGTTTCATAGTTCGTAGCAACGGAGTTATTTTGACCAATTCTCATGTTGTTAGTGACGGAACAATTAATTACAAAGTGGTTACTAAAGATGAAAAAACTTATGACGTAAAGAAAATTGATCAGGATCCTTCAATTGATTTTGCAATTCTAAAAATTGATGCTAGCAGCCTTCCGACGGTTGATCTAGGAGACTCTGACTCTATTTTAGTGGGACAAAAGGTGATTGCTATTGGAAACGCTCTTGGGATGCTCCAAAATACTGTTACGGTAGGCGTAGTTTCTGGTGTTGGTAGGGGTGTTACTGCTTCAGATAGCCTGAGCGTGTCTCAAGAAACACTAGAAAATGTTATTCAGACTGACGCTGCGTTGAATCCTGGCAATTCCGGCGGCCCCCTACTCGACCTTTCAGCAAAGGTGATCGGCATAAATTTCGCTACTACTTCTGGGGCTGAGAATATAGGATTCGTTATACCAATAAACAGAATAAAATCCGTTCTCGAACAGTATCTTTCAGTTGGCCGTATTATCCGGCCATATTTAGGAATTCGTTCTCAAATGATCAACCAGGCTGCAGCAGCACTCTACGGTGTTCCACAAGGGGCTTATATTCAAGATGTGATTTCTGGTTCACCAGCGGATAAAGCAGGATTACAAGACGGTGACATAATAACTAAGTTTGGAGGCACTTCTTTGAAAGATAATATATCGCTGGTTGGAATACTCGGAAAATTTAAAGTTGGACAGACCGTAGCACTTGAAGTTTGGCGTGAGGGCCAAACAATAAAGTTAAAGGCTACTCTGGCAGAAGTTCCTCACTAGGCCCTGCTTGTCTTTCAAGATAAAAGAATTTAAAATTAAGCCGTGGTAAGATTTATAGACTTCTCCAGAAAAAATTTTCTTGGTATTTTGGTAACGGGGTTTTTATTCGTTAGTTTAATTGCAGTTAGCTTATCTATCGGTAAGATTGGGGAATTTCGTTCCCAAACCCAAGCTGCAACTGGTATTGTTGATGCGGTGGTGAGTGCAAGCGCTAATGACGCTCTTCAAGACCCACCATCACGCTCAGGTCAAGTGCTGGTTGCGTACAGTTTTATCAGTCTCTATTCAAATGACCATTGGGGTGGGCTACGTTTTCGGATTCCAAATATACAGCGGGGGAGTAAAATTAACAAGGCTTACTTACAAGTGTACATTGATTCCGCTGGGGAAAGTTATCCAAACGATGATTTTTACCTTGAAAATGCCAACAATGCATCTCCTTTTACAACAACTTCTTACAGTATTAGTAAACGCGCTCGTACTAAAGCTAAATCAAGGTGGTATTCGGCAATTGCAATTGGAGCTGGTTGGAAACAATCTCCATCCGTGGTAGCGCCCTTGCAGGAAGTAATTAACCGGTCAGGATGGGCGCCGGGAAATTATATTGCGTTTGTTATTGATAGTTTAAGCAGTAAATCTTTTGAGATAAGACAGTGGGATAACACAGATGGTGGAAGGTACTCTAAAGGAACATTCGCCGCAAAGCTTCATATAGAATATTCATACACCCCACCTCCGCCAACTGTTGATATTAAGGCTAACGGATCAGATGGGCCAATAACAATTGGGTACAATACTGCAGCAACAGTCAGATGGAACTCAAATAATGCTACGAGCTGTAGTGTCTCACCGGCAGGGTGGGGAGGAACATCAAATGGGGGTATTTCAACTGGAAATCTCACCTACTCAAGAACGTACAGTATAACTTGTTCTGGGGCTGGGGGATCAGCTTCTAATTCGGTTCAAGTCAATGTTGTATCACGTCCAAGCTCTAGTGGTTCCTCTAAGTTAAATAAAATTAATCTAAAAATTATAGTGCCGTTTTTGTTAGGGGATTTGAAGGTTAATGTTTTAGCTGATCAGTCTAATAATAGCCTTGTTTTGACAAAAAAAGGGACTAATTACAAAATTGATGTGTCGCGGCTAGGGTTGTCTTTGAATAAAACATATACGATTGTTATTTCAGGAGAAAAAATATTGAAAAGAAAAGTTCAGGCTAATGCAACAAGCTCTGAAGTTCCCGTTGACGCAGGTCAGCTAAATCTTGGGGATTTAAACCAAGATAACAAAATAAATAACTCTGATCAACTTAGTTTACTCGATTCGCTTTCTAAGCAAACTTCGAAGGGTGATTTGAATAGCGATGGTGCGACAAATTCCCTTGATTGGTCAATTTTGGTTTATAATATAGGAAAGAGAGGAGACAAATGATTATGGCGAAGAAAATGAGACTACATTTTTTACAAATAGCAATCTTTTTGTTAGGTTTAACTTTCGCGCTTCTGTTTCTTTTTAACTTCAATCAAAAGATTAATGCAGCAGAAAATGAAATCCTACTTGACCCTGCAGAAAAAAGTTTGAGGATGGGCGATGAATTTAAGGTAGATATTTTGATTTCAACCAGAGAGAAACTTTTAGGGGCAGACGTAAAAATTATTTTTGATCCTACCGTCATTGAGGTACTGGGTATTGAGGACGGAAAGGCGTTTAAACTGACACCACTCAAAGTATCTAAGGATGGATCAATTTCGATAGTAGGCTTGGCAGAGAGCAAGAATAAATTTTCTGGAAAGGCAGTTTTTGCGACATTAAAACTGAAAGCTAAAGATGCTGGGGATACCAAGCTAAAAATTGCTTTTTCAAAGGGGTCGACCACTGATTCCAATTTAACTAAAGAAAAGGCGACCGATGTACTGACAAAAGTAGGCGAGGGCCATTATATAATAGGGACTGCAGCGCAGCGAACCGGGGCGGGAATAAAAAAATCCACTTGGCAAATTATCTTGATCATAATCATTATATTGTTTATAGGAGCCCTGATATTTCTATATTTCAGATGGCGCAAATATCAGAAAGAAACCGAAGATATTTTTGTCCCTTCCGTTCCTTTGGACAGGCCGCCACCGTCAGGGTAGGAGGATTCAAAGATTTTTTGATAGGGTTCTCCATCAACCTCATAGAAGAGGTATCCCCCAGGTTTTAATATTTTTGGTGCCTGCTTAAAAATTTTTCTTAAAAACACAAAACCGTCTGCACCACCGTCTAAAGCAACTTTTGGCTCCCACTTGCGAATTTCCGGTTCTAAAGTTTTTAACCTAGACAGCGGGATATAAGGTAAATTAGCAACAACTATATCGACTTTTTGCTGGATGGGTGCCAGAAGATCGCCACGAATTAATTTTACTTGTCTTGATACCTCGTGCTGTTTTATATTTTCTCTGGTTATTTGGAGAGCCTTACTGCTTTTATCAATGGCGATAATTTCCGCAAATGGAATAGCCTTTGCTAGAGAAATAGCGATACTACCGCTGCCAGTACCTACGTCAACTATAGTAATAGATTTTCTAATTTCTCTTTTTGGTTGGGAATATACATGCTTTATAACTTCTGCAACAAGGTTTTCTGTTTCTGATCTTGGTATCATTACGCGGCTGTCAACTTTGAATTTTAAATTAAAAAATTCTTTGAAGCCGAGAATGTAGTGGAGTGGTTCGTGTTTTGAACGCCTTTTTAAAAAATCATTGAATGCTACCTCCTGCCGTTTATTCAACTTAAATTCTGGAAAAGCTTTGATGTAAGTTCGATCTTTTTTCAAAAGATGCGATAAAAATATTTCAATCTCTGTTTGATCAACCGACTTATTTTGTTTAAAAGATTCGCTAACTAACATCTTATTATTTTGGGGGATTTGATTGGAAACTATCTAAAATTGTATCGAGATCTCCGTTTAAAATTTCCTCAATGTGATGCCAGGATTTACCCAGTCTGTGATCGGTTATTCGATCTTGCGGAAAATTGTAAGTGCGGATTTTTTCTGAGCGATCACCAGTTCCTAGTTGTTCTTTTCTCGTATAGTCAATCTCCTTTTTGCCCGCTAGTCTTTGCGTTTCATAAAGTCTGGAACGAAGAACTGAGATTGCCCTCTCTTTATTTTGAAATTGGGAGCGCTCGCTTTGGCAAGTTGCTACCAAGCCACTTGGATTGTGTATGATCCTTACCGCAGTTTCAACTTTTTGAACGTTTTGACCACCATGGCCACTCGCTTTGTAGGTTTCTACTTTTAAATCTTTTGGGTCGATATGAAACTCAGCCTCAGTCACTTCTGGTAATACCGCGACAGTTGCAGTTGACGTGTGAATTCTACCCGAACTTTCTGTTTCTGGTACTCTTTGTACGCGGTGGACGCCTGATTCATATTTTAATTTTTCAAAACTACCACTGCCTTCGATACGAAATACGACCTCTTTTATATTTCCTATGCCGCCCTCGTTTAGAGATAATTGCTGGCAGCCCCATCCTTTAGAGATGGCAAAGCGCGTATACATCCTGTACAAGTGAGAGGCAAATAACCCCGCTTCACTTCCGCCAGCAGCAGCTCTAATTTCTACAATTGCCGAATTCATTGGGGTAGTAGATTCTTTTTGAGATTCCTGAGCAGATAGAAGCTCTCTTTTTTCAGCTTCCAATTTGGAAATTTCCTCGGCAGCTAAATGCGAGAGGGTGAGGTCAGAAAGTAACTTTCGATTTTCCTCAATTTTATTTTCAAGTTCTTCTAGTTGTTTTTGGAGATAGTTCATATGCATGGCGATCGGTTATTCGTCAATGGTGACTGGTGAATGGTTAATGGTTGATTTTAATTAGAACCAGTCACTAATGACTATTGACTGGTGACTAATTTACCCCCCTTTTTGTATAAACTCCATCATTTCCTTTAGAGAGCGCGGTCTTTCTTTTTCTTCGGGCTTGATATCAGTTTTTTTCTTGGTCTCTGCTTTAACCGTGTCTGCTTCTTGTTTTTGTCGCTGGAATCTTTCGACCCTTCCTTCTGTATCAATAAATTTTTCAGTACCAGTGAAAAATGGGTGGCATTTATTACAAATTTCCACGCGGATTTCCGGCTTTGTACTGCCGGTTGTAAAGCTATTGCCACAAGCGCAGGTCACTTTGGCTTCTAGATGATAAGTTGGATGCGTATCCTTTTTCATAAGTTCAAATCATATCATAAAAATCAGCTTGTTGGAAGAGTTTGAAGTTTTCTTGTTTTTAGTAGGTTTAATTGATAGAATTTAAGTATATGTTTGAACCTGCTCCTGAGGGGCCACCGTCAAGTGGAGTTGAAAATCCTGATCGAACAACGATTCCAGAAACCGATCGAGCCGATCGCGGAGAAGAGTTGGAGACTCATAATGAAATGGAGCCAGAAGGACAATTAAAAGCTGAAAGTTCAGAAACCTCTTCGGTAGGAGCTAGTCAAGAAATACCGCCTGTAACAGAACAAACAGAACCACCCCAAGAACCACCACATCATTTTGAGGCACCTAGGTTACCTCCAGAAAGAGTAGAGCCTGTAACTGATTACACATTAAGAGTTGCCCGCGAAAGACAGCGCGAGAGAGGGCCTAAAGGAAAACAATAGATGTCTTTTGTAATACCTGTAATTCTTAGTATTATTGGCCTTGTTTTATTTATTGGCTTACTTATTTTTCTAATTGCCTTCTACCGCTTCTCAAAAAGACAAGGAAAGTCTCTTGATTACGTGCAACTTGAAGTTCGAATACCAAAATACAATGAAATAAAACTTGAAGCTGCCGAGGGTTTTTTTACCTCGCTTTACAGTTTATTTAGGTATGGGGTGGGGGGTATTGTTCACGGTCAGGAACACATCGGTTTTGAAATAGTTTCAGCCGATAGATTAATTAAGGTTTTTATTAGTTCTCCGGAAAGTTTAGCTTCTCTCGTTGAAAAGCAAATTCATTCTTACTACCCGGAAGCAGAAATTGCCGAGGTTCCTGAGTACAATTTCTTCCGGCCGGATATGTATGTAGATATTGCGGAGCTTTCCTTGCGCGCAAAAGCATATAAACCGGTTCTTAGATTTCATCAGATGAAAGAAATCGAACCTTTAAATGCTATTACGACGGCGATGAGCAAACTTGATCCTGGCGAAGGTGTGGCACTGCAAATTCTGATTGCCCCCGCGGGTACTGGTTGGCAAGCCGCTGGATCTTCCAAAATTCACAAAGTTCAAACAGCGAGTAAAAGCAGCATTATGACGCCTTTCAATGTTCCTTCAGGTAGTTCAGAGCCTCCTCAAGCAGAGGCTAAAACAGAAACCATAACTGGGGACCCTTACAAAAAAATTGAGGAAAAGATTTCCAAGCCTGGTTTTGAAACAATCATTCGAATCATGGTTTCGGCAAAAGATCAAATTACCGCAAAAAGCTATATCCAAGACATGGTTGGTGCTTTTGGTCAGTTCAATGATCCAACAGGTAATGGGTTTAGAAGGAGAAGATGGCCCTGGACTCTAACCAAAAAACAGAGCATTAAACATTTTATTTATAAAATGATGCCGTTTCTTTTTGGTAAAATGATATTAAACGCTTCGGAACTTGCCACGATTTTCCATTTTCCCAATAAAAATGTAACAACACCAAATATCCACTGGTTACTATCAAAGAAAGCAGCCGCTCCAGCAGCTATTCCTATGGAAGGGCTTTACCTGGGTAAAAGTTTGTTTAGAGGGGTGGAAACAAAAGTTAATATTTTGCCAGATGATCGCAGGCGCCACATGTACGTGATAGGGCAGACGGGTACTGGGAAAAGTGAGTTCTTAAAATTTATGGCAATCCAGGATATAAAAGCTGGCCGTGGAATTTGCTTTATCGATCCACATGGCCCGGCGATAGAGGATATCCTACTTCAGATCCCGCCTTCTAGGGCAGAGGACGTAATTTATTTTGATGCGGGGGATACGTCAAGGCCGCTCGGCCTCAACATTTTAGAGGCAAAAAGCGAAGAGCAAAAGAATATGATCGTGAATAACTTTATCAATCTTCTTTACAAACTTTATGATCCGAAACGCACTGGTATTATGGGGCCCCGGATTGAGCGGGCAATTAGAAACGTGATGTTGACCGCTATGAGCGAAGAAGGCTATACACTGGTTGAGGTTCTCCGGCTTTTGATTGATCAAAACTTTGTCAAAAAAATGTTGCCAAAGATCGATGATCCACTGGTTCGTCGCTACTGGACAGATGAAATAGCCCAGACTTCCACTTTTCACAAAAGCGAGGTGATGGGGTACTTTGTTTCAAAATTTGACCGGTTTGTGACCGATAAATTGCTTCGAAATATTGTTGGGCAGAGCAAAAGTGCTTTTGATTTTAGGGAAGTAATGGACAGTGGTAAAATACTTTTGGTGGATCTTTCAAAAGGAAAGATCGGTGAGGAAAACTCAAATTTCTTAGGGTTAGTTTTAGTTCCAAGGATTCTCGTTGCGGCGATGGGTAGGGTAGATGTGCCCGAAGAGCAGCGAAGGGATTTTTACTTATTCGTAGACGAGTTTCAAAATTTTGCTACGCCTGATTTTGCCCAGATTTTGTCGGAAGCCCGAAAGTACCACCTAGATTTAACTGTTGCAAACCAGTTTATTGGCCAAATCCAGGAAGAGCATATACGGGAAGCCGTTTTTGGTAACGTTGGAACTCTCATGGCCTTTAGGGTGGGCGTGGATGATGCGACATATCTCGAACATCAGTTCGATCCAGTTTTTAAAAAGAACGATCTTATAAATAACCCAGTAGGCCAGGCCTACACAAGACTTCTCGTAAATGGTCAGCCGACGCAGCCATTTTCTATGAGTACTGATTGGGAACTAATGAAGGCGGCTCCTAGAAACGAAGAAGTTGCAAATTCTATTAAAGAGCTTTCAAGGCTTCGTTTTGGACGAGATAAGGCAATTGTTGAATCAGAAATAAATGAACGCTCTGGTTTAAATGAGATGTCTTTGCCGCAACCGCCCCAAAACCCACCCCAGCAAACCCAAGCCACACTCGCCACCCAAAATCCAGAACCAGAAAAAGCAAAGGAGGAATAAATGGATGGTGAAATAGAAGGACCAAGCCCAGAAGAGATGGGTTTAAAACAAGAAGATTTGAAGACAGAAAGGTCCAACGGTTTGAATGTGCACGAAAAACAAATCGACGTCGAAGTTCTGAAAGGTGTTCATGAAAAGTGTACCAGGGAATACGATGATAAGTATAGGTCAGGGTTATTCGGAGTTAACGTTGAGTTAGAAGAAAGAGAAATTGCCGAGGTTGAAAATTTGATAGGGCGGGCTCATGCTACGCTTGACAGATTTATCAGAGATGAGCCTTTGTATGGGAAATTCGAATCTCTTGTTCAACGTATGAGGGATTCTCTTGGAACTTTTGGAGAAGAAGGAAGGCTTATTGAAGACCCAAGTGCCACCGATATCAGCAAGGCTTTTACAGATAAAATGGTACCTGCGTTGAAAGTACCATCCAGAATTTACAATCTATATCTTTGGAGCAACAAAGTTAGTAATGTTCAGGAGACGTTACAAAGATACCAATCCAGTTTAGCCGAAGGAACGACTGCAAAGTTTTTTGGTAGGAATGTGAAAGATTTATATCGACTTATTAAAGAATCTGGAAACGAAACAACTTCTGATGAAACACTAGAAGCATCATCCAAGGAAGAAACGACTTAGGTTATTTTTGTTCTTCTAATTTCTGTTTGTGGTATTCGGTGAGGAAGCCTGTGACGAACCCATCAACTATCTCATCAGTTACATCAACAATATCTTTGCCTGTTTTTTCTTTGTAGAGAGCGGCGAGTTGCTCTTTCATCTCGTCGTCAGGAAGCGCATCAAGTCTTGCCATTTCTTCATCAGTGTCGAGTACTGAGGTAAGTTCTACCTGTACCTTTTGGGCAACAAGAGTAGATAGATCAGTAACAAATTCTGCTATTGCCTCGTCTTTTACATTATTTTCTTTTAGAGTGTCTATTACCTTTTGTAAATCAGCCATTTTTTTAATTCTTTAACCTAAATTGTAACGCTTTTTAATTGCTTCAATTCCAGTATCAGATAATACTTTAAACTCCCCATTGGCTGGAATCCAGTGCAAAGTTTCTGTCAGTTCGTGCATCGCAGCAGCATCCCCACCGTCAGCTAAGTTTATCAAATTTACCAGCTCATCTTGGGTGGGGAAGTGCTCGGTGGCAATACCCACTCCTGCGACGTTGTCGTGCATTTCTCTTAAAAGGTCATAATTTGCGAGTGCGTGTGTTCCAAAAAGGTCAGCATCTCCTGTACCCCAAGTCACTTCATGGCCGTTGTTTACCAAAAGCTGGCCAACTGTGTCTCCCTGGTGAATTGCAATATTGTGAGTGAGATCAGGGTTTGACAATACATCGGGAAGGTTTGGTACCGCTGCTTCCGGTGGGGGAGCCCCAGGAACCCCAGGGGTCTCTGGAGCGCCTAGAATTTCATGACCCGGTATTGGCGTTGGAGTAGGAGTAGCTATTGCTTCGATTCCATGCGGTGGCGTGGTTGAACCGGGTATTCCTGTTGGTGTTGCTATTTCATGATCCCCACCAAATCCGAGTTTATCTTTCAGCCCACTTCCAAGCGACGTAACCCATGAACCGGTGTGTTGAATCCCACTAATTATTTCCTTATGACCAAGAACGCCTGTACTGCTGAGTGTTCCAACTGTTAAGCCTGCTGAGAAACTTCGAAGGTTGCTATTTAGTTTTTGATATTTTGTATTTAAACTTTCAATTCTTCTTAACATCGCCTCAGCACTTATTCTGCCTATATCACGTTCGGCGTTGACTGAACTGGCGGCCATGCCGTATTTGGCAAAAAGCTCATTTGAGAGATTTAGCATCTTTGCCTGATAAGTTTCCGTACCATGGGCCTTTCTTAGCTCTCGGAATACTTCGTCAAATCTCTTTACATATAGATTTTTTTCAGCAGCGTCTTTTACCCCGAAACCCTCTAGAACTTTACCTACGGCGTGGTTTCTGAATCTATTGATACCGTAAGACACGCCTAATAAAACACCAGAATAAGTAGCTGACCTGACAAATCTTCCCGGACCAAAACTCAAAAAAGGGACAAAAGCGCTTAAAGCTACATTAGTGCCCGCACCGGTTACTATTCCTGCCACATACCAGCTTTTCTCCTTGTCCTTCCATCGAAATTTATCTGCAAATCTATTTACGTAATTGTATAAAGCTTCTGTTACGGCGTTTGTCTCGGCACCTTTTTTGACTAAAGCGCCTGCTGATTCTAGTCTTTCTCTCAACCTGGATTTTGGTCCTTTTTCTTCTTCATCCGCTGGTTTGGTCGCTGTCTCAGTTCTTTTAGCCGCCGCACGTTCCGCTCTTATCTGATCATTTAAATTCTGTCCCAGCGTTCTTCTAACTATATCGCCCAAAAAGTTTCTTTTTTGACCCCTCTGATCTACGAAGTAAAACCTTTCCATCCAGACATTGCCAACCTTTTCCGGTTCTCTTTTTTCTAGTTTCAAGGTATCGCGACCAACTTTCAATGTAGTTAAATTTTTATATTGCTCATCAATCTTTACTGAAGGTCTAATAAGATTTTTGGCTTCGCGGCTGCTACAGACCAATCTTTCACCCCTTGGACCTCTAAATATAAATCCTTCTTCTCTCTTGCCACCAGGCTTTAAAGCAGTTAAAGTAGTCCGTTCCTCAAAAGTATAAGTTTTTCCACTGAGGGTTCTTATTTCATCAGAGGGTTTTAATGAATTTAGGCGATTTTGCACCCTCTGTTCAAAAGTTTTCTCACCTGGTGCCTTTTCTGCTTCTGGGGGAGGGGCTTCTTTCTTGTCCTTGGCCCTTCTTGGGGGTTTTCCTTCTTCTGACGTAAGTGTTTCGCTCGAAGGCTTTCCTATTTCTCCAGCGGCTGGTGTTTTTTTACGTAGTATTTCTCTTGCTTGGGCGAGAGACAATTCATCAATAGCCTCTGGGGTGTACTTCAGTCTTTCTAGCCCTCTTCTCTCAGCAGATCCTAGAAAATCGCCAGCTCTTGTAGCTGCTGGAGCTTCTGCTTCCGTTGGTTGTTGGGGAGCTGGTTCTTCAGCAGCTTTTGGTGGGGGAGTTTGTTCTGCTGGAATCGGCTCTGGAGTAGGTTCAGCAGCTGCTGGGGTTTCAGTTTCTGTTTCTACTGCAGCTGGCGTTCCTCCTGCAGGGGTTGGTTCTTCAACGGGTGGTGTAACTGCTTGTCCTGGTTCCTCAGCAACAAACCGCCCTTGGTTGTAAGCTTCAACTAATGGTTCAAGAGCACCTCTTACGTCTCCTCTAGCGAGTTTGTCTCTATATTCCGCTGGGGTAATCCCAAGATCGTTTTTAAGAATTCTTGCAAGCCGTTGACTAACACCGGTTGGGACACTTCCTTTTGCCAAATTCTCTATTGAAGACAGATCAATTTGGCTAACTCTGATTGGTTGGAGAGGGGGTTCCTCCTCGCCGGCTGGACGAATTTCTGGAGGCAGCTCCGCTTCGGATCCAATCCCGTTAGCCTTTAACCTTTCTAAAGCCTCTCGGGGAGCTGGGCCGCCGTTTGGATCTTGGGTGGTTGAATCATTTGTTCCTGAATCGCCAGATTCAGGCATTGGAATATGTGGATTATCTGATTCTGGGGCAGGGATTCCGTCCATATCTTATTTAATTATAGAAGGGAGGGTGTGTCTAGTCAACCTAAAACTACTTTATTTCGCGGATTACTTCGCCAATTTTCAAGTTTTTTTGCTCGCCACTTGCGAGATCTTTTAAAGTTAGCGTTTTTGTTTTAACTTCTTCTGGTCCTAAAATGGCAACGTAGGGGATACCCTTGTTGTCAGCGTATTTTAGTTGTTTTTCAAGCTTGTCGTTTGGATCAAGGCTTATTTCAGCGGGGACACCTTGCTTTCGTAGTAAAGAAACCAAGGAAAGCGATTCCTTGAGAAGTTTTTCATTGAATACCGTAACCAAAACTCGACTTGACACCTTGTAGGGATCTAGTAGATTTAATTCTTCCGCTGCCTCAATAAGTCTATCCAGCCCAAAAGCAAAACCGACTGCGGGTGTTTTCCCGTTAGCGAATCTACCAATTAAATCATCATATCGGCCGCCCCCGCCGACAGAGCCAGCAGGGTATCCCTCGACCTCTATTTCGTAAACGATGCCAGTATAGTAATCCAATCCACGGGCAAGTGTAGGATCGAAAGCGTATTTATCGGTTTCTACTTTGTAATTTTCTAGTAGTTTAAAGAGGTCTTTTACTTGTTTTGTTGGAGAGGAATTCTTTACCCTTTTTAGCAAAGCCTTTGCTTCTTTGGTATCATAGCCAACCCGCTTCAACTGGTCTATCACACCGTACTCTCCCACTTTCGCTAATTTGTCAATTGCTCTTATGGCTTCTATTGGTAGCCCTTGGAAATTTTTTCGATCGTTTACTCTTAAGATATATTTCTCAAATCCAACCTCTTTGGTAGCAGCCAGGGAAGCTACAATTACTTCAGCATCCGCTACAAGGGAATTAGATCCCAGTATGTCAAAATCTATTTGGGTAAATTCCCGAAACCTACCTTTTTGCGGATTGTCCGCACGATACGAGGCTTGAATTTGGTACCTTTTGAAAGGTTTGCTAAGATTTTGGTTGGTTGCTAGGACTCTTGCTAGGGGAACAGTTCGGTCGTAGGGGAGAGCGACATCGCGCCCTCCTCGGTCAGTAAATTCAAAAATCAATTTTTCTTCCTCCCCATACTTTCCCTTGAGAAGTTCAGCGTATTCAAGAGTTGGAGTCTCGAGTGGTTCAAAACCGAAGTTTTCTAGGATACCTCGAATTTTTTCCACGACAAATCTCCGGCGGCTGCTTTGCTCCGGCAAGAAGTCTCGAAAACCCTTTGGTGTCTGCAAACTTGATTTTGTCATCAGGTAATTTTAGCACAAACTTTTTTGAAAAAGAAATACGCTTATAAAATAGCCACTTAGTTGTTTACATTGGACTTTCTCGTTTAAGGAGTTGTAGATGATGTAGCTGAATTCGTGCTTGTTTCTGGTTTGGTTTCTAGTGGTTTACCGGGAATTAAAAGGATTTTTGAGGCTGTCAAAACATTATCTTTATCAGGCGTTCCAGTTACAATAACAATATCATCTATTTTTATTTCAGCCAAAATTACCCCTGTTCCGTCCTTTGTTGAAATAGCGGTGCTCAAAGTCGCTTTTACAGAAATCGTTTGGGAAGTCTGGTTTAGATAGCTTAGTGTAAGAACGCCGGACACTGTTTTTACTTTTCCTATCGCAGCGATTCTTTGGGGAAGATCCTTATTTAGTTTAATAATAAACTTTGCTAAACCGACCGTGTTATCCGCCGAGAGACCCACAACGGAAACTTGATCTCCAACTGCTACGTTTTCTACGAATATGCTTTTAAAGCCATTTTTATCCAATGAGAGGAATTTGGTTAGATCATCGGTGAATACCGTCTTAATACTACCGCTTGTATCTAGCTCGAAGGTTGTGTTACTTTTCGAAATAACTTTTCCGAAAACATGAGAATTTTTATAAGAAATTGTACTTGTTTTTGCTGATTCGGAAGCCATTTTTTCTTTTACAGCTTGCAACTTTTCTTTAGTTTTGTCGGTAATATCCCCGCTGGAAGAATCTAAGGAAACATTTGGATCAGCTAATTTTTGGGGTAGGTACAAGATACTTATAGGCAGCTGCACACTTTCTCCAGTGGTTGTTTCAAAAGCATAGATGTTTAGCAAATTTTCACCTTCATTTAAGGATGTTTTTATTGAAAATTTTCCTTGAGATGTCTCTTTAATAGTGTCTTCCTTTCCACCTGTTACGACTATGACTGCATCTTTCCCACTCGTCCCGTGTATTGATAGATTTTGGTCATAGACAACGTCATTATTACTTGGATTTGTAACAGAGAGAAGAAGGCCTTGAGTTTCATTACTAACTTCTGCCTTGCGGTTTTTTAGTCCTGAATAAACAAAGGAAAAAGCGCTAGCGATTAAAATCCCTATTACTATTCCAGCGATAATTGGTAGAAGGGGGGAAGTTCTTGTGGTTTTTTGGGCATCCATACAACTTCTTTATATTACTACACACAAAGGTTCTTATCAAGGGTTTCTTGTCAGAAAATTTTTTCTATGATAGTATCTTTCTACGAATTAAGAATGGAAACTTTAAAAATTAATTATAAGTACGCATTATGGAAATAGCTTACTTGGGGCATTCATCATTTAAACTAAAGGGTAGGGGAGCAAGTGTCATAACAGACCCTTTTGGTCCTAGCACAGGGCTGAAATTTCCAAAAGTAGAGGCTGATATTGTTACAGTTAGTCACCATCATCACGATCACAACGCTGTGGATCTTGTTGGTGGAAACCCCTTTGTTATTTCAGGTCCTGGGGAATATGAAATAAAAGATGTAAAATTGGTTGGAGTAGCGTCATTCCACGACGGTAAGGAAGGAAAAGAGAGAGGAAAGAACACAATCTTTAATATTAGAATAGATGATCTTTATATTTGCCACCTGGGGGATTTGGGACAGGCCTCTTTTACTAGTGCTCAACTTGAGGAAATCGGTCAGGTGGACATACTATTAATTCCTGTTGGCGGTACGTTTACTATTGATCCAGCAGAGGCGGCAAAGATTACCGCTTCGCTGGAACCAAAGATAGTTATTCCGATGCATTATTTTAACCCAGCGCTAAAAACCAAATTAGAAGAGGCAGGAAAATTCCTAGAGGAAATGGGGAAAGAGAATTTGGCTCCGCAACAGAAAGTAGTTATTACAAAGGACAAATTACCGGAAGAAACAGAAGTTATTTTGCTTGAAAGAAAAAACTAAATGGCTGAAACTAAAATAAAAAAAGAAACAGTGGATTCTAAAGTGGGTAAGGTTCCACCGCAAAGTGTAGATGCGGAGGAAAGTGTGCTAGGGGCGCTTCTTATTGATAAAGATGCGGTTGTGAAAGTGGCAGAAGTTTTAACGTCCGACGATTTTTATCAAGAGCGCCACAGTGAAATTTACCGCGCGATCCTTTCTTTGTATGAAAAAAGACTTCCTGCCGATCTGGTAACACTTACAGAGGAGTTAAAAAAAACCGATAAATATGATTTGGTTGGTGGGGCAGGCTATTTAACTAACTTAGTAAATTCTGTTCCAACTAGTGCGCATATCGAACATTACGCAACTTTGGTTCGTGAGGCCGCAACAAAAAGATCTCTTATTTCCGCGGCAGCCGCTATTACCGAAAACGCTTTTGACCCTGATAGCGAGGTAAAAGATCTTTTGGAATTTTCTGAAACTACACTTTTTGGCATCTCCCAACAGCATCTAAGGCAAAATTTTATACCACTTCGCGAAGCTTTGGCTGAAAGTTTTGATCGCCTTGATGAGCTACATAAAAAAGGAACGGGGCTAAGGGGGTTACCAACTGGATTTGGTGATCTTGATAAAAAACTCTCTGGTTTGCAACAAGCAAACCTACTAATTTTGGCCGCGAGACCTTCTGTTGGTAAAACAACGCTAGCAATGAATATAGCTGCTCACATAGCTACCAAGGAAAAAATACCGGTTGGGATTTTTTCGCTTGAGATGAGTAAAGCGCAACTTGTTGATTTGATGCTGGCCTCGCAAAGTGATATTGATGCTTGGAAGATAACCACTGGGAATCTGACAGATGACGATTTCGAATCCATTTCCGATGCAATGGCCCTTCTTGCCGAAGCACCAATTTACATTGATGATACAGCGGGCGGCTCAATTATGGAAATGAGAACGAAGGCTAGGAGACTTCAAATGGAGACAGGCCTGCAACTTTTAATTGTTGACTACCTACAGCTTATAAAGGGCCGAAATTTGGATAACAGAGTGCAAGAAGTTTCCGAAATTTCGCAAGCTTTGAAAAACCTAGCGCGAGAGCTAAATATTCCTGTTTTAGCAATTTCGCAGCTTTCTCGCGCCGTAGAAAGCCGGCAAGCAAAGATTCCACAACTTGCAGACCTTCGGGAAAGTGGGGCGATTGAGCAAGATGCTGATGTTGTAATGTTTTTGTATCGCGAAGATCCAGATAATGTGGAAGATATAAAACTTTCTGTTGCAAAACACCGAAATGGTCCGCTTGGAGAACTGGATCTTCGTTTTAAAGGTGAACGCCGCCGCTTCTACGGGTTAGAAAAGGTAAGATAAATTATTTTGTGAGGGTGATCTTATCTGCTCTAAGATTTCTATCGCAAGAACCTGGGTAATAATCGTTATCAAAGATTACTTTTAATGTGCGGGCCCCGCTTGTAATACTTACTGTTCCTGAATAATCCGCCCAAGTTGCTGAACTGACATTTGTTGAAAAAATTGTAGTGCTGCCGACTTTAACAGTCATATGCGGGGAGCCACTGCATATATCTCCACGTGCCCTAATAGTAATTTTTGTTGCTGATGTGTTAATTGATTTTGAAGCAGTAGCGTTTGACCAGATAATAAGGGCTTTTCCAGCGCTAGCGTTAGTGTCAGAAAAAGTTCTACCGTAGTTTCTGTTCAAACTCATCGTTTCGGCTTCAAATGAATAAGTTGTTGGTGTGGTAGGCGCAGCGGTTTTAAAACTTAAAATGCCAGAGCTACCAGTTAAACCAGAAGCATTTGTGGAAGATACTTTGTAATAATAAGTTGTGTTTGAATTAAGATTCGCTAGCGTTACACTATGCGAAGTGACAAGTGTTGTAGTGTTAGAAATTGTTCCGAGATTTGTTGTTGTACCATAGTCAACCTTGCTAGTGCTTTGCTGATCAGTGGTCCAAGTAATTGCCGCAGATCCTGTTGTAGGTACTGCCGTTACGTTACTTACTACTGGAGCAGTTGGGCTTGGAAGGGCTTTGGTTGAAAAACTCAATGTTCCTGAAGACCCAGTAAGACCAGATGAGTTTGTTGAATAAACTTTGTAGTAATAAGTTGTATTGGCAGCTAAATTTGTCAGAGACATTGTGTGAGATGTTACTAGGGAAGCGCTGCTTAAACTCTTTCCAAAACTCGCCGTTGTACCGTAATCTACTTTGCTGGTGCTTGGCTGATCAGTTGTCCAGGTGATTGTTGCAGCATCTGTCGTAGAGGTTGCAGATACACTGCTTACTACGGGCGCTGTTTGTGGGGGGTTTGTATCGCCAGCGAGTTCTGTTACTCTTTGATTGAACAGCCCGCAGTCATATTTTGTATGACTTGGTAGATTCCAAGACTGGGTGTTTGCTGGGTCATAATCTTCAATCCCAGGCCCAAACAAAAGTTTATCGACATAAGGGGAGAGTTCGTTCAATTTTGCTACGGTGAGCCAAGTCTCGACGATATTGGATCTTCTACCATTTTGGCATGTCGTATTTCCCATTGGGATTTGCCAGATACCAACCTTTTTACCAAATTGCCCTTTTAGTTCCCTGGCAAAATTTTCCCACATTGTGATTCTTGAAGCCGGCCAGGGAAAAGTGCCTTTATATTCCTGGTCCCGATCAGAAATGTCAAAGTAAACATCTTCCATTTTGTCTCCACCAGCAGCTAGCCAACAGCTTTTCCAGCTAGCAGCGTCTTGCGCGGGGGTTGAAGCCCAGGATTCGGTTCCGCTTCCCAAGTTCCAACCACTAATGAAGAACCCCAGGTGAGCATTAGCAGGTTTCGTAGAGAGGAAACGGTCGGTGTAAGTCTTTCCAGTTGTTCCGCAGGCATTATTGTTCCTTATGTAGCCCATCAAATCCGGTTCGACGACGACCCAAACTTCTCTTCCGTCCGCTTTGATTGCATTCATCGTAGCGTCCCATGTAGCCCAATCTGGGGTAGTTGTGTCGTAGTTTGTATAAACAATTAGGACGGGTTTGAAATTGTATTGATAAGCCGTGTTTATATAATTTGGAACAATATTTGTGCCTCCAGGGATGATGTACTTATATACGTAGGTTAAGCCTTTTGGTTCAGAAGAAATATGGTTTGTATAAGCAGATACACCGATTGCGATGGGGGAAGCGGCCTTTGCTTTATTTGATAATTCGCTCGATTTAAAGACTGCTAATACGGTTAGGGGTATTAAAAATATTATCCAAACGGTGATAAAAATCTGGAGCAGATCTTTAGGAGAATATGGAGGCGAAATAATCCTCTTAATGCTTTCTAACATCAAAAAACACAATCTATAAGAAAATTATGATGTATAAATTATCCCTTGTCAAGAGTTAGGTATTAAAGTTCCAATCTAAAATAAATGTTGCTGGCGGTCGGAGTTGAATCAATTAAAACATTGGTGGCGCAGGTGGGAGTCGAACCCACATGATATTGCTATCACACGATTTTGAGTCGTGCGCGTCTGCCAGTTCCGCCACTGCGCCATAAATATTTTGAGATCCGCGCGCCCGCCTGCCAAAGCTTCGGCGGCGGGCAGGTCTGCCAGTTCCGCCACGCCGGCTTTACAGCTACCCATTATACCTGATAAAATTAACCGAATCAAAATCAAACCTATAAATGAATTGGTAGGTTTTATCTTGTGTTGGAGGAGAGATCATGGTTAAAAAAGCAACGAAGGTCGTAACCTATTCAGGTGAAGACCTGCGGGAGATGTTCGAAGCCGCCACGGCCTGGCTGGAGCGCAACGCGGGGGCGATCGACGCCATCAATGTCTTCCCCGTCCCCGACGGTGACACCGGCACCAACATGTACCTGACGATGCGGGCCACGATGAGTGAGGTTTATCAGACGGATAGTGACGCCGCCGATTTCGTCGCCCAAGCGATGGCGCGGGGAGCGCTGATGGGGGCTCGCGGCAACTCGGGGGTCATCCTCTCCCAGGCGCTGCGGGGGCTCGCCGACAGCCTCTCCGGTAAGGCCCGATTCGACGGCTCGGATTTCGCCACGGCCCTAGATCAGGCGGCGAGCAGCGCCCACCGGGCGGTAAAAAACCCGGTGGAGGGTACCATCCTTACCGTTATACGGGCGGCGGCTGAATCCGCTCTCAACCGCGCCGAAAGGTCTGAAGGTAGCGTTATTAACGTCCTGGCCTCAGCGGCGGAGGCGGCGAAGGAGGCGGTAGCGAAGACACCCACTCTCTTGCCGATCCTACGAGATGCGGGGGTGGTTGATGCTGGAGGTCAGGGGCTGTATATCATACTGGAGGGAGCGTTGCGCCATCTATTGGGAGATGTTGCTGGCTCGGTGCCGCTTGCTATCCAGTACCACCCTCCCGACCAAGCCTGGTTTGAAGCTACGGGGAAGCTGCACGAAAGAGGAGAAAGTGAATATGGCTACTGCACGGAGTTCCTTATTATCGGAGAAGGACTCGATGCGAACGCCGTGCAAAAGAAGATGAAAACCCTAGGAAAATCCGTCCTGGTAGTAGGCGATGCTGGGATGCTGCGGGTGCATGTACATACCCCAGATTCGGAAGCTGCTATCAGTTACGCAAGGAATCTGGGGAAGGTTACACAGTCTAAAGCTGACGATATGGAAGACCAGGTGAGGGAATTCGCCCGCAGGGGGCAGGCGGGGCAAGATCCCAAACTGGTGCCGCTGGGTACGGTGGTAGTAGTCTCGGGTGATGGGTTGGAGAATGTCTTCCGCAGCCTGGGAGTGACTGCGATTGTCCCTGGTGGAAGGACGATGAACCCCAGCACACAGCAGATCCTGGCGGCAATAGACTCCTGTCGCCAAGACGATGTCATCGTGTTTCCCAACAATCGGAACGTTATCCTGACCGCCGAGCAGGCGAAGCAGCAAAGCAAAAAGAACGTGATAGTCGTTCCCACGGAGTCGATACCACAGGGAATAGCGGCGTTCCTCGCCCTCAATTTGGAGAAGAATCTACCTGCGAACGCAACTGCCATGGGGAATGCGCGCCTTCAGGTGCGCACCATTGAAGTGACAGTGTCAACTCGATCCGCTAAGATCGACGGACTGTCGGTGGAGAAGGGGCAGCCAATCGCTCTGCTGGACGGTAAAGTGGTCGTCGCCTCAGATTCTTCCAGCAGCGCCGTCTGCTCCTGCTTAGGCTTGGAGGGAGTAGTAACTCAGCAAAGCAGTCTTGTTACCATCTACTACGGTGTTGGCAACACTCAGGGAGAGGTGCAGGCGCTGGCAGCGGTGATCAAGGAGGAGCGCCCATCCCTCGGCATCGAAGTTGTTGATGGCGGACAGCCGCTATACCCTTACATCGTATCTGTGGAGTGAGAGGAACTGAGATTGATACCTGGTGGGCGAGTCTTTGAAGGAGGGAGACTCGCCCACAGTTGATTTTAAAAGCATTTTTGCTAAACTTAAGGCTATGATTTCCGTTACCGAACTTAGAGCTGGGGCGGTTTTTGAGGATGCCCAAGGGCTTTGGGAAGTAGTGAGCTATAAACATGTTAAGATGGGCCGTGGTTCGGCTACTATTCGCGTGAAGGTGAGAAATTTGAAAAGCGGCTCAACTATCGAAAAGACCTTTACTTCTGGGCAAAGAGTCAGTGACGTGGCTCTTTCAAAAAGAAAAGGACAATATTTATATACACGTGGGGAAGAGGTTGTCTTTATGGATCCAGCAACTTTTGAGCAGGTTTCTCTTCAGAAGAGTATTTTATCCGGCAAAGAAAATTATTTGCAAGAAAACGAAACTTATGATTTAACGACTGCTGACGATCAAGTTTTGAATATTGAAATACCAAAGCTTACGGTTTTAAAAATTAAAGAGACTGGGCCGGGTGTAAAAGGGGACACTGTTTCCAATGTCTTCAAGGATGCAATAGCCGAAAACAGCGTAAAAATAAAAGTCCCGCTTTTTATTAATGTTGGGGATAAAATTAAAGTTGATACAAGAACAAATACCTACGTCGAACGAGTCCGCTAATCTAACGGGCTAAAAAGGCTAAAGCAACTAAGGAAGTAGCGATGGAGGTTATTACACCTATACTAAATCTGACATTTACCTGTATTTTCAAATGGTATTTATGATATTTTTTTAAAATGCCTATTTTACCAAGGCGAGAAACATGGCGGAAGAGAATAGAGATAAAATCGGGCAAAGTAGCTAAAAACGCGCCTAGTAATATTATTGGCTGATTTGGATAACCGCGGCTAATTAAAAATATAATTGTCGCTCCCAAGGCGTAGTCGAGAGCAGCGCCACCGATGACCTTTTTTTTATAAGGGGCCGATGGAGATCCATCCCAGTGCGGCGTCATATCCAGTAAGAAGTGGCTAACAAACGCGGCAGGTAGGGAGATTGCTGGATTTGGAATCGAACGCGCGATGGCAGCTCCAACAAGCAGATGGGGTGTTGATAACATCTAAACTTGAATTTTACAATTCTTGTGGTATAGTTGTCAAACAACTGACTATAAGTCTGCCATTTAGATGCAAAAATGAGTGAGGTAATCGCATTTATTTCGAATAGTTTGACCATATCCGTCTTTGTCGGTTACATTTTTGCGTTGTGGGCGGCTCTGGCTGCGTGGTCCTGGTTTGATATTCATTCACGCACCGATAACAATTGGTTTAAATTGGGCACAGTTTTAATAGTTGCTACAGGTGGAATACTTGGATTTGCAATTTATTTGCTTCTTAGACCGTCTATCACTAAAGATGAGATAGCTATGCGGGAGATCGAAGAAGCAGTTTTAGCATCTCAGTCTCAGTTTTTCACTTGCCCGACCTGCCATTACACGATTCGAGACGATTTTGCCTATTGTCCAAATTGCTCCCTGAAGCTTCATTCCGTTTGCGAAAGCTGTGAGCGTGAGATTAATATCACCTGGAATTCATGTCCATACTGTGGTAAGGATCAAGGAAAGAAGCAGAAAGAAGAAAAGGAAGCCGAGGTGCTAACACCAGTTGAAGTTGTTTCTGAGGGGAAAACCCGCAACTTAATGCTTTTTTCTGCGCTTTCTAATTGGTTTAAGAAACGAAATAAAAGAAGTAGAAGAAAAGAAAAGATTTCTCAAGCAAAGGTAGCTGCCTCAAAGGAAACAAAGACAGCTCGTAAAAAGAAAGCTAAAGCGTCGATTTAAATCCTCGTTACTTGCAAATACCAAGTTCTCTCTGTTAGAATTTAGATTCAAATGAAAATAAGTTGGCTTGTTTTCATCTCAAACTTTGGAGTTTCTCATGAAAATCACCCAAACTAGAGAAAAAATCGAAAAAATAAGTGTGGATGCAGTCGTTATCCCACTATTTCAGGGAGAAAAGCTCCCCGGTGAAGTAGGGAAATTCAATAAGCTCGTTTCAGGCTCGCTTGATGAAGCAATAAAACTTGGCGATTTTAAAGGCAAACTGTACGAGGTTACTTCAATCTATACCCATGGAAAAGCTCTATCTGCAAGAGTTTTTTTGGTTGGGGCTGGTAAGAAAGCAGATTTTGATGGACGAGCAGCTAGGAATGTAATTGGTGCAGCAGTAAGGCGTGGAATTAAACTTGGGATCAAAAAGGCCGCTGTTTATTTAAGTAATCGAATTAAAGTAGAGGAGGCAATTGAAGGGGCAACTTTAGCAAATTACGATCCGGGCATTCACAAAACTAAAAAAGAAAACGGTAGCGCGCTCGAAGAGCTTATTTTAATAGGTAAGGCGGACAACAAAGAAATAAAGAGAGCATCGGTTATTGCGGAGGCTACTAATTGGGTTAGAAATATGGTCCACGAACCAGGGAACATAATTTCACCAAAAGAATTGGTAGAAGAAGCAAAAAGGCTGTCAGATACTTATAAATTCGATTTGGAGGTTATAGATGAGAAGGAGGCCTCCAAAAGAGGGTTTGGGGCTTTTGCTGGAATTGCTAAAGGAAGCGACGAACCATCATTTTTAGTTTGTTTGAACTATTGTGGAGGGGGGAAGGATACCCTAGGGCTTGTCGGCAAAGGTATTACTTTTGATACGGGGGGCCTCTCACTTAAACCGGGGAACAAGATGTTGGAAATGAAAGCTGACATGGCAGGGGCGGCTGTGGTTTTTGGGGTTATGAAAATAATTGGAGAGCTGAAGCCTAGTATTAATGTGGTTGCTGTCTGCCCACTGACGGAAAATATGCCTTCTGGTAAGGCTCTTAAGCCTGGTGATGTGGTAACTTCGTTTGCTGGTAAGACAATCGAAATTTCCAATATGGATGCAGAAGGACGAGTAGTTGTGGCCGACGCCCTTACTTACGCCCAGAAACTAGGTGCCAACCGCATTATTGATACAGGCACTTTTACCGGTGCCGCCGACATAGTCTTAGGTAGTGAGGCGGCCGCCGTTATGGGAAGGCCTCAAAAATGGGTTGATCAACTGATGGAAGCAGGCAAGATAGAAGGCGAGAGGTTGTGGCAATTGCCCATGTATGAGGAATACAAAACAGTCCTTAGGAGCGATATAGCTGATGTTGCTAATGCTTACGTAGGCCACCCAAAAGCTGGGACAATAGCTGCGGCAATGTTTCTGCAGGAGTTTGTTGGTGAGGGGCTACCTTGGATTCATTTTGAGATAGCAAGTACGGCCTGGGTGGATGAGGAAAGACCCTATATCGCAAAGGGGACGACAGGCTTTGGTGTGCGAACTCTGGTAAAATTAATAGAGGGCATCTAATAAAATGTTTCCAGTTTTATTCAAAATTGGTTCAACCACAATCTATTCTTGGGGATTCTTTTTAGGCCTGGCTTACTTAGCTGGTACTTTTATTTTCTGGCGGGAAGGGAAGCGTCAGGGTTACAACGAAGAAAAACTCTTTGATTTTTCTATTTTTGCTCTTATAGCAGCTTTAGTAGGCGGTAGGGCTCTTTTCGTTATATTAAATTGGGATCTCTTTAGAGACGATCAAATTTTGGCTTTCTATTTTTGGCAGGGCGGCTATGCTTATTACGGAGCGCTTTTATTGGTATTTTTAATTAGCCTTTATCTTGTAAGAGTGTGGAGGTGGTCTTTTTTTCAAATAGCCGATATTGCTTCACTTTCAGGTTTGGCGGCACTTTCAATAGGTAGTATTGGGGCGTTTCTCGCTGGATTGAACTTTGGAAAATTAAGCAGTCTGCCTTGGGCGGTTACTTTTCCCTCCTTGTTAGGGGCTCGCCATCCAGTCCAGCTTTATGAGGCTACTAGCTACTTTTTACTTTTTTTGATTCTTTACATTTTGTATTTCAAAAATCTTGCTGGGACAAACATGAAAAGTGGCAAGGTGTTTTTTAGCTTCCTTATTCTTTCAAGTTTAGTACAAGTAATTACTGCTTACTTCCATGCTCAAATTACCTATCTTGGGCCCGTGCCCCTAAACAGTGCTATAAGCGGTGCAATTGCAATTCTCTCTATAGTTGCTTTATACTATTTACAAATACGAGACATCCGAAACGATGTTCGTGTTTTTTTAAAAACTCTTTTTGTTTTAAACTGGAGAATCTTGCGGAGGTTAAAGTTTTAAAATGGAGATTACAAAGCTAGAAAAGGAACTTTTATCTGAAAAAGAGAATTTGGAAAATCAGCTGTCTGCTTATAAGAGAGAGGATCCGTACGCATCTTTTGATAGGGAACCTTCCGCCGCCGTTGAGGATAGTGTAACCGAAACAGAGGGTCACGATCGTATAATGGCTACAAGATTAGAATTAAAACAGAGGCTTTTGGAAGTGTCGGCGGCGTTAAATAAAATTGAGAGTGGCAAGTTTGGGTTTTGTGAAAAATGCGGCCAAAAAATCAGAACAGAAAGATTGGAGGTTTTACCAACCGCGAGATTTTGCCTAGAATGTAAAGGCAATTTGAGGCATTAATTTACATTTACTTTCGTGGTATACTTAAAAAGTATGGCAAAGATTTTAGTAGTTGAGGATGACCAGTTTTTAAGGGAACTTTATGAAGAGCTTTTAAAGGAGGAGGGTTATGAGGTTGAATTAGCCTCTGATGGGGAAGATGGTTTGAATAAAATGACGGCTGGGGGCTTTGACCTTGTTCTTCTCGACATAATGCTTCCAAAGATTGATGGTCTTGAAATTCTCCGCCGATTGAAGGAAAAACACCCCGAAAAACCAAATGGCCCTGTTGTGCTTCTCACAAACCTTGGGCAAGATTCTATAATTAAAGAAGGATTTAATTTAGGAGCAAGCGGATATCTAATAAAAAGTTCAATGAATCCAGACCAAGTAATTTCTGAGGTTAAGGTTTTTTTAAGTAAAAGCAGTGTTCCACAGTAACTTTAAATGAGGCAGATCAAAATCTCTGTTAAGCCCAAGGTTCATAGAATTGACAAATTCCTCTCGTTAAAAATAAAAACTCTTACAAGATCACAGGTAAAAAAATTAATAAAAGACGGAAAAATTTTAGTTGGCGGTTTGAAAGTAGAGCCAGACTATGAATTGCAGAAAGATGATGTAATCAAAGTAGAGCTACCACCCCCTAAGAATCCGTTGGAAGTAAAACCGGAAGAGCTACCACTCAAGGTTATTTATGAAGATAATGGCTTACTTGTTTTGGATAAAGAAGAAGGTATGGTGGTTCATCCATCAGCTGGGCATCCTGCTGGGACACTCGTAAATGCGCTTTTGGCCCGCTATTCGAAACTTCCTGAATTTGGGGAATCCCTTCGGCCTGGTATTGTTCACAGATTGGATAAAGAAACCTCAGGGCTAATGGTTGTAGCAAAAGATCAGAAAACGCTGGAAGAACTAAAAAAGCAATTCAGGGGCCGGTCCGTTGTCAAAAAATATGTGGCATTGGTGGGAAAGAGACTAGAGCCAGAAGTTGGCACTATTGAAAAACCAATTGCTCGGCACCCCGTTTTCAGGAATAAATTTATTGTAGAGATGTCTGGTAGAGAGGCAAAAACAGATTTTAGGGTTTTAGAACACATTGGAGATAAGGCCACTTTGGTTGAAGTTTCGCCTAAAACCGGCCGTACGCATCAAATTAGGGTTCATTTGGGAAGTACGGGCCACCCAATTGTTGGGGATAAACTTTATGGGGGAAGGCCAGCTCCCAGAATGTTTTTACATGCAACTTATTTGGAATTTAAAAATCCTAAGAGCGGTAAAGTTGAAACTTTTTTAAGCCCTCTCCCTAGTAAATTAGGGGCAATTTTGGATAAAATAAAGAAAGACAGTAAATAGTCATTAGTGAATAGTGACCGGTTTAATGGTCAATGGTTGATACTAATTAAAACCAGTCACTAATGACCAATGATTAAGCACCATTGACTAATATTATGACAAACATTTTTGCTGACATTGCTCTTATTTTGGCCACAGCGACAGTTTTGGCGGCCCTTTTTAGCAGATTTAAGCAGCCCGTAATGATTTCTTTTTTGTTTGTTGGTATTTTGGCTGCTAGCGCAGGGCTTTTAAAACATACCTCTGGTGTTAGTCTAAGTTTTTTCTCTGAACTTGGAATTGCCTTTACATTATTTTTAATTGGGTTGGAGCTGCGTTTCTCCGATATAAAACAAATTGGCCAAGCAGCGGTTACGGTTGGCGTTGCCCAAATCATATTTACTTGGGTTGTTGGTTTTGGTATAGCGAAGTTATTAAGTTTCGGTACTAGTGATGCAATAGTGTTGAGTTTAGCTTTAACTTTCTCTAGTACTATTGTGATTGTCAAATTGCTAGGAGAGAAAAAGCAACTAGATTCACTCTTTGGAAAAATAACGGTAGGGTATCTTCTCGTTCAGGATTTTATAGCAATCGCTGCTCTTATTTTTGTTACTTCTCTGGGCCGCGAATTTAAAGCCAGCCAATTCTTTATAACCGCTTTAGAAGGCACCTTTCTAGTCATTTTGATTCTTCTTTTAAATCGGTTTGTCCTTCAGAAACTTTTTGATTTTTTTGCTAAAAATTCCGAAGTACTATTTTTGGCGAGCATCTCTTGGGCTTTAGTTTTTGCCACTCTTTATGCAGCAAGTGGTTTTTCTGTTGAAATAGGAGCGTTTTTAGCCGGTTTGGGTTTAGCAAATTTGAGGGAGCAAGCTCAAATTGCAGCTTGGGTAAGACCTCTTAGAGATTTTTTCATTACGTTGTTCTTTTTAAGCTTGGGATTAAAACTGCCTTTAGCGAGTTTAGTTCCTGTAGTCGGTAGTGTTAGCCTTTTATCGATTTTCGTTTTGATTGGGAATCCGGCTATTATGATGGCGATTTTAGGGTTTTTGGGATATCGTCGGCGGACCTCCTTTCAGGTTTCAATTACTAGTGGGCAGGTATCGGAATTTTCATTTATTTTAATATTTTTAGCATCACGTGCAAGGCTGATAAGTGACTCAGTTGTAGTTACTACTTCGGCAACGGCGATAATTACCATTATCCTTTCGACATATGTAATAACTTATTCATCAAAAATTTACCGATGGGTTTCCCCTTACTTGAAAATTTTTGAAAGAAAAAATTTGGTGGAGAAACCATGGGAGGGTTTAGAGGAGTTTTCTGACCATGTTGTCTTGATTGGAGTAGGGAGGCTAGGCCAAAACATATTGAAAGGCCTTAAAAAAAGAGAGTTTAAAGTAGTTGTTGTAGATTTTAATCCCGAGACTGTAGAAAAGCTTCAGTCTGAAGAAATACCGGTAATTTATGGAGATATTTCTGATCCTGAAATTTTTGAAAGGGCGATTGGAAAGTCCGCAAAAATGATAATCTCTACTGTTCCCGACAAAGAGGATAATAGAACTATGTTGTCCGAAGCAAAGAACGTAGGAAATAAAGTTCCTGTGGTTGTTACCAGCGCTGAAAGCAGCGAGGCACTTGAGTTTTACAAAGAAGGCGCTGCGTATGTTATAATCCCAAGAATTTTAAGTTCCCACTTAATAGAAAAATTTTTGATGGGTGATCAGTTTAACGATTTGAGGGACGGCAGTCTTCGCAAAGAACATATTGAGGAACTTAGCAATCAATATCTAAATCTTACTTAAAATCTAGTGCGAGACCTACAGTTTGACTTTTCATCGAAATTAATGGTAT